>Ga0136636_10001746_pt1 | contig 12798 bp, 14 predicted proteins | sample AntDrymUQ8522106_2_FD_104653 | JGI IMG/M metagenome (GOLD analysis project Ga0136636, IMG submission 104653) | Polar desert sand microbial communities from Dry Valleys, Antarctica - metaG UQ852 (21.06) | ecosystem: Environmental > Terrestrial > Soil > Desert | place: Antarctica: Dry Valley... | reverse complement strand
TCACTTGCGTGATGGCTTTTCCACTTGTCCCCATGCGTTGAAATGGATGATGGGGTGGGAAAGCACCATGAGGGTTTGCCGAAAAATTTGGCTAGAATTCCGCAGTTCGTGTGTTGGAGTTCGCTGTAGTTTTGCTACATTGCGTTGCTGTCGGTTTCGCAGTACGACACCACCATGATTTAATGAGCAAGCGGTCAGGGGTTCGAGGCGTTGCCTCGCATCGTAAAAGTTGGGGTTGGCGTTGGAAGCGGGCTTTGCCTGATGCTCAAATGTCCGAGCTTTGTAGTCGGTTGAGAATTGAGTGCTTTGACACCGCCGCGCCTGCGAGCGCTGTGAAAGGAGTTGTTGGGTTGGTGTGCTGATGTAAGGCGGCTTGCTTGCGATTTCGGTTCAGGCGCGGCTCATGGTTGGTTGCTGGCGCTGGGTGAGGGGGTAGCCTCTTGCATATGTTGATGGAAGAGAATGGCAGTTTTATGAAGGAGCGCACATGAATTTTGCGCAGGAGAAGAACGGCGCTTCACGTTTTACCGGCCTCGGGCTGGTGATCTTGATTCACATCCTGATCGTCTATGCACTTGCAAGCGGCTTGGCTAAGAAGGCCGTTGAAGCCATCAAAGGCCCGATCGAAACCAAGGTAATCGAAGAGAAGGTCAAGCCCCCACCGCCGCCTGACAAGGTAATCCCGCCGCCGCCTGATCTGAAAGCGCCGCCGCCGCCCTATGTGCCCCCGCCCGAGTTCACGGTCACGGCACCAGCACCTCCGACCCTGATGGCGGCACCGACCACCTCAGTGCCACCCACGACGACGGCGGTTGCCGCGACTCCAGCACCAGCCCCGGCGCCGCCAGCGGCTGCACCGGTCGCCAAGCCAACCAAAGTCACTGCGGGAATGGTTTGCACAAAAATGGGCAAACCCGAGATGCCGTCCGTCAGTTGGAGTGGAGAAGCGTTGTACAAAGTGGTCGCAACGGTCAAGTCCGGAAGGGTTTCCGCGATTGAAGTCACTTCGTTGCGCAGCGGTGTCGACCGCAAGGCGCAGCGTGCCCTCATTGCCGCCATTGAATCGACCTTGAAAGAAAGCTACGAATGCCCGGGCGATCACGTCTTTGAGCAGGAGTTCCAGTTCAAGCTAGAGTAATTTTCTTACATGGGCCAGGCATCCACCTGGTTTCCCATTTTCTCAATCCAATTCCGATTTCTTTCGCAGGAGCTGACTCCATGATTTCTCGTATTTCCGGCTTGTTTGCCGCCATCGCTTTCGCTGCGGCTCTGACTTTGTCCCCCGCTCATGCCCAAGACCAAAAACCCGCTGACGCGGCTTCGGCTGTCGTCGAGGCACCGGCTTCTGTGGTGGCTGCCGCACCTGTCGCTGCCAAGGAAGAAAACCCCTACGGCCTGATGGCCATGATCAACCACGGCGACGTGGTGGCCAAGTCGGTGCTGGCCTTGCTGGTCATCATGTCGATGGGCACTTGGTACGTCCTCATCACCAAGCTTTGGGATACCCAGAAGTTGGCTAAAGAAGCCAAGGAAGTGCGGATCGCTTTCTTCAAGAAGCCCAATTTGGCCGAAGGCATCAAGGGTCTGAAGGAAGGCAGCGCATTCCGCTACATCGCCTCCACTGCCGTTGAAGCGTCGGAGCACCATGAAGGTGCCTTGACCGAAAACATCGACCACAACAGCTGGGTCACGATGAACATTGACCGCGCGGTCAGTGAAGTCAATGGCAAGGTTCAAGGGGGTCTGAGCTTCTTGGCCACCGTCGGTTCCACTTCGCCGTTTATTGGCCTGTTCGGCACGGTGTGGGGCATCTTGCAAGCGCTGACCGCCATTGGCGTTGCAGGTCAGGCATCGATCGACAAGGTTGCCGGCCCGGTGGGTGAGGCGCTGATCATGACTGCCATTGGTCTGGGCGTCGCTGTGCCGGCTGTGTTGGGTTACAACTGGTTGGTCCAGCGCAACAAGGGCGTCATGAGCCAAGTGCGCGGCTTTTCCGCCGACCTGCATGGCGTGCTGATGGGCAACCGTCAATCCGTCAAGCGCTAAGCCGACTGATCCGGAGCACGCACCATGTCAATGTCAGTCGGAACTTCTTCCGGTGAAGACGAAGTGGTTTCGACCATCAACACCACGCCCCTCGTGGACGTGATGTTGGTGCTCTTGATCATTTTCCTCATCACCATTCCGGTGGTCACTCAATCGGTGGTGTTGTCTCTCCCGAAAGAGACCAATATCGTCCGGGTCACCAAGCCGGAGAACATCGAAATCGCGGTCACCAAAGACGGAGATGTGTACTGGAACACGGCCTTGGTGCCGGATACCGAGGCGCTGGTCAAGCGCCTGGGCAAGGAAGCGGTCAAGAACCCGCAACCCGAAGTGCATGTGCGCGGTGACGAAAAAGCCCGTTACGAGTCGGTGGGTCGCGTGGTTTATGCCTGCCAGCGAGCCGGCATCATGAAGATCAGCTTCGTCACCGAGCCTCCGGCACGTGATTGAGGTCAGGAGTAAAACAACATGTCAATGAACGTTGGTAGTTCCAGTGGCAGTGACGAGCCGGAAGTGATGATGGACGTCAACACCACGCCGTTGATCGACGTGATGTTGGTGCTGTTGGTGATGTTGATCATCACCATCCCAATCCAACTGCATTCGATCAACCTCGATATGCCACCGCCAAACAACAACCCGCCGCCGAAGGAGCCCGTCGTGCATGAAGTCTTCATCGACTTCGACGGTACGGTCAGTTGGGACGGTGTGGCGTTGGCTAGCCCTGCGGACGTCGAAGCCAAGCTGACTGAGGTCGCCGCAGAGGCGGATCAGCCGGAAGTGCACATCAAGCCGAACAAGCTGGTGGAGTACGGCAGCGTTGCCCAAGTGATGGCAGCGGCACAGCGTCTGGGCGTCAAGAAGATGGGCATGGTCGGCAACGAGCAGTTCGTTAAGTGACGCAGAGGATTTGGATTTGATACAACGCGCTGCCCGCAAGAGCAGCGCGTTTTTTTACGCCGCAGGAGAGAAGTAGCATGAAATTTAAGAACTTGACGGCGGTCGCGCTTGGCACCGCAGCCTTCCTTTTTGGCGTGGCACCGAATGGCGAATTCGGCTTTGCTTCCGCCCAAGCCCAAACTGAAAGCGTTCGTCCCGAGGTGGGCAGGTTGCTCAGGGACGCCAGCGGCCTCATCAAGAGCGGCAAATTCAAAGACGCACTGGCCAAAGTGCGCGATGCCGAGGCCATTGGCAACCGCACGGCCAGCGAGAACTACAGCATCGAAGGCATGCGCATTGCTGCAGCCTCGGGTGCTGGAGATGCCGATTCGATGGTCAGGGCCTTTGAAGCGATGAAGGCCACGGGCCGTCTCGGCCAAGCGGCGCAACTGAACATGATCGAGTCGATTGCCGGTACTTATCTGCGTAGCAAAGACAACGTCAAAGCCTTGAACTGGGCTCAGCGCTACTTCAGGGAAGGCGGCAACAGCGCCACCATGAAGCAGGTGCTGACGAATGCGCAGTACTTGTCGGGCGACATGAGTTCCATCATCAGGGAAACGCTGAATGAGGTGACGGCTGACGAGAAGGCAGGCCGCACACCGGCGGCCGACAAATTGAACCTGTTGCTGAACGCCGCCAGCCGCGCCAAGGACACCAGTGCAGAAAGTTTCGCGCTGGAAAAGCTGCTGACCTACTACCCCAAGAAAGAGTATTGGGCCGATGTGCTGGGACGTGTTCAGCAGAAGAAGTCGTTCTCTGACCGCTTTGCGCTCGACGTCTACCGGCTGAAGCTGGCCACCGGCAATATGCGTGATGCCAACGACTACATGGAAATGTCTCAGTTGGCCGCGCAAGCCGGCAATCCGGATGAAGGCAAGCTGGTGGTCGACAAAGGCCTGGCGGCCGGTGTGTTGGGCCAGGGTGCCGAGGGTGCGCGCCACAAGCGCTTGCTCGACTTGATGGTCAAGAAGAGTGCCGAAGCCAAGCTGGCCTTGCCGGCGGCCCAAGCGTCCGCAAGCAGCGCCAAAGACGGCAATGCGCTCGTCACCTTGGGCCTGGGCTACGCCTTCCGTGGCGATGCGGCCAAGGGCGTGCAAGTGATCGAGCAAGGCATTGAAAAGGGTAGCCTGAAACGCCCTGAGGACGCCAAGCTTTACCTCGGCTTGGCGCAGTCGATGGCCGGTGACCCAAGCAAGGCGCAAGCCACTTGGCGCAGCGTCAAAGGCACCGATGGCGCGGCCGATCTGGCGCGTCTGTGGGTGGTGCAGGCGCGAAGTGTCAAGCGCTAAGGCCTTGTCCCTGAACTGTTGATTGACCAACAGGCCCGCACGGGGCCTGTTTTCATTTCAGCCCACCGCTCAAGAACTGTTGCAGGCGCTCGCTCTGCGGGCGCGCCAGCATGTCACGCGCAACGCCTTGTTCCTCGACCCGGCCCTGGTGCAAGAACAGGCAGTGCTTGGACACCTCGCGGGCAAAGCCCATCTCGTGCGTCACCACCAGCATCGTGCGGCCCTCGGCAGCCAGGTCGCGCATCACCTTCAGCACCTCGCCGACCAGTTCGGGGTCGAGCGCCGAGGTCGGCTCATCGAACAGCATCACTTCAGGGTTGACCGCCAGCGCCCGGGCAATCGCCACCCGTTGCTGTTCGCCGCCCGAGAGTTGTGCGGGATAGACATGCTTGCGGTGGGCCACGCCCACGCGTGCCAGCAGTGCCTCGGCTGCTTCCAGCGCCTCGCGCTTGGGCACGCCCAGCACATGGATGGGTGCTTCGGCCACGTTCTCGAGCACGGTGCGGTGGGCCCAGAGGTTGAAGTTCTGGAACACAAAGGCCAGCCGGGTGCGCCAGCGTTGCAGTTGCTTTGCATCAGTCGCGTGCAGGCAGCCATCGCGGCCGAGCGCGAGCTGGAGCGTCTCCCCGGCCAATGACAAGCTGCCGGCGTTGGGCCGCTCCAGCAGGTTGAGGCAGCGCAAAAAAGTCGATTTCCCCGAGCCGCTGGCCCCGATCAAGGTGATGACATCGCCCCGGCAGGCGGACAAGGAAATGCCGCGCAAGACCTCGCGCTCGCCGTAGCGTTTGTGGATGTCGCTGGCGACCAGGCTGATCTCGGCCATTGCCGTCACGCGCCCAGCAGCTTGCCGGTGCGCAGAGCTTGCAGTCCCGCCACCTTGGCCACGCGCGCGCCAGAGGTCGCAAAGCGCAAGAAGTCGCGCGCAAAAAACAGGCCGTCCACCGGGCTGCACAGCTCGGTCACCTCGGCGCTGACGGGGTCGATCACCTGCGCCAGCACCTGGCCCGTTTTGACCTGCGCGCCTGGCTGGCACAGGAAGGTCAGCACGCCCGCCGTGGTGGCCTTGATGGGCATGCAGCCGGCCAGCGGCCGGGCGTCGCCGACGGCTTCGGGCAGCGGCGGCACAGCGCCACTGATGAGGCCGCGGAAGGTCAGGAAATCGATGATGTTCTGGGCGTCGCTGGCAGCGGTCTCGTGTTCGACATCGGCCGCGCCGCGCAGTTCGACCGTCACCGCCAGACAGGCTTGCGGGATCGGGAATTTGCCCGCAAAACGTTTCTCCCATTTCCACCAGACCTGCGAACAGGCCTCGTCGAATGGGTTGTCGCCCGAGTCCTGGGCCAGCAGGGTGAGCTCGGAGCGCAAATAGCGTTGCAGCGGCTCGCACTCGGGCCAGCACGGGGTTTCGGTGTAGAGGTGCAGCACTGCCTGCGCATCGCAGTGCAGGTCGAGCACGATGTCGGCATCACAGCTCAGCGCCATCAGGCTACGGCGCAGTGATTGCAGCTCGGTTTCGACCGGCGTGGCGGCCACCGCCCTTTGCAATTCGCGCCGCAATACGCGCACATTGTGGGCGGCGTCCTGCGTCAGTTCGGGCTCGGCAGAGGCTGCGGCGGCTTCGATTTGATCGGGGTAATGGCGGTTGAAGTTTTCGCCGCTCATCGCCTCGAAACGGCCCAGATGGCCGTGCAGCAGCCACTGCGACAGGCCGATCGGGTTGGCCATCGGCACGACGATCACCTCGCCCTGCAAGCGGCCCGCTGCCTCCAACGCGGCCAGCTTCAAACGCAGATGGTGGGCCACCAACATGCCGGGCAATTCATCGGCATGCAGCGAGGCCTGGATATAGGCCTTGGGTCCTGAATTCGGTGTGCCGAAATGCAGCGACACGAGCTGGCGTTGCGTGCCGGGGGCGGGGGAGAGCAGGGCGTGATGTTGGGTTTGCATGTTGGAAAAATTCAACGTGGCGAATCAACGGGGTGATCAGCGTGGTGATCAGCGAGGCAAAAGCGGTTTCAACCAGCGCGCTTCGGCCTTGTGGAACAGCGCCACCAGCACCAAGGTCAGCGCCAAGTAGAACACCGCCGCCGTGATGAAGGCCTCGAACGGCAGGTAGTGGGTGGCGTTCACCTGGCGTGCCGCGCCGGTCAAATCCATCAGGGTGACGACGCTGGCCAGCGAGGTGCCTTGCAGCATGAAGATCGCTTCGTTGCCATAAGCCGGCAGCGCCCGGCGCAAGGCCTGCGGCAGCACGATGCGGCGCAGCATTACCGAGCGGCTCATGCCCAAGGCCTTGGCCGCTTCAATCTCGCCCGCCGGCAGCGCACGGATCGAGCCCGTGATGATCTCGGTCGTGTAGGCAGCCGTGTTCAGCACAAAGCTCAAACAGGCGCAAAACCAGGCCGAACTGAGCCAAGGCCAGGCGATGCTTTCGCGCACCGCGTCGAACTGCGCCAGCCCGTAATAAATCAAGAACAGCTGCACCAGCATCGGGGTGCCGCGAAACACATAGGTGTAGGCCCAGACCAGGCGCGACGGCCAACCGCCCAGGCTGCGCAGCACCGCCAGCGGCAGCGCCAGCACCAGGCCCAGCAACAATGAGATCAGCAGCAACTGCACCGTCGTCCATGCGCCGTTGAGATAGACCGGCAGGCTCTCGGCGATGACGTCCAGGTTCATAAAGCGCCCTGCTGGGTGCCAACGGCCAAGCGTGTTTGCAGCGCCTTGAACAGCAGTTCCGACACGCTGGTGAAGGCCAGATAAATCAGCGCCACCGCCAGATAAAACACAAAGGGCTCGCGCGTGGTGCCTGCCGCTTGCTGGCCCCGCGTCATCAGGTCGGACAGGCCGATCACCGACACGATAGCCGTGCTCTTCAGCAGCACCAGCCAGATATTTGCCAGCCCCGGCAGCGCATGGCGAAACATCTGCGGCAGACTGATGCGCCAGGCAATCTGCCAAGCGCTGAAGCCGTAGGCCAGACCCGCCTCGCGCTGGCCCGGCGGCACGGCCAAGAACGCACCGCGAAACGCCTCGGTCAGGTAGCCGCCAAAGATGAAACCGATCGTCAGCACGCCGGCCAGATAGGGGTCGATGTCGATGTAGTCCTCGTAGCCCAGGGCAAGTGCTACGGCATTCACGCCGACCTGCCCGCCGAAGAAGATCAGCAGCATCAGCACCAGGTCAGGCACGCCGCGCACCAAGCTCGTGTAAACCAGCGCAACACCGCGCGCCAGCCTTGATTCAGACAGCTTGGCGAAGGCTCCTGCCAGTCCCAGCAGCATGGCCATTGCCATCGCTGCCAGCGCCAGGCTGATCGTCACCAAAGCGCCTTGCAGCAAGCTGGGAAGAAAGCCGTGCAGAAGCATCAGTTCTTGGGCGACACGTCGTAGACGAAATACTTGTCGTTGAGCTTCTTGAAGCCACCGTTGGCCCGCAGTGCGGCAATCGCGTCATTGAACTTCTTGGCCAGCGTTTTTTCGTCCGCCTTGCGCATGCCGACGCCCATGCCGACGCCAAAATATTTGACGTCGGTAAAGCTCGGGCCGACAAAGCCGAAGCCCTTGCCATCGGGCTTTTTGACGAAGCCCTCGTCGACGGCCACCATGTCGGCCAAGGTCAGGTCGAGACGTCCCGATTTCAGATCGAGAAACACCTGGTCTTGCGTGGCGTAGCTCACCACCTTGCTTTGCTTGAAGGTGTCGAGCGCAAATTTTTCGTGCGTCGTGCCGCGCTGAACGCCGATTTTTTTATCCTTCAGCCCGACCGCCGAAACGTCGAATTTGGCGTCCGTGCGGCCGATGAAACGACCCGGCGAGTTGTAGTAGGGCGCCGAGAAGGCAATCGTGCGTTTGCGCTCGTCGGTGATCGTCATCGACGCGATGATCACGTCCACCTTGCGGGCTTGCAGCGCCGGGATCAGGCCGTCGAAGTCCTGCTGCACGAGGGTGCAATCGGCCTTCATTTCGGCGCAGTAGGCGGCGGCCAGGTCGATCTCGAAGCCCTTCAGCCGGCCGTCCTTGTCGACCTCGGAGAACGGCGGATAAGCACCTTCCACGCCGATGCGGATTTTCTTCCAGTCGGGTGCTTGCGCTTGTGCGGCGGCAGCGGCGGCCAGCAGCCCCAACATCATCCATCGGCGTGCTTGCATCATGATTCCTTCAGGGGTGGAGTGACTTCAAAAACGCTTGCACCGGCCGCACGGTGGCGGCCGGATCTTCTTCTTGCGGAACGTGGCCCAGGGCAGGAAAACGCAGCAGCTGGCTGCCCTTGATGTCACGCGCGAACGCGTCGCCATTGTGCGGTGGAATCAACCGGTCCCGGCCGCCCCACAGGATCAAGGTGGGCATCTGCAGACCAGCCAACTGTGCCGTGTATTCGCCCGCGTTGAGTTGGGCAAAGCGTTGCAGCAAGGCGGCCCGGTTGCCTTCGCGCAAAGTGAGCTCGTAGTAGCGGTCAACCAACTCAGGCGTCACCTTCCCCGGGTCGCCATAGACACTCCGCACGCTCTTTTCGACCATGCTGCGCGGCAGCACAAAGCGGCTGATCTGGCGCAGGCCCGGCGTTCGCGCCACCTGAAAGGCCAGCGGGATCGAGGTCGGCGTGAACGCATAACCGCCCGCATCGACGAGGATCAACGCACCCACACGGGCGGGCTGGGTGGCCGCGAATTCCCAGGCGATCTCGCCGCCCAGTGAATTACCGCCCAAGGTCACCCGCGCCAGTTTCAGCCGGTCCAGCAGCGCGCCGACAAAGGTGATGTAGGCCGCGTCGCTGTAGTCGCCCGCCGCCGATGGCCCGGTCAGGCCAAAGCCCGGCAGATCGAAGGTGATGACGCGGTGCTCCTTTTCGAGGGTGTTGACCCAACCTTCCCAGGTGTGCAGGCTGGCCGAAGTGCCGTGGATCAGCACGATGGGCTGCGGATCGTCGCGCGGCCCCACATCTCGCAGATGCACCAGCTGGCCGTTCAGATCGATGAACTCGGATGGCGGCGGGGCCCAGCGCGCCACCAGCGTTTCAAGCGGCCGGTCGGGCGCTTTGGCAGCACCAAAGCCGATGGCGGCGACGAAGATCACAACGCCTGCCAGGCGTAACAACCAACCGCCCAGCCGCGCTAAGTGCCCCATGCGCCGCCGTCCTTCAGCCGGTGGGCTTCGCTGGCAGGCCGCACGATTTCGGTCGATGGGGCGAGGCCCGCGTCGAGCGCCTCGCGCTGGTCGAACACAAAGCAATCACCCTGGTAATGCGCGCCACCGGTTTCTTCAAAGTATTTGAGAATGCCGCCGTCGAGCTGATAAACCGGCCCGTCCAAGCCTTGCTGCTGAAGGTAGATGGCCGCCTTTTCGCAGCGGATGCCGCCGGTGCAGTAGCTGACCACGGTCTTGCCCGCCAACTCGGCGCGGTGCGCCGCCACGGCAGCCGGGAACTCGCTGAACTTGTTGATGCGCCAGTCGATGGCCCCTTCAAACCCGCCGTAATCGACCTCGAAGGCATTGCGGGTGTCCAGCATCACGACCGGGCGGCCAGCGTCGTCGGTGCCCTGTGCCAGCCAGCGCGCCAGGGTGGTTGCAGCCAAGGCGGGTGCCCGCGCCTGTGCGTCCGGCCGGATCGCAGGATGGTTCATGCGGATGATTTCCGGCTTGACCTTGACCAGCAGCTTCTTGAACGGCAGCGATGTGCTCCAGCTTTCTTTCGGCGCGATGTCGGCAAAGCGGACATCCCTGTGCAGATCGGCAAGCCAGGCGCGCACGCCTTCGGGCGCACCGGCCAGGAACAGATTGATGCCTTCCTCGGCCAGCAGCACCGTGCCTTTGATCTGCAGGGCCGAGGCCCTTTCGAACAGCGCGTCACGCAATGCGAGGCAATCGGGCAGACCCACGAATTTGTAGGCCGAAATATTGAGAATTTGTTTGATTTCCATGGGCAGCGCGCAATTGTAGGCAGGTGCCGCGTTCCAATACGCCGATGCAAACGCTAAACGACACCCGCCTGACCGAGCTGGAAATCAAAGCCAGCTTCACCGAAGACCTGCTCGACCAGCTCAACCAGGTCATCGTGCGCCAACAGCAGCAAATCGACGGGCTGATCCGCGAAATGGCCCACTTCAAGCAGCAGGCGAGCGATGCCGGATCCGGCGGATTTCGCAGTTTGCGGGATGAGCTGCCGCCGCATTACTGAAGGCTGCCCGTCATTCCCGCGCAGGCGGGAATCCAGTCTCCCGCCGCATGACGCTGCTGCATGTGCCGCCATCCTCAATCGCGCCGATTTTCCCATCGACAGCCTCCTGGGCCGCCGACAAGCCACATCACTGATCCGCCCCGCCAATTTCCTCCATCGGCTCCACCGTTACCGCCACCCTCGGATGCGCATTGCCGCCGCCGCGAATCACGCCCCGTAGCGGCGCGACGTCGGCGTAGTCGCGGCCCCAGGCCAGCGTGACATGCTCGACGCCGATCATCACGTCATTGGTGGGGTCGAGCGAGAGCCAGCCGTGCACCGGGCACCAGACCTGCGCCCAGGCGTGCGAGGCGTCCGCGCCCAGCATGCGGGGCTGGCCGGCAGGCGGGTGGGTCAGCAGATAGCCGCTGACATAGCGGGCGGCCAGTCCCAGGCTGCGGCAGGCGGCGATCATCACGTGGGCAAAGTCCTGGCAGACGCCACTCTTAAGCGCCAGCGCCTCGGGCGCGCGGGTGCCGACGTGCGTGCTGGTGGTTTCGTATTTGAAATCCTTGTGCACTTGGCTCATTAGCGCCAGCGCCCCGGCGGCCAGTGAGCGGCCGGGCGTGAAGGCGATGCGCCCGTACGCTGCCAGGGCCGCATCACGGGGTGCGAACAGCGAGGCGAGGGTGAACTCCACTGCCTCGGTGCGGGCCTCGCCGGCGTGGTAGCGCAGCGATTCGGCCACTTTTTCCCAGGCCGGGCTGGCGCCGCAATCGGGTGGCGGGGCGGCGGTCAGGCCGGCTTCAAAGACGCTGGACACCCGCAAGGTGTCGTGCACCCGCGAGTGACTGAACACCAGGCGGCCGTTGCCCCAGGGGTCGAGACTCAAGCGGCTCTCTGTTGCGCCTTGCACGCCGCCTTGCACGCCGCCGTGCATGCCGTCTTGCAGCGTCCAGCCGTCGGGCAGCGGGTTGATGCGCAAGGCCCAGTGGCGCACCTGCTGGTAGGCGGTTTCGCGCGGGCTCAGGCAGGCCAGGTGATGCGCCAGCTCGACCTCGGTGTCGTAGGCGTATTCGGTGTCGTGGCGCACGCGCAGCCAGTGGCGCGCGACGGCATTGATCGGCTTACCCGACGGACGAGGGGCGTCCGTCATTGCCACACCATCCGGTCCACGCTGCCCACATGCGAGAACAAGCGGCGGCTGATCTGAGTGGACAGCGCCTGCGCCTGGGTGCCGCTGTCGGTCAACAGCGCAATCAGCGCCGCGTACTTGCCCTCATCGCCGGGAGCGCTGATGAGATCGAGCGGCCAGTCTTCCGGGTGCGGCAGCGGGATGACGGCGTCGTCGGCCCAGGCCGATTGGCGGCGCGACAGCTTCATGAAGCGCTCGCGCATCGTCCGCGCCACCCAGGCCAGAGAGCGTGGGTTGTCGGTGTCGTGCACCAGCAGATGCAACAAGGGCGGCACCTCGCGCCGGCCCTGGAACTGGGCGCGGTAGGTGATGGTCGAATCGAACAGGCCCAGCAAGAAGGCAAAGCCGTCGTCGCGGCGTTGCAAGCCGCACTCGAATCCCTGGATCAGCGAGTTCGACAAGAAGTCAAAACGCTCGATCTGGCGGCCGACGCTGAGCAAGCGCCAGCCGTCATCGCGCGTCATGCGGTCGGTCTGCGCGCCGGTGATGGCGGCCAGATGGGTGTCGATGCGCGACAGCACGCCGATCACATCCGACAGCGCGGTCACCGCGCCGGGCTTCAGCACGGCGCTCAGCCCCTGCCTGCAAAGCTCGCCGACTTCCTGGATCAGCTTCCAATGCTCGGTCGACAGCCGGTCACGCAGCGCCTGCGCACAGCCTTGCACCGCTTGCAGGTTGTAGGCCACGCTTTGGGCATGGACGGTGTCGATCAGTGAATGCACCAGCGAGCGCTCGAACACCCGCATGCCCTGGGCCGCCGGCGGCACATCGTCACCCACCAGGCCGTATCTGCGCGCCAGTGCGTCGAGCACCTGCAGCACCTCGATGGAGGTGCCTCCGCGCACGAAACTGGCCAGCGATTCGAGCGTCAGCCGCGCCAGGCGCACGCTGTTTTCGGCCCGTTCGGTGTAGCGGCCGAGCCAGAACAGGTTTTCGGCCGAGCGGCTGGTCACAGTCCAGTGAACGTGGGTCAGATCGGCCGCCTGCATGGGCGGCGGCAGCAGGCTGGTGGCGTCCACCTCGCCCTCGGTGAGCACCCAGGTGTCGGCGCTGGCGCTGCCACTTTGCATCGACAGCCAGGGGTCGGTCGGGCCGTCGCGCCGGTGACTGACGCGGGTCAAGCCGCCCGGCAGGACCCGCCAACTGCCCTGCCCATCCGACACGGCGAAC
>Ga0136636_10001743_pt1 | contig 12806 bp, 9 predicted proteins | sample AntDrymUQ8522106_2_FD_104653 | JGI IMG/M metagenome (GOLD analysis project Ga0136636, IMG submission 104653) | Polar desert sand microbial communities from Dry Valleys, Antarctica - metaG UQ852 (21.06) | ecosystem: Environmental > Terrestrial > Soil > Desert | place: Antarctica: Dry Valley... | reverse complement strand
GCAAATCAGGATCATTATCCGGGTACACAACTTAAAAAAGATATCCAGCTACCAGCCGCTTTAAAAACAATTTTACCCCAATCTACTTTTACTGTAAGCGATTCATTGGTTACTCCCTGGCGTACATTTATTACCGGCAGTCTTGCAACCGTTACAGAATCTTCCCTAGTGGACAATTTAAATCCACCATCCCAAATAGATGATATGAGCTGGATAACACCTGGTGTAGCTGTTTTCCCTTGGTGGGCCGACCATTTTGCATCGAGTAATGAAGATGTATTAAAAGAATATGTAGATATGGCTGCTGAAATGAAATGGGAATGGATAGAGTTTGATGTGGCTTTGGTGGGAACGGATTTTCATACATCAAGGCTATGGGAAACTACCGATTGGATTGCAGGTTTTGTGCAATACGCCCATTCAAAAAATATAAAAGTATATGGATGGGATGAATTAAAAGCACTAAATACGCCGGAAAAAAGAGCTTACATTTTTGGAAAATACAGGCAGTTAGGTATTGATGGTATAAAAATAGACTTTTTGGATTCAGATGAATTAGAAGTAATGCGTTTTAGAAAGGAAGCTGTTGCGGATGCTGTGAAATATAAAATGATGGTAAGCTTCCATGGTGAAACTATGCCACGTGGGTTAAGGAGAACATTTCCCAATTTATTGACACATGAAGGAGTCAGAGGTGCTGAATATTACACATTTCCTGGCTACCCGGCGCCTAATCCGGTACATAATACTACCTTGCCATTTACAAGAAATGTTGTGGGCTCAATGGACTATACACCCAGTACTTTTTCTGCAAAATTAAAAGCAACTTCCTATGCACATGAATTGGCTTTGCCGTTTGTATTTGAATCAGGTTGGACAGTAATGGCAGATGCACCAGAAGAATATTTAAATTCACCAGCAAAACCAATCTTGCAAAAATTGGAGGCCGCATGGGATGAAACAAAATTATTGGAAGGTTATCCAGGTGAATACGTGGTAATGGCCCGGCGTAAAGGAGAGGAATGGTTTATAGCAGCGATTAATGCAAATACTGAACGAACAATTAAAATTGACATTGGTAAAATGGGTAACATGCTTTCATCAATTGAGGTTTATACAGATGGTAGTACACCCGACAAGTTGAAAGTGGAACAAATGAAACCCGTAAATGGAGTTGTCGAAATTTTACTTAAGCACAATGGAGGATTTGTTTTTTCATTTAAAAAATAATCAAAATAAATTAATACTATGTCTAAATGGAAAAATGACGATGAATTGTTTCAGTCAATAAGAACTGATTTATACACCGCGGTTGTAGGAGATATAATGGATAAAATGGGATACTTGCACCAGTTCCTACCACCACGGATTCAACCGTTGAGAGCCAACATGTTTATTGCCGGGAGAGCGATGCCTGTACTGGAGGCAGATGTTTGCCATCAAACATCACAGCACAATGCCTCCTTAAACAAATCTTTTGGGTTGATGCTGGAAGCGCTGGATGATCTTAAAAAAAATGAAGTTTATGTTTGTACCGGTGCATCTGCGCGTTACGCTTTATGGGGCGAATTGATGAGTGCCAGAGCTATAAAGTTAGGTGCTGCCGGTGCTGTTGTAGATGGTTATTCAAGAGATACCCATGGAATTCTTGAACTTAATTTTCCTACATTTTCGTATGGCAGATACGCGCAGGACCAGGCACCAAGGGGTAAGGTTATTGATTTTAGGGTACCTATAGAAATGAATGGCGTACAGGTGAGACCGGGTGATATTATAATTGGCGATTTAGATGGGGTTTGTGTGGTACCAAGAGAAATAGAAGAAGAAGTAATTATTAAAGCATTGGAAAAAGCGACCGGGGAAAAAATGGTGTACCAAAAAATAAAAGAAGGAATGTCCGCTAAAGAAGCTTTTGAGACCTATGGCATAATGTAGATGTACACTTGTGAAAAAGGTTTGTATAAAAAATGTTTAAATTTACCTGTTTTAAACATAATAATTTTTCATATAAAAAATTTATACATATCTGATTTATCTCCAGATTTTTATAATAAATCTATTATAGCTTGTAATATTCAGGGTTGTATCCTCGTGTTATTAAGCGATATGTAAAAGATAATTTTTCAAATAATTAAGAATGAAAATAACTGATGTAAAAGTGTGGTTGGTAGAAGGAGTAAAATACAACTGGACACTATTGAAAATTTATACAGATACTGGACATACTGGAGTGGGTGAAGCAACCAACTGGCCGGGAAGTCCCATAGTGTATGAGGCGACCAAACATGTTGGTGAACGAATTATTGGGTTAGATCCGATGAAGACAGATTTTATATGGACAAAATTATACCGGGATTTAAATTGGATGGGTCCGTTTGGTGCCAGTATGTGCGCCATTAGCGGTATTGATATGGCTTTATTGGATCTAAAAGGTAAAGTATTGAATACACCATGTTATGAATTACTTGGTGGCGCATTTAGAAAAGATATTTTATTGTATGCAAATTACTGGTTTACGGGTGGTGGTCACAACGAACAGGATTATGCGGCGCAGGCAAAAAAGGTAGTAGCAGACGGATTTACCGGGTTAAAGTTCGACCCCTTTGCGCATACTAATTATTTATATGGAGAAGACTTGTCTCCCAATCTTACGCTAACAGCCGAGCAACAGGATTTAGCGTTTAATGTAAGTAAGGCCGTACGGGATGCCGTAGGCCCAAATGTAGAAATAATGATTGAAACCCATGCCATGCTCAACTTTAGGGTTGCAGTTAAGATGGCGCAGCGATTATCTGCACTTGATATTACCTGGTACGAAGAGCCGGCAGGTCCTGAAAGTGCGGATACATTAAGGGCTATGCGGGAGCGTATTCCTTCCAACGTATCTATTTGTGTTGGCGAAAGGCATTATACCCGGCATGGCATTCGGCCAATATTGGAAAAAAACATTTGTGATATTATGATGCCTGATATTACTCGCTGTGGAGGCCCATCTGAAATGAAGCGTATGGCCACCATGATGGAAGCATACAATGTTTTATTGGCGCCCCATAATCCCAACGGTCCGCTATCTACTTTGGCGAGTGCCCATGTGTGTGCATCCGTACCTAATTTTTTTAGGCAGGAGTTTATGTACACGGATGTTGCCTGGCGGGATACAGTAATTACCCATCCAATAAAAGATATGATACAAAATGGGCATTTGCATTTGTCAGACAGACCCGGATTGGGTGTAGATTTGGTGGAGGATGAAATGGAAAAACACCCAGGTATAATGCAACCACGGGCAGGATTTTATGTGTAATAATGTTGTGACTAAAAAAATATGAGTTTGATTATTGATTTAAAAGAAAAAGTAGTACTCATAACCGGGGTTACTTCAGGCATTGGAGCAGGTGTTGCAAAACAGTTTGCAAAGGCTGGTGCAATGGTAGTCGGTTGCGGAAGACATGCGGCGGGTTCTAAAGAAGCACAGTCATTTATTCAATCAGTTCAATCCCTTGGCTCTGATGCGTTGTATGTAGAAACGGATGTAACGGATGCAGCACAATTGCTGTATTTAGTTAACCAATCCGTCAAACACTTTGGAAAAATAGATGTGCTCATTTCCAATGCAGGAGCAAATGTTTTTATAGGCGCAGCTAATTGTAGTGAAGAAGACTGGCTGAAAAATCATGAACTAAATCTTGCTTCGCATTGGAGGCTGGCAAAATTATGTAAGCCATTTCTTGAAAAGCAACATGGTGTAATCATCATTATGACTTCCAATCATGCATTTGCCACTATTCCGGGTTGCTTTCCATACAACATTACAAAAACTGCCTTAACAGGGTTGGTGAAAAGCCTTGCCATTGAGTGGGCGCCTGCTATAAGAACGGTTGGCTTAGCTCCGGGCTTTATTGATACGCCCGGTAACCAAATCTGGTTCAATTCCTTCAATGATGCGGAAGCTGAAAAACAACGCACCATTGATCTTCACCCGGTTAAAAAAATTGGCACAGTAGAAGAGGTAGGTGCCTGGTGTGTTTTTTTGGCGAGCGATTATGCTGCGTTTGCAAGTGGGACTACTTATTTAACCGATGGTGGCAGAAGTGCTTTGATGCAGGATACTGTTATCGGATGAGCAGGCAGCCATTTTTGCCGGAGTTAATAATGGATTTGTGAAGCATATACCGGTTACTTTATATGAATAGTGAACCAATAGTTGCTACATTAAGACACACTAAAGATGAAAAATTGACAAAAGTATTTATATAATTGAAGGATTCAATTATTAGGCCACAGTAAACTACCGATATTTAAAAAAGACAAAAGCCGGTATGAAAAGCCTTTATCCCCTTCCTTTTCCAACCTGATACAACGGCTAATATCCGATATAGGCAGTGCCATGCCGGAAAAAGCTGTATAATTTTGCAAAGGTCATATTAAAAAGGGCAGGATTCAAGGGATAAAACAGCCATTTCCCAATTACTATAGAACCGCATTGTCAGGCTTATGCTTAATTCAAATACACATAAAAAAACAGGCTGTACCTGCTACAGCCTGTTTTGAAAATGAAAACGAATACTTATTTTAACAGCGTTACAAACCTGCTGGCTGTGTTGTATCCTATGCGGCCATAACCATTGGTGGTTCTTGCCCAGGCAGTTACGGTAAACGAGTGTGCGCAGGTAATAATTGGGACAAATAGAACCGATGTTTTATTGGTAACACCTGTCCACGAAGACCCAAAGGCGGGGTCGTAAGTGGCATTTTCAATGATGATACTGGCATTATCGCCCCAATTAGCAGAAAGCCCATAGCTATGAAGGTTGCCCTCTGCATCAAAAGCATCATAATTTACGGTTACCCCATCGGTTGGATTGAGCATTTTTGCAATATCACAGGCATTTACCAATGATCTACCATGCCTGATATTCTTGATTTGAACAGCGGGGAGGTTGTTATCAATAAACATGGTAAGGGTTTGTAAAGGTAAAGGTGTAGTCACAACAACACCTCCTGTTGTAAAAAATTGAACCCGAAAATTAATCAATCCGGTAGGAACCCTTGTACTATCGAATTGATATAGCAGGTCATCTATAGAATAGTCATCTCTTGTATCTAAAAGCGGATAAAAATCTGATGCGTCAGGGCCATAAGATTCGAGTACGTAATCGGAGCCATTCCATTTATAGTTTCGCCATCCCTCCCTTTGATTGATGTACGTTGCCGAAGAGCCAGAAGAACTAAGCACCTTGTATTTCCTGGCACCTGCCGCCCACAAAGCCTGCATTTGGGTTCGGTTGCCAATAATATTCAACAATCCACCAAATGCATCATTTTGAGCATTTACATAATACCCGGGATCGGTAGTGGCCTTGCCGGTAGATGTACTTATTTTGGTTGCAGGTATCAATCCTACACTGCCCATAACAGGCCCAAGAACTGCGGATGGAATATGGGCATTTCGTACAAAATACATGGTATGCAATCCCAAAAAATTAGAGGAAAAATTAAATGGGGTATTTTGGTTGAAAGGAGGATTTGAACTGGCAATTTTTAATCCAAACTTTGCAAAAGGTGTCCAAAAAATAAACGGACTTAGCGAAACGCTGATTTCAGTAAGCTTAATTTTTATTTTCCAGACACGGTGGGCAGTGGCGCTATTGGGAGAACTATGAAAAGCAATCTGACAGGAGGAATCTCCTACCGATAGTCCTGTCCATATATTAGGCCCAAGATAAAATTGCTTGCCAAGCTTATTAGGCTGTCCGGGATAGACACCAAAATTGACATCAACAGAAGGAGTTATCACATTGTTTCTGTTACGATCGAATGTGAGCCAAAAAAAATCTCCGGTGCCGGGATCATTAGTGGTATCCTTAGTAAGATCCAAAGCGATATAGGCATACATAGAATCATTTTTAAGCCACATAAAACCACCGGGAATAGCGAGTTGATTTTCTCTTGCTCCGGCCCAACTGTCTGACTCCAACGAGTCGGTAAATGGTATGGGCATAGCCGCCCATGAGCTTCGTAAAATAGACATTGTAAATAATTAAAAAATGAATAAAAGAAATACAAATTCAGACCCTTTCAGGATTTTAGAAAGATAAAAAAACAGTTTGAACTGTACAAGCGTATAACTACCTGATTATTTCCGGCTAAATAAATAAACAGAATAAATGGCTGTTTATCTCTTTTCTTAGGAATAGAAGGATCTAACCTTATAAACAACAAGAAGCATCAAAACAGAATCATTAATGATACATTATGCTATTAATGGCTACTATAGTAACTTCATTTTGAGGTAGTGATATGGGTCTTAAACGCCCCGGCTGCCAAAGTAGTAATTATAAGGAAAAAAATCACTTATCCTGTGTTACTTACAAATGATATACTACAGGGTACAGATTTCGAAACTCTTTTATGTAATTAATTTTGGTAGTACATCTAACTTGCAAACAATATAATTTTAAAAAAAGCTTTACTATGAAAAGAACTATTTTATTGTTACTCCTGATGCCGGCTCTGGGTTTTTCACAAACAGAGGATTCTGCTTTCCTAACCATACAGGCTACAATGCCCGCCGCCACGGTTTATTATGGTTTTGGAGCAGAATTGACCCATCAGGCTAAAGGAAATTTAAAGAAAGGAGTTCAACAAATTCTGATACAAAACATAAGTACTTCGGCAGATATAAAAACTTTACAGGTTGCTATTCCCGCTAGTACCGTTTTGCTCAGTCAGCAATATGCTGTTGTTAATACCACTAAACCATGGGTGAAGGATGTCTTCTACAAGAAAATGGAAGATAGCCTCGCCTTGATCCAAAAGGATTTATCGCTCATGAGGGTAAATCTTCAAAACAATACTATAATGACCCAAAAAGTTACATCATTGTTAGAAAGTGCTGCAGGCGGTGGTAAGGAGACCAGTGCAAATGATATTATCAAGCTGACTGATTACTATCAATCAAAAATTGAAGAATTACAGGAAAAGGCGAGGCAGATAAATGAAAAATCAGATTTACTTGTTGCAAGAACCAATGCCTTGCAAATCAGCATGCAAAACTATATATCGGGTAAGCAAATACCCGGAATAAAAACGGGTCAGTTACAATTGCAATTGCAGACCGAAAAAGCGGGGCCGGTAGAAATGTCATTCAGTTATTTTTCGCCAAATGCGGGTTGGGTAGCGAGTTATGATATGCGGATTCAAAATAATGAAAATGAGTTTAAGCTGGGATACCGGGCAGCAGTGCAGCAAACTACAGGAATTGATTGGAAGCAGGCGAAACTGACATTAAGCACAAGCAACCCGAATGTGAGCAATACAATGCCCTTATTAAGTGCCTGGTACCTGCAACCGCAAGTAAAGGAATCTCTTTCCAATACCCTGTCCGGAAGAGTTCCGGGGATTGATGTTAAACAAATAAATTCTCTCAACGAAGTGGTGGTGGTAGGATATGAGAAAAGAAGTATGGACGATTATGAAAAGGATAAGCTACCAGAAACGGAGAAGCCAAGTTATTTAGACACTTATCTCAATCTGAAAGAAAGCCAGTTGAATACCAATTTTGAGATTGATTTACCTTATGATATTCCGGCGGATGGAAAACCTTATACAGTAGCTATAAAAGAAGAAAATGTGAAGGCTGGTTTTAAACATTATGCTGTGCCTAAGCTGGATACCGATGCCTTTTTGGTAGCTGAAATAGCGGATTGGGAGAGTTTGTCTCTATTGCCCGGAGAAGCCAATATTATAATGGATAATATTTATCTGGGTAAATCATTTATTGATCCCAACAATACAGCGGATACCATGAGTATTTCCCTGGGAAGAGATAAGAGAGTAAGTATAAAAAGGGTTTTGGTAAAAGATGATAATAAAAATAAGCAACGAGGAGATAGCAAGCACGAATATTTCACTTATGAATTGGTGGTAAAAAATAATAAGAAACAGGCTATGAATATCTTATTGAAAGACCAATATCCTATGAGCAATACAAAGGAAATTGAGGTAAAGGTCGAAGAAGATGGCAATGCCAATATCAATAAAGATTTGGGTGTATTGAATTGGAAAATATCTCTTGAACCTGGCGAAAGTAAAAAGATTCGATTTGGGTACAGTATAAAATACCCTAAAGATCTGCAATTGGTAATTCGATAAATAATTAGTGTGGTTGTGGTTAAAAAAAGCAGCGTTTCTACGCTGCTTTTTGTTTATATAAAATTTAAGATAAGCCTTAACATCACCTCACCAGCAAATCACATGGTTTCAAACCTGTATGCTTTTTAAAAGCGGTACTAAAGTGTGATATAGAAGAATAACCCAATAAGGAAGATACATCGGTTACGCTGAGACCTTTGTCATATAACAGGTATTTGGCATGTTCCATCCGTTGGCTTTGGTAAAAATCAAAAATGGTGGTACCAAACATTTCTTTAAATCCTTTTTTCAGGTAGCATTCATTGGTAGCTACTTTTTTTGCAAGATCCTTAATGGTAATCGGGTCGCCGATATGTTGCAGTAGAATTTCCCTTGCTTTTATGATGGTATCACGTCCCCGCTCGTCTTCCAGAAATTTACATTGATACACCTTGTCGCGGTCACCTTCTCCAAACAAACAATCCATACTATAAATCAGTAAAAACTGTATCTGACTGTTGGTATAGATATTTTCCATAGCCCCGCTGTATTTATGGTTGAAGAGGCTGCTGAGGATGATTCGGTTTTTATTGCAAAGCGGAATAATGTGATTTTCGGTTTGGGTATGATCAAAATTCAGGTATCGTTCGGCTTCGCTCACAGTGGCCTTGGCGCTTACGAATTGTTTCAGGTAGCCATAGGTAAAATTAAAGGAATATACATCCATGGTTTCTACCTCTTCTCTGCAATCAGTTAACCCTGTTTTTTTACAATTTACCCCATCATCACATTCATCTTCATCGCAATAAGCTTTTCCGGCTATACAAAATTTTAGTTCCAGCGCATTGTCATCATTATTTGCCGATACATAGGTGTAAACCATCATGCCAATATCATCAGTTTGCCAGCCGGGCTGTTTTACATAGCGGCGCATTTCGTAATTCACCGAATTAGGAATTTGTTTTTCCTTACTTGCAATCAGTTGCAACTCATCCACCATGAGATCACGGCGTACACTTTCCGAAATTATGGCTAATGACTTTGGCATTCAGCAAATGTAAGGGTTTGATGCTTTGAAGGTTCTACGCATTGAAGTAGAAAATCAACTTTTGGATTTTCTTATCAAGTTTTTTTAAAAAAATTAACCAATTAACGCGATCAACGATAACTTTATACATGATTTTTTGTTGAATTTTTATGAAATTTACATTCTATTTTTTTTATATATTTTACAGTTTATTTTCCATTTTCGTAGTGGATTTGCAAGCGCAGGATGTGTATCGGTTTAAAAAAGCGGATCCTCAGGGTTCCGGAAAGTTCTATTTAGGCCGTGAAATTGCCCCCGTGATGAGTCATTACGGTATTGGCTGGCTGGAGCGCAGCGAACGGGAGGAAGAGGAAAATGTAAGTTTACTTCTGAAAAATATGGCGTTGAAACCCGGCGAAACAGTCGCTGATATTGGGGCTGGCAGTGGGTATCATTCCATCAGGATGGCAGCCATGGTAGGAAACCAAGGGCGTATAAAGGCTATAGACATACAGCCCGAAATGCTTCAGTTTTTGCGGGAAAAGCTACAAAATGAGGGCGTAGGCAACGTGGACCTGGTGCAAGGGACCGAAAAATCGCTGCAATTACCTGAAAATTCGGTGGACAAAATGCTGCTGGTAGATGTGTACCATGAGTTTTCTTTTCCTCTCGAAATGGGTAAGTCTATGTTTAACAGCTTAAAAAAGGGCGGTAAAGTGTATTTGATTGAATATCGGGCTGAGGATCCTACAGTACCTATAAAAACCCTGCATAAAATGACCGAAAAACAAGCTATTGCCGAAATGCAGGCAGTGGGTTTCCGGTTTGTGAAAAATATGGATAACCTGCCCTGGCAACATTGCCTCATTTTTACCAAATAAAATTTATATCCTAAAAATATAATTGTAAATAATTGAGAATCAGTTATTTAAAGCATTGGCTTGAGATCAAATTATTTTACCTGAAATGGGATAGTTTGTTTCTGATCCTTTTCCCCTAAAAATAATCCAATAAAGAATGTTGGAGGCGGTTGTAAAATCCTGGTTTCCCCCCTTTTCCCCGCATTTTTGGGGATAAATTGTCTGTTTTGTGCCTCCCTGCTATTGGCTCTCAACGGGCATTTCAGTACATTTGCATACTTTGTAAAAAGAGATGGATCCTGCTGCTTTCGGGTAGATTTTTCAGGAATCATATTTTCAGTTATAACAGCAAGGTCGTTAGCAACATATGAGTGAAGAAAGCAATGAAATGAAATCCCTCGCCCTGGGGAATTATGGGGCAGATAGTATTCAGGTTTTAGAAGGCCTGGAAGCCGTTCGTAAAAGACCGGCCATGTACATTGGGGATATTGGAGAAAAGGGTTTGCACCATCTCGTTTACGAAGTGGTGGACAACTCCATTGATGAAGCGCTTGCCGGCTTTTGCAGCCATATTGAGGTCATTATTCATGAGGATAACAGCGTAAGTGTGCAGGATGATGGACGTGGTATTCCCACTGCCATGCACACTAAAGAAAAACGTTCAGCACTCGAAGTGGTGATGACCGTACTGCATGCCGGTGGTAAATTCGATAAAAATACTTACAAGGTTTCTGGTGGTTTGCACGGGGTAGGGGTAAGTTGCGTAAATGCCCTCAGCAAAGACCTGCATGTTACCGTAAGACGTGATGGTAAAGTTTACGAACAGCAATACAAAATTGGGATTCCCCAATACCCGGTTCGCGAAATTGGTAATTCAGATGAAACTGGTACCCATGTGCGTTTTTGGCCGGATAACAGCATTTTCCAGGTAACCGTTTACAAACGCGAAATCCTCGAAGCACGGCTTCGGGAACTTTCTTACCTCAATAAAGGAATCCGGATCAGTATGACTGATTTACGTGAAATTATAGAGGGCGATGATGATGAAACCAAAAATGGCAAGCCCTATGGCAAAATTTTTTATAGCGAAGGCGGCATCGTAGAATTTGTGGCAATGCTTGATAAGGCAGGTAATCGTAATTCTTTGATTCCAAGGGTTATTTACTGCGAAGGACGCGATGATGTATCCAATGTGGCGGTAGAAGTGGCTATGTGCTACAACAACGGTTACAGCGAACATATTTTTAGCTACGTAAATAATATCAATACCATTGAAGGCGGCACCCACGTAGCCGGTTTCAGAAGGGCCATTACCCGGGTATTTAAGTCCTACGGAGACCGCGAAGGGCTTTTTGAAAGAGCTAAAGTAGAAATAGAAGGAGATGATTTCAGGGAAGGATTGAGTTCCATTGTAAGCGTAAAAGTGCCCGAACCACAATTTGAAGGGCAAACCAAAACCAAACTTGGTAACAGCGATGTGGCGGGTACGGTGGAGGTAACGCTGGCAAGAGCGCTGGAAATTTATCTCGAAGAAAATCCCAAAGAGGCTAAAATCATTATTCAAAAGGTAATTTTGGCAGCGCAGGCACGCGCAGCAGCCCGAAAAGCCCGGGACATGGTACAGCGGAAAAGTGGTTTAACCGGTGGCGGATTGCCCGGTAAACTCGCTGACTGTAGCGAAAAAGATCCTGTAAAATGTGAGCTATATCTGGTGGAAGGAGACTCGGCCGGTGGAACTGCCAAGCAGGGCCGCGACCGTAGTTATCAGGCTATATTACCATTACGGGGAAAAATACTCAACGTGGAAAAAGCTATGGAACACCGCATTTATGACAATGAGGAAATCCGAAATATGTTTACCGCACTTGGGGTAAAAATAGGAACCGCCGAAGATCCAAAAGCACTTGATATCTCAAAACTTCGTTACCACAAACTCATCATCATGACCGATGCCGATGTGGATGGAAGCCATATTGCTACCTTGATCCTGACCTTTATTTTCAGGTATATGAAAGCGCTGGTGGAACAGGGATATGTTTATATTGCCCAACCTCCGCTATACCTTGTAAAAAAGGGCAAAAACCAGGAATATGCCTGGACCGAAGAACAGCGTAAATTATTAATTGAAAAAATAGGCGGTGGCAACGAAAACAGCGTTACTACTCAACGTTACAAGGGTTTGGGTGAAATGAATGCGGATCAGTTGTGGGAAACCACCATGAATCCCATAAACAGAACCCTGCGGCAGGTAACCATAGACAGTGCAGCCGAGGCCGATCGGGTTTTCAGCATGCTGATGGGAGATGATGTAGCCCCAAGAAGGGAATTTATAGAAAGCCATGCCCGCTATGCAAGGATTGATGTGTAGGTTGTTTCATTTAAGACAGACTATTGCGCATTGCATTTATACCTGGATGGGATTGATCTTCAGGTAGTTTAGGCCATTGCTTAAAAATGGATCTTACAATATTGAAAGTTGTTGGTGAAAAAGGGTCGTACACATTGTGAACGACCCTTTTTTATATTATCTTATTAAAATTACAGTTCCACCGGGCTAGTGCCTCCGCCGGTTGAGCCATTAATGGTATTGTTTGGACACCCAGATATTTCAACCAATCAAGTGAAGGTTCCGACAGGCTGTGGATTTCCGCTAAAATACCGTTCCGGGAATAGTTCAGAAGGCTAGGCCCTTGGGAATAAAAAACCTGTTGCCTCCACCGATAACCATCGCTGCATCCAATTTTAAATTTGATTATGGGAAAACACCTGTTTTGGGAACAACAAAT
>Ga0136636_10001742_pt1 | contig 12810 bp, 8 predicted proteins | sample AntDrymUQ8522106_2_FD_104653 | JGI IMG/M metagenome (GOLD analysis project Ga0136636, IMG submission 104653) | Polar desert sand microbial communities from Dry Valleys, Antarctica - metaG UQ852 (21.06) | ecosystem: Environmental > Terrestrial > Soil > Desert | place: Antarctica: Dry Valley... | reverse complement strand
CATTTTTTGTTTTTCTAAATCGAGATTTAAGTTTGCAAAAGCAACCGGATAACAATTCTTTGCCAATAATTTTACAGCATATTGATATTTCAACGTCCATAAGTCGCACCAGAAAACCGACGGCAACTCGTAAACCTGCTTGTTCTTTATTGCATTTATATACTGAAGTTCGGGCATTGTTAAATAATCATTGGCATTCTTAGAAGCGTTGTACCACATAAGCATTACATCGGGATTCCATTGTAACAGGTTTTCCATGTTTACAACTATGTGTTCTTGCGGTTGGCGACAAACGTTTTTAGCTCCGGCAAGTTCAATCAATTCATTTACTGTACTTGTTGTGCCGGAAGTTTCGAGTAAACCTTGTGACCAAATAAAATATACTGTTTTTTTATTAGCGATTGATGATTGACTATTGATAATTGAGATTTCACTTTTCGTATAATTTATTAGGCTATCCGCCCTTTCGGTTGTCCCTGTAAGTTTCCCTAAATCGTTAATTTCTTTGTACACATCGCTAAAGCTTTTTAAGAAAACTCCGTAAACAGGGATTCCCTTCTCTTCGATGGCTTCAATAGATTCTTGCTGCGATGACCAAATAATTACCAAATCGGGCTTTAGAGCTACAAGGTTTTCGAGGCTTACAAAATCCCAATTGCCAGGTGATGGAAGGTTTTTATTTTTAATCCGTTCGTCTAAAATTGCATATTGAGTTGCCGTACTTTCGTTGTAAACGCTCGAAGGAACACCAACCACCCTACTTTCGGCATTAAGCATATACAACCCCGACAAAGCACTTTCGATTAAACAAACTATGCGGGTTGCAGGTTTCTGTAACTGTATTTCTTTACCTCTAAAATCGGTTACACTGATAGTATAAGCAGAGCCAACAGGTTTACTGCCAGACGGCGTGCATGATACACTCATTACGAAAAATGCAACCAAAACTCCTCGAAGAATCTTCATATCAAAGATATTCCCTATTAAAAAATTAATTCCCATCATTAGACAATTTGCTAATTAAACAATATGCTAATTTGCTAATTAAACAATATGCTAATGTGCTAATTACTGAACCACTAGCACATTAGCACATCAGCACATCAGCACATCAGCACATTACCTCATTAGCAAATTAGCACATTACCTCATTAGCACATTAGCAAATTAGCAAATTACCTCATTAGCACATTAATCCATTAGCACATTAAAACATTACCACATTAATCCCTGCCATCATTGAAAAGCCAGGGTCCTGGAATTGCCAGGGCATTTCAAAACGATTATCAGTAATATTATACAGGTTTGCAAAAGCATCTAATTTTACTTTACTTGTCAATAATATTGTTTTATTGATATTCATATTTACTAATTCATAGGAATTATAAAGCCTTCTGCCAGATTTTGACGTGCTGTCGTAGATTCTACCGGCAAGATGGATATATGGACTTACAGTTAATTTCCAAGGCAACCATGCTGTTAATCCAAAATTGGAAACATTATCAGGAACAAATGAAATATTGGAACCGTCTTGGTCAGCATCAAATTTATTTGATATTTCTGTTTCAAAATGGGTATAGTTAGCAAACCATTGTAACGAATTACTTATTTTTTGTTTTAACTCAACTTCGTAACCCTTAGCAATAGTTTTACCTGCATTTACAGATTTTGATTGTGAAGGATTTGCCCTTACTGTATTTTCAACAATAGCATCGGTTATTGAATAATAGAAAAACCGTGTTGTGAAAATTGTCCCTGAATTAATTTTAAAATCAAAACCATAATCTATCCCGGTTCCTTTTTCTGGTTTTAAATTAGGATTTGGAATTTGTCCATTTGTTATCGTATCCGTAACAAGAATTGTACCTCCTATAGATTTTAATCCTGGTGACATAAAGCTTGTTCCGATATTAACGAATGGTGTAATGTTATCCGTTGCTTTGTATTTTATACCTGCATTCCACAATAGCACACCCCAAGAACGATTTTTGTCAATGGGAGCAACACCTCCCAATTTTGTTATGTCGTTACTTATAGAAACGTATCTAAGGCCTCCTCTAATTACTGCTTTATCAATGGTTAGTTCTTCTTGAACATAGAAACCAATTTGATTTGCTATAGCATCATTTCCTGTAGATTCAATTGCATTTACAGGCTTTGCTGTTGTTTTATATGTTGCAGATTGAAAATCCGCACCTATTGTTAATTTACTGAAATCAGCAGGTTTGAAAGTAAGAAAGAAATCCGCGGGAATTATTGATTGTTTAACTTTATCTGTTTCACGTAATGAAATGTCTTTATTGGCCGTTGAATAATTGTCTTCTTCGCCCGAACGATCGTAGTTTCTGTATCCAATTTTAAACCCTAATCCAATTTTTTCAGTTATATCGCCTGAATATCCTAAATGCATCAAGGTATATGAATGGTCAAATCCTCTGTTTGGTCTTCCAACATCGCCGGAATGCAGCGTTTGGTTTGCAAAAAAATCAATCTTTTGATTTTTAGCTTGATTTAATAAATAGGTGCCTCCAACAAAGAATTTCGTTTTTTTGTATTGAGGGTTATCTATCATATTTAACCATGAATTTTCACTCCCATAATTAGTATAATCTGATTTCTCAATACTAAAACTGCTCATTAGATGTAAATTTCCAAATTGGTTTTCGTGAAATACATTACCATTTATTGTATTGTAAGTACCATATGCACCAGAAACACTTGTAAGCGGTTTATCAATCTTATCTTTTAAAATCAAATTTACTGTACCCGCCAATGGGCTTTGATTACCTGCAAAATCCTGAGATAAATAATTAGGATATAAAACAGAAGCAGGGCCGCGTTGAACCTCAATACGGTCTATTGCATTCAAATCAATGGCCATGGGATCTACAAAAGCATCAATAGGTAACCCCTGCAACATATATGTGCTGTATTTTGGGCCAATACCACCATAAGTGCCCCAGTTGGCATCGTTGCGAGATAATGTCGAAACAGATGCTCCGGGTTTATACATAATTACTTCGGCTACATTGCGGTTGCCGGCAACTAAACTTTCAATTTCCTTGCTGTCGATAATGTCAATCTTTTGAGTAACATTTCCAATTGATTGTGGTGTTTTAGAACCAGTTACAACTACTTCATTTAATTTAAGTGTGTCTTTAATTGATTGCTGCGAAATGGCAGGTAATAATGATAAAATCAAAAAACATGTGACTAACAAACCTTTTTTTTTCATTTTTAATTTTTGTAAAATATTACTTATTGGTAATTTCGTGTTACTCGTTTTGTAAAAAAAATATTACTCGACTCTGCTCATTATTAATTTACCGTGAATTATCCCTTTAATCCCAATTAATTTATCCGATAACTCTGTCAATTTACTTGCTTCGCCTTTTACTGCCACAATCTCAAGGCAATTATCGTGGCTTAAATGGAAATGCTGAGATGATAAAATCACATCGAAATACTCATGTTGCATATCGTTTGATTTTATTGTTACATCGCCTTTGTGATGGTCATATAGCAGAACTATTGCTCCGGCAACAACGTGATTGCATTGCCATTTTTTCTCAACCGAGTTTTTCTCAACTAAATGACGGATGGCTTGCGAACGATTAGGTAAATTATTGTCCACAACAAAGTTGTCTAGCGCTTTTAAAATCTCTTCATCTATTCCAACTCCAAAACGAACTAAAGTCATAGTGTTACTAATATTAATATTCGTGTCACAAACCTAGGTAAATATTAATTTAAAAACAAATTAGATTAGATATCAGGAAATGGTGCGGGAGCAAAATTGCGGTTCTTTTGCAGGCGTTTGAGTCTAAAATTCGACAACGGGACACCTCCAAGGTTGTCTGTGAGATTATATATAATTAATAATGAGTATGTTTTATAAATGAGAAAGCAATACGGTCGAAATCAGCAACAAATAGAAAGAGGGTTTTAGGGGAAGATAAAAAGACAGATAGAAAAGATCTGTTCATCTCATCCATCTGTCTCATCATTTAAATTTCTTTTCTCTTCTAAGCCAGTTTCTTAAAAAGTTCTTTCATACTTATTTTACCCAAGATGATGCTTTGTAAATCATTAATATTCACGCGTTCTTGTGCCATGGTATCGCGGTAACGAATAGTAACGGTATTATCCTCAATCGATTGATGATCGACCGTTACACAAAAAGGTGTTCCAATGGCATCCTGACGGCGGTAACGCTTGCCAATGCTATCTTTCTCGTCGTACTGACAGTTGAAGTCGAATTTCAGATTATCTACTATTTCGCGAGCTTTTTCAGGCAATCCATCTTTTTTCACCAATGGTAAAACTGCTAGTTTAACTGGGGCTATAGTTGGAGGAATTTGAAGCACCACGCGTGTCTCTTTGGCGCCATCTTTACCTTCAACCAATTCTTCGGTGTAGGCACCCGACATAATGCTCAAAAACATGCGATCCACTCCAATTGATGTTTCGATAACGAAGGGGATGTAGTTTTCGTTTTTCTCAGGATCGAAATATTGCATTTTTTTACCTGAAAACTGCTGGTGCTGCGACAAGTCGAAATCGGTACGCGAGTGAATCCCTTCAACCTCTTTAAATCCAAAAGGCATTTCGTACTCAATGTCGGTTGCTGCATTGGCGTAATGGGCCAACTTATCGTGATCGTGGAAACGGTATTTTTTATCGCCCATTCCCAATGCTTTGTGCCATTTCATGCGCGTTTCTTTCCACTTGGCAAACCATTCTAATTCGGTGCCGGGTTGCACGAAAAATTGCATCTCCATTTGTTCAAATTCACGCATGCGGAAAATAAACTGACGAGCCACAATTTCGTTGCGGAAAGCTTTGCCTATTTGGGCAATGCCAAAAGGTATTTTCATGCGACCGGTTTTTTGCACATTCAAAAAGTTCACAAAAATCCCTTGAGCTGTTTCGGGTCGCAAATATATTTTTTGAGCCCCATCGGCAGCAGCACCCATCTCGGTTGAGAACATCAGGTTAAACTGACGAACATCAGTCCAGTTGCGAGTTCCCGAAACAGGACAAACAATCTCAGTATCAACAATAATTTGCTTAAGCTCATCTAAATTTGCATCGTTAAGTGCTTTGGCAAAACGAGCGTGTACTTCGTTTCGTTTTTGCTGATTCTCAAGCACGCGAGTATTCGTTTCGCGAAATTGAGTTTCATCAAAAGCCTCACCAAATTTTTTGGCTGCCTTCTCAACTTCTTTGTTTATTTTATCGTCGTACTTAGCCAAAAGATCTTCAATCAGCACATCGGCACGGTAACGTTTTTTGCTGTCTTTATTGTCAATCAACGGATCACTAAAGGCATCCACATGTCCTGAGGCTTTCCAAATGGTTGGATGCATGAAAATGGCCGAGTCGATACCCACCACATTGTCGTTGAGCAAAACCATCGAATCCCACCAGTATTTTTTGATGTTGTTTTTAAGCTCCACGCCCAACTGACCATAGTCGTAAACGGCTCCCAGGCCATCGTATATTTCGCTCGACTGGAAAACAAATCCGTACTCTTTGCAATGCGCCACTAGTTTTTTAAAAACGTCCTCTTGTGCCATATCTATAGTGCTCTAATAGTTACTAATTAAGTTAATAAGCCACAAAAATAGTCGTTTTTTGCTATTTACCGAATTTTTATGCCAAGTGCTCAAAGTTTCTTTGATTTTGAAGGTTAATGCGTACGATTATTAAGATAGTATTTGCCTTATCAAAACATTTCTTCAAAGAAAACCAAGTCAATGTTTAAATTTTCTGATAGGGAAATTGGCTCTTTAACGCTTCGAGCGGTTAAGATTCATTGATAAATAAAAGGCCACGAATCGAAGATCGACGGAGTCACTTCACGAATAAAAAATTAATTTGAACCAAAATACAGTCATCTGACATCAACAACGTTATGAAATTTTACAGTTAGTAAATTCCAAACGGAAAGCTTAATACCCTAGAATCTGAATCACAATATGGTTAATCCTCAATCCTTCCTGGGAAATCGACATTGTAATGTAGCCCACGACTCTCTTTGCGTTTTTTGGCCATTTTAATAATTAGGTAGCCAACATTTATTTTATTGCGTAGTTCACATATTCGTTGCGATACAGCCGATTTTTGATAGAGCATTTCTGTTTCGTGATACAAAACTTCTAAACGATCGAATGCTCGATTTAATCGTAGGTTTGATCGTACAATGCCAACATAATTACTCATTATTTGCTCAACTTCTTTATTGCTTTGAGTAATTAAAACCATCTCTTCGGGATGCTGAGTACCTTCGTCGTTCCAAACCGGAATATTGTGATTGTAGGTAGCCGATTTGACTGCCTCTATGGCATGTGATGCCGCTGCATTCGCATAAACTACTCCTTCGGTTAAGGAGTTAGATGCTAAACGATTAGCGCCATGCAAGCCTGTTGATGCACACTCACCTGCGGCATATAAATTAATGATAGAAGACCGCCCATTCAGGTCAACCTTTATACCACCACAGCCGTAATGTGCTGCTGGTACAACAGGAATCATTTGCTTGGTAATATCCAAACCTAAACTCAGGCACTTTTCGTAAATAGTTGGAAAATGATTTTTAATCTCGTCGGCCGATTTATGAGTCACATCAAGGTAAACAAAATCTTCACCTCGGTTTTTCATTTCGTTATCAATAGCTCTTGCCACAATATCTCTTGGGGCTAAGCAACCACGAGGATCGTATCCCAACATAAATTCGGAACCATCCTGACGGCGAAGAATGCCGCCAAAACCACGCATGGCTTCAGTAATTAAAAACGATGGCCGTTCGGCAGGGTTAAATAGCGATGTTGGATGAAACTGAACAAACTCCATGTTCTCAATAATACCTTTGGCCCGAAAAGCCATTGCAATACCATCGCCCGTTGCAATAAGCGGATTGGTGGTGGTTTGATAAACACTGCCTATACCACCTGTTGCCAAAAGCGTTGTTTTAGCCAGAAAAGTATGTAGTTTACCACTTGCTTTATCAAGCACATAAGCACCATAACATACAATGTTAGTCATCCAAGGCTCGGTAACTTTGCCTAAATGGTGAGGTGTAATAACATCAACAGCAAAGTGATGTTCGTAAATATCGATTTGAGAATTTTGTCGAATAGCTAAAGTAAGCGCACGTTGTATTTCAGCTCCAGTATTATCTTTATGATGTAGAATTCGATTATCGGAATGTCCACCTTCGCGATGCAAATCAAATTGTCCATCAGCTTGTTTATCAAATTGAGTTCCCAGTTTCACCAACTCTGCAATAATAGCAGGAGCTTCATGCACTACTTTTTCAACTGCCGCTAAATCGCACATGCCATCGCCAGCCACCAAAGTATCGTGAATATGGTTTTCCAACGAATCAGGCGCATACATAACCGATGAAATACCACCTTGTGCATAGGATGTATTGGTTTCGGTGAGCAATGTTTTGGTAACAATAGCTACACGACCATGTTGAGCAACTTTTAGTGCAAAACTTAATCCGGCAATGCCAGAACCTATTACCAAAAAATCATATTCCTTAACCATTTACTATTGGTTTATTTGGTTATAAGACTCATCTTAAACTGATAATCTAAATTTATTTTACCTCCTCAAAATCAACATACTCCCCATCCTTATTGTTCGAATCCCTCTTTTTATCAGGTTTTTGCACAGTTACTTTCCCCTCAGGCTGACGTTGTTGCTCGTAATTACCTGAAAAATTACCCGATTGCTGTTGCATTTTAGTAATTTGTCGTTTTAAAAACCAAGGTAATATTACGCGTCCTACAAATTTCAGACCGTAATAAATAGCAGCAAAAATGAGGATAAGCCTAAAAAATCCCATATCCTATCTGTTTAAAAATTTATTCCTTCATCTAGTTTTTTAATCGCAGCATTAATCATTTCATCTTCCCTAAACAATATAGGATAAAACCCATCATTATCAATGAAATTTCTTGCAATATACGCTTTTACCTCATTGTTGATTAACATTTTTGAGGTATTATACTGTCCTGCATTATATTTAACGCCTGCCTTTTCGGCATATGCGATCAGTTGTGCTGCCAAATCAATTTTAGCCAATTCTGTTTCAAACCCGGTGTACGTGGTTATTTTTTGCAGCGACTCACGATGCTTATCTGCATATTCTAATGCAAACTGATACAATGCACCCTTTTCTCTGAGTTGATAAAAATACTCAGTAAAACGAGTGGTGTCGCGAGGGATAAACAAATCGGGCATAATACCTCCTCCTCCGTAAACAATGCGACCTTTCGTAGTTTTATATTGAATGGTGTCGGCATTGTGAATGCTGTCTTTTTCGAAAAACTCACCATGCTGATAACGTTTCATGATATCTTCGTAATAGTCGTCGTTACCATTAGAATACGACTTTTGAATGCATCGACCACTTGGCGTATAATATCGAGCAATAGTCAGTCGAATTGCTGAGCCATCAGGAAGTGGTATTTGCTGCTGTACCAATCCTTTACCAAATGAGCGACGACCGATGATGATACCTCGATCATTGTCCTGGATGGCTCCTGCAAAAATTTCACTGGCCGAAGCCGAAAACTCATCAATCAATACCACCACTTGTGTTTTTTGACAACTACCTGTTCCATTTGCAAGCATATCCTGCCGAGGATTGGCTTTACCAACTGTATAGACAATTAGCTCTTTGTTTTGCAGAAACTCATTAATCATGTTAAAAGCAACATCTAAAAATCCACCTGAATTTCCTCGTAAATCGATGATGACTTTTTCGCATCCATTGGATTTTAACTTAGCCAGCGCGGTAATAAACTCATCGTACGTATTTTTCGCAAAGCGATTTATTTTTATAAAACCAATATCAGGCGTTACCATGTACGACACATCCACGCTGTAAACCGGAATAATTCCGCGAGTAATTAAAAAATCGATTGGCTTATTAGCATTCCGGCGAATGATGGAAACCTTAACCTTAGTGCCCATCTCTCCCCTCAACTTACTCATCACTTGATTGTTGGTTATTTTTATCCCGGCAACGGAAGTATCGTTAACCGAAACAATTCGATCACCCGGAAGAACACCCAACTTTTCGGAAGGACCACCCGAGATGATACTGACAACCATTACCGTATCGCTTTGAATGCTAAACTGTACGCCTATTCCACCAAAATTCCCTTCTAATTCCTGATTCACTTCTTCGAGCTCTTTTGCGGGGATATAAACGGTATGTGGATCGAGATGCTTTAGAATCTCAGGGATAACTGCTTCAATAAGTTTATTTTTATCGATTGTGTCAACATAATCCTCTGTTATCAAGCCAATTAAAGCATCTAACTTATTTGTCTGAGGATATATTGTAAGATGTTTCCCTGATGGATCCATGCTTCGCAATGTTAATGCCCGACCAATAAATAGACCTGCAAGCAAAACCAATACAGCAAAAATGGGATAAATAATCTGACGACGTGTGTTCTTTATGGTCATAACTCTAAAATTTTATTCCTCAAGATGGATAATTTCTATTTCAGCTCTTTTTAGCAAATCAATGCCTTCTTCGGTTCTATATTTCTCGGAAAAAACAACTCGTTTAATGCCTGCCTGAATAATGAGTTTCGCACATTCGATACAAGGCGATGCGGTAACATAAAGCGTAGCACCATCGCTACTGTTGTTTGAGCGGGCAACTTTTGTAATGGCATTGGCTTCGGCATGAAGCACATATGGTTTTGTGGCGCCATCTTCGGATTCGCACTGATTTTCAAATCCTGATGGTGTTCCATTGTACCCATCGGAAATAATCATTTTATCTTTCACAAGAATTGCACCCACCTGTCGGCGCACGCAATAGCTGTTTTGCGACCAAATTCGAGCCATTGCTAAATAGCGTTTATCGAGCAAAATTTGTTTTTCAGTAACTGCTGTTAATTCATTCATATTTAACGTGTCCCAATAATTGGATTTCCAATAACCGGCACAAAAATAACAAATTATGGAGGTTTAGGTTGTAATTGAGTGCTAAATTATGTGAATGACGCAATTATGGGTAAAATTATTAGGATTTGATTGCAAAAAAAAACTAAACTCAAATTCCAGTTCCAAGCACGCTATTTCTTTTTAACTCCTTTTACAGCCTGTTCTGTCCACGGATCATCGGGCCAAACATGTTTTGGATAGCGAATACGCAACTCCTTTTTCACCTCAAAATAGGTTTTATCCCAAAAACTACGCAAATCGGCTGTAATTTGAACCGGCTTAAAGCCAGGTGACAGCAAGTGCAATAAAACAGACGTTTGACCTTTGTTGATACGAGGTGTTTCGGCCAATCCAAAAAGCTCTTGCAAACGAACTGCCAAAACCGGATTGTTGCCGTTGGCATGATAAAGCAGCTTAATTTTAGACCCGCTGGGAACCGTTAAACTAGTCGGTGCAAGTGCGTCCAGCTTTTTTTGCCTCTCCCAATTCAATAGATTTTGGAGCACTGTCAAGAGATCAATCTTTTTTAAATCTTCTGCTTTTTTAACTTGTTCAAAATAAGGAGTTAGCCAAATTTCGTTGGTTGTCATTAGTGCAGATATACTTACATCAGGCCAATTTTCAGATGGATTCCATCTTCTCAAACTCAAGATTCGGTTTTGCCATTGAATTACCTCATCGTTAAAATCTAAAAGCAAATCCCCTTCCTTTTTAATGACATCGGTAATGGCCTTAATTCGCAAATTGTTATTGGGCGATTGAATGGGTTTCGATTGCAGCACAATGCTACCAATGCGCAAATCAGATGTAGCCACAATGCCTCCTTTTCGCCGATCCCAAATTACCGTGTCCTGCGATTGCACCATGGGCGCCAAATCTTTGGGGTTAAGTGGCGATGCTAAAAATATCTTCCCCTGACCATCGCGAGCATCTAAGTGAGCAACTGCCAACCACGGTTCGTGAGCCAAATTATCTTTGTGGCTAATCATGGCATAACTGCCATTCGACAATTGAAACTGCGCATTGTTTCCCGGACGAGCGCAGGCAATTCTTTCGGGATAGGCATACACCAAGAGCATGCCCGTTTCAAAAGGATCAACAGGAGTGTTGTCAACTTCTATTTTTATAATTTTTCGATATGAGTCGGCAATTTTTTCAATGCGAGCCAGTGCTCGGTTATCGCCTTTCCCTGCACGGTATTTCCTCAGCGCCTCAATTCGAAGGTTGATGTCCACACCCACTTCGCGAGGAAGCGGATCGCGCTCTTCGAGAACAGCCGCTATGTCGGTAGCTAAAGCTGCGAGCGATATTTCTTGAGCCATAATTAATAAATGTGCCAGTCGCGGATGGCAAGGCAAAGCAGCCATTTTTCGGCCATGAGGAGTGATTTTGTTATGGTCGAGTGCTTCCAAATCGTGCAGTGTTTCAAAAGCCTGCGCAAGATGCCCTTTGGGCGGAGGTGTGAGCCACGTTAACTGATACACATCGTGAATTCCCCACTGAGCCATATCGAGCACCAGCGAGGCTAAATCGGAGGTGACAATCTCGGCTTCGCGATGATCGGCTAAGCGATGATGATCTGCTAAGCTCCACATGCGATAACATTTGCCGGGGCTAAGCCGTCCGGCACGACCGGCACGTTGATCGGCTGAGTCTTTCGATATTTCAATGGTGGTTAAGCGCGACAATCCAGTTCCTGGATCGAATTTTAGGGTGCGACCGAATCCACAATCCACCACCACCTTAACACCTTCGATGGTTAAGCTGGTTTCGGCAATCGAAGTGGCTAAGACGACTTTCCTTCGTCCATTTCTATCGGGCTGAAGGGCAGCCCATTGTTTTCCCTGAGCCAATTGGCCATATAGCGGATGGATTGCAATGTTGGTCAACTGCCTTTTAAGTATCTCCTGAGTTTTACGAATTTCGCCTTCGCCGGGAAGAAAAACCAATACATCACCCTCATCATTTTCAATGGCTTTGAGTATGGTTCGGGCAGTCATTTCGGGCAGCATCATCAAGTCGCGTGCGCCAGTGTAAATCACCTCAACGGGATATTGCTTTCCTTCGCTTTGAATAGCCGGAGCATTGAGTAATTCAGTCAACTGAGGCATATCGAGCGTTGCCGACATGATAACGATTCGCATATCGGAACGCAACACCTGCTGCGCCTCGCGACACAGTGCCAAAGCCACATCGGCATACAAACTGCGTTCGTGAAACTCATCGAACATAACCATGCCAACGCCTTCGAGGGCATTGTCGCTCTGCAACATTCGAGTGAGAATACCTTCGGTAACAACCTCTATTCGTGTCGATTGACTAACTCGCGTATCGAACCGAACCCGATAACCCACTTGCTGTCCAACTTCATCGCCAAGCAGCGATGCCATGCGCATGGCTATGGTTCGTGCCGCTAACCGACGAGGTTCGAGCATGATGATTTTTTTACCCGCAAGCCATGGTTCGTCCATGAGTGCCAACGGTAATAACGTGCTTTTGCCAGCTCCAGGAGGCGCGCTAATGATGAGCGTGTTTCCAGAAATTAAATGCGTTTGAATATCGGGGATGATATCGTTTATGGGAAGCTGAATGGAATTGGAGTTGAATGACACTGGCCGTAATGTTTGCTATCGATGAATATTGGCGCAAATTTACTTAATTGGTTCGGACAATTAGCAAATAGTTTAAACGCAAAGTTCGCAGAGATTTTTCTCAAAGGTGAGTTATACATTAATCAGACACTTCGCGTTTTGTTGGTTTCAACAGAAAACTACGATAACACATGCCACCTGTGTTTAACGATGTATTCAACAAAAATTAGCCGCGAAT
>Ga0136636_10001741_pt1 | contig 12812 bp, 11 predicted proteins | sample AntDrymUQ8522106_2_FD_104653 | JGI IMG/M metagenome (GOLD analysis project Ga0136636, IMG submission 104653) | Polar desert sand microbial communities from Dry Valleys, Antarctica - metaG UQ852 (21.06) | ecosystem: Environmental > Terrestrial > Soil > Desert | place: Antarctica: Dry Valley... | reverse complement strand
TTTTTAAAAATGGATTTGTAGTCGATTATCCTTTAACGATCAAAGACCCTAAATTAACGGATGTTCTTTTTAACGGATCTATTTATAAGAACGAACAAGGAGAAGTACTCGGTGCTGTAGTAGTTGCAAGAGATATCACTGAGCAAAAAATAATAGAAAAAGAATTAATTGAAGCAAAAGTTTTTGCTGAGATGGCAACAAGTATAGCAGAATCTGCTAAATTTAAAGCAGAAGAAGCAGTAAAAAGCAAGCAACAATTTTTAAGCAATATGAGCCACGAAATTCGTACGCCCATGAATGCGATAATTGGTTTTACAAAAGTGGTTTTAAAAACAGATTTAAGTGCTGATCAAAAAGAATATTTAATGGCCATAAAAATGAGTGGCGATGCATTAATTGTTTTAATAAATGATATTTTGGATTTGGCAAAAGTAGATGCAGGTAAAATGACTTTTGAAAAAACTCCTTTTCAGATGGAAACATCCATTTCTGCAATGCTTCACATTTTCGATTCTAAAGTTCAAGAAAAAAACTTGAAATTGATCAAACATTATGACCCCAATATTCCAAATATTTTAGTGGGGGATGCTGTACGATTGCATCAAATACTATTAAATTTGTTAAGTAATGCTGTAAAATTTACACAAGAGGGTACTATAATTGTAGATGTAATATTGAAAAGTGAAAATGCAGATAATGCAACAATACAATTCTCAGTGACAGACACCGGCATTGGAATTGACAAGGTTAAGATTCCAACAATATTCGAAAATTTTCAGCAAGCTACAAGCAGCACTTCCCGTTTATTTGGAGGCACAGGCTTGGGTTTGGCTATTGTAAAACAACTGGTAGAAGCGCAAGGTGGAGCAATAGAAGTGCGTAGTCAATTGAAAAAAGGATCGGTATTCAGCTTTACATTAAACTTTGCCAAAACCACACAAGAAGCTGTTATTGATGTTGACTTAGTAGCAATCACTAAACCAACAAAAAATATAAAAGTATTGGTGGTAGAAGATATGGCACTCAATCAATTATTGATGAAAACACTATTAGATGATTTTGGATTTGAAAGCGATATTTGTGAAAACGGAAAATTAGCCGTTGAAAAATTGGCAACAAAATCCTTTGACATCATATTGATGGATCTGCAAATGCCCGTTATGAATGGCTTTGAAGCCACATCATACATAAGAAATACTTTGAAGCTTACCATTCCCATAATTGCATTAACCGCAGATGTTACTACAATGGATGTTGAAAAATGTATTGCAATAGGCATGGATGATTATCTTTCTAAACCAGTAGATGAAAGAGAATTATATTCAAAAATGTTAACAATAATAAAAGAAACCAAAAGCAACAAACAAATTAAAAAAGAAAAAATAGTGCCAATTGTAAAAGTTAACTATACTGATTTACAATATCTGTATACGCGAACAAAATCAAATCCTGTATTAATGAGCGAAATGATTTCCGCATACTTAGAGCAAACCCCACCTTTAATTAAGGCAATGAAGCTAAGTTGTCAAAACCAAGATTGGGGTCTGCTTTATACCACCGTTCATAAGTTATTACCTTCGTTTTCCATAATGGGTTTTCATACTGACTATGTGACAATGGCAAAAAATATACAGGACTTTTCTGGTGCAGTTCAAGAAATAGATAGGATCAATGAAATGGTTGAAACACTAGAAGCTGTGTTGACCCAAAGCTTGGTGGAATTAAATCAAGAATTAGAAGAAATAAATAATCGCAATGCAAAATAGAGGTAAAGTGAAATTGTTTTTAGTGGATGATGATGTAGTCTTTCTAAAATTATTACAAATAGAGTTTTTGCATCATGGAGATTTTGAAATAGAAACCTATGCTACAGGAGAATTATGCTTAGCAAATTTACAAAATAAGCCTGATTTAATAATTTTAGATTATCATTTAAACTCAATTGATCAATCCGCCATGAATGGACTTGATACATTGATTAAAATTAAAAATATGGCAAATGAGATACCTGTAATTATGCTCAGCAGCCAAGATAAAATAACTGTAGCCATCGATTGTATGCATCATCAAGCCCTTGATTATGTGGTAAAAAGTGAAACTTCCTTTCTGCGTTTGCAAAAAATAATTTCTAATTTTTTTGATAGACAAAAGATAAAAAAACAATTGGATTGGTATATGGACAGAACTGGCTAGTCCATTTATTATCGGTCTACTTTACCGCCCAATTAATATATATTTAGTACAGATGTAAAATGAACTTGGGTTTGCTGCAAACACAGGATAAACTTTTGCAAGCTTTCTCACAATATCTATTCCCAGAACGATTTCTATTCTCAATTTATACTCTTCAGTCTAAATAATGCGTCTTTTTGAACTAAATCCTCATCGTCTTTGGCCTGACGAAGAACACATCTGTATTTTGACACTATCAATTTCATGAAATTTTACAAGGATTAATTTAGCTTAAACAGAAAAATCAACAATTAGATGAACATCAAATTTTATATATTAATTACCATTATTATAATCCTATTTATTCCGTGTAATAAGTTTTCATTATACAGTACTTCGGATCTATCACACATGCGGTCTAAAGCAAAAAAACACCAAAATTCAAGGCTGATACCTAAAGACACTATCGGTATTGATACTCAAATTTTTATTGAGAAATTAGCCTTACTCTTTGATGGTCCTTCCAAAAAATGGCCTGTAAAAGCACCTTTTCCATTGAAGGGCGCCTTACTTCCATATTATCGAATAGTGGCCTATTATGGGAATTTTTACACTGCTAAATTAGGCATTTTAGGTTTAAAGCCAGAAAATCAAATGCTTCTCAAGTTAAAAAACGAGGTTTCAAACTGGAATAAGGTGGATTCACTTACACCCGTCATACCCGCCATACATTATCTTGCTGTTACTGCGCAGACCCTGCCAGGAAAGGATCAACTGTTTTGTCAGAGGATGCCTCCAAATCAGATTCAGAGAGCTGTGGATATGGCAAGAATACTCCAAGGGATTGCTATTTTGGATGTTCAAGTAGGTCAAAGTACGGTACAAAAAGAAATTCCAAATTTAGAAAAATTCCTTTCACAACCAGATGTACATCTCGGTCTAGATCCAGAATGGTCCATGAAAAAAGGAGCGATACCTGGTACTAAAATCGGGACTATGGATGCCAAGGATATAAATTATGCAATAGAATATTTAGCCGACATAGTGACAAAATATAATCTGCCACCCAAAATACTTATCGTACATCGCTTTACAAAAGGAATGATCACAAACTATCAAAAAATTAGAACTTGTAGAGAAGTACAAGTAGTTATTAATATGGATGGATTTGGATACCCGGCAAAGAAAATTACTACTTACCGCCATATTATAACTGCTCAACCAGTTCAATTTGCTGGATTTAAACTCTTTTATAAGAATGATATAAAATCAAAACCTTTCCAGATGCTAACTCCTAAAGAGATTCTTCAACTTAACCCCAAACCTTCATATATTCAATATCAATAGTTTTTCAAAACTAAACTGCTTGTCCAAATATACTTCTTTTCGAAGTTTCAAGCAGAATTCGTATTGATCGTGCTTTATATATTTTTTTGCCCAAAGATATCTATAATCGTATCGTATTTATTAAAATAATATCTTGGATATTATACTATCAATTTGACAGCATGAAGAACTCAATGATCGAAAAACATTAGTTTTGTATGCCTTACAATGGCCAAACAATTACTAAAAATCCGCTTCAAAATCTTCAATCAGGAATTAATTTTCTATAAAAGCTTTCATCTGTAAATTATGTAAAAATTGCATTGAAATATATAACATAAATACTTACTATGACCGCCACCTTTGTACAATAGAAATTACTCTATAATTAAACAAAAACATTATGTTAACATCAGAAGAACTAAAGGGAAACTGGAACGAACTAAAAGGAAAGCTAAAGAAAAAATTTGCAACACTTACAGATAGCGATATGCTATACGAGGAAGGCAAACAAGACGAAATGCTTGGCAGATTACAAGTGAAATTGGGAAAGACGAAAGAAGAGGTAAATAAAATATTATCCGAACTTTAATTAAAACATTTAAAAAAATATAAATTATGTATAATAAATCAATATTAACACTAGCAGCCATAGTTGTTTTTACATGCTTATTTATAAGCTGCAAATCATCAGGCGAAAAAGTTGTCGATGCAAACGAGGATGTTGAAAATGCTGAAAACAAACTGGATAAAGCCAACGAAGAACTTTCGGTTGCCAATCAAGAATATGTAGCCGATGTGGAAAATTACAAAAGAGCCACTTCAGAAAAAATAGCAGAAAACGAAAAATATATTGCTGAGTTTAAATCCAGAATTGCAAATGAAAAAAAAGAAGCTAGAGCCGAATATCTTGAAAAGTTGAGGGATCTAGAACAAAAAAATACAGATGCTAAGCTGAAGTTAGATGGTTATCAAGCGGACGCAAAAGACAACTGGGAAGAGTTCAAAAGCGATTTTAATCGCAATCTGGACGAATTAGGACAATCATTGAAAGATTTTAGCAAAAAAAATAACAAATAACATGAAAAAAATTATTTTAATGGCAGTATCTGTCATTTTTATCACAAACACTGTGTTTTCCCAAATCCTCATTGAGGACAATAGGGGCAAAATGCAGTTTGGAATAAAAGGCGGATTAAACTACTCCAATGTTTACGATGCTGAAGGTGAAGAGTTTGACGCCGATGCTAAATTCGGATACGCCTTTGGGGCAAATCTAAACATTCCCATTGGAAACTTTTTGGGTGTTCAACCATCTGTAATGGTTTCTCAAAAGGGATTTCAAGCCTCAGGTTCATTGTTAAACAACAATTATAACTTCACTCGAACAACCACATTTTTGGATGTACCCTTGTTACTTGCTATTAAACCGATCAACGCATTAACAATATTGGCTGGTCCACAGTTTTCTTACTTGCTTAAACAAAGAGATGAGTTTACCAACTCCGCTAATAGTGCAGCACAAGAACAAGAATTTAAAAATGATAATATTCGTAAAAACATATTTGGGGGAGTGATTGGTTTTGACGTCAATTTCAATCATTTTACAATAGGTGCAAGAGCCAACTGGGATATTCAAACCAACAACGGCGATGGTACTTCCAGCACCCCCAGATATAAAAATGCATGGTATCAACTTACGTTAGGTTATAATTTATTTTAAGAGTCTATTCAGATCATTACTTATTTACTTTATCCTTATTAAAATATAAAGAATAGTTAGTTGGTTAGTTGTTGGAGCTGGTGTGTGTAAGCTTGGCCATTTAAACCCAAATTCAGCGTTAAACGTTGAATCGACGAAATTTTTGATAATTCTAAAAGTTTGCCAGGATTAACCTCCGACAAAATCGAAGATTTTCGCCGAACGAATGGAAAAATCCACTAATGCGGATTTTGGGTTAAAACAGATCAAAACTCGATTTGAGTAAAATTAAAAGTTTAATCTGCTAAGAATCTTACACTGGCTCCTTTTTATCTGTACCATTTTACAAAGATGCTGATTATGATAAGTACAATTATCCAGACGAGATTAAAGAACTTACCATTGACCCTACAATTGAAACTACGATTCAACTACTTCCAGCAATAACCGACTTAGAGTAAACAACTCATAATAGTAAGATTATCCGAATATCCAATCTTGTTTTTAGTTCATTAACAGGTTATAGGTTCATTCAGCTAATCAATTCAAAATTAAATAACTAAATTAAATCAAACAAAATGGGAAACATTTTATATACAGTAGCAGTAATATGTGTAATAGCTTGGGCTATAGGTTATTTGGGTTACCAAACTGGTGGAATACTACACGTTCTTTTAGTAATAGCCATCGTAGCCGTTCTACTAAATGTAATTCAGGGAAGAAAAACAATTTAATAATAACTAAATAACAAAAATATGAAAATTGGAGATGTATTAATCGGCGTAGTAGCAGGAGCAGCGGCTGGCGCTATAATAGGAGTTTTAATGGCTCCTAATAGCGGTCATGATAGCAGAATGAAAATCATAAAAAATAGCACAAACGCAGTTGACGTAATTAAATCAAAATTTGTGGAAGCAATATCTATGTTTAACAGCAGCATTGAGGCTGCCAAGGAAGCAGCCACAGAAATGCGGGACATGGGAAAGGCCAAAGTTGCTCAAGTTAAAAGCGACAATCTTCCCGCTACACAATAAATAATAAGTTATCTTCTCGATACCTTTTATGTATTAGGTGTAGAGAAGAGAATATTAAGTCAACAAGCTGCAATTACACAGTGGGAAATTAGATAAAAGGAAATTCCTCAAAACAGATAGATATTATTTTCTCTTAATAAGACTGACAAAGATTTCAGCTATTCTGAAAAAAGGATTATCAACCCAAATCTTGGAACTAAATCTGCAGTAAGGCAGAATTACAATTCCCACTGTGTCCCGACATAAAGTTCAGGAAGGCTTAATCAATATGCATTAAAAAACAAAACTATGGAAGATAAAATAAACATTTTAGACCCTTTTGTGCAAAAATTAGAGTTGTACGGCTCCACAAGCTTAAATCTATGGAAATTAAAACTGGTTCAACAACTAGCTATTTTAGGCTCTAATTTGGTGCTTACAGCAAGCCTAATGCTTGTGTTAACCTCATTTATCCTTATGGCAAATATTGGGGCGGCTCTGTGGCTGGGGAACATTTTGAATAATAATTATTACGGTTTTTTTTGTATTGCAGCCTTTTATGCTTTAGTCTTTTTGTTTATTTATTTGTTTTTAAGGAATAGCATCAAAAATGGAGCTGCCAATGCCATTGTTTCGCAACTCAATAATTAGTCAAAATAATGCAAACTAAAAACGCACTTTTAATATTAGAAGAAAACATTCAGGTTTTGGAAATTCAACAAGCCGATTTACTATTAGGCTTAAAACTTGAAGTTGAAGCAATTGGCGAAAGCATAAAACCTATAAACTACGTAAAAAATACTCTCAAAGAAATTTCTAATTTGCCCGATTTCAAATCTGAATTATTGAATACAACTTTAGCCATGTCAGCTGGTTTTTTTTCCAAAAAAATAATGGTGGGAAATACAAATAACCCAGCAAAAATAGCACTTGGAACACTTCTGCAAATAGGAGTCACAAGCCTGTTATCAAATAAAGCTGAAAACTTAAGGAATTTTTTATCAAAGCTTAATCAAGTATTTTCTTCAAAAAATTAATGCCTTGACTTCTAACATATTTATTAAAAAAACAGAACCAAAAAAGATAATTACGCTAGTCAGGCATTTTGGCGTCTATAATTTGTACGCCATGACTTCTACGACCGAGTAAGTCAAATATGTGTCTGACTTAGCATCCAAAATCCACATGAAATTAAGGCTAAACTTATAAGAGCAAATATGTTTGCAGCATTTATACCCTGCATCTTTGGTAATTTGAAAGAAGAAAAATGTTTTCTGTTTTATTAAGAGAAAACCTTTAAAACTTTAGTTTGAGCTGACAGAATCTACCTACTCCGTTTGCACCCTTATAAAATATTCCTCGGCACTAAAAATACGTCAAAAGATCAGGATTATTAAATTCTCCTTTTGGCAAATTGGAGAACTGACAACGAATTAAAAATTATGGATAGTGAAAGCAAAATAACGTCTACAAAAAGGCATTGAAACCTAAATGAACCAGGCAAAGTGGATTTGTATTTCCTGCAAACCGCAAGATCTTTTTACTAAGGAACTGCAATTAAAGTAACTGATGATTCTCTTTCGCTGAAAATTAATAGAATATGATAACGATCAAAAAAGAAGGTATAATCCTTGCGGAAACGGAATTGGATTTTGAGAATGAAGGAGTGTTGAATCCTGGAATTTTTCAGGAAGGGAACACTGTGCATATGTTTTATAGAGCAGTTCGGAAAGGCAATTACTCCACAATTGGTTATGCCAAATACGAGGGGCCTTTGAAATTGGTAGAAAGAAAAAAAGAACCCTTAATCGCTCCATCAACTAACGAAGAAATTCATGGAATTGAAGACCCTAGAATAGTAAAAATCGATGGCATCTACTATTTGAGTTACTGTGCTTATGATGGTGTAAATGCCTTAGGCTCTTTAGCAACTTCTATTGACTTAATTAATTTTGAGAAGCGCGGGGTAATTGTACCTCAAGTAACTTTTGATGAATTCTGTCGATTGGCCGAATGCAGCCATCATCTGAATGAAAAATATAAACGATTTCATGTTCATAAATACAATAAAAGTAATCCTGATAAAAAACTCTTGCTTTGGGATAAAAACCTCATTTTTTTTCCTAGAACCATCAATGGAAAGTTTACTTTTTTGCACCGTATCAGACCTGATATTCAAATTGCCAGTGTCCACAATATCAGCGACCTGACAAAGGAGTTTTGGGAGGACTATTTGCTACATTTCAATCAACATTTTTTGATGGGTTCTATACATCATCATGAAATCGGGTATATCGGTGGCGGTTGCCCTCCAATTGAAACCAAAGAAGGATGGCTATTGATATATCATGGTGTACACGATACAGCAGGTGGTTATGTCTATAGCGCTTGTGCGGCATTATTGGATTTAAATGACCCCCAAAAAGAAATTGCAAGATTGCCCTATGCTTTGATTGAACCCGAATTTGCGTGGGAAACAACAGGGTATGTCAATAACGTTATTTTCCCAACAGGAACTTCCCTCTTTGATGGTACTCTATATATCTATTATGGTGCAGCCGATAAGCGCATAGCTGCCGCATCGGTAAATTTAGAAGCACTGATTGCTGAATTGCTACAATTTAAAAACTAAGCATGGAAACCAGCGAAATTTTAATGATAACCTCCTTTCCACCTCGCAAATGTGGAATAGCAACCTATAGTCAGGATTTGATTGCAGCCATTGAAGATAAGTTTTGCGACAGCCATAGCATCAAAGTCTGTGCATTGCAGAAAAATACTGTCAAACTAGAATACCCGTATGAAGTAAAATATTTTTTGAAAACATGGTTGAAAGAAGATTACAAAAGATTAGCATTAGCTGTTAATACTGATGACGCAATTAAAATCATATACCTGCAGCATGAATTTGGATTATTTGATGGCGAAATGGGAAATTACATACTTGATTTTTTTCAGTGGAATGCAAAGCCAGTTATCACTACATTTCATACTGTTTTGAAACAACCGAGTGCGGAAAGAAAAGAAGTAATTCAAAAAATTGCAGAATTTTCTTCTCAAGTCATTGTAATGACGCTTCTCTCTGCTCAGATCTTAAAAAATGAATACCAAATTTCTGACGAAAAGATAAAAATAATTCCCCACGGCACCCACCTCATCAAGCCATTGCCATTGCATTTAAAAGATAGTATTCCATACAAAGGCAAAATCGTTATTTCGACTTTCGGATTGCTCAGTGAGGGAAAAGGAATTGAAACCGCATTGGATGCTTTACCAAAACTAATAGAAAAATTTCCCGATGTTCTGTATTTGGTAATTGGGAAAACACACCCAGAAGTAATAAGAAATGAGGGTGAAAAATACCGAAATTTCCTAAACGACAAGGTATTGGAATTGAAAATTGAAAAAAACGTTTTGTTTATCAATAAATATCTTTCATTGGATATTTTATTAGAATATTTACAACGTACCGATTTATACTTTTTCACTTCTAAAGACCCTCAACAAGCTGTCAGTGGTACCTTAGCTTATGCCATGGCGGCCGCCTGTCCGGTTATATCCACTCCCATTCCACACTCATTGGAATTGCTGAATGGTGCAGGCATCAACTTCAACTTTGGAAATGCTGAACAACTTGCATATGCCGCTATTTTGATACTTTCCAATCCCAAAATGATGGAGGAAATGCGTTTAAATGCATTGTATAAAATAAGTCCGACAGCATGGCAAAATGCCGCTATCGCTCATATTGACATTGCAAAATCTCTAATAAAAGACTCTCCTTTCTATTTGAATTGCAAAATTCCAGAAATCAATCTGGATCACATACACCGATTAACCACTGATTTTGGGATGATTCAATTTGCCAAAATATCAGATCCTGATGTATCATCAGGCTACACCATAGATGACAATGCAAGGGCTTTAATTGCAGTTGCAAGACACTTTGAACTGACAGGAAAATTTAGTGATTTGCCATTGATAACCATTTACTTAAAATTTATCCTATATTGTCAGCAGGAAGACGGTTCTTTTCTCAATTACGTTGATATTGATAAAGTTTTTTTCAATAAAAATAAAGATGAAAACCTTGAGGATGCCAACGGAAGGGCTATTTGGGCCTTGGGCGAATTTTTATCATTAAAACAGTTATTGGATTTTAATCTACAAGCTCAAGTAGAGGCAGCTTTTCAAAAAGCTATACCAAATATTTCAACTTTTAAATCGCCACGGGCCATTGCCTTTTGTATAAAAGGTCTACACTATTATTACAATTTCAAAAAGAACGAAGCTGTTTTAGAACTAATCACCCAATTAGCAGACAATTTAGTATCCAAATACCGGGGTGTTTCTACTGAAAATTGGCAGTGGTATGAAGAATATTTGACGTATGCCAATGCGCTATTACCAGAAGCAATGCTATTAGCTGGTGAATGCACCAAAAGTGAGTTATTTAAAGAAATTGCTCATAAAACTTTAGATTTTCTATTAGAAACCACCTTTGATGGTGAAAGTATTAAGGTGATTTCTAATCGAGGTTGGCATCATAAGGGACAAGATAAAAACCATTTTGGTGAGCAACCCATTGAAATAGCTTATACAATTTTAGCACTTAATACTTTTTTTAATAAGCATAACAGCAAACACTATTCTGATAGAATTAAAATAGCATTCAACTGGTTCTTAGGAGAAAATCATTTGCGACAAATCATATACAATCCTAGCACAGGAGGTTGTTACGATGGCTTGGAAGAACATCAAGTGAACCTCAACCAAGGTGCCGAAAGCACTGTCAGTTATTTATTATCAAGGCTGGTAGTGGGAAAATATTCTTGATTTTTAATTGTTTTGAAAGTACATCTACAGCATTTTAAAAAAATTATGACTTTGCATTGACCAAACTTTTAAAAATAGGAGAATTATTAAACAAAAAATACTTTCCATCTGGAAAATAAAATAGGTTTTGCAACACCATTAAGATAGTATGTGATTGGATTTTGGGGGAATAAATTAACACAGTTTGTCCCCCTTTTTCATGCCTGCCCCCCGCTCTATTGTTTCTTGATTCTGAAAAATAGGATTTCAAAAGTTTAAGTGCAAATAGCTATTGTTGACTGAAAATCAATATTGCATTGGATGGTTTATCAAGTTTTTTTTGAAAGACTTACTTCAATCATAACAGACACTTCCAAACGCAAGTTCTGGAGAAAGACCTGGTGAAATAGCTATTTCTGACAGTCAATATCGGATTTGTAATCCGCAATCATGGAACTATCCTTAAAACCATCAATGATGGTTCAAGTGATGACAGCTTCAATACTGGATTGAGCGTGAATTTCATGAGCTTTATTTTTTTCAAGGCCTTTTAAGGATGGTCAGTTGGTAATTCAAAAAGTTCAGGAATTTTCGCCAGCACCTGTTAGTACTATGAAATACAAAAAATAAATTCTTCAAGCAATAAACATTCGTAACAAAACACGCAATTGATTGATAACATAGAAAGTGCATGAATTCTGTTGGAGATGAAAATTCTGAAAATGAATATTTCAAATAAAAGAATTAGTCATCATCATACAGATTCCAATAATTAAATAAATCTATGATTCATGAAAAGTCTATTAACTATTCTGACGTTTCTGGTATTAGTTACGCCTTCCGTAGGTCAGCAAAGGGGTTTATCTCCTGTCTCTTCAAATGATAAAGCTGTTCCAAAAAACAACAGTAGAGCTGTCGTAGTTGGAATATCTGACTACGCCAACAACCAAATCATTAATGACCTTCGCTATGCTGATAAAGATGCAGAGGAATTCGCCAAATATCTGATGTCAAAAGCAGGAGGCAACTTACCTGCTGAAAACATAAAATTATTAATCAATGAACAGGCAACTGCCGGACAATTTCAAGCCGAACTCAATTGGTTGTATGACGTGAGCAATCCTGGAGATGAAGCAATAATTTATTTTGCAGGCCATGGTGAAGCAGACAGCCGATTTTCAAATGGATATCTGTTGTGTTATGATTCGCCAAGTGCAATTTATAGTGTTGGAAATTTTTCGACTGATGATTTAAATCAAATTATTCTGGTTCTTCAAGACAATAAGAAAATTAAAGTAAGTTTAATTGTCGATGCTTGTCGCGCTGGACAAATTTCCAATGGTAAAATATATGGACCTGGCATTACCAATGAAAGACTTTCGAATCAGCTCAGAAATGAAGTGAGAATTCTATCCTGCCAATCCAATGAATTTAGCCAAGAAGGTGAACGTTTTGGGGGTGGCCGAGGTGTATTCAGCTTCTATTTAACAATAGGCCTTTACGGAATGGCTGACGAAGATCATGATGGACAAGTAACTCTAAATGAATTGCAGCATTACCTCCAAGTTCAAGTAACTCGTGAACTCACCCCTGCCAAACAACTTCCCCAAGTTTATGGGGATGGTTATTCGGTCATCAGTATTGTTGATGAAAACATGGTTGCTTCAATAACAAAGAAATCTTCGAACGCTATCATGAATTTCGGTTTGACGGATGCCCGAAGTTTTGAAGAAACCGTACTGAATAAAAATGATACTCTGATCTTGTCTTTCTACCAAAATTTC
>Ga0136636_10001740_pt1 | contig 12822 bp, 11 predicted proteins | sample AntDrymUQ8522106_2_FD_104653 | JGI IMG/M metagenome (GOLD analysis project Ga0136636, IMG submission 104653) | Polar desert sand microbial communities from Dry Valleys, Antarctica - metaG UQ852 (21.06) | ecosystem: Environmental > Terrestrial > Soil > Desert | place: Antarctica: Dry Valley... | reverse complement strand
GATCGGGATGCCCAGGCATTGCAGCTTGGCGCGCTCGGTGGGGTTGCTGTGGCTGGGGGCGGCGGTTTCTGTCAAGCCGTAGCCTTCGACGAAGGTGAGGCCGAATTCCTGCTGCAGTCGCTCGGCGACCGCATGCGGCATGGCCGCACCGCCGCCGGACAGGTAGCGCAGGCTGCTCAGGTCGAAATCGCGGTAGTGCGGGCTGCCGAACAGGTCGATGACCATGGTCGGAATGCAGGTCCAGTGGGTCACCCGGTGGCGCGAGATGAGGCGCCCGGCCAGTTCGCGGTCCCAGCGCGGCATCACGACGGCGGTCAGCCCGTTGTAGACCGAGCTGAGCACGCCGTACATCATGCCGGTGATGTGGAACATGGGCACCACGCACAGGCTGACCGCCTCGGCACTGGCCTGCCCCCACAGCGAAGAGCCCACCACATTGGGCATCAGCGTGCGGTGGGTGTGCATGCAGCCCTTGGGCAGGCCGGTGGTGCCCGAGGTGTAGGGCAGCAGCGCCAGATCGTCGGGCTGCGCGGTGGCTGGACCGGGGGTCAGGCCCGCAGCCAGGGCGTCGCGCCAGCGCACGGCGCCGTCCGGCAAGGGCCAGTCGCCGCGCAGCCAGTCGAGGATGGCGGGCGCGGGGAGTTCGGCGGGGTCGATCTCGCCCTCAGGCAGGGCATCCGCCAGGCGCGTGACCAGCAGGTGCTGCAAGCGTTGCGCGGCCGGCAGGCTGGCATCGGCCTGCGCGACAACGCCGGCCAGGTCGGCCGAGGTGATGACGACCCGGGTGCCGGGGTCGGTGATGTAGTGCGTGAACTCGTCGGCACGGTTCATCGGGTTCACCGGCACCACCACCGCGTCGGCGCGCAGCACGGCATAGAACGCCACCACGAACTGCGGGCAGTTCTGCATGAACAGGGCGACCCGGTCGCCGGCTTGCACCCCTTGCGACTGCAACCAGCCCGCGAGCGCCAGGGCCTGCTGGTGCAACTGTGCATAGCTCAGTGGCCGGCCGAAGAACAGGCAGGCCGCCTTGTCCGGGTAGCGGCGCGCGCTGACCTCGAGGTTGAACCACAGCGTGGTGTCGGGCACCACCAGTTCGCGCGGCAGCCGGGCGGGCCAGACAGCGGCGTGCGGGCGGTTGTCGGCGGGGTCGTCGGCGTGCTTGCCGGACTGGGCGGCCGCCACGGTTGATCGCACTGCAGCGCCTGGCGTCATGCGGTCTGCGCCGAGGTGGACTTCAATCGGTGGATTTATCACTGACCCGGCCAGCTCGCCACTTGCGGCAGTCAGGGTGCTGGGCGGCGTTCAGTTCGGATGTCAGGCACTCGCGTTCCATGCAGACGAAATAAGCCAGCGGATTTCGGCCCGAGCACTTGGCATCGGGCCCGGTCGCGACGGGCTTGGGCGCGGGCGCGGCGGGAACGGCCACGGGTGCTGCTGCTGCTGCTGCTGCTACTGCTGCTGCTGGTGCTGGTGCAGCCGCAGCGGCTGCTGCTTGCGGACGAATCGTCGGCGGGGGTGCCTCGGTCTGCACCGGCGGGCTCGTCGGCGCCGCCTGCAGCACAGGGGCGGGCGAAAGACTGGGCACCGTGGTGACAACTGGCCCTGCGGGCCGGGTCGGTGGCGGCTTCTTGTCGGCCGGCGGTGAACTGGGCTGCGCGACGGTGACCTGGACGGGCACCACAGCGGGAGCCGGCGACGCCAGTGGTGGCGGCACGAACACCGCAGCAGCCGAAGTTGCCACCGCGGGCGCACTGGCCGCCAGCGCAGCCAGGTCCGGAGCCGAGGCCGCCGGCTGTGGCGCCGCCGCTCCGCCCGGCCGCAGGCCGAAGGCGACGGCTGCACCCACCACCGTCACCACGGCCAAGCCCAGCAGTGCGGGCACAAGACGCGATCGCGGCGCGGCCGCGCTGCTGGGCGGCGGCGACCGGCTGCCGCTGGCTGCAGGCTGCGGCTCAGTCGACGTGGCGCGCGGCGGCATCAACATGGTCGCCGCGTACGTGCTTTCGGCGGCTGGTGCAGGCGCGGCCACGGCAGGCGCATGGACGATCGTGCGTTCCCACGAACCGTGAGCTACCTGCTCGGCCATCCGGCGCGGCGCGGGCGCCCGACCGGCCAGCACGTCGCGCAGGGCCGCCACGCTTTGCGGTCGGTCGGCCGGCCGGGGCGCCAACATCCAGTCGATGATGTTCAGAAATTCGGCACTGCAGCCCGGCAGATCTTGTGCCGACAGCGGCGGCAAGTCGTCGTGCACGGCGCGCGCCGTGGCTGGCAAGGGCGGGCGCGCCAGCAGCACGTAATGCATGGTGGCACCCAGCGAGTACAGGTCGGTCCAGGGCCCTTGCTTGACGGAGCCGGCCTCGGCGTACTGTTCGATGGGTGCGTAGGCGGGCTTGAGGATCGCCGTCAGCGACTGGGTCTTGTCGCTGATGACGCGCCGCGCCGCGCCGAAGTCCAGCAGCACGGGGCGGCCGTCGGGTTCGATCTGGATGTTGTCGGGCGCGATATCGCGGTGGTACACGCCCTCGGCATGCAGGCGCTCGATGGCACCCAGCAGCGGGTCGAGCAAGGCGCGCATCCAGGCCTCGTCGGGCGGCTGCTTCATGTCCAGCCTGACCTCCTTGACCGTGTGCCCGCGCAGCACCGGCATGGCCATGTAGGCCGTGCCGTTGGCTTCCCAGAAGCGCAGCACCTTCAGCAGCGAAGGGTGGTCGAAGTGCGCCAGCAGACGCGCTTCGTTGACGAAGGACTTCAGCCCCAGCGCGAAGGTCTCGGCATCGGACTGCGAGCGCAACGAGACGTGCAGAGTCGCGGTGCGGCCGACCAGCGTCGCGGGCAGGTACTCCTTCACCGCCACCTCGCGCTCGAGCGCGTGGTCGAAAGCCAGGTAGACGATGCCGAAACCGCCCACGCCCAGCACATGCCGAAGTTCGAACTCGCCCAGCCGCGTGCCTCGCGGCAACGCGCTCGGCGGGTGGGCTCTCTGGCTGGCGTCTTCTATCGACATAGGCTGAATAGCTTAACAGGGACGCCGATTGCCTTGACCGCCCGTTCGCGGCGCCCAGAGCCCGGGCGCGAGCCCTCTGTCATCAGCCTTGGGGGCTTCGGCCGACGGCCCGCTGTCCCCGTACCGCAGTTTCATGCGGCTGTGGTTTGCCCGGCTCGCCGGCACCCGGGAAGTCTTGCGGGGCGTGTCGCTGATGGTGTCGCTGGCCCTGGCACGCGGCGGCACTGTGGCTGCGACTGATCCCCGGCCTGGCGCAACGTGACGGGCTGGTTCAGGCGCACGACGACGACAGGTGACCTGGAGCCACGGGGTGGATGTTGCAGCGGCATCAACCGCGCCACACCGCTGGGCGCGTCACGGTGCCAGCAACCCGGCCACCTCGTTGCGCAGGGCCGTCGGCGTCACTTCAGCGGCCGGCAACGCCGGCCCGGCCACCAGGGCCACGCGGCTGAACAGGCCGCGCCGCCACGGGCGCTTCATGGCCGTGCCGCCCTCGATGCGCGAGAAGAACGACCCCCACAGGTTGTGCAATGCCAGCGGCACCACGGGCACCGGATGCGTCTGCAGGATCTTCATGAGGCCGCCCTTGAACTCGCCCAGGCTGCCGTCACGCGTGATGCCGCCTTCGGGGAAGATGCCCAGGAGCTCGCCTTCATCGAGCACCCGCCGCGCTTCGTCGAAGGCGCGCTCGTAAGCCGCCGGGTCCTCGCGCTGCGGCGCGATGGGAATCGCCTTGGCCAGGCGGAACAGCGGGCCCAGCACCGGGGTGGCGAAGATGCGGTGGTCCATCAGGAACCTGATCGGCCGCGGGCTGGCTGCCATCAGCAGCACGGCGTCGACATAGCTCACGTGGTTGCAGGCCAGCACGGCAGCACCCTGCAGGGGGATGTGCTCTTCGTGGTGCACCCTGAAACGGTAGACGCAACGCGTGAGCAAGAAGGCCACGAAGCGCAGCAGGTACTCGGGCACCAGCATGAAGATGTAGAACGCCACGACCGCATTCAGCAGCCCCGCCACCAGGAACACCTGCGGGATGCTGAACCCCAGGCCGAGCAGCAAGCCCACGCCCAGCGCACTGGCGATCATGAACAGCGCGTTCAGGATGTTGTTGGCCGCGATGATGCGCGCCCGGTGCGACGGCTGGCTGCGCAGCTGGATCAGCGCGTACATGGGCACGCTGTAGATGCCGGCGAAAAGCGCCAGCAGCCCCAGGTCGGCCATCACGCGCCAGTGTGCGGGTGCGGCCAGGAACTGCGACACCGTCAGCAGCCCGGCAGGCGGCAGGCTGTGCGAGGCGAAGTACAGCTCGATGGAGAACACGCTCATGCCGATGGCGCCCAGCGGTACCAGGCCGATCTCCACATGGCGCCGGCTCATCACCTCGCACAGCAGCGCGCCGCCGCCGATGCCGACGGAAAACACCACCAGCAGCAGCGAGGCCACGTGCTCGTCGCCGTGCAGCACGTCGCGCGCGAAGGCCGGGAACATCGACAGGAACACGGCGCCGAAGAACCACATCCAGCTGATGCCCAGCAGCGACCGGAACACCACCAGGTTGCCTTTCGCCAGCTTCAGGTTGCGCCAGGTCTCGGTGAAGGGGTTCCAGTTGATGACGAGCGCCGGGTCGGTGGCCGGCGAGTGCGGCACCGCCTGCGCCACGACGCGCCCCAGCACCGCCACGCCCACGCAGGCCGCGGCGACGACCATCGCGCCCTGCGCGGGCATGGCGATGAGCAGGCCGCCGGCCAGCTGGCCCAGCAGGATGGCCACGAAGGTGCCCATCTCGACCATGCCGTTGCCGCCGGTGAGTTCACGCTCGGACAGGTGCTGCGGCAGGTAGGCGAACTTCACCGGGCCGAAGAGCGCGGAATGCAGGCCCATCAGGAACACGCAGGCCAGCAGCGCAGGCACGTGCTGCTGCACGAAGCCCCAGCCGGCCAGCACCATCACAACAATCTCCAGCGTCTTGACGAAGCGGATCAGCACGGTCTTCTCGAGCTTGTCGGCGAGCTGCCCGCTGGTCGCCGAGAACAGCAGGAAGGGCAGGATGAACAGCGCCCCGATCACCAGCCCGGCCACCGAGGCCGGCAGCCAGCTGAGCTGCAACTGGTAGGTGACCATCACCGTCAACGCAAACTTGAACAGGTTGTCGTTGCCCGCTCCCAGGAACTGCACCCAGAAGAAGGGTGCAAACCGGCGTTGGGTGAGCAGCGCGAACTGGTTGGGGTGACGGGCGCTGGCAGACGGATGCGTGGTCACGTCGTTCCCCGGGTGGCCGGGGCGGTGACAGGCAGCGCCCGGCCCTCGAACAGCGCGGCCGGCAGGCGGGACGAACCGGTGCGCAGGCGGCGCTTCAGCACGAAGTCGAACAACAAGGGGTTGTACTCGCGGATGCGGGTCAGCGCGTCGATATCGCCTTCAGCCAACACACCGGCCTGGTGCAGGGCGGGCAAGGAAAACAGCGGCATCAGCCCCGGCAGCGGGTGGTCCGAGCCGTGCAGCAGCCGGTGGTGCCAATCCTGCCTGCGCAGCACGGCCTGCCACACGGCCGGCTTGCGATTGCGCTGGAACACGGCCGAGACATCGGCGAACAAGCGGCCCTGCCACGCGGGCTCGTCCATCAGGCGTGCGAACAGATCGAAGGCCGGACGCATGGGGGCGGAGGGCTGGTCGGTGTCGGCCGCGCGGCCCAGCGACGCACAGTGCGCCACGATGACCTTGGCGCCATGCGCCAGCAGGTGGCGCACCAGCAGTGGATTGACCAGCTCGTCGCGTCCGGCGCCCGGCGCGGCTTTCTCTTCACCGCAATGCACGATCAGCGGCACATCGGCGCGCGCCAGGCGCTCGCAGAAGGGCCGGCAGCGCGGGTCGCGCGGGTCGATGTTCATGGCGCTGGGCAGCCACTTCACAGCCACGGCCCCTGCGGCCAGCGAGGCGTCCAGACGGGAAAGGGCATCGGGCCTGTAAGGGTGCACCGAAGCCACCCAGGCAAAGCGCTGGGGCAGCGCGCCGGCCACCTGGGCGGCATAGGCATCGGGCACATGGAAGGTGGTCCAGTCGGCGCGTGGCTGGCCGGCTTCGTCGCAGGCCTGCTCGAAGGCAAACAGCCACCAACGCGCGCCGGGCGGGAAGTCGGCGGCCAAGGCATGAAGGCGCTCCACGTAGGCGCGGTCGATCGACGGCGCGTCGGGCGCGACGCAGGACGCATCGAGGATCGCGCGCCGGCGCAGCACTTCCACCGGCCGCCACCACTGGTGCATGCTGGGGTGGATGGTGCAGCCCGAGCCGGCGTCACCCGTGCCTAGCAAATGGGCATGGGTGTCGACCAGGCGTGTGGCGTCGACACCGTCGAAGGCTTCCTGCACCAGCGCCTGCCCGGGTCCGCTGGCCGGCCAGGCGCCCTTGCACGGGTTGCGCAAGGGGCCGGCCGCGCGTGCCGACAAGCCTGTGAACAGGCCCACGGCCAGGGCGCCGCAACAACCCAGCATCAGATGGCGGCGGCGGTTCATCGGACTACAACCACGCGGCCGGCCAAGCCACTGCGTTGCAACCACGCAAACACCGAGTCGACGGTGACGGTCTCGATGCGGTCGCTGAAGCGCTTGTCGTTGGGGTGGTCGTCGAAGGCCACGTTGGCCGCCGTCATGCGTGCGCCCAACCGCGTGAATGCCGAAAGGCGCAAGGTGGTCGGCGCATAACCCTTGAAGGCCAGCCAGGCCTGGGCGCGCTCACGCGTGTCGGCACCGGGCTCTTCGGCCAGGGCCAGCGTTTCGATGGCCCACTGGTTGCTTTGCTGGTAGGTCTGCGACCACGGATAGGCGACCATGTTGTAGGCGGGTTCGTGCAACTGCGCGACTCGCTGGTTGTCGCGCAGCAGCGGCAGCAAGTGCGCCTGCACCGCGGGTTGCAGCACGGCGATGCCGGCTTTGTACTCGAACAGGTCGTCGAGGAAGAACTCGCCCAGGCCCTGGCGGTACAGGTCGGCCCGGGCGCTGCCGCACTCGTTCAGCTTGTGCACGATCCGCCACACGGGCGGCCCGGCCACGCCGTCGCGCAGGGGGCCCTCTTCGCGGTAGGCCAGGCCCAGGTGCGACCAGCGCAGCCGGTACTTCGACAAGTCCTGGCCATTGCGCGCCAGCACCACCACCTGCGCTCCGGTGGCTTCCAGCGCCTGCGCCGTGCGTTCGGCCAGGCCCAGGGCGCGCTGCACGCTGGCGGCTTCGGGCGCACGCGTCTCGCAAGGCCGGCCGGCCTGTGCCGTGCCCCACACCGCGGCGCCTGCCAGCAGCGCAACGGCCCACCTCTTTACGCGCGTGTTCATCGTGTCACCCGTTCGTTGTAGAGCAGCGCCTTGCCCACTGCGTTGGGAATGTAGGCGATAGCCACCCCCGCCGCCGACAGCACCCAGCCGGCGCTGAAGGCCGTAACCACCACCGCCGTGCCTGCTACCAGCGACACGCCGGCGATGGCTTGCCCGCGGAGCATCACGCTGCCGCGGGCGCCGTCGGACGCGCGCTCCAGCACCCACACCGTGCCCGTGGAGGCCGCCTCCACCGCCACCACGGTCAGCACCGCGCCGGCCGAGAGGAGTGCAACCGGCGCGGCTACCGATACCGCCACCGGCAGCATCGACAAGGCGCTGGCCTCCGAAGCCGTGCCATGGCCCCAAGCGCCGCCCGCGGACGCGGCCGTCAGACTGACCGCCAAAGCCCAACTCACAATTCGATTCTTCACGACAGTTCTCCTGAGTTCAAGATTCGCACCGGGTTGGCAGCGAACTGGGCCGCATCGTGCAGCACAACGCCCACGGTATCTATCGCCCCATTGAGCGTGGCGCCAGGAACAACCTCTGGTATCGTTTTACGATACTTCTTGCATCCCTTCTTGCATCCCTTCCTGCACCCCTTCTTGCACCCCATGAGCAGCAGCCACGACCTCGTCATCGCCCTCAAGGCCGAGTTGCGCCGGGCCGGCATCACCTACGCCCAGCTGGCCGTGGAACTGGGCCTGGCCGAGTCCAGCGTGAAGCGCATCTTTGCCAGCGGCCACATGCCGCTTTCGCGCGTCGACGAGGTGCTGGCGGTACTGAAAATGGATTTCGCCGATCTCGCCCGCGAGGTCGCCCGCGCAGCCCCCGCACGGCGTGAACTGACGCTGGAACAGGAACGCGCCGTGGTCGCCGACCCGCGGCTGCTGCTGACCGCCATCTGCACGCTGAGCCAGTGGACGCTGGAGCAGATTGTCACCACTTACACCCTGAGCAAGCCGCAGGCCGTGGCCTGCCTGCTGGCGCTGGACAAAGTGGGTTTCATCGAGTTGCGCCCGCTCAACCGCTACCGCTTGAAGGTCGACCGCACCTTCCGCTGGCGCCCCAACGGCCCGGTGATGAGCTACTTCCGCCAGCATGCGGTGGGCGACTATTTCTCAGGCGGCTTCGAGGGCGACGGCGAGATGCTGATGCTGGTGCACGGCCAGATCGGCAGCGCCCATGCGGCCTTGCTGAGCGAGCGCCTGCAGCGCCTGGGCCAGGACTTCTCGCAGCAGCATCTGGCCGACCAGAAACTGCCCGAGAAGGACAAGCGCCCCTACACGCTGGTGGTGGGCATGCGGTCGTGGCTGTTCGAGGCCTTCAGGCAGCTGCTGCGCGAACCGCAGGGTGCGCCGTGAAGACCAAGGCAACTGCTTCCCCGCCCTGCCCTTGCGGCAGCGCGCTGCCCTGCACCGCTTGCTGCGGGCGCTGGCACGCCGGGCCGCAGCACCTGCAGGCGCCTGACGCGCAGTGCCTCATGCGGTCACGCTACAGCGCTTACGTGCTGGGTCATCACGACTACCTGTTGGCGACATGGCACCCGCGCACGCGACCTGCCGAGTTGCCCGGTGCCGAGCCTGGCCTGCGCTGGCTGGGCCTGGAAGTGCGCAGCGTTTCCGTCACCGACGACACGCACGCGGTGGTCGAATTCGTCGCGCGTCACAAGCGGGACGGCCGCGCGGGCAGGCTGCACGAGACGAGTCGGTTCGAACGAGAGGCCGGGTGCTGGTATTACGTGGACGGCGAGCTGACCTGAGACGCGAGCCTTGCAGCTGTGATGCCGTGTGCGGTGTGCGGTGCGCGCGACGGCGGATCACACCGCACGCTGGAGGGCAGCGCCACCGGGCCGAGCCAGCGTGACAGCAGCCAGCAGCGCCGCTGCGCCGCCCGCCACCACGGCCAACCAGAGCACGCTGCGCGCGCCCAGGGCGTCGCCCAGCACACCACCCGCCAGCGCCCCAGCCAGGGTGGCCAGTTGCCCGGCGCTGCGAATGCCGGCGTCGGCGCGGGCCAGCAAATCGGCTGGCACTGCCGTCTGGCGCAGGGTGCGGTCGTGCACGTCGTGCAATGTGTGGCCGGCGTCGCCCACGATCTGTTGCGTCACGAGCAGCACCACGGCCAGGGCCCCTGCGCTGCCGACCAGCGGCACGCAGGCTGCGCCCACGGTGTACAGCGCCAGGCCCCAGGCCATCGTGCGGCCCGGCCCGAAGCGGCGCCCCAACCGGGGCGCCAGGCTCGCGCCGGCAATCGAACCCAGGGCCCCGGTCGCGAAGATCATGCCCAGCCAGCCCGTGGGCAGGCCGACATCGCGCGAGACGAAGATCATCACGCTGGTGCCGGCCAGCGCCATGCTGAAGGCCAACAGGCTCTCGATGCCGGCCAGCGCGCGCAGCACCGGACGCGCGGCCACGGCGCGCAGGCCGTCAGCGCTTTCCTGCAACAACTGTCGCCACGCGCCGGGCGCAGCGGGCGCATCCGGCGTCGGGGGCTCGCGCGCCACGGGCGGCGTCTCACGCACGCCGCGCAGACACAGCGCCGAGGCCAGGTAGCTGCAGGCATCCACCGCCAAGGCCAGTGCCGCGCCCAGGCCCTGGTAGAGCCAGCCGCCCAAGGCAAAGGCGGCAGCCTCTGAAACGCTGCCGGCCACCGACAGCTGCGCGTTGCGCTCGGACAGATCGCCGAGCCCTGCGCGCTGCGCCATCCATGCCGAACGCGCCAGCTCGAAACCCACCGTCAGCAGTCCGCTCGCGGCCGCCGCGGCCAGCAGCAGCGTGAAGTCCAGCCTGCCGCGCCAGGCGCCCCAGGCCAGCAGGCCCAGCACCAGCGCGCGCAGGGCGTCGCACAGCAGCATGGCGGCGCGCTTGCCGCTGCGGTCCACCAGGCTGCCCAGCAGCAGCGCGCCCAGCGCGGCGGCGGCCACGTCGGCCACCAGCAAGGCCGCCAGTTGCGAGGGCGTGGCCTGCAGCGTCAACACCGCCAGCCAGGGGATGACCAGCCGGCTGAGCATGCTGCCGAAGTTGCTGATGCCCTCGGCGGCCAGCACGCGCGGGAACTCACGGTCGGTCATCGTCCGATTCTGGCGCGGCGGCGTTCACTGCCGGCCGCAGATAGCATCGCCGTCATGACGCTTGCCGACCTGCCCACCCCCTGCGCCCTGCTCGACGAGGCGCGCCTGGCACACAACATCAACCGCATGCAGCAACGCCTGAACGCGCTGGGCGTGCGCCTGCGGCCGCACGTGAAGACGGCCAAGTGCATCGCCGTGGCGCAGCGCCAGCGCGCGGCCGGCGCGTGCGGCATCACGGTGTCCACGCTGAAGGAGGCGGAGCAGTTCTTCGCCGCGGGCTTCGACGACATCCTGTACGCCGTGTGCATCGCGCCGCCCAAATTGGCCGCGGCGCGCGCACTGCGCGAGCGCGGCTGCCGGCTGGTGGTGGTGGTCGATTCGGTGGCCGCCGCCGCGGCCATCACGGGCAGCGGCCATGCCTTCGAGGTACTCATCGAGATCGACAGCGACGGCCACCGTGCCGGGGTGCTGCCCGAGTCGGCGCTGCTGCTGGACATCGGCCGCACACTGCACGAAGGCGGCGCGCTGTTGCGCGGCGTGATGACGCATGCCGGCGCCAGCTACGAATGCCGCACGCCCGAAGCCCTGCAGGCCATGGCCGAGCAGGAGCGCAGCCGCTGCGTGAGGGCCGCGGACCGCCTGCGCGCGGCCGGCCTGCCCTGCCCCGTGGTCAGCGTGGGCTCCACGCCCACGGCGCTGTCCGCTGTGCACCTGCAGGGCGTGACCGAGGTGCGGGCCGGCGTCTACGTCTTCCAGGACCTGGTGATGGCCGGCGTGGGCGTGGCATCACGCGACGAGATGGCGCTTTCGGTGCTGGCCACGGTGATCGGCCATCAGGAAGACAAGGGCTGGGTGCTGGTGGATGCCGGCTGGATGGCGATGAGCCGCGACCGTGGCACGCACGACCATGCCGTTGACTGGGGCTACGGCGCCGTGTGCCGTGAGGACGGCACGCCCCTGGGCGACTACCTGATGAGCGGCGCCAACCAGGAACATGGCATCGTCACGCGACGCGACGGCGTGGTGGCGGCCGACCTCGCCACGCAGTTCCCGATCGGCACGCGCCTGCGCATCCTGCCCAACCACGCCTGCGCCACGGCGGCGCAGTTTTCGCAGTACGAAGTGCTGGCCATCGACGGCAGCGTGCAGGCCTGGCCGCGCTTCAACGGCTGGTAGGTCGCGCGCCGCGGGAACGCGTCAAGGCACGCCGTGGCCGATGCTGGCCACCCACACGCGGTACCAGTCTTCGGCGCTCAAGCGCACATCCAGCGCGGCCACGGCTTCCCGCAAGGCCGCGACGCGCCCGGATCCGGTGACGGGGTGCGGCCGCGAGGGGTGGCGCAAGACCCACGCAAAGGCCACCGTGGCCATCGTGGTGCCGTGCTGCCCGGCCAGGTCTTGCAGCACGGCGCGTACACGATGCGCCTGCCCGTCATCGCTGCTGAACAAACGCCCGCCGGCCAGCGGCGACCAGATCATCGGCCGCAGCCCCAGGTCCACGCATTGCTCCAGCGTGCCGTCGGCCAGCGCGCGCATCTGCAAGGGCGAAAACTCGATCTGGTGGGTGGCCACCGGGTGGCGCTTGCGCAGCAGGGCCACCTGCCCCGGCGTGTGGTTGGAGACGCCGAAGTGCAGCACCTTGCCCGCCGCCAGCAGCAGGCGCAAGGCCTCGGCCAGCTCGTCGGGGTCCATCAGCAGGTCGGGGCGGTGGATAAGCAGCAGGTCGATGCGGTCGGTGCGCAGTGCGCGCAGCGAGTTATCCACCGACGCCAGCACATGGGCGCGCGAGGTGTCGTAGTGGTTGATGGCGTGCCCCGGCCGCGCCGGCGACACGCACTTGATGCCGCACTTGGTGACGATCTGCAAACGCTCGCGCAGCCCCGGGGCGGCAGCCAGGGCCTCGCCGAACATCGCCTCCACCGAGTAGCTGCCGTAGATGTCGGCGTGGTCAAAGCTGGTGATGCCCAGCGCCAGCGCCTCTTCCACCCAGCGCACCAGGCCGGCGGTGTCGATTTGCCACTCGGGCAGCCGCCACAGGCCGGCAACGATCGGCGAGAGTTTCATGCGTGCTTCAACGCGCGCTCAGGTCGCCGGTCAGGCCGGCCAGCATCTCGACACCGATGGGCGCGTGTGCCGGGCAATGGCTGGGGTCGCGGCCCGGCTTCATGCCAGCGCCGCGCGGAGTCTCGGCGCACTCCGGATACATCAAGGGCATCCCGTACTTGGACATCAGCTGCAGCTCGGCACCGGCGTGACGATGCCCCATGGACGGCCGGGAGGCCGACCGCGGCGCCACTGGCGAGCGCGATCGCTGCAAACGCACACCGACGGCCAGGGGCCCGGTCCATACCAAGCTTCCATGCGGGCACTGGCCTAGCGCAGCCCCAGCAGCCGCAGCGCCAGTTCGTGCAGTCGTCCGGCCGGGTCGACCAGGCTGTT
>Ga0136636_10001739_pt1 | contig 12825 bp, 10 predicted proteins | sample AntDrymUQ8522106_2_FD_104653 | JGI IMG/M metagenome (GOLD analysis project Ga0136636, IMG submission 104653) | Polar desert sand microbial communities from Dry Valleys, Antarctica - metaG UQ852 (21.06) | ecosystem: Environmental > Terrestrial > Soil > Desert | place: Antarctica: Dry Valley... | reverse complement strand
GAAGGCTTACAGATTGTTGCGCTCTCAGTATCAGTTTTCTCCCATCGATATCTCGTTGTGCAAGCAAATCCCTTTTGGAGCTGGTTTGGGTGGTGGTTCATCCGATGCTGCCTTTATGCTCAAGGGGTTGAATGAATTATTTGAATTAAAAATAACCAAACGAAAATTGGAGAGTCTGGCTGCTAAATTAGGTGCCGATTGTCCAGTTTTTATTAAAAATAAACCTGTTTTTGCAACCGGCATTGGCAACGTTTTTACGCCTATCAAATTATCGTTGAGTGGTTACTTTTTGGTGTTGATAAAACCAGATATTCACGTTTCTACTCCAGAAGCTTATTCGCTCATTGTTCCCGAAAAACCGGAAATTTCATTGTTGGAAATTATACAAAAACCGCTTTCTGAATGGAAAATGTACATGAAAAATGATTTTGAAAATTCGGTATTCTTAAAGCATCCTACCATCGAAAATATTAAAAATGAATTGTACGCAATGGGAGCAATTTATGCTTCAATGTCTGGTTCTGGTTCGTCGGTATTTGGAATTTTTGAGTCTGAACCCGAGAGAACGAACACATTTGCCGATTGTTTTGTGGCTGGTGGAATGTTAGAGTAATTCTACGTTGATTAATGGCGCATTTTTATCAACGTTTTTTGATAAATAGATTCCTTTTTCTGAATTATACTTTTTTGTAAAAACACTTGCCTAATCCAACAAAAAGCAGTACTTTAGTGCGATTTTTTAGATAGTAACAAAATTAATTATAGATGATTGATCAAGACAGAATTATTAAGGTAAACATTGACGAAGAGATGAAATCTTCGTACATCGATTATTCAATGTCGGTGATAGTTTCGCGTGCATTACCCGATGTGCGTGATGGTTTTAAGCCTGTGCATCGCAGGGTGTTATTTGGGATGAACGAATTGGGTAATAATTCCGATAAACCCTATAAAAAATCTGCCAGAATTGTTGGGGAAGTAATGGGTAAGTATCACCCACACGGTGATTCGTCTATTTACGGTACTCTGGTGCGTATGGCGCAACATTGGTCTATGCGTTATCCTTTAGTTGACGGACAAGGAAACTTTGGTTCTGTGGATGGTGATAGTCCAGCTGCAATGCGTTATACCGAAGCACGTTTGCGTAAATTATCGGAAGATATGTTGATAGATATCAACAAAGATACTGTTGATTTTCAATTAAATTTTGATGATACTCTGAAAGAGCCTGTGGTTCTTCCAACCCGTATTCCTAACTTGCTGATTAATGGTTCCTCGGGTATTGCAGTTGGTATGGCTACCAATATGGCTCCACATAACTTAACAGAAGTTGTGGATGGAACTATTGCCTATATTGACAATCCGGATATCGAAATTTCTGAGATTATCAAATATATCAAAGCTCCTGATTTTCCAACTGGAGGTATTATTTACGGTTATGCAGGTGTAAAAGATGCACTGGAAACCGGACGTGGTCGTATTGTTGTTCGTTCAAAAGTAGAAATCGAAACTGATGCTTCAGGTCGTGAGAAAATTATTATTAATGAAATACCTTATCAGGTAAACAAGGTAGAACTTATTAAAGCTGTTGTAGCTTTAGTTGTTGATAAAAGAATTGAAGGTATTGCACACATCAATGATGAGTCAGACCGTGAAGGTATGCGTATTGTTGTGGATATTAAACGCGATGCAAACTCTAGCGTAGTATTAAACAAGTTGTTCAAATACACCGCATTGCAAACTTCATTTAGCGTAAATAATATTGCGTTGGTAAAAGGTCGTCCCCGCATGTTGAATGTGAAAGATCTTATTCATTACTTTGTAGAGCACCGTCATGAAGTAGTTATTCGCCGAACTCAATTTGAATTGGGTGAAGCTGAAAAACGTGCCCATCTATTGGAAGGATTCATGATTATTCTTGATAATTTGGATGAAGCAATTAGAATTATCCGTAATTCTAAAACACCTGAAGAAGCTCGTAATGGCTTGATGGAGCGTTTTGGTTTGTCGGATATTCAATCACGTGCAGTTGTGGAAATGCGTTTGCGTCAATTGACTGGTATGGAGCAAGATAAATTGCGTGCAGAATATGAAGAAGTGATGGCGTTAATCGCTCGTTTGAAAGAAATTCTTGCCAATGTAGAATTACGCATGCAAATTATTAAAGATGAATTAATAGAAGTAAAAGCTAAATACGGTGATATTCGTCGTACGCAAATTGTTTATTCTTCGGAAGAATTTAATCCTGAAGATTTCTATGCTGATGATGAAATGATTATTACCATTTCGCATTTAGGATATATCAAACGTACTGCATTGACAGAATTCAGATCGCAAAACCGCGGTGGGGTAGGTTCAAAAGGTAGCGATTCTCGCGACGAAGACTTTATCGAATATATTTATCCAGCTTCGATGCACAATACCATGTTATTCTTCACTCAAAAAGGGAAGTGCTATTGGTTGAAAGTGTACGATATTCCTGAAGGAAGTAAAAATTCAAAAGGACGGGCTATTCAGAATATGTTGAACATTGATGGTTCGGACAAAGTGAATGCATTTATCAGGGTGAAAGGTCTTACTGACGAGGAATATATTAACTCACATTACCTGATTTTTGGAACTAAGAACGGTGTTGTCAAAAAGACATCATTAGAAGCTTACTCTCGCCCACGTCAAAATGGTGTTAACGCCATAACCATTCGTGAAGACGATCAGGTAATTCAGGTTCGTCTAACTGATGGTAATTCGGAAGTATTGATGGCAAATCGTAACGGTCGTGCCATTCGTTTCCACGAATCCAAAGTGCGTGAAATGGGTCGTACGGCTACAGGTGTACGCGGTATGACGCTTGACGAGGATGGCGAAGATGAAGTGGTTGGCATGATTTGTGTAAATAAAGCTGAGAAAGAAAGCATAATGGTTGTTTCACAACAAGGTTATGGTAAACGTACATTGCTTGATGAAGTTGATGAAAATGGCGACTTGGTTCTTGAAAATGGGGAACCGGTGGCTGTGTATCGTGTAACCAATCGTGGTGGAAAGGGCGTGAAAACCATGAATATCACGGATAAGACTGGAAAATTGGTAACTATTAAGAGTGTTACTGATGAAAACGACTTGATGATTATCAACAAATCAGGAATTACTATTCGTATTAAAGTTGGCGACTTTAGAATAATGGGACGTGCCACTCAAGGCGTTCGATTAATCAATTTAGAGAAACGTAACGACGAAATAGCTTCGGTTTGTAAAGTATTATCAGAAGTGGTTGATGAAGAAGTTGTAGGAGAACCGGTTGAAGGAGTAGTTCTTGAAGCGAGTGAAGAAACGACGGAAAATCCATCAACTGAATTGGAAGATACCACTGAAGAATAAATAAAAAAGAGTGAACAGGCAAGATGATGCTTGTTCACTCATTAAATAAAAACTACTAACATTAATATTACTCATCATGAAAAAACTTATTTTATCCTTATTTTTGCTGATAAGCTTTACATTCTTGTATGCCCAAAAGTCAAATGTTTCTAAGGCAAAGGATAAAGCTTTAATGGAGAAACCAGATTTTGTCGGTTCACGTGAAGCTATCAGTCTAGCTTTAAAAGATTCAACAACAAAAAATCTAGCTGAAACCTGGTACGTTGCCGGGTTAATTGGTAATAAAGAAAATGATCTATTGAATGCTAAGGCGCTTATAAATTTGCCTTTTGATGCAGATGTGAAAGGAAAAGCAATTATGGAATCTTATGCTTACTTTTTAAATGCTGTAAAACTGGATTCTATGCCTGACGCTAAAGGCAAAGTGAAACCAAAGTACACCAAAGAAATCAAACCCAAGTTGAAAGAATATTACACAGTTCAACAAAATTTGATTGCTTATGGAGCAGATTTGTTGAAAAGGGAGAAGTTTGCAGAAACAGTGAAAGCTTTTGAAGTTTTTCTTGAAATCCCGAAGTTGCCATTTATGAAAAATGAAATAGTAATTGTCGATTCAACCTATAGTATGATTAAGTATTATACTGCTCGTGCTGCTGTAAGTGCTAAAATGCAGGACAAGGCTATAGCTTTGTTTGAAGAATTGAAGAATGAAAAATATGAGACAAAAGTCGTTTATCAATTGCTTTACGAACAATACGTTGAAAAGAAAGACACAGTGAATTATGTAAAGACATTGAAAGAAGGATTTGACAAGTTTCCTTCAGAAGCATGGTTCTTACAAAACCTGATTAATCACTATATTTTCAGCGGAAAAACAGCCGATGCTTTGGTATATTTAAATGCAGCTATTGAGCGCGAACCTAAAATGGCTCAATATCGTTTTGTAAAAGGCAGCTTGGATGAGTCATTAGGGAATGCAGATGCTGCCATTGTTTCTTTTGATAAAGCTATCGAATTGGATCCAACTCTTGCTGATGCTTATGCAGGTAAAGGTCGTCTTTACTACAATAAAGCATTTAAAATGACCGAGGCTGCAAATAAAATCAAAGATGTTAAAGTTTATGAAGCTGAGGTAAAGAAGATTGATGAAGTGTTTAAACAATCTGTACCATTTTTCAAAAAAGCTGCAGAATTAAATCCAAAAGAAGTTGAGTACAAAAAAACACTCAAGATTTTGTATTACAGATTAAAAATGGATGCTGATTTCGATGCCATAAAAAAAGAAATTGACGCGATGTAATCAAAAGCCTGTCTTTTTTAGAACCAAAAAGCCATTCAGTATTTTACTAAATGGCTTTTTTTATTTTGTAACATGTACAAATTCTCTTTTATATAACATGATTGTGATAGTTGAAAATTGAATAAAAATGTCTAAATTTGCGTCAAAATATATCACTTATTAAGCGAAAGACAATTATTACTATCAAAGTGAATTGTTTTTTGCAACTATACTCTATTTTATTTATGTTTAAGAACTTATTTATTAGAAAAACACTCGCAGAGCTTGAAGAGCAGGCAGATAGTAATCATAATGGTTTAAAACGTCACTTAAGTGCGCTTAATCTTACCTTGTTAGGAGTTGGTTGTGTAATCGGTGCAGGTATTTTTGTTTTGACGGGTACAGCTGCTGCATTGCATGCCGGACCAGCAGTAGCATTGTCATTTGTAATCTCTGCCTTTGGCTGCTTGTTGGCCGGACTTTGTTACGCTGAGTTTTCTTCTATGATTCCGGTATCGGGTAGCGCATATACTTATGGTTACGCAACTATGGGTGAATTTGTTGCATGGATTATCGGGTGGGATTTAATTTTGGAGTATCTTTTCGGATCAGCTACAGTAGCTGTGGGTTGGGCAGGATATGTTACCAGTTTTTTAGCCGACTTTGGAATTGTTATTCCAACTGAATTATGCCAGAGCCCCTTTATATTCGACCACACTGGGTGGCATGTTTCAGGTGCTATCATTAATTTTCCGGCCGTTTTTATTGTAGCGTTAATGACAACTTTATTGGTTGTGGGTATTAAAGAATCTGCTAAATTCAATAATATCATTGTTTTGGTAAAGGTTACCGTTATTTTGCTCTTTATAGGTTTTGGAATATCCCATATTAATGTGGCTAACTGGACACCGTTTATTCCTCCTGTAACTCCCGACGGACATTTCGGCTGGGGTGGTGTGTTGACAGGTGCTGCAGTTGTATTTTTTGCATATGTAGGCTTCGATGCAGTTTCTACTACTTCGCAAGAGGCTATCAATCCAAAGCGGGATGTGCCAAGAGGAATTCTTTACTCCTTACTTATTTGTACTGTTTTATACATTGCCGTAAGTTTGGTATTGACAGGTGTTTTGAATTACAAATACTTGAATGTAGAAGCTCCAATAGCTTTGGCTATAAACAGCGCAGGTCCAAGCTTGATGTGGTTACGTCCAATAATCAAGATTGGTGCAATTGCCGGTTTAAGTTCAGTTGTGCTGGTACTCTTGTTGGGGCAGTCGCGAGTGTTTTTTACCATGGCAAGCGACGGACTGTTGTGGAAAAGTTTTGCCAAAACTCACTCAAAATTCAAAACTCCTCATATTACCACTATTGTTACAGGTTGCTTTGCTGCATTTTTTGCAGGACTTTTTCCAATCGGTTTATTAGGAGAGATGGTTTCTATTGGTACTTTGCTTGCATTTGTAATTGTTTCGGTAGGTATTATTATTTTGCGTAAGTCAGAACCCGAAGCAGTACGTGGATTCAAAACGCCATGGGTGCCTTTTGTTCCAATTCTGGGAGCGTTGGTATGTTTTGCTCAAATGACAGCATTGCCACTTGATACGTGGATACGGTTAATTGCCTGGATGGCGATAGGATTTGTTATTTATTTCACCTATGGACGGAAACATAGTCATGCTCGACTAAAAAGAAAAAATCAGGAATAAGAAGTTTCGTTATTCTGTCGAACTTTAAGAGTGGAAAAACGTTGTTTATTTAGATTAGACGACGTTTTTTTGTTTACATTCAACTATAAAATTTCACGAAGATATTATGTTCAAACTTTTTAAAAACATCGATAATAAATCATACAAGCCAAAATATGGTGGTTTAGATATTTTTAAATTTATTGGTCCCGGCTTACTTGTTACGGTAGGATTTATTGATCCGGGAAATTGGGCATCGAATCTGGCTGCCGGTGCCGATTATGGGTATGCCTTACTTTGGATGGTTACTTTGTCGACAGTTATGCTCATTTTTTTACAACATAATGTGGCACACTTAGGTATTGCCACTGGACTTTGTTTGTCGGAAGCAGCAGCTATTCATCTCAAACCCCGGTATTCAAAAATGCTGCTTTCGTCGGCGATGTTAGCTTCTGTGTCCACTTCACTGGCTGAAATACTGGGTGGTGGGATAGCGCTCAATATGTTGTTTAATATTCCTATCAGGGCTGGAGCATTAATAGTTACCATCTTTGTTTTTATAATGCTTTATACCAATTCTTATAAAATTATTGAGAGGTGGATTATTGCTTTCGTATCGGTTATTGGTTTGTCTTTCTTGTATGAATTGTCGTTAGTTAATATCGATTGGAATAGTGCAGTTTATGGTTGGGTAACTCCAAGTTTTCCGCCAGGTTCGATGGTGGTGATAATGAGTGTGCTGGGAGCGGTTGTGATGCCTCATAATTTGTTTCTACATTCTGAAATTATTCAAAGTAGACAATGGAACCTCCAAAACGAAAAAATCATTAAGAAGCAACTTCGGTATGAATTTTTGGATACTTTGGTTTCGATGCTTGTGGGTTGGGCAATAAACAGTGCTATGATACTGTTGGCTGCGGCTACTTTTTTCAGAACGAAAACTCCTGTGTCGGAGTTGCAGCAGGCTAATCATTTATTGGTGCCATTGCTTGGCAATAATGCCTCAGTAGTATTTGCGGTTGCTTTATTGTTTGCCGGTGTGGCTTCGACCATTACTTCGGGCATGGCCGCGGGAAGTATATTTGCCGGAATGTACAAAGAGCCTTACGATATAAAAGATAATCATTCACGGCTGGGAGTTGCTATCTCCTTAGTGTTGGCCTTAGGCCTTATTTATATCATTCATAACCCGTTTAAAGGACTTATATACTCACAGATGATGTTGAGTATTCAATTGCCGTTCACTATTTTTTTACAGGTTTACCTAACTTCGTCAGAAACAGTTATGGGTAAATATAAAAACTCATCAGCATCTAAAATAGTACTTTATTCGCTTGGAGTATTGGTGACAGTGTTGAATATCGCTTTGTTTATAAGCTTTATTTGAATGGAAGTAGGGTAGGAGGAGACACCTTTTACTCTTTAGAATTTCCAACGTTTAAGTTCATTGTATAACCGCTGAATGGGTAAGCCCATTACATTGAAGTATGAACCTTCAATAAATTCAACGCCAATATAGCCTATCCACTCCTGTACTCCATATGCTCCAGCTTTGTCGTATGGTTCATAGTTTTCCAGGTAATAGCTTATTTCCTGTGGGCTAAGTCTTGCAAACCGAACTTCGGACATAACGTGAAAAACCTTTCGTTTGTTCGTCGTACAGATGCATACACCTGTAATCACCTGATGGGTCTTACCGGATAGGGCTTTTAGCATTGTGGTTGCTTCAGCTCTGTCTTTGGGTTTATTGTAGACTTTGCCCTCGTGCCAAACAATTGTATCTGCCGTTATCAATAAGCTTTTCTCGTCCATAATCCCAGCGTAAGCATTGGCCTTTTTTTCGGCTAAAAACATGGGGATGTCTACACCGACCAGTTCGCGGGGATAGGTTTCTTCAACGTCAATTACTTTCACTTCAAAAGGAATATTCAGTCCGCTTAAAAGTTCTTGGCGACGAGGAGATTGAGAAGCCAGAATTATATTGTAGTTTTTTAGATGTGAAAGCATATTTAAATTATTGATAAAATATCAGTTATGAGCATTAGAATAAACCTACAACTAACTAGATTAGTATTTATATTAAGAAATATTAACCGTTTATTTTAGGGTGAAAAATATTAAACAGGCAGATTCCAAACATTTTGGCTTGTAAATAGTAAAATACAAAGCTATAACAAACTCCAATTACCATAATAAATTTAGCTAAAGTGGCAGCTTGATGATAATCTGTAGGAGTTTTGGCGGCATACATTAAGTATGCTAAAGCTCCAAACGGCAAGGTCAACCCCCAGAATATATAGCGCGTTGTAAGAGTGCCTTGGAAAGGAATCAGAAATAAATCGAATACATAAAGTGCTGAAATAGTTAGAACTATCAAAGCGTATGAGAAAGCTTTTGTTTTGGAAGCTCCCCATAATATAGCCATAGTTCTACATTCCATTTCTCTGTCTCCTTTTTCGTCCTCCATATCTTTTATAATTTCACGAAGCCATGTGCAAAGAAATGAGAAAAGTGCAAAGCCACCCATCCAGCCATAAAATTGACGTGGAATAGGTGTTTCAAAAATAAGTTGACCGTACTCTTTTTGCAAAAAAGCTAACTGAGCAATACCAACAATCAGGATGGCCAGACCGGCCACAAAAGCAATCACCAAATTGCCTATGATAAATTGGCGTTTATAGCTGGCAGAGTAAAACCATAATAATCCTGGAACAACGATATAAATAAATGCTAAAGTAAAACTATGTGCAAAAAAGGATAATAATAAGCCAAGAATAATGCCAAGACCAGTAAGCAATTGATGTAATAACATTGCTGTTCTTCTGGAAACGGTAAGCCCAACAATTTGTTTGTTTGGTCGGTTTATATGGTCAATTTTTATATCAAAATAATCGTTCAAAACGTAACCTCCGGCAGCAATTAATACCGTTGAGCTAATTAGCAGACATAGTTTGCTTACATCAAATCCTGTGTCGAACCCAAACACTTGCAGAATAGGCACAATAACCACTTCGCTCATCAAAAATTGAATGAGAGCTACAAATAGAAGGTTTTGAATCCTGATAAGTTTGAAGTATTGAATCATTTTTTTTTTAGTTTTGCAAGCATATATCTGACATTTTTCATCATTACATCCATATTTTTTTTGAAGAAACCTTCATCCGCTTTCTTCATATGTCTATTGTGAATATTCTTAGTCAGTTTTTTATAAATAGCTTGCCAATTATTTCTGTTGTCAAGCATGATAAGATGCTTGTTTATAATATTTTCGTCGTAGCGAACAGCTGGGCCAGTTTGTGCTTCTTTTGGCGACAAGGTATTTATTTTGTCGGCAGTTTCCATAATTAATGGCTTGAGAATGTCGAATTCAATTCCCGCACCCAATACTAAATCATGGGCAATATCATACATGTAATTTGTGAAATTACAGGCAAAAACAGCTGCCAAATGAACTTTTCTGCGTTGTTCGGAGCTGAGAATATATGTTTTGGTTGTAAGTAGGCCTGCGAGTTGAACCAACTCATTCTCCAATTTTTCACTATTGGCTTCAATGCAAATGGGCACATTGCTAAAATCAATCTCCTTGTTTACGGAAAAAGTCTGTAGTGGGTAAAAAACTCCGAATCTTTCGGCGTATCCGTAAAAATCTTTCAGAGGGATGCTACCCGAAGTATGCACGTGGATGGTCTTTGGAAGGTCAAATCTCTTTAGAAGATTTAGAAATGAACTATCTTTTAAAGCATAAATATAGATGTCCGCATTTCTGTCGATACCTGATGTGTGAGTGGTAAAAGAAGTGTCGAGCTTTTTAGCTAACAGTTCAGCATTGGCTGAAGTTTTGCTGTAAACTTGACTTATAATAATACCTTTTTTTTGCAAGGCCATTGCCAGATGAGTGGCCACATTACCCGAACCAATAATTACTGCCTTCATAAATGATAGTTGTTTAAAGTTAGACTCTACAGAACTAGAACGCTTATTTTTTTCTAAATACCAAAAGTGCTCCTGCGGTAATCAGTAGAATAGGCCATATAAAATCAGAAATGTCTTTTGTCCAGTGAATTATGTCGGAAAGACGGAAAAGTAATCCAACTGCAATCAATACAAATCCAATATTTTTATTACTATGGCACAGTAAGAATATTATGCCGATAATTAATGGATAATTTTTAAAATCGAACACAATATCAGCTAATTCGGCTGGTATAAAGCGAAGTTGGCGAATTAGGAATAAACAGCCAAACACCAAAAGGGTAACACCCCATGCTAAACGATTATCATTTTTTTTTGAAGCCATATTTTAATAATAGATAGGTAGTTACAAGTGTTTAGTTACGAGTTACAAGTCTTTTCATCTGAAAGTTATTTAAAATACCCTATCAATAATATTTTTCAATTAATTGGACAAGTGGGTTGAAAGTAGTTGATAATAGGTGCTAGAAATATTTAAATTTTCACTGGTGCAAAAATAAGCAGAATTATTGATAAATAACTTATAAGTTAATCAGAATTGAACAATCTAGCAGCACTTTTTTAAAGATACGAAATTATATTCAGTTGAATAATCGATTTGTGCTGCATCTGAATGACTAACTACCAACAATCATTTGTCAGTCGGAAATTTAGAATTTCTCGGTATGAATTTTATTAACTGCTAACTTTTCTTCGTCAAATGCTTTGCGCTCTTCGTTTGGGTAACCAATGGAAACAATATTGAGTACGGCATAATGCGGAGGTATACCTAACAGTTGGCGTACGAAAGTCTCGGTAGTGGTGCTCTCGTCTTTATCACGTTTGTAAACCTGCACCCAGCAGCTTCCAAGCCCTAAATCATGTGCTTGAAGTTGAATGATGATGGCAGCAATCGAAGCGTCTTCAATCCAAATATCGCTTTTGGTGGTGTCGGCAATAACAACAATTCCAAGAGGAGCATCTGCTAACAATTGAGAACCATGAGGTCTACTATCGGCCAACTGGCTCAAAATATCAGTATCCTGCACTACAATAAACTCCCAGGGATTACTTCGCTTTGAAGCGGGCGACATTAATGCAGCAGATGTGATTTGCTTGATTTTTTCAGGTTCAACCGCCTTTGGTAAGTATTTGCGAATGCTTCTGCGGGTTTTTAATAGTTCGGTGAATGTGTTCATATATTTAGTTCAACCTTTCTCATTAATTAGTTTGCAGAGTGTGTTTTATTTATTACTATTTACTTGTTTTTCAACAAGATATTGAATAATGCTATTGGGCTTTAAGATGTTTCTAATTCTACTGAAAGGCAATGTAACCTCGGTTTGACCCATATAATATGGAGCTATTTCGTAAGGATTAAACACATAATTAATGCTTTCGTCGGTAATGTAAAAGTTGGCATTTGGTTTGATGGCCTCGGTCCAAAAATCGGTGTATTCAAGGCTCGTAATAGGATCGGCATCTTTTCCTTTGGCTTCTTTACTTTCTTCAATAATGCGTGTTTTGATTAGTTCTGACAATGCCGTTTGAAAATTAGCAACGTATAAGTCTTTTTCTGTAATCACTTTCCCGGTTTTTAAATCGAAATTGTAATAGTTGCGATTATTTAAACCATGTGCTCCACCCATGAATACGTATCTGTCAATTCCATAAGTGTATATTTTTTTGTCACTCAATAAACTGAATCCTTCAACCGTGTGTTCGTTGTTGAAAGAATACCTGCTAGTGCTGTCTAACGAATTTACTAAAGACTGATTATTATCTCTGTAGTCTGCTTGCAAACTATTAGTAAATAATAATACGAGCGAATCGTTGGGGTGCGAAATAAATTCGTCGCCAAATAAATTCGAAATAATTGTTGCACGAATGGAGTCCAGAACGGTTTTATTAGCAAATGCAACAGGAATTTCGACGTGAATTTCGACATTTAATGCTCCCTTTGTCGTGTCTGAAGTTAAAAAACATTTTCTTGAATAGTCTTTTTCTTCTGTTTTTACGGTGTTTTGTTTGCACGAAAAAAATGTTAATGAGGCTAAAAGGGTAACTGCTAGTAAAATAGTTTGCTTTTTCATAATCAAATGCTTTGTTTTATTTACGGGACAAATTTACAATATAAACAGATATCTATCTAAGAAATTTGCAAAAAAAATTCGGAATAATTATAATCCTTGTATCTTTGCAAAAAATATGGTGAAAAAGGGATTAAAATATATTGTCAGTATTATATTTACAACTTACTTTCTGTTGGCCGGAACTGGAATTAATATAATAAAGTATTGTTGTGATTCATGTGCCGAAGCTGGAATCGAAACTTTAGCCAAGGGATTGTGTGAGGATGTGCATCGTCATTCACCAATTTTAAAAAATAACCATCAAAGTAACGACATTGCCTGTTCAAATATTGAGCATCAGCCCAGCAGTTGCCATTTATTACGGTTATTTATCGACACTCCTTCGGTAGTATCAAAAATGAGTACTACAGATATTACAATTAACAGTGTCGATTTGTTCTGT
>Ga0136636_10001738_pt1 | contig 12828 bp, 12 predicted proteins | sample AntDrymUQ8522106_2_FD_104653 | JGI IMG/M metagenome (GOLD analysis project Ga0136636, IMG submission 104653) | Polar desert sand microbial communities from Dry Valleys, Antarctica - metaG UQ852 (21.06) | ecosystem: Environmental > Terrestrial > Soil > Desert | place: Antarctica: Dry Valley... | reverse complement strand
ATCCTGGCAAAGATAAAGCGCTGACCTTCACTCCTACTTATGGAATGTATGAAGTTTCGGCCGAAATAAATGATGTGGAACTGATTAAAATTCCCTTAAATGAAGCATTTCAGATTGATTTTGTCACACTGGAGAATTACCTTGATGATAATTCGATAAAGATGATTTTCATCTGTTCACCCAATAATCCTACTGGAAATAGCATTGAAAACATTGACCGTTTGCTTCAGAAATTCAAAGGAATTGTGGTGGTAGACGAAGCGTATAATGATTTCAGCTCAAAAGATTCTTTTCTCAAAAAGATCAGCAATTATCCTAATCTGATAGTACTTCAAACATTCAGCAAAGCATGGGGACTGGCAGCGGCGAGAGTTGGAATTGCTTATTCGGGTTTTGAAATCATCTCGTATTTCAACAAAGTAAAACCTCCCTATAACGTAAGCGAACTGAACCAGAAAGCAGCTTTAAAGGCATTAGGAAATCCTGCTGAATTTGAAAATCGGAAACAAATAATCCTGAAGCAGAAAAAATGGCTCGAAAATCAATTGCCAAATATAGCTTCCGTAATAAAAATCTACCCTTCGGATGCCAATTTCCTGCTGGTTGAGTTGACCGATGCAAACAAGGTTTATAATGAATTGGTTAATCAAAAAGTGATAACCCGAAACAGGAACAGTTTGGTTAAAAACTGCATCCGGATTACTGTCGGAAGCCCGGCAGAAAATCAGAAACTTATTGATGCATTTAAAAGAATTGTGCTATGAAAAAAATCCTATTTATTGACAGAGATGGAACGCTGGTAATAGAACCGCCGGTTGACTTACAGCTCGACAGCCTTGAGAAACTGGAGTTTTACCCGGGAGTTTTTCAATACCTTTCCAGGATTACGAAAGAAACAGATTACATTCTGGTGATGGTTACCAACCAGGATGGATTGGGAACCGATTCATTTCCGGAAGAAACGTTCTGGCCTGCGCAAAATAAAATCATCCGGGCATTTAAAAACGAAGACGTTGAGTTTGCCGAAATCCTGATCGATAAATCATTCCCGCACGAAAACCTGTCCACCCGCAAACCCGGCACAGCCATGCTTACTCATTATACGAAAGGTGATTACGACCTGGCAAATTCCTTTGTAATCGGCGACCGGCATACTGATGTGAAATTAGCTGAAAACCTGGGTTGTAAAGCTATTTATATGGGCTTGGAGCAAGTTGGTGAAACAGCTTTAACTACACAAAACTGGTCGGATATTTACCAATTCCTTACTTCCGCACCCCGCAAAGCAACCGTTATCCGTACAACTTCGGAAACCGGCATTGAAATAGCGCTCAACCTCGATGGCTCAGGAAAAAGCTCCATTTCTACCGGCCTTGGATTCTTCGACCATATGCTGGAGCAAATTGCCAAACATGGAATGATGGATCTCGAAATCCAGGTAAACGGCGATCTGTATATTGACGAACACCATACTATTGAAGATGTTGCCATTACCCTCGGCGAAGCATTTGCCAATGCCTTGGGGAGCAAAAAAGGGACTGAGCGGTACGGTTTTCTGTTGCCAATGGATGATTGCCTGGCTCAGGTTGCCATCGATTTTGGCGGAAGACCCTGGCTGGTTTGGGATGCACAGTTTAAACGCGAAAAAATTGGCGAAATGCCCACCGAAATGTTTATGCACTTTTTTAAATCGTTCAGCGATAATGCCCGTTGCAACCTGAATATTAAAGCTGAAGGCGAAAACGAACACCACAAGATAGAATCCATTTTCAAAGCATTTGCCAAAGCGATAAAAATGGCAGTGAGTAAAACAAACGGATTCTCAATTCCAAGTACGAAAGGTACCTTATGATCGCAATTATAAAATATAATGCCGGCAATATACGGTCGGTTGAGAATGCTTTAACACGATTGGGTTACAACAGCATTATTACTGATAATGCAGATGAAATCAGGAATGCCGGAAAAGTTATTTTTCCGGGCGTGGGCGAAGCAGGTTCGGCAATGAATTATCTGAAAGAGCGTGGCCTCGATATTTTGATAAAATCACTGAAACAACCGGTTCTGGGTATTTGCCTCGGTCAGCAGCTTATGTGTGCGCATTCGGAAGAAGCGGATACGGCATGCCTGGGAATTTTCGGTGCAACGGTTAAGAAATTCCCGCCGCTGGAACTGGTTCCTCATATGGGCTGGAACAATTTGCTGAACTTGAAAGGAAAGCTTTTTGAGGGAATCGAAACTAGCGACAATGTATATTTTGTCCACAGTTATTACGCTGAAATCTGTGATGAAACTATTGCCACGTGCGATTACATCCTTCCGTTCAGCGCAGCCATGCATAAAGGAAATTTCTACGCAACCCAGTTCCATCCCGAAAAATCCGCAGGTGTTGGGGAGAAAATTTTACAAAACTTTTTAGCTTTATGAGAATAATTCCGGCAATCGATATTATAAACGGGAAATGCGTCCGGCTGACCAAAGGCGATTATTCGACCCAAAAAATTTATAATGAAAACCCTTTGGAAGTCGCCAGGGATTTTGAAGCAAATGGCATAGAATTCCTGCACCTGGTTGACCTGGATGGTGCCAAATCGAAACACATTGTAAATCACAAGGTTTTGTATGATATCTGTTCAAAAACAAGCCTGAAAGTTGATTTTGGCGGTGGCCTGAAAAGTAATGAAGATCTGAAAATTGCTTTCGAAAACGGAGCTTCGCAAATTACCGGCGGAAGCATTGCTATTCAAAATCCGGCTTTGTTTGCCGAATGGCTGAAGGTTTTTGGCTCTGATAAAATCATTTTAGGCGCCGATTGCAGTAACCGAAAAATTTCGACACAAGGATGGCTGGAGAATTCGGATCTGGATGTTGTCGATTTTATTAAAGATTTTGAAACCAAAGGAATAAAGTATGTGATATGCACTGATATAGCAAAAGACGGCATGATGCAGGGAACTTCCAACGAATTATACACTGAAATCCTTGCAACATCCATCATCCGGCTTATTGCCAGCGGAGGTGTTTCATCCATTCAGGATTTGGTAGTATTAAAAGAAATCGGTTGTGAAGGAGCCATTATCGGGAAAGCAATTTATGAAGGCAGGATTACACTCAACGAATTACAGAAACTATGTTAAAAAAGAGAATTATTCCCTGCCTCGATATCCGCGACGGGCGAACTGTAAAAGGCGTCAATTTCGTTGATATTATTGATGCCGGCGACCCGGTTGAACTCGCCAGACGCTATATGTTGGAAGGCGCTGACGAACTTGTTTTCCTTGATATAACAGCTACTGTCGAAAAACGAAAAACATTATCGGAACTTGTCGAACGGATTGCCCGGGAAATCAATATTCCGTTTACCGTCGGCGGCGGCATTAATTCTATTGAAGATGTTTCGGCCATCATAAAAGCCGGTGCTGATAAGGTTAGCGTAAATTCATCTGCCGTTAAACGCCCTGAACTGATCACAGAAATTGCACAGGAATTTGGCAGTCAGTGTGTGGTGGTGGCCATTGATACCAGGTTTGTAGAAAATGAATGGATCGTTTTTGTAAATGGAGGCAGGACCGAAACTACGCTAAAAACATTGGACTGGGCCAAGCAAGTTGAAAAACTTGGTGCCGGCGAAATCCTTTTAACCTCTATGAATCACGATGGAACCAAATCCGGTTTTTCAATTGATATAACCGCCAAAGTCAGCTATTTGCTGAATATCCCGGTAATAGCTTCCGGAGGCGCAGGCGTAAAAGTACATTTCAAGGAGGTTTTTGAACAAACAAAAGCAAGTGGTGCCCTGGCAGCCAGCATTTTTCACTTTAATGAAATTCCTATACAGGACCTGAAAAACTATTTGAAAACAGAAAAAATTGCAATACGATGAATATAGATTTTGATAAATCCGGCGGACTTGTCCCGGTTGTGATACAAAATTATTTATCCCTGCAGGTGCTCATGCTGGGATATATGAATAAAGAGGCATTTGACAAAACACAGCAGGAAGGCAAGGTTACCTTCTTCAGCCGAAGCAAAAACAGGCTTTGGACCAAAGGCGAAACTTCTGGGAATTACCTTATCGTAAAAGATATTATGGTGGATTGCGATAATGACACCATCCTGATTAAAGCCGAACAACAAGGTCCAACCTGCCACACTGGTTCCACATCGTGTTTTAGTGAAGAACCCGCCAAAGGATTCCTTTATGAGCTGCAACAAACTATTGCACAGCGAATTGATGATAATGATCAGAATTCTTATACAAACAAACTCTTCAGGCGTGGAATCAACAAAATAGCCCAAAAAGTTGGCGAAGAAGCAGTGGAACTGATTATTGAGGCAAAAGATAATAACGACGAACTTTTTAAAAACGAAGCAGCCGATTTGCTTTACCACTTCCTGATTTTGCTGAAAGCTAAAAATACAACGCTCGAAGAAATTGAGCTGACTTTAAAAGGCAGATCCCGGTAATCCGATGGCGCGTCTTCTTTCATACGCTTTGCGGTTAAATCCAGCTTATTCCGTTTTATTAGGTGATGCTTTCTCTCTCTAACTAAGCCGGTTTGATGAAGGACGTTACAGTATTGAATTGGAAACCAGGTACGGAAATTCCAGCAATCAGGTAATCGGTATCAGATAAGGATAATAAAAAGATAACAAAACAATAACAAATGGAAAAACCGGTAATAAAATTAGTTTAGTAAAAATTCGTATTTTTGCACCTCACATTTATACCAATGCTCAACGCTCCTCTTATTTCTAATACTCACAGCAACACACTGATGTGTTGTACCTGTTGTATTTAATATACTGAGAGCCGGCTAACAAAGATTTTCACACAATGAAACGGCTCTCTGTAAAAAGGGAGCCTTTTTATTTACTTTCATAGAAATTCAAACAATGAGAATTCAATTCCAAGTCAACATTCAAGCAGCAAGTTGCCTCACAGCATGTTGCTGTTGCTGTTTTTGCGCCATGCGAAAGCGGTCTGGTGATATTGTTCCTGTTTGAAAGATAAATCAATAGGTATACTATTAAAAGCCCTTCCGCAGATTGTGAAAGGGCTTTTTGCATTCAAAACAGTAAATAAAAATTAATTCTCACTTCAAAAAACAAGAAAAATGGCTTACCGTATTTTTGAGCATAACGCAAAATCATTAAACATCTCTTTTGAAAGGAAATTATTGTCGGCCTGGACTGATGAAATCTTCGAATGGCTCTTTTGCATTCATCCGGATTATGAAAATGTTGATGTTTTCCTCGCGAAAGAAAAGGAGCTTCAACTCAGTTTGATTCGGTTTATAGAGCAGACCAACCCGATAAATATACATTCAAAAACCTGTACAGATTCATTTTTCAAACAACTTCCTGTGATTCATGAACTGCTCAAAGGCGACCTCGAAACCTTTTATAATTCCGATCCTGCTGCCCGTTCAGTGGAAGAGGTTCTATTGGCTTACCCAGGTTTTTTTGCTGTATCCGTTTACAGGCTGGCTCACGAACTGTGGCTTTCAGAAGTTCCTGTGCTTCCCCGTCTTCTGTCAGAACATGCGCATAGTGTAACAGGCATTGATATTCACCCCGGTGCAACAATTGGCAAAAAGTTCCTGATTGATCACGGCACCGGAGTGGTAATTGGCGAAACAAGCCATATAGGCGACGAAGTAAAAATATACCAGGGCGTTACCCTTGGCGCTTTAAGCGTGAGCCGCGAGAGTGCTTCCACCAAACGCCATCCTACCATCGGAAACAGGGTGGTAATTTATGCCAACGCAACCATTTTAGGCGGCAATACAGTTATTGGCGACGACTCTGTAATTGGGGGCAATGTCTGGATTACCCAATCCATTCCATCATACTCACTCGTATTTCACAAGAGCGAGATCATTATAAAAGATAATTCAACTTTTCCTGAACCGTTAAATTTTGTAATTTAAATAAAATAGTGGTTCTACCATTAATGGAATGGAATTGGTTTTTAATGGTCCGAAGTCAGGAGACCGAAGTACATGCTAACCCCAAACTAACTTTCTATCCATGGAAAATAAGTTGCTTACTATTAATCGTCTTACAATGAAATACTAATCAAGAAAAAAATAGTTTCCCGGAGTTCTTCTGACTTCCGTCTTCCGACTTCCGACAATTTGAATTAACACATTAAATTAACACTAAACCCAAATTAATAACCCATGAAAGCAAATACCATTTTAGAAACCATCGGCAATACACCGCATCTGAGAATCAATAAACTATTTGGATCAGAGCACGAAGTGTGGATAAAGCTGGAAAAGAACAGTCCGGGCAATAGCATTAAAGATCGTATTGCACTGGCAATGATCGAAGATGCTGAGCGAAAAGGGATCCTGACAAGGGATAGCATAATTATTGAGCCAACATCAGGAAATACCGGTATTGGCCTGGCCTTGGTTGCGGCAATAAAAGGCTACAGGATATTTCTGGTAATGCCTGAATCCATGTCAGTCGAAAGGAGGAAGATCATGGAAGCATATGGTGCCGGCCTAGTACTTACTCCCCGCGAAAAAGGAATGAAAGGTGCCATTGAACGTGCCCGCGAACTGCTTAACGAAATCCCTGATTCGTGGATGCCTATGCAGTTTGATAATCCGGCCAATCCTGAGATTCACTTTAATACGACAGCGCAGGAAATCATTGCCGATTTCCCTGGCGGATTCGACTATCTGATCACCGGAGTAGGTACAGGCGGACATATTACCGGCGTTGCGAAAGCTTTGAAAGCTAAATTCCCCAACCTTAAAGTATTTGCTGTTGAGCCGGAACTTTCGCCTGTTTTGAGCGGTGGTTTACCAGGGCCACATCCTTTGCAGGGTATTGGCGCCGGGTTTGTGCCTTCGGTTCTCGACATAGGGCTACTCGATGGCATAATTCAGGTAAGCAAGGACGAAGCTTTTTCTTATTCCCAGCGCGCCGCCAAAGAGGAGGGATTATTTATCGGTGTTTCGACAGGGGCTTCTTTAGCCGCTGTAAACAAGAAACTTACTGATATAAAACCAGGATCGAAAATCCTGACTTTCGCTTATGATACGGGCGAAAGATACCTTTCGGTTGAAGGGTTGTTTTAATCAAAATTGCCTTACACAATATAAACTGGCTACCAGGTTTTGCGCCGGAACGCTATTTCCGGATATAAACCATGGGTAGTCAAGTTTAAGAATTTTGAAAAATGAGGTTTCTGAAGCTGAAAATGGAACAAAGTTTTTACACGGTTCTAAAAACGTTAAACCATGTTTTTTCCTTTCGGCAGCAGGTATTGTTACTTTAGTTGTCGTGTTTGATTACTTTCTACTCAACCACTGATGCCTCAGCTGCCTGCAATACTTCTTTGGTATCCACATCATAAACAAAAGCAATTACATGGCAGTTTTCGGGAACTATGGTATTCATGTTAAAACTTTCGAATTTCATTGGATATGATTTCACAACCGGGTCCGCTGATGTATTTTCCTTCAGCAGTACAGGTGTTCCCCATGTGCCGTTTACTGCGCCACGCATCACGTGCATATGGTTATAATCCAGTATATCGGGTGTTGGGCCTATGGCTGCGTTATTGTTTTTCTGCGCCTGTACAATATTGTCCTCAATAACAAGGAGTATAAGGTTGAGCGATCTCCCTGAAATGGGTTGCAGGAAACTTGTTTTGGCATGAATGCACAGTTTATCCTCTGCAGCATTGTATTCGGTAATAAGCTGTAAATCCATCAAAGGCGCCTCGGCTATCGTGTTTTTTACTGCATTGGCCCAGGCTCCCGGAGGTAAAACCTGTTGATTAGCCGGATATCCTTTACGATTTACCATTCCATTAGGGTTTCCTAAAGCTCCCACTTTAAAGAAATCGTCCCATGCCGTTCCTGCCTCTGTGCGGAAATCGTATCCCCAGATTGTTCCAATTTCGGAAGTTTTAATTTCGGCAAAATAACCTGCGTGTACGGCCATTACAACCAGCGAATCCTCATACTTCTCCTTCAAATCACGGGCTGTAATAGCTGCTCCGGGACAATTCACGCATTTACGTCCTGTATAGTCCTCGAGAAGCGCACGTTTGTAATGTGCGGTTACAACAGGAAATTCCGGTACAGGACAAGCTGATGTATCAATAGGTTTATTATGAATAACATAAGGTTCATCAATTTTATCGCACGAAGCAATTATAAATGAAACACTTACTGCAAGTATGGCTGATTTCAGATAATTTAATCTTGTCATGATGTTACTTTTTTAAAAACTTGTTGTAAGCGAAAGTGTAAAGCCATTGGATGCCGGAACATTGCGGCAAACGCCTCCCACACACACAATTCCTTCGCGTTGTTTGCCATAGGATAGCTGTATCCGGTTGGCGTCGTTGTTATAAGCCACAGCTACCAGTGGGTAATGAAATCGTCTTTCGGTATCCTCGTTGCCATAATTCCACTGATCGGCAACACTTACAAACCATTTGGGAGCAACAGTGTATTCAAGCAATCCCATAAACCAGTCGCCTTCATCTTCTTTTGTAATCAGAGCCTGGGTTTCGAGACGTATAGCTTTGGTCGGGGTGATTTTATAAGTAATATCAGCAACAAAAATATCGGCATAAACCAACGGTTCACCGGTATGTCCTTCAATTACATCAATGTTGTACTCCTCATAAACATAAGTGAACAATAGTTTGAATCCGTTATTGAATTTATGTCCGATTTCAATATTAAAATCGCGGAAATATTTTACATCTCCTATTTTTAAAAACGGTGATGTATATCCGAGTGTCCCCGATTCGTCCAATAAAGTTGAATCATTGACCCTATCCTTTACAATTGAATTGATTCCTGAAAAGTTTATGCTAATATCTGTACCGTATTTCCCTCCAAGAATAGTATTCTTTTTGATTTTGTAATTAACCTGCGCCTCAAGACCCATTTCGTTATTAGGCTGCGTAGCGTAAGGGTAAACTGCTGCAAGCGTATAGGTATGCTGTTTTGTAATAGCAGGCAGATAATTGATATCCAGCACACTGCCATTTTCTGTACGTTTCGATTTGTAATTCATATTATCCAGCCGCTTGGCCTGAACAATAATTCCAAGTCCTTTCTGGTTGTAGGATGCAGTTAAAAGCAACGATTCACCTTTTTTATAAATAAAATTATTCATAGCGTTGGGGTCGTTCATTTTTTGAGCGTATTCGGCATTCAGACCAAAATTTCCGTAGCCAATATTTATCCTTCCTGATCCTGCAGCTACATTGAGTGGCAGAATAAGTTTCTCCTGATTTCCGTTGTAAATTTCCTCGTCAGCCTGGTATTTGCTAACAAAACTTCCACCTACCTGCAGGCGTAGTTTGCTGTCCTCAAGGGATGCAACGAGGTCGTTAATATTAAATTCGGCATCACCTCCGCGGACAATCCCGGGACCTTTATCCCAGAAATAGCGCTGTGTTCCATAAATCCCTTTAAATTCGATACCTTTTACAGGATTGAATTTTACCCTGATACCATTCAGCGAATTATCATAACCCAGGTTGTGTTCCTCGTAAGTGCGAAAAATAGTTCCGTTACCAAATTGTTCATAAATATGACCGGCTGTAACCTGAAACTGACCGGTTTTATAATCGACAAACCAGTAAGGGATTCCTGTTCCTTTGTAGCGCGGGTCGTAGCCGTTTATTGGGTTGAGATACGTTTCGTAACGAAGGCCGGCATTAAAATTACCCGACGAATAAGTAATGTTGGTCCAGCTGTTCATCAGCATTTTTTCGGGTACTCCATTTGCGCCAATGGCTGAATCGACTTTGTAATATTGAGCATCCATCTGGAAATTCCCGTTTACCTGGCTTCCAAGCGAATTATTTTGTGCCGAAAGAAGATTTGGAATAAAAAACATAATCACAACCAGTACAGTTGTGTAAGCAAAAAATTGTGTTTTCAAAATGACAGGGTTTTGATTTGTGGATGAGCAAAATGATTGGCAAATCTACATATTTCTTACGAAAAAAAAACCTCCGGATAAAAATGCAATACATTGATTACATGTTTTTTCCGGAGGAAAATTGATTTGTGGTTTAAATGTTGTTATTTGCAATGATCCGGCAAGTAAAGGCTTAGTGCGAAATGGGCTCGCCGGCATTAAGTTTGCGTACAACATTTATAAGATCAAGTTCAGCGCCTTCGCTGAAACTGGTGTGCTGCCATACGATTTCACCCTTGCCATTTACAACAAAAGTATGAGGAACCGCATTTACATTCATAGCACGTTTGAAATCAGCATTTTGATCGAGTAAAATTTCATACTCCCAGCTCTTGCCGTTTACAAGTGTTTTTACCTGTGCCGTCGAACGCGAATCATCAATAGAAACGGCATAAAGCTTTACACCTGTTTCTTCCTGCCATTCTTCGTACACATCGGCAATGGTAGTAAGTTCCTTTATACATGGCTTGCACCAGGTTGCCCAGAAACTGATAATCATTGGTTTGCCATCATTATACAGTTTTTCGGTATTGATTTTAGCGCCTTTCATATCCGTAACGGTAACATTTGGAAGTTTGAAAAGTACTTTGTCGGCAATGGGTTCCTGAGCCAGTAATGTAGTTCCTATAAAGAGAAGTAAAGCAGCAAAAAAGATGTTTTTCATGATACAGGTTTGATTTGAGGTTTGCAGTTTTATTTTTACTAAGGATAATGAATTTCGAGAATTTTGGTTTCCATTAGAGGGACAATCCGGATTTTTTCCATGATGGCAGGTATCAGAATCACTTCTCCTGCTTGCAGGTTTTCGAAACCGCCTTCGTACTCGATGGTACATTTTCCTTCGGCACACTGCAGGATCACAAATGAATCGATTCCGCTGTAATCCTTAACAACAGGTATGCCAAAATGAATAAGGCTTGTGTTGAAATAGGTGCTTTCGACAACTGGAATGGTTTTGTTAAATCCAGGCGTGTAATCAGTTCTATAGGTTTCGTGATGTGTAAAATCCAATGCATCAAGTGCCAGTTCGGTATGCAGCTGACGCGGATTTCCCTTGTCATCAACCCTATCGAAATCATAAATGCGGTAAGTAAGATCGCTGGTTTGCTGAATTTCGAAAAGCAATAATCCCGGGCCTAATGCATGAACACGGCCTGCGGGCATGAAATACACATCACCTTTTTTTACCTTCTCATAATTCATGATTTCTTTCAGCGTACCGTTGTTAAGGTTCGAAAGATAGAGTTCCGGGGTCATTTCGCGGTTAAAACCACTTATAAGTTCAGCGCCTGGTTCGGCATCGGCAATGTACCACATTTCGGTTTTACCAAGGTCGTTATGGCGGCTTTCGGCAAGTTTATCATCCGGATGTACCTGTATGGAAAGCCAGTCGCTGGAATTCAGGATTTTTATAAGCAGAGGAAATTTGTTCCCATATTTTTCATACACCGCTTCCCCGACAAGATCGCCCATATAAACTTCAATAAGTTCATCCAGTTGATTTTCAACAAGGAAGCCATTGGCTACTTCGCTTATTTCCTCCCCATAACCTGACAAAACCCATGCTTCGCCACAATTAGGCAGAGGCGAGTAATCCATTCCAAAAACGGTTTTTATTTTATTTCCGCCCCATATTTTTTCCTTGAAAATGGGTTTAAATTTCAGTGGATATAAATCATTCATCTTAACTCTCCAATTCTTTATTTATCAATTCTTTAAACAAATTATTGATTCGGTTTCAGGAATCAAAAGTACAATTTATTTCCTTTTCAGGCAACAAGGGTGTGTTCAATGTGATCCAGGAATTCTGCTGAACCATGAAAAAAGGTAATTTTGCCGGATCAAAGTTTACTTTATGTCTGAACGATCAGAGAAACCAATCCGAAAACCCGACTGGCTTAAGATACAATTGCCGAAAGGCGATAACTACCTGAAGGTAAAAGGGATACTGGAAGAAAAAGGATTGCACACGATTTGTTCGAGCGGCAAATGCCCGAATATGGGCGAATGCTGGAATGCAGGAACAGCTACTTTTATGATCCTGGGCGAAATATGTACGCGGAGTTGTAAATTCTGTGCCACCAAAACAGGGAAGCCTCTTCCTATTGATACAGATGAACCTGAAAAAATAGCTCAATCCATAAAACACCTCAACCTGAAACATGTGGTTATCACTTCCGTTGATCGCGACGATTTACCCGATGGAGGTGCTGCAATATGGGCCGCCACAGTTCGAAAAGTAAAGGAATTGAATCCGGAAACCACTATCGAAACCCTTATACCTGACTTTGGCGGAAATGCTGAACACCTCCAACTCGTAATTGAATCGAAACCTGATATTATTTCGCATAACCTCGAAACCGTTCGGCGGCTGACGCCTCAAATCAGAAGTGCCGCACAATACAACCGCAGCCTCGAAGTACTGAAACAAATAGCAGCTTCCGGACTACGTGCCAAATCAGGCATTATGGTTGGCTTAGGCGAAACCGAAACTGAAGTACTCGAAACCATGGATGACCTGCTAAAAGTAAATTGCAGTATTTTCACCATCGGGCAATACCTGCAGCCAACACAGTTGCATTTGGTGGTTGTGGAATATGTGCTTCCTGATGTTTTCGAAAAATACCGTGTGGCCGGATTGAAAAAAGGTTTCGCATTTGTGGAAAGCAAACCGCTGGTACGAAGCAGTTATCATGCGGAGAAACATGTTTGATTTTAATAATAAATATTAATCACTAAAACACGGAGAACACACAGAACCACTAAGAAGAAACCCTTAGAGGACCTGAGTGAACTTAGTGCCTCAGTGATAAAAAAACAGAATTACATGAATGTTTCCTTTCGCGACCTCGGATT
>Ga0136636_10001736_pt1 | contig 12836 bp, 12 predicted proteins | sample AntDrymUQ8522106_2_FD_104653 | JGI IMG/M metagenome (GOLD analysis project Ga0136636, IMG submission 104653) | Polar desert sand microbial communities from Dry Valleys, Antarctica - metaG UQ852 (21.06) | ecosystem: Environmental > Terrestrial > Soil > Desert | place: Antarctica: Dry Valley... | reverse complement strand
CTGCTTATAAGCAAGAATCTGTGGTTTAGCCGCTTCACCAATGACGCGAATCTGTTCGCTGTAAGGGCCAACAAAGCCAGTGACGATGACGGTAACTACGGGGTCACGAATGAACTTGCCAAGTTCTTTCTCGATATCTCGTGCCAAGGTGGAGGGGTCTTTGCCCATGGCGTTCAGATCATCGATTAACGGAGCAGAAAGTTTGCCATCGGGACGAACTGGAACGGTCATGGAAAGTTCTGGATTGCGCCATACAACAATATTCAGATTGTCACCCGGACCAATCTTGTAGCTGTAATCGGCAGAAGCCGCTGCTGCCGGTGCGGCAGGATAGTTAGTGGCGCATCCGGCTAGTACAACCGCAGAGATAGCGGTCATCAGCCATTGGTTAGTGAAATTGATGTGTGAACGAATCATGTATGATTTCCCCTCAATCTGGTTGCATGCCGACCACGCCGAGCAAAATCAGTAGGTCATAATCATGATGATAACGGAAACCAGTGCAAATTGTGATGAATCAATGAGCCAGACCGTGGAGTAATACACGTTGACGATGAGACTCCGTGGTCAAAGACATCGATAGTATTGGCACTGATGGCAACCCTTGATTGCATAGTTGTTGCCAATTTGGTGTGTGCAATACCTATTGTTGTGCACTGACTGGGGTGTAGCTCGGTGCCTTACAAGTTGATGCTTTGTAGCTTAAATTAACGTTCAGTTGCGACATGTGGGACGCTAAACAGCGAGATGAGAATGAGAGACCAACTTACGCTCCGTATTAGATCTTTGGTTACCGAAGGCGTCAGCAGATTCCAACTGTGCGTCGATAATTTTAGCTAAGACGTAATTTAAGGTGATGCGATGAAAAATACTCCTTATCAATTTAATTCAAGCGGAGTTCGATATGCGTTTGTTTGACTATAACAGTGCCTTCTCTCGCAACATCGGTTGGGTGACAGAGGTTGAGCAGGCAAAACTTAAAAATTGCAGAGTGGCGATTGGTGGTTTGGGCGGGGTGGGCGGCGTGCATTTACTCACCTTGGCGCGCCTTGGGATAGGTAAGTTCAATATCGCAGATTTTGATGTCTTTGATCTCGTGAACTTCAACCGCCAGGTTGGGGCAACCATGAGTGCTCTGGATCGCCCAAAACTGGATGTAATGACTGAAATGCTCCGTGATATCAATCCAGATGTTGAACTCAACACATTCCCCAAGGGAGTACAGGCTGAAAATCTTGATGCCTTTCTTGAAGATGTTGATATCTATGTTGATGGGCTTGATTTCTTTGTCTTTGATGCGCGCCGAAAAACCTTTGCTGCCTGTGAGGCCAGACAAATTCCGGTAGTTACCGCGGCACCGCTAGGTTTGGGAGCGGCCTTGCTGGTGTTTGGTCCAGGAGGAATGCCGTTCGAAGATTACTTTGGTTTTGACGGCTGCGAGGAAATGGAAATGGCGATTCGCTTTCTGGTTGGTTTATCGCCGGCCATGTTGCAAAGAGGTTATGTCGCTGATATGACGCGAGTCAATCTCGCAGAACGGCGCGGGCCTTCGTGCATCGCCGCATGCCAGATATGTGCTGGGATTGCAGCCATTGAGGTGCTAAAGCTAGCTCTGGGAAGGCCTGGTGTCAAACTGGCTCCTTGGGGAAGTCAGTTCGATGCCTATCGGATGCGCTACGCCAAAACCTGGCGACCAGGCGGATATCGTAATCCAATGCAACGGTTGATGCGGTTTTTAGTACGACAGCAATTAGCCAAAATGGCGCAGGAAAGAAAATGACTACGATTTTGGCCGGGCGAGATTTGCTAATCAAGATTCTCGATTTGGCGCGTTGGGCACCCAGTGGCGACAACACGCAACCCTGGCGCTTTCAGATTGTTTCAGACGATACGATCATCGTTCATGGTCACGATACGAGGGATGAAATTCTTTATGACTTTGACGGCCATGCCAGCCATATGGCGCATGGCGCGCTGTTGGAAACCATCCGTATTGCCGCGAGTGCTGAGGGGTTAAAGACGTCCTATACATGCTCTGCCGATGCACAGGCTAGAAACGTAGCGTATGAAATTCGTTTCACTCCGGCGACGGAAGTCGAGATCGACCCACTATATTCATACATTGAAAAGCGCGTCGTCCAGCGGCGCCCGATGCGCCTTACGCCGCTAACGGAAGTTCAGCGCGCCGCGCTTATCGCGGCAGCGGGTGAGAATTACGACGTTCAGTTGTTTGAGTCTTTCGCCGAACGTCGAGCGATTGCCGGATTGTTATGGGCGAATGCCCACATTCGTTTGACTTGTCCGGAAGCATTTCCTGTTCATCAGAAAATTATTGAATGGGGCGAACGGTTTAGTAAAGACCGTATTCCCGAGCAGGCAGTAGGCGTTGACCCCGCCACCGCAAAGCTGATGCGCTGGGTGATGCAAAGCTGGGAGCGGGTCGATTTCTTTAATCGGTATCTGATGGGTACGATTGCTCCGCGCATTCAGCTTGACTACCTACCGGCCTTGCTATGTGCGGCACATGTATTGATTCGACCAAAGAAGAAACCAAGGTGCCTTGAAGACTGGGTGAGTTCGGGTCGAGCCATGCAGAGAGTGTGGCTTACTGCGGCACAGCAGGGGTTACATTTGCAGCCCGAAATGACACCAGTTATTTTTCGCTGGTATGCGCAAACGAATCGCAGTTTTTCCGCCAACCTAAAATTTGGGAAAAAAGCAACGGCCTTGGCGCGACAGTTTGAGTCCATTTCCGGACGATCAGTGCAGGATGCCTTTAGCTTTTTTGGCAGGGTAGGAGTTTCATCTTCTCCAAAAAGCAGGTCAGTACGTTTTAGTTTGGATGAGTTGATCGTGAAGGCGAAAAAATCTAATCAGTAATTTTGTCGCAGGGCGTCGACGACGGGAATACGCGATACGCGCCAGGCAGGCAGGAGCGCCGCCAGTACCGTTGCACCGCAACCAACCAGGAAAGCCGCTAGAACATCTGGTGCAACGATGCGAATATGCGCCATATAGCCAATGTTGGCGTTCGGCGGTGGCGGCATGGGGATTCCAATCGCCGAAATAAGCAGCGCCAGTATGATGCCCAGAATAACCCCAAGCGCTCCCCCGCCGATGCCAAGAAGCGTGTTTTCAACGGCCAACAAGCGAAAGACATTGTTCCGTCTGCTACCCACTGCCATCATCGTGCCAAATTCGCCGACGCGCTCAAACGCACTCATATTGACGCTGTTGGCTACGCTCAAAAGCACCAGGACAAGGATAATTAACTGCAGTACGCCAAATTGTCGCTCGTAAAGCGCCACAGTGCTTTCGTAAAAGTCATTTAGCTCGACCCAGGTCTTGATCTCGAAACGGTTGGAGTCAAGGGTGCTCTTCAAGGCATCGGCGACCTGATTGGTATCCTCCGTACTCCGCAGTGAGAGCACCAGTGTGTTGGCACCTTGCGTTCCTAGCAGTTCCTGTGCTGCAGCGAGAGGAATTCTCACGGCTCGGGCGTCAAAGTCGGCGGAAAAACTTTGAAAAACGCCGATGACCTCGAGCTCCAAGCTGTTTAATGCGCCTTCCGCGGTGTTCAGCAGCAAGGTGAGATGATCACCAGGGCGTAGTTTGAGGGCTCTTGCCACGCCTTGCCCGAGAAGAATCCCATTGCCGTCGCCGGTAGAAAGTTGGCGACCTTCTGTGATATTGAGATGACTACCTAGCTCGGCCTCTTTTTCAGGTTCGACGCCCTCTCCGACGATTGGCCAGTCGGTACGGCCATTGTTGACCAGTCCAGAGAAGCTGACTCGCGCCATTACGTCAGCGACGTTGGGTTGCTTGAGTAAAGTCTGTTTGAGCGATTCTGGGTCGTCGATAAGGTAACGCTCTGGGCTGCGTGTTCCTTTGGCGTGAAAGCCAGTCAAGGACACCTGAAGGTGGCCGGATTGCGAATGGATCAGTGTTTCTCCCAGTTGATAAAAGAGATCTTGTACAAAACCACCGCTGAGGATTAGCCCGACCACGCCAAATATGATTGCTGCCAGCGTCATTCCGGTTCGCAACTTGTGGCGGAAAATATTGCGTAGCGCAAGTTTTAACATGATGAGCCCGGCCAGTTAACGGTTGTGGCGAAGCGCATCAACGATCTCCAAGCGTGAAGCTTTCCAGGCAGGATATAAGCTAGCCAGCAATGTCGTGCCAAGAGCCAGAAGAAAAGCATTGATCGCCAATGAGGCCGTAATCAATATTTCACCGGTATATCCTTGCGACATACCCGGCGGCGGTGGCATGGGAATGCCGATTTTCGATATAACGGTGGCCAGGACTATTCCGAGCGTCAAGCCCAGCGCCCCACCGATCAGGCCAATAGTCAGACCTTCATAAATAAATTGGCGAAGAATCTGGCGCCGGTTACGACCGATTGCCAGACAAGTGCCGATTTCGGCAGTCCGCTCAAGCACGTTCATCATCATCGTATTAGAAATGCTGAGAACAATAATGATGGCAATTATGAACTCGATTACTCCGATCTGCTTCGATAGCAAACCCACCATCTTATTGTAGAAGTCAGCCATGTCGTACCAAGGGACAAACACAAGATGGCTGTCGCGGAATTTCTCACGCAGCGCCAACGTTGCTTGTTCTGTCTGCATGGTGTCTTCGAGCACAAGAATCCATCGGTGGCTGCCTGTGGTGCGAAGCAGTTTTTGCGCTAGCGGTAACGGTAGGCGTAGTGCCGAATCGTCGTATGCTTTGCTTGCCGTGGTGAACAGGCCGAGTACAGTACATTCAATAGCATTAATCCCCCCTTTTGAGGTATTTGTCAGCAATACGACAGTATCACCGACCTTGGCGCCCAGATTGTTAGCGAGTCCGCGTCCGAGGACAATTCCTTTTGGGGCGTTGCTGTCTAGATTTTTGCCGGCAGAAATGGGGAGTAGACGGCTGACCTCGCGCTCTGCTTCTGGGTCTACTCCTTCACCAATAAAAGATACTGTTGATTCACCATGACTGATCAAGCCATTGATTGCAAGTCTTGGCGCGACGGTTCTCACTGCAGGAAAACGGCTAATGGCTTCCATGTCAGATGATTGCTGCGGTAAGACAAAACGCCACGGGTCAGCTTGGCCGCCATCAAGGTAGCCTGGGCGCATTACGTGAACATGGCCTAATCCTGTCTGGATTGTTCCCTCACGTGTTGCCCAGAATACCCACTCTATGAATCCCGCGGCGAGAAGAAGGGCCACTACACCAAAGGCGACCGCGGAGATGCCAAATAAACTACGGCGATATTGGCGCGCCACATTACGGAACGCAATGAGATATTCTAGCCAGCCAAAATGCATGTTTTTTTCATAAATTGTCTAGTTTGATGGTGGATCTGGTAACTTTAAACAGTGCGATTATGACAATTGATATTTTTGGCACGTAGTGTAGATGCTTTTATACTATCTGATTAACTAATTTCCCGAGATCAAAATTGACCTCATACGATAGAAATACTTATGTCCATTTAATCTACGGTGTGAAGTCATCTCAAAATATATTGGGGTGGTTTAACCTAGATGTGCAACTACGTTATGACTCAGTGTGCCACCTTGTTTAGTCTGTGATGACTATTTTACAGAAAGCTTAACCTGAAGGTTTTTTTATTGTATTTGTTTGTTGTGAAGCTAATTTGCAACAAAATGTGCCATAAGTTGCGGTAAAATAAATTTACATTTGACTTTGTAACTATATGATTTTGTTTTGTTTTTATAGCTATTGGCATCGATAGGCCCTGAAAGTTATTTGCTGTCCAGCCTATTGCACAAGCTATGTATTTGTAACGCTAGCTAGGGAGAGTTCGAACAGAAATGCCTGGTACAAAAGTACTGTTCTTCGCCGAAGGTGCAACCCTTGCTCATGTTGCTCGCCCACTTGTACTCGCGAAAAGTCTTGATCCTTTTAGGTTCAAGGTGGTTTTTGCCCGTCCCCCCGCTTTTCAGTGGATGACATCAGGACTGCCGTTGAAGGTAGTAGATCTCGCGTGTCAGGATTCTTCAGTTTTTGCCCAGAGACTTGAGCGGGGGTTACCTCTTTACGATTTTAAAACTTTACTTCGATACGTTGAGGATGACCTTGCACTCATTGATTCAGAGAAACCGGACATCATAGTTGGAGATTTCCGCCTCTCCCTTTCAGTTAGTGCAAGACTTAGGTCAATTCCGTATATCACCATTTGTGATGCCTATTGGAGTTCCACAAGGCGATTGGATCCTCCTCTTCCAGTGCTTGGGTTAACTCAGCATGTGCCGTTGTCGCTGATGGAGCCATTGTTTCGAATTGCATCACCTATCGCTTTTAAATTTCATGCAATTGCCATGGAGCGCTTGCGAGCTGAATACCGACTTCCTTCGTTTGGGTTCAATCTTCAGCGGTGCTATACGGATGCTGATCTTCAACTATTTGCGAATATTCCTAGCTTGTTTCCTGAAATACAAACTAGTGCAACGGCGAAGTTTATTGGTCCAATTGCGTGGTCCCCGAATAGTGATAGTAATGAATTCGGTTTCTTGGACTCTTGTGATCCTGTAATTTATGTGACCATGGGTAGTTCAGGAGACCCAAGAGTCTTGAATATTGTCATTCCTGCTCTAGAGAGGCTCGGGGGTCCGGTGGTCGTTGCAACGGCTGGAAGATTTCAGCCTGATATGGCTTCGGCTCAAACTAGGATTTTTGATTTTGTACCCGGTGATCTTGTTTGCAAGCATGCTCGGTTGGTTGTTTGCAACGGAGGGAGTCCATCCACAAACCAGGCACTAACTTATGGGGTGCCGGTTCTCGGAATAGCAAAGAATATGGATCAGTTTCTCAATATGAGAGCTATCGAGAATATTGGGGCGGGAATTACCCTTCGTGCGGATCGAGTCACCGCAGCAAAATTTACAGCAGCAGCCACCGAGTTAATCACCAACAAAAAAATAAGTGCTTCTGCCCGTGTTCTGGCCGAGTCAGCGCGAATTGCCTTGGCTGGAAACTCATTGGACGTTTTTATTGATAACTTGTTATGCAAGTGAAGAGTCCAGAATCTCGTTAAGTTTAGATTTGTGTTAATTTTTGATTAAAGCTTGGGCCAAGACCATTTGATTTTGATGGCACTTGTTTAGCGAAGGATAAATAGATGAGAAAAATTACACCGAAGGCTGTTGTGCAGTTTGTTAGCCTCACGGGATTGGAGTTAACTGTATCTATTGGTTTTTCGTTTGGGGCAGTTGGTCCATATGTGCCTGGCGCTTATCGAGGAGTGGTTGTAATCGCTTTGAGCGTTTTTCTATTTTATGCCTTGGCGATTTTTTGGTTTCGTCTTCTGCAAAAAGCTGCTCCTGTCCCAATTGGTGACATTCCTGTTCAAAGTGCTGGTGAGCATCGAGCGTTTCTATACATGCTTCATTTTATTTTGCTGTTCAATCCATTGCTCTTTAGTCGGTTGCTGCCATTTCCGTTATTGGGCCTACTGCTTAAGTTGCTTGGCGTCAAAATGGGCAAGGATTCATATTGCGCGGGAATCGTTATGGACCCGCAATTTGTCAATATTGGCGACAATTCGCTGATTGGAAATGATGCGATGCTGATTGCCCATGTCATCGAAGGTGACAACTTGTCGTTTCAACCGATTTATATCGGCAATAACGTCACGGTTGGTGCTAGGGCCATCATTATGGCTGGGGTGACTATCGAAGATGGAGCGATTGTGGGTGTTCAAGCAGTCGTTCGGAAAGGCTCACACATCAAGCGCGATGAAACTTGGGTTGGATGCCCCGCTAGGCGTGTCGACTTCTAGTGGAAAACGATGGGCGACGCTCCGCCGAGGAATATTCAGTAGGCTTAGAGTCGCTTGGCGTCAGAATGGGCAAGAGCGCCTATTGCTCAGATATTGTCACGGTCGATGCCAAGACGATTATTTTGACAGGGGTGCCCATTGAAGGTGGTGGGAGAATGGGTCTTCAAGTCGCTGTTTAGAAGCGCTTGCACATCAAGTGCAATGATATTCGCCCAGCTAGACGGGGGTCATCGTTCAATGTGAAACTATGGGCAATGACTTAGTAATCGAGGAGTGGCCTGTAGGCTCAGTCCATCGTTTGTGTTCCGGTCAGTCTAGATCCAGTAAAAGCAAGAAGCCACCAAGTAGGTGGCTTCTTGTTAAAACTTGTTACCTATTAGGCAGCCTTGCGCTTGCGACTAAATCCTAAGCCGCCCAAAGCTAAGCCGAGGAGAGCAAGAGTGCCGGGTTCTGGTATCGGCAGGATGGTTTGGTTTGCATCAGCCTTCATTACGAAGTCAGACGGTGTATCGCCGAAAATAGCGACACCGTCGATCGTGGTGGGCCGTATCCATCCGGCTGCAGAAGTACCATATTGCAACGTAGTGGTCGCGTTCGTAGAGCCTGGTGCCGGGGAAATGAATGCTGCATCGACAAAATCGATTGATGAGGTCAATGTGTTGGAGCCCGTACCGTTAGCGCCAGCGGAGCCCGGAGGAATCAGGTTCAAATCGGTGAAACTGCCTGTCTGACCGGCATTGAAAATGCCACCCAGAATGCGGGTACCATTGGAAAACCCTAAGCCGGTAATCAGGTTGTTAGTTTCCGGGGTTGCGTCAAGATAAACGTCAAAGCGGCCACTCAGCAAAACGAAGTTGGCGATGTTGCCGACGACCGATTGTACGGCCTCATTGAGAGTTGCTACGAGTGTTAACTCGACGCCTGAAAACCCATTGAAAGCAGGGTTAGCGGCCATAGTATCGCCCATCAAAGCGGTTTGCACTGAATTGAAACTCAATGAACTAGCTTGGCTGATGGCTTTAATCGAGAACGTATCGCCTGCCACTGCTTCGAAGCCCGTAACGTAGGCAGAGCCATTTTCAGTCCAGTCAATGGTATTGAAGTTGACGCTGCCAAGCGAGCCGCCGAGCTGGATTACAAAAGCATTTGCTTGTGCTGCAGCCAGCAGCATCGCGCTAGCTACTGCTGCAGTTGCAGTTTTACGAATGAATGACATGAAGATCTCCTTGAGGTGGACTAGTGGTTGGAACATGTTGTTCGCGGTGTATGTTTAGCAATACACGTGCCAGATTTAGAATGTTGTTTAAAATCAATGCAATGAAACTTATTTTTTGCATAAGATGTTTGAATCGAATTCAAAGTGTAAAAATTTCCGACACTAACTAATTTTGGGATGTGGCTTAAAAACTGCGTCGAATTTCAGAATAGACACGATCCTGATGGTCGTATTGTCCGAACAGGCCAGTGGAAGGGCCCTTAAAAATATCAGCGCCGACAAGCACTCGCCAATTGCGTTCGAAGTTCCAAGTCAGGCGGGGTCTGAAAAGCCAGTCAGTCCGATTGAGGCTTGAGATAAACATTGCCTGGGCTTCCCAATGGTTGAATAGTTTTGTATTCAACAGGAGGCTATAACCATTTTCGCGTTTGTCAGGAATGATGTCTGCGTTGTAGTTAAAGAACTGGCGCTGGAATGCTTGAATATTGAAGCGAGCCTCTGCAGGAAGAGCGAAATCTAGGCCTACTGCCCAATCCAGTGTGTTTTGCGGCGTAACTCCGTCGCTATCTGTAGGATTAATTACTGAGAAGCTGCGTCCTTGGGTATAAACAGCTTCGCTTTTCAGCACAACATCGCCGAAATCTTTGGCCAAAGTACCACCGAATTGGTTGATACGATCATGGCGAGCCTGGTAGACAACAGTCGGCGTTGGGGAGAAGAGGACATCACGATAAAAAGTCTGGTTGATATCCGTGCTGCGGTAATAGAAGGCGGAGACATCCCAGCCATTTTTGAGCGTCGATAAGCGAAGACCGTAGTTCATGTTCTCGGCATTGCGTTCCGGGCGAAGTTCTTGTCGGTATTGCACATTAAAACCAGGTCGAACCGGAAGATTGGGGTAAAACTCGGCACCGGGTTTACCGATGTTGTCGTAGCTAGCTACCGGGACCCACAGAACTTCGGCATGGAAGTCGTCTGCAAAGTATTCGGCACGAGCGGCCCATTGCGGGATACGCATCTGATCAAAGTCAGGCAGGATGAACTCGCGCTGATCGCGGGCTGAAACGACATCAGCAAAGAACAGACCAACCATTTCACCCCAGACGACATGTTGGCGGCCAAGGCGAAAATCCCAGTTACCAGTACTGTAATCGAGGTAGTTCTCACGCAGGGCGACGTTGAAGCGCTGGTTTTTGTCGACCTCAGAATTGTAGAAGTCGTTTATGCCGTAAACCGCATCATAGTCGAAGCGGGCACCAAGCTTCCATTTCAGACTATCACTCAGCTTGCCTTGGCTACTGAGATCAGCCCGGGTTCGTAATTTAGACCAATGTTCAGGTGTTGCGGTGGTGCGGGCGGCTTCGAATTGCAGGAAGCCCTTGATGCCGCTCCCAGTGGAGGCCGTTGTTTTGGCTGGGATGGGTAAGTCGTCACCGAACAGATTGTCATCAGCAGCCTGAGTGCTTAGTGAGAAGCAGTACAGGACTAATTGCGTCAAGTGATAGATAGTTTTGATTTTTAACACGTGTTTTGATCCAGAGAATTGTTATTCGGAAACTTCCTCGTCGTCGCCCTCAGGCAGGTTGCGAACGTGGGCCAGATTCCATGTTTTGCCATTACGTACTCCAAAGGCAGCAATGCAACCATCTTCTACTTGCACCAATCGATCAGCATGGTCGATTACCTTTTGATCATGCGTCGAAAAAATAAAGGTGGTCTTAAGGTGTCGATTGATCTGCTTCATCAACTTGAGAATCTCTCGGCCGGTCGCTTTATCCAGATTGGCCGTTGGTTCGTCGGCTAGCACAATGGCTGGCTTTACAGCGAGGGCGCGAGCAATCGCAACGCGCTGGCGCTGGCCGCCACTGAGCTGGTTGGGTCGATTATTGGCATATTTGCTCAGACCGACAATATCGAGAAAATACTTAACACGCCGCTTGCGTTCTTCCTGTGTGATGTCTGGACGGAGTAGCAGTGGATATTCAACATTCTCGGCGGCTGAGAGTACGGGAAGCAAGTTGAAGGTCTGAAAGATGAAACCAATGGAGCGGCCGCGCAAATCGGCCAGTTGGTTAGCAGAGAGAGTAGAGACGTCCTGGTCGTTGAGGTAAATCTTGCCGCTAGTTGGCTTGTCGATACAGCCGATCAAGTTGAGGAGGGTGGTCTTACCACTTCCGGAAGGGCCTGAAATGGCGAGGAAGACGCCGGGTTCAATGGCGAGTGTTATATCATGCAGTGCGTGGACGGTCTGTTCGCCAAGCTGAAAGTCCTTTGAGACGTGTTCGATTCGTACGACGCTCATACTAGTTAACACCAAACCAATGCGAAGGAATGTGGATGATACGCAATGGCAACAAGAGGCTGGGAGTGCGGGGCTGTTTACTAATTTCCGGCATGGTTTTGTCGCTCCAGACTTTCACGGCGGTGGCGGAGCAAGCTGGCTCTGCTCTGGTTGATGACTCATATGCCCGAAGTATAGTGGAAAAGGCGGACTTGGTTCGCTTCCCGGCTGATGGCTTTCAGGTCGATATTGTAATCAATACCAGTCAACCGGATACGCCGGCTGAAACGCGTAAATACCGAGTTTTGCAGAAGGGCAACGAAAATACGGTTGTTATGGTTGTCGAGCCGGCCTCTGAGCGCGGTCAGATCATTCTGATGAAGGGGCGGGATCTTTGGGTGTTCATGCCGGAAGTTTCACAGCCAGTACGAATTTCCCTGGCTCAACGTTTAACGGGACAAGTGGCCAACGGTGACTTGGCGCGAGCCAATTTCGCTGCTGATTACAACCCGAAAGTGCTGCGCAACGAAACGATCAATGGCGAAATCTACGTTGTAATGGAGTTGACCGCGGTTGATCGCTCGGTGACCTATCAGAAGGTGGTGTATTGGGTAAATCAGAAAAACGCCTGGCCGTTAAGGGCTGAGTTTTATTCACTCTCCAATCGGCTGTTGAAGAAATGTAATTACGAAAATTTCCAGATGCTCGGCGGCAAGATTCGACCAACGCGTTTGGTGATGGAGGATGCTTTGCGTAGTGGAGAGAAATCTCTGCTTGATTACAAAGAAATGAAGTCGCGTGATTTGCCGGACAAGATTTTTACCAAGGATTACCTCAAGAAGCTCGCGGAGTAAGTTTTAAAGCAATCTCGGCGAGGATGACAAAATCCTATTTTTGATGCCTAAGGATGGAGGCGATCAGTCAAAAAGCAGCGCCGCAGCAACCTTGCGGCCTTCGGCAGCGAGAATGTTATAAGTGCGACAGGCGGCTTTCAGGTCCATGACCTCCAGACCAATGCCGGCCGGGGCGAAGGGGCGGAGCAGGGCGCCGGGAGGGAAGCGCAGCTGCTTGCCGGTGCCGAGTAGAATTATTTCTGTGCCCAGTTCGAGCAGCTTTTGTATGTCAGCTTCGGTCAGTGTGCTGATTGTTGCGGTCGACCATTCAAGAATGATCGATTCTGGCAACAGGATCAGGTTTTTCTCGTGTTTTTCCTGGTTGACCGCAACATAGTCGTCACCATAAGCGGTAAAAACATTGAGTCCGGCGGTATTGGAGATATGAAGTTTCACTGGCTGATCATCCTGAAAATCCCGCCAAAATTGCGGTGCAACCTACGTTAAAGTAGGATTATACCTTTTGGGGCGCAGTAGTCTGGCTGATGGCGGCTGGAGACGGTCCCGCTGGACAGCGTTCATGAAACAAATCAAGAAGTCCGCCAAGCTTGCCAACGTCTGTTACGACATCCGCGGCCCCGTGCTGCAGAAGGCGAAACAGATGGAGGAAGAAGGCCACAAGATCATCAAGTTGAACAT
>Ga0136636_10001734_pt1 | contig 12841 bp, 10 predicted proteins | sample AntDrymUQ8522106_2_FD_104653 | JGI IMG/M metagenome (GOLD analysis project Ga0136636, IMG submission 104653) | Polar desert sand microbial communities from Dry Valleys, Antarctica - metaG UQ852 (21.06) | ecosystem: Environmental > Terrestrial > Soil > Desert | place: Antarctica: Dry Valley... | reverse complement strand
GTCGCGGCCGACATAGCCTACTTCTGTGAATTTTGTTGCCTCTACCTTGATAAACGGTGCGTCAGCCAGCTTAGCCAAACGGCGGGAAATCTCTGTCTTGCCGCAACCCGTGGGGCCAATCATGAGAATGTTTTTCGGTGTGACCTCGTCACGTAAATCCGCGCCAAGGCGCTGGCGACGCCATCGGTTACGAAGCGCAACGGCAACCGCGCGCTTTGCGTCTGCTTGGCCAATAATATGTTCGTCAAGTGCAGCCACAATGGCTTTTGGGGTCAATGCGTTTTTCATTACTGCCTAAATGGGAATTTGCGAACGGCGTTCAAGTGAAGGGTAGCTTACTGCGCGCTATCAAGCGTTTCTAGGGTCAGCTGGTCATTTGTATAGACGCAGATTTCGGCAGCAATTTTCATGGCATGCCGCGCCATTTTTTCGGCCTCTGCCTCATAATCCGCGAGCGCGCGCGCGGCTGATAAAGCGTAATTTCCGCCCGATCCAATGGCGGCAATTCCGTCATTGGGTTCCAGAACGTCACCATTGCCGGTTAGGATCAACGTGACGTCCTTGTCCGCCACAATCATCATGGCTTCCAAGTTACGCAGATACTTGTCGGTTCGCCAATCCTTGGCCAATTCAACGGCAGCGCGCATCAACTGTCCGCGATGCTGCTCCAGCTTGCGTTCAAGCCTTTCAAACAGCGTAAACGCATCGGCAGTCGCGCCGGCAAAACCGCCAATGACCGAGCCATCGTGCAACTGACGCACCTTTTTGGCATTGGGCTTCATGACTGTTTGGCCCATTGATACCTGACCATCGCCAGCGATGACCACTTTGCCGTTTTTGCGGACAGATAATATCGTGGTGCCGTACCACGTCACCGGATTTGCGTGAAAATGTGTTTCCATGCCGTGGGATATGGGAAACATCCGCGTAAAGCGCAAGTGAGCGCTTAGATCGCTTGAATATCCGTCAATCGCCTTTCCCAGGCGAGGGCATGTTCGACAATCTTGTCCAAGTCATCATATTGTGGTTTCCATCCGAGTTGCTGTTTAATGGCAGTATTGTCCGAAATGAGGGCATCCGGGTCACCAGCTCTTCGGCCCTCCAACTTGCGGTCCAGCTTGTTGTTTGTGACGCGATCGACAGCATCAAGCACCTGCATCACAGAATAGCCATGTCCGTACCCGCAATTGAGCGTGTGGCTGCGTGTAGGGTCCGTCACAAGCGCCTCAAGCGCGATGACATGCGCAGATGCAAGGTCACTGACATGGATATAGTCACGAACGCCGGTTCCATCCTTGGTCGCATAATCAGTGCCAAATACACTGACGCTAGCGCGTTTGCCCAATGCGGCTTCTACGGCAATTTTCAACAAGTGCGTTGCGCCAACGGTGGATTGACCAGTCCTGCAAAGCGGGTCCGCTCCTGCGACGTTGAAATAACGCAACGCGCAATAATTGAATTCATGCGCTGCGGCGACATCGCGCAGCATCATTTCCGTCATCAGCTTCGACGTCCCATACGGATTAATAGGTACCGTGGGCATGTCTTCGCGCACTGGGCTTGATTCCGGGATTCCATAGGTCGCAGCGGTGGAAGAAAATATCATGTGCCGAACGTCGCCCGACACTGCCGATTCGATCAGGCTTCGGCTCTTTGCAGTGTTGTTATTATAATATTTGAGTGGGTTATCGACGGATTCGGGAACGACAACGGATCCAGCAAAGTGCATGATAGCGTCGATATTGTGCGAACTGATGATGCGCTGAACAAGTTCCGAATCGCTGATGTCGCCTTCAAAAAATGGGATATTTTCGGCAATTGCCCACCGAAATCCTGTGACCAGATTGTCAATCACGATGGGTTGATGCCCGGCATCAAGCAACGCCAGCACAGCGTGGCTACCAATATATCCCGCACCGCCGGTTACGAGAACGTTGAGTTTCTTAGTCATATGATGCCCCTCAATCCTGCAAGGCCCATAGGGTGGCCTTATTACTATCAACGCTCCCAACCAAAAAAAAGGCGACCCTAGGGCCGCCTTTTTAAAACTTATTTCCTGAAGAAATCAGGGGCTGGTTGGCGCGTTGTCGTCGTTACCAGCAGCGATAACGATACCGCCGATGACAGCAACCGCAGCCAGAACAGCGATGATCACGCCGCTTCCGCCGCCAAGCTTGCTTTCTTCCTTGGTGTTAGCGCCTACGCGCTTTACCTTGGAAGCGCCAACTGCCTTTGCAGCAGGCGAGAGGGATTCAGCCATTACGGGCGCGCTTACAAGCGAAGCGGCCGCGATAGCAGCGAGAGAGAACTTACCGAAACGCATTATTGTGCTCCTTTTTACCGAAGTGCGTTGCACTCCAAAATGCTGTCTACACAATCCCAGCACTAATTCAACCCATGTACAGCCTAAAGTTTTAGATTTATCACTATTTTACGGAGTGTTGCATATTTCTTACAATGCTGCAAACGCTATCAAATGCCTGAGATAATTAGACTCGATTTTACATTTGCTCACTATCCGCTTGGTTTTTCATGCGGATAGCATTGCATCAAATGACGAGCGGGATCGATCCGGATCGCAACGCCCTGAACATGGTCGATTCGATTGCGAAGTCGTCGGAAGGCGGGGCCGTGATGTGTTTTGCACCGGAAATGTCGATTATCATAGATCGCGACCGTGTCCGGGCGCGACCACATATGGTGAGCGAATCCGAAAGCAATGGGCTGATGGTGCTGGCGGAGGCCGCTCAGCAGCATAAAATATGGGTGCATGTTGGTTCAATGCCCATGATGGACGATGGAACCGAAAAGCTTGCGAACCGAGCTTTTGTGATCTCGCCGGATGGTCAGATCACGGCGCGATACGATAAAATGCACCTTTTCGATGTCGATTTGGCATCTGGAGAAAGTTGGAGGGAATCCTCTGCTTTTGTTGGTGGGGAAAATCCTGTCGCGGTGCAAACGCCGCTTGGCCTGATGGGGCTCGCCATTTGTTATGACCTGCGGTTTCCGGACTTGTTCAGTTGCTACGCTAAGCTCGGTGTGGACGTTTTGGCTGTTCCGTCGGCCTTTACGGTCCCGACAGGAGAGGCACACTGGCATTGTCTGTTGCGTGCACGCGCCATTGAGAGCGAATCCTTTATTATTGCCGCTGCGCAGTGCGGCGTGCACGAAGATGGCCGGCGAACCTATGGCCATTCGCTTGTCGTCGATCCCTGGGGGACAGTCATCTTAGATATGGGAGACGCGCCCGGTCTGGCGTTTGCCGAATTGGACCTCGAAAAAATCGCTGAAGTCCGCAAACAGATACCTGTTCATGCAAACCGCCGGGCGATACCAACACCCTTTATTGCAGGTTGATGGCACGTTAAAGCTAGATGATGGACTTGCTGACAGAATTTTTATGGCGTGACCATTTTTGGTCGGCGCTGTCGATAATGTTGGCGTCGCTAGTGTTGATAAGTAGTTTTGCCGACCGCCGACGTCATAAGCGCACCAACATCGAGAATGTCGGCTTCATGCCATGGACGGCCATTACGGTGTTTTCGGTGTTAGGAACCGTATTGTCGGCGGCGCTTGCAATTAAGGGACTTTAGCCCAAACACGCTTCCAAAAAGGGCTGATCAAAGCCGAACTGCCGTGCCTTTTCGAGGGTATATGGCCGAACGCCGCCAGCTACCCACTCGCCATGAATCTTACCATCGGCGTCCTCGTCCCTATATTCGAACTTGAACAGGTCTTGCGTGACGATCACGTCGCCTTCCATGCCGATAACTTCGGTGATTTGCGTTGTGCGCCGCGACCCATCGCGCAGACGTTTAACTTGAACAATAAGGTCGACCGATTCTGCAATCTGTCGTGAAATGGCTTCCTTCGGGATTTTGATGTCACCCATCAAAATCATGTTTTCCATACGCCCAAGGCACTCGCGCGGGTTGTTGGCGTGGAGAGTACACATGGAACCGTCATGGCCAGTATTCATCGCGGCGAGGAGATCGAAACACTCCGCACCACGAATTTCTCCCAAGATTATGCGATCTGGACGCATACGCAGGGCGTTCTTCACCAGGTCACCAATCGTGATCGCGCCATCGCCTTCAAGGTTCGGCGGACGGGTTTCAAGCGGCAACCAATGTGGCTGCTGAAGCCTGAGTTCAGCGGCATCTTCGATGGTCAGCACGCGCTCGCCTGGATCAATCATTTTCGACAAGGCGTTGAGCATTGTGGTTTTACCGGATCCAGTACCCCCTGAAATAACGATATTCATCCGGCTTGCACCAGCAATCTTGAGTGCAGTGGCCATGGCTTCGCTCATGGAGCCAAAGCCTTTCAACATGTCGATAGTGATTGGCTTTTCGGAAAACTTACGAATGGAGATCGCAGTGCCGCGCAGCGACAGAGGCGGCACAATGACGTTCACGCGGCTACCGTCTTTTAATCGAGCATCTGCCAGTGGTGTTGTCTGGTCGACGCGGCGGCCGACTTGGTTGACGATTCGCTGTGCAATCTGAAACAGATGCTCTTCATCGCGAAACTGAATCGGCGCGATCTGCAGCTTGCCCTTTTTTTCGATATAGGTCTGAAGCGGACCATTGACCATAATATCCGTAATGTCGGGGTCGCTTAACAATTCCTCAAGCGGACCAAAGCCAAGCAATTCATCGACAAGCACTTTTTCCAGCGCAAATTGCTCGCGCCGGTTCAGGGTGAGCTTAAGCTCTGCCAGCACTTCAAGGATAATTGGCCGGAATTCTTCGGTCAGCTCTTCCTTATTAAGCGATGCCGCTGCCTCTGGGTCGACCCGCTCAAGCAAACGCGGCAGCACTTGCTCTTTGATCTTATGGACAGAAGCCTCAAACCCTTGGGGACCATCATCGACTGGTGCTGCATTGTTCGCGCGGTCGGAAAGGCGTGTCATAGCCTCCTGCATGGCCGTTTGCGGAATTAGGCCGCCACCTGGCAGATCGACTGAGTCGATTGCTGGAAACTGTTCTCCGCCGCCGGCTGGTTGCATATAATCTGGCTGAGGTTGCAATGCTGTCGTTTGTTGAGACGCTGGCATACCCCCGCCTGTCATGGGGCGAGCAACGCCGAATGACGGACGTGCCGGGGTCAAGCCTGGTTTTTTCCCAAATGCGCTCACGCTATGTTGCTCCGATGGCCCGTTGTTGTCACTAAACCGGTGCTATCCACAAATGGTGAATAAATCGGTAATGCATGCTTTGGCATTTGCCGCCGATTTCAGTTTTCCGCTGCTTTCTATTCGGGGCAAAGCGGATTAAGGCGACGCAGCAATCAGGGAAATTTACGTGACATCATCGTCGGCCCGGTCGGGCCTGTTATACGCGCTTTGCGGCTTTGCCCTTTTGTCGATTGGTGACGCCATTATCAAATCTATCGCAGGAGCTTGGCCCGGCACTGCTGTCGCAGCACTGCGCTATACGATTGGCGCGCTCGGGCTCGGCACGCTGCTATTCCTAAACGAAGGGCACCGCGGGTTTGCGATGCCCATGCCTAAAGTTCAACTGCTGCGGGGATTTTCCGTGGCCATGGCGACGATCTGTTTCTTCTCCTCCATTTTTCTAATGCCTTTGGCCGAAGCGACAGCCATTGGATTTACAAGTCCGATGATCACCGCAATTTTGAGTGCAATCTTCTTGCATGAACGCACCAATGCGACAAAATGGCTGGCGATTGTTATCGCTTTTGGCGGCGTACTATTGATCATGCGGCCTAATGTGCAGGAGCTGGGCTGGGCCGCGTTGCTTCCGCTGGTGGCCGCATTAAGCATGGCTTTTGTCATGATCGGCAACCGCAAGGTGGCTGGCGCTGGGTCACCGCTGTTGATGCAGTTTCTTGTGGCGTCGGTTGCTGTGCCATTTATCTGGAGCGCTGCCTTAATAGGCCATTTTTCCGGCGTTGAAGCGCTTGAGGTCGGAATGCCCGATTGGACCATCATCGCGCGCTGCTGCGTGGTGGCGGTGACTGCAACGTCGGCGCATTGGTTGATATTCATGGGTACAACGCGGGCGTCCGCCGCGGAAATCGCGCCAATGACCTATGTCCAGTTGTTGATTGCGATTGGGTTGGGGATTGTTATGTTTGATGACTGGCCGGATCTTACGTCACTTGCGGGGGCGGCAATCATTATCGCCAGCGGTCTCCTTTTGTGGCGCAGGTCGCGCTGAAATTCAGAACAGGGCAGCCGCCGGAAATTAGCAAAGACTTGGCCAAAAAGGGCTGCTATCGCGCCTTTATGTCTGACCAAAAACATCTCTATCTCGTTGACGGCTCTGCCTATATTTTTCGGGCTTATCATCGGCTACCGCCGCTTACCAACAAGCATGGTGAGCACGTCGGCGCGGTGTATGGCTACACGACGATGCTGTGGAAGCTGGCGGATGACCTGAACCAAGCCGATGGTCCAACGCACATGGCGGTGGTGTTGGACAAATCCAGTCAGACGTTCCGCAACCGGATTTACGACCAGTACAAGGCGCACCGTCCGGACCCGCCCGAAGATCTAAAGCCGCAATTCCCGATGATCCGTGACGCTACCCGCGCTTTTTCTTTACCATTGATCGAAGAAGACGACGTTGAGGCAGATGACATGATCGCAAGCTATGCGCGAGCCGCATGTGCGGCGGGCTGGCATGTTACCATTGTCAGCAGCGACAAGGACCTCATGCAACTTGTCGAACCCTGCATCGACATGTTCGACACCATGAAAAACGAACGCATCCGCACAGAAGAGGTGTTCGAGAAATTTGGTGTTGGACCGGAAAAGGTTGGCGACGTGCTCGCGTTGATGGGTGACAGCGTGGACAACGTTCCCGGCGTTCCCGGCGTTGGTCCCAAGACCGCGACGAAGCTGATCCAGGAATTTGGCGATCTCGAAAGTGTCTTGGCCGCAGCGCCCGATATGAAGCCATCCAAAATGCGCGACAATTTGATCGAGCATGCTGAAAAGGCGCGGCTTTCGAAGGTACTGGTGACGTTAAAAGAAGATTGCCCGCTGCCGATTGCCATTGAGGATATGATATTGGGGGCAATCCCCGAAGAGCCGCTCGCCGAATTTTTGCAGCATCACGGCTTCAATTCGCTTTTGAAGCGTATTGGGCATGTGGTGAACACGGCCGCTGCCAATAAGGCAATTGCAGGCAATCCCAAGGCCGTGCACGCCGGTGACGGTGCGGAACGCGCGCCGAGCATGGGTTCTTCAGCTTTGCCCGCGCCGATGCCCAAGATTGATACTTCGGTGTATGAATGCGTCACCGACATGGCACGGCTCGACCATTGGATCACGCGCGCGAGCGAAACCGGAACACTTGGCTTTGACACCGAAACCGACAGCTTACAGGCCGCAAGTGCCAACCTTGTGGGCCTCAGCCTCGCAGTTGCCCCCGGCGAAGCATGCTATGTCCCGCTCGCACATGGCGGCACGGATATGTTTGCGGAACGGCCCTTGCAAATCTCGATGGAGGCGGCACTTGCGAAATTACGCCCGCTCCTAAGTGACCCAAGCGTCCTGAAAATTGGCCAGAATTTGAAATATGACATGTCCGTGCTTGCACGACATAATGTCCAAATAACGCCCTATGACGATACGATGGTGATGAGCTTTGCGCTCGACGCAGGGCGTCAGGCGCATGGCATGGACGAACTTGCCAAGGCGCATTTGGGCCATGAATGCATTTCTTACAAAAGCGTCACTGGCACTGGTAAAAGCCAAATTGGTTTTGCGGCGGTGCAGTTGTCTGATGCCACATGCTACGCGGCGGAGGACGCCGATGTGACATTGCGGCTTTGGCATCATCTGAAATTGCGACTGAGCCCGGAAAAAGCGACCAGCGTCTACGAATTGGTTGACCGCCCATTGGTGCCGGTGCTTTCCAAAATGGAGTGCACGGGTATCAAGGTGGACCGATCCGTGCTTGCGCGCCTGTCGGCCGAATTTGCCGCACAAATGGAGCTGCTGGAAAAAGAAATTCACGGGCTGGCGGGACAACCTTTCACTATTGGCAGCCCGCAGCAATTGGGCGAAATTCTGTTTGGCAAAATGGGGTATAAGGGCGGAAAAAAGGGCAAATCCGGGCAATTTTCTACGGACGTGACCGTGCTTGAAGACCTTGCAGGCCAAGGTATCGTCATTGCGCGCAAAGTGCTGGACTGGCGCCAATTGGCCAAGCTGAAATCAACCTACACCGACAGTCTGCAGCAGCAGATTGACCCCAAAACGGGCCGTGTGCACACCAGCTACAGTCTTGTCGGCGCACAAACCGGACGTTTGTCGTCAACTGATCCTAATTTGCAGAACATCCCTATTCGGACCGAAACTGGGCGGCAGATCAGGGATGCCTTTGTCGCTGAACCCGGGAATGTTATTTTGTCTGCCGACTATAGCCAGATCGAGCTTCGTCTCGCCGCACATTTTGCCGACGTCGAACCCCTCCGCGATGCTTTTGAAAAGGGCGAGGACATCCACGCCCGCACTGCGCTTGAACTGTTCGGCGAAGTCAACCGTGACACGCGTGGGCGCGCCAAGACGATCAATTTCTCGATCCTCTATGGCATTTCGCGCTGGGGCCTTTCGAAGCGGCTGGAATCCTCGGCGGAAGAAGCGCAAGCGCTCATCGACGCCTATTTCAAACGTTTTCCCGGCATTTCCAGTTATATTCAGGAAACGATGGCGACGGTACGCGAGTGCGGCCATTCAACCACCTTGTTCGGGCGCAAGACATGGTTTCCGCGCATCAAGTCGCCCAATCAAGCCGAACGGCAAGGCAGCGAACGCGCAGCCATTAATGCGCCAATCCAAGGAACGAGCGCTGACATCATCAAACGCGCTATGGTCCAGATGGGACCAGCGCTTGAAGCGGCTGGGTTAGGCCATGTCAAAATGCTGCTTCAGGTGCACGACGAACTGGTGTTCGAGTTGCCTGCTGCGGACGTTGCAGCTGCAAGCGATGTCATCCGGAACGTCATGGCCAATGCGGCTGAGCCGCTGGTAAAACTCACCGTGCCATTGGGCATCGAAATCGGCACTGGGCCAAGCTGGGGGGCGGCGCACTAAAGTCGCCGCCCCTGCGCGCTTAGCTGTCGCCCTTTTCTTCTTGCTCAAACATCAACGCGACGTCGCCATTGGCCGAAAGCCGGACGGTGTTGTCGTTGACCGTGGCAACTAATCCGCCGTCGATATAATGGTGATGGCCTTCGTGGCTGCCTTGACCTGAATCCTTTTTGGTCAGCTTGATGCGGTTACCCTCGACGCCATCGACCGTGCCGACATGGACGCCGTCAGCGCCAATGACTTCTGCATGTTCTTTAATTTGCGATAGATCAGCCATAATAAATTCCTCTGATGTGGAATGTTGTTAACGCCTGAAATCCGTTCTGGGTCCAGATGCCGGTCATTGCGAGCACATGGCCAAAATAATCCGCCGGATGCTCTCAGAGTCGCAAATATTTCTTATTTACTTATGCAAAGTGTCGCACTGCCTTCGCAATAATGACGCCGCTGTTGCGCATAGCGCCAGCATCACCGCTCATCTGGAGTTTCATTCTATGCGTCGTCGTCGTATTTCTCTCGCTATATCTATCTTGTCCGCTTCCACAGCCATGCCAGTATATGCGCAGACGGCAGAGTCTGACGATCAGGCTTTCGAAGGCGAAATCATCGTGACGGCGCAAAAGCGGGAAGAACGGCTGATTGACGTTCCCGTCACGCTCAGCGCAGTCAGCGGCGCTCGACTTGAGGAATTAGGCGTGAGCGATCTCGACGAACTCGCCAACTACATCCCCGGCCTCAATATTCAAGAGCAGAGCGCCAACAACCCTGGCGTCGTTATTCGCGGTATAACGTCGGATTCCGGCTCGGCACAGCAAGCTGCCCGCGTGACGCTATATTACAACGGCGTCGACATTTCGCGTTCGCGCGGTTCCTATCAGGACATTTACGACATCGAACGGATTGAGGTCATCAAAGGACCACAGGCCACATTATTTGGCACCGCCTCCGCCGTCGGCGCGATCAGCATCATTTCGGCTCGGCCAGAGGCTGGCTTTTCGGGTGCGCTGACTGGCGGCATTGGCAATTTCGATCAGCGCCAGCTTGGCGGCTTTGTTAATGTCGGGTCAGACACCGTTGCCGCCCGCGTCGCGTTCGCATTTAAAAAGCGCGATGGCTATGTGAATAACCTCGCGCCAAATCAGGACGATTTGAACGGCCAGGACCAGTTAGGGGTGCGTGGGTCGTTTCGCTTTACACCCAATGACGCGCTGACTGCCGACCTTATCCTGACTTATGATCGCCAGCGGAACCCAGGCACAGCATTTGTCTCGCGCGCTCTGCCGACCGCATCAGGCCCGGGCAATCCTTTTGGAGATGTCTTCCTTGGAGGCTCGCCGCGTTCGTTGCAGGATTTGTACGCTGAAAAACTCGGCCTTACCCGTGACGTATATGACGCAAACTTCATCGTAAACTACGATTTTGCGGACAATTGGGCTTTGACGATGGTCAATGGCTATCGCAAATTTGACTCGCTTGAAGTGTTCGATGCCGATGGTTCGGCGGCGTGGTATCTGGAATTTACAGAGTTCGCCAAGGGTGACCAGTTTAACCACGAAACCCGCTTTGCCTACACCGACGACAAATTTCGTGGATCGTTCGGGTTTAACTTCTTCCACGAAGACAGCATTCAGAATGTGCCGTTTTCAGCGAATGAGCGCGTGTTCCTTGCTTGCGCGACCAGTACAGCTGCGACCCGCGCGCAATGCGTAGCACCCGACGGCAGCGTCCCGGCCCAAGCATTGACGCCTGTTCCTTACAGCTCCGTCTTTGAAAATCAGGGCCGCAACGACAGCTATTCGATGTTTGCCGACGGCACCTGGATTCCAACACCAAGCCTTGAACTGACTGCCGGCGCGCGCATACTGATCGAAAAGCGCCGGTCAGGTTTCTATGCCCGCGTACCGCGCTCTGCGCTCACAGGAGGGGCTTCGCTGATCCCGGGTCAAGTCGATACCGCTGGCCAGACGTTTCGCACTGAGGATAGCTTCCAAGCCGTCCTTCCACGTTTTAATGTGCTGTATCGCTTGTCCGATAACTTCAACGGCTATGCTACTGTTTCGAAAGGCCGTAGGTCCGCCACCGTTCAACTTGGAGCGCGTGCGACCTCAGCGGGGCCAGTTGCAAACTTTACGCCAGTGCTGGCCGAGAATATCTGGAACTACGAAGTGGGCTTGAAAGGCGCGCTTGGCATCTTCTCGGGCTCAATCGGCGCTTATTATCTGACCTATGATAATTTCCAAGTGAGCGTCGTTTTGCCAAACGGCACCACACAAACGCAAAGTGCCGGCACTGCGACCAATAAGGGCGTTGAGGCCGAATTGACGATAAAGCCGACCAGCTGGCTCAGTGTATTTGGCAATGTGGGCTATATCGACGGCGGAATTGACGACAAGCCAAGCATCGCTGCCAATTTCCGGGGTGCGAAATTCCGGTTACAACCTGAAGTGCAAGCGTCCGGCGGCTTTACGATCAACGCGGATTTGGGCGGTGCCACATTCTTCGCAACGCCTTCTGTTACTTACCGTAGCAAAATGTTCTTCGAAATCCCCAACAACCCGCTGATCGCCCAAGAAGGCGTGACCTTGGTCAATGTGAATGCAGGTTTGCGCTTTGGTGGCGATCGGTTTGAGATATCGGCCTTTGCGCGAAATTTGTTGGACGAAGACTATTTGCTCGATGCGGGCAACACTGGTGGCGCCTTTGGTATCCCAACCTTCATTCCCGCCGAACCGCGCTTATATGGCATCAAGGTTGGCGTGAAGTTTTGAACACGAATTGCCCAACCTGCGACCAACGGCTGACGGGGAATTCCCGGTCAGCCGCGGTTGCGGGTTTGTATATACGTTCCAAGCAAACGGACCGAATTGCAGTGAAAACGCAATTCATCCAGCGCGCGGTCAACGGCGGGGTCACCGGGCGCGCCTTCGATATCGGCGAAAAATTCGGTCGCCGCAAAGCTTGCGCCGTTTTGATAGCTCTCAAGCTTCGTCATATTGACGCCGTTCGTCGCAAAGCCGCCCATCGCCTTGTACAAGGCAGCAGGGATGTTCTTCACTTCAAAAATCAGAGTGGTCATCAATGTGCCTGTCAGGCTGCTTTGTTTGGCCGGCTCACGTGAGAGCACAACAAACCGGGTCATATTACTTGCATCGTCTTGCACCGCGTTATTGATGGCGACCAGCCCATAGAGGTCTGCAGCAATAGGGGGCGCAATGGCCGCAGCCGACGGGTCGTCATTGGCAGCAACGAAAGCGGCAGCGGCGGCTGTATCTGCATAGGCGACCGGAATGATGCCATTTGACCTCAAGAAATGCCGACATTGGCCAAGCGCTTGCGGGTGGCTCATCGCGGTCTTGAGAACGGCATCGGCAGACTTTGCCATCAGGCAATGCCGGATTGGCATGAAATGTTCGGCTATGATGCTGAGGCCCGATTCCGGAAGCAGAAAGTGAATGTCCGCCACGCGGCCATGCAGCGAATTTTCGATAGGAATGATAGCCCGTGCAGCGGTCCTGTCTTTCACAGCATCGATGGCGTCTTCGAACGAAAAACAGGGCAGGGGCAAGCAGTCAGCATCAAATTCCAACGCCGCCAAATGCGAATTTGCCCCGGGCGCACCTTGAAAGGCGATCGCTTTTTCAGGATGGTCATGTGCAACAAGCGTCATGTCTGTGACGATTGCCAGTGCCGGTGCGGGATAACTGTTCATAGACCCAAGGCGTTAGGATAGGGAAACTTATCGGGCAAGTGTGGATTTGGACACTTGCACGG
>Ga0136636_10001732_pt1 | contig 12848 bp, 9 predicted proteins | sample AntDrymUQ8522106_2_FD_104653 | JGI IMG/M metagenome (GOLD analysis project Ga0136636, IMG submission 104653) | Polar desert sand microbial communities from Dry Valleys, Antarctica - metaG UQ852 (21.06) | ecosystem: Environmental > Terrestrial > Soil > Desert | place: Antarctica: Dry Valley... | reverse complement strand
GGACCCGGCGGCCCCGAGCCGCGCGGGCCAGACGGGCGCGGCCCAGACGGGCGGGGGCCGAAGCCGAACGATGGGCAGGCCGACGGCCCGCCAGCCGGCGGACCGGGTCGACGTGGCCAGCGGCCGGGCCGCGATGATGGTCCGATCGTGCTCAGCGACGAGGACCGGCAGGCGATCCGTGAGTTTGTCGGCGCGACGTCGCCCGGCATGGCCAGGGCGTTCGCGGAGCTTGAGAAGCGTGACCCGGAGGCGGCCGAGAAGCGTTTGCGCGAGGTCGCGCCGCGGTTCCGTGAACTGCTGGATCTTCGTAAGCGCGACCAGCGGCTCTATGAGCTTCGGATGATCGACGTGCGTGAGGGCCGCGAGGCGCTCGAGTCCGAGCGGGAGATCGTGAAGCTCGAGGCCAAGGGCGTAGATGCCTCGGACGGCAAGCACTCGGCCGCGACGGCGCGGCTGCGGGGCGCGATCGCCAAGCAGATCGAGGCCCGCGGCGAGGCGGTGGCCCACGAGCTCAAGAAGATGCAGGAACGCATCGCCGACGGGCAGGCCGACCTGGCCGACCGCGGCAAGAAGAAGGACCGGCTTATCGACGAGGCCGCGGCGCGGGTACTCCAGCGCGAGCGCGGCCGGAAGCCGGGCGCGGGCGGGCAGAGGCCGCCCCCTGCGCCGCGCGGGGACGACGACCAGCCCGCGGGGCGATAGCTCGGCTTCAGGACACGATCGAACCGGGCGCGATATCGACGTCGGGACGGAGCACGACGACCTTTCGCGGCGTGTCGCTCGCGGTCGCGGCGTCCTTGGGCATGTCGCTGGCGGCCAGGAGCATGCCGCGGGACTCCTCGCCGCGGATCTTGCGGGGGGCGAGGTTGGCGACGACGATGATGAGCTTGCCGACCATCTGCTCGGCGGTGTACTGCTCGCGGATGCCGGCGCAGATCTGACGCGGCGTGCCCGAGCCGTCGTCGAGCTGGAGCTTGAGCAGGCGGTCGGCGGAGGGGTGGTTCTCGGCGGCGAGCACGCGGGCGACGCGCAGGTCGACCTTGGCGAACTCGTCGAAGGCGATCTCGGGCTTGGCGATGGTGGGCTGATCGGTCATGGGTGCGTGCGAGGCCTTGGCGTAAGGATGGGTTGAGGGAGACCTTGGGCCAAGAGGCTAGGAGCCGCGGGATTGCTCGGGCGGCGGGGGCGTGGCCGGGCCGGGCTTGCCGGGGGCGGGCTTGGCGGAGGCGGGCTTGGCCGGGGTGGGGTCGGTCCAGGCGTTGTTCCGCCAGATGGTTTTGGCCGGATCTTCGCGGAGGGTGGCGGCGACCTCGGCGGGATCTAGGTCGCGCAGCGGCGCGCCCTCGTCGGCGAGGATCTGGGCCGCCCAGGAACGCTGAACGCCCGAGAGCAGCACGCTCTCGGCCCGCAGATGGTTGACGAGCTCGTCGCCGGGGAGATTCGGGCCGGGCAGGCCCTTGCAGGTCGGGCAGACCTGCACGCCGCCCGCGTCCTTGATGCTCCGGCGATTGCGGCACTGCGGGCAGGCGGGGTACAACTCGATCATCCGGCGGACGCGCTGGGCGCCGCCACCGATGCCGGGCACGAGGACCTTGTCGAAGCGCTCGAGCAGGTCGGACACACCGGGCCGGGCGAGGAGCCGCTCGGCGCGGCGGCCGTCGCCCGTGCGCACGAGGCCGAGCAGCGTGGCGAGATCGAGGGCCGCGGGATCGCGAGCCGCGGCGGAGGCGGCGTCCTGCGGCGAGGCGTCGAGCCCGGTATCGGGCGCGAGCGACGCACCGACCGCGGCGAGCCACCGGGCCGTCGGAGCGTCGTCGGCCAGAGTCGCGAGCGCGAGGCACGCGCTCGAGGCGATGCCGGATCGGGGAGCGTCCGTACCGGCGGCGACATCGGATGGTCGCTGGGGGTTGGCGGGCCCTGGCCGCGTCGCGGTCGTGAGCGCCAGCACGAGCAGCTCGCGGGCAAGCCTGCGGTCGTCGGGCGTGGAGGCTTCTTGCATGACCAGCTCGCCGAGCTCGAGATAGTCGGCGGGCTTATCGGGGGAGAGCGCGGCCAGACGGCCTTCGAGAGCTTCGACTCGGGCGGACAGCGGCGGAGCATTGGCCGCGGACGCGAGCGGAAGTGGGCTGAAGAAAACGCCCCAGGCGAGCACAGTGGCGACACGGCGTGGGTTCATGTTCCCCGGCCTCCCGCTGAGAGGGCCGGATCGGAGAAACGGAGAATCCACAGGAGCGTCATGGCCCGCTCGGTCGCCAGCATCTGCGGCAGCACATGCCCCGCCTCGCGACGCGAGCGGGCGAGGTCGGCCATGATCTCCGCGACCTTGGATGCGTCCAGCGGACGCTCGGCGGCGACGATGTAGCCCAGCAGTTCCGCGACGGCGATCTGCCTGGCGGCGAAGGCCTGGGCGGGGCCGGAGGCGGTCTTGTCTCGGCTATTGCGGCGCCGCTGGATCTGATCGATGGTCGGCGTGGGCGACCGGGGAGCGGGGAGACGCTGGGCGTCGGCGCTCCAGAGCGTGTAGAGGGCCGCGGCGGCGCGGACGGCGCGATCGGCGTCAGAATCGGTTGTGCGCAGCGAGCCGGCGGACATGCTCATGCTGACGTACGCCTCGGCCACGATCCCGGCCGACGCGTTGATCACGCTCTGCTCGCCCGCCACCGCGGTCATCTGCAGCAGGCGCTCGACCAGGGCTCGCCGCGTCGCGAGCTCCCACTCGGCATCGCCCTGCTTGGGCAGGCTGGTCCGGGCCACCCGCTGGTAGAGCGCTGTCACGGAGAAGATCCGCGGCGCGGCGGGGAGCATGTCGAGCATGGCCCGCACCAGAGATGGATCGTCGACAAAGCGGAGTGCCTGCTGCTGGGCCGCGTACCGGACCTGGGACGGGGCCGCGAAGCACGCGGCCTCGGCGAGCACCGCGGCGTCGAGGTGTCCCAGCTGGCCCGAGTATGCCCCGAGCGCGGCGAGACGGTCCAGCCGCACGGGAATGTTCTGTTCGGCCTTGAGATAGCCCGCGGCCCATTCGCCTTCGGCACCGCTCGGCGGCTCGGTCGTAGCGGCGGGGGCGGCGCGGGAGGGCGATCGCGGGCTCCGTGGCGGCGCCGGGCTGGCGGGATTCGCGGGGCCGGGCAGAATGATGGCCGGTCCAATGGCGGCGGTCGGATCACCGGCGGTCGCCACCAGCATCCGCGTCTGGGGCAGGGCGTTGAGGATCGATTCCGCGGCGTCGGCATCGCCGAGGAAGAGCGTGCGGGCGGCCTGATTGATTCGGGTCTGCACGGCGAGCTGGATCGCCGCGTCCAGCGGAGCCGGCTTCGCGTCGGGAATAGAGCTCGGCGCAGCGGCGGCGCGCCAGGCGACCAAGACACGGCCGCGACCCTCGGGCTTCGCGAGCCCCCACGCGGCGGCATAGCGGGCCCGGAGCAGGGCGCGGTCGTCGGTCGTCGCGCCGATCGAGAGGATCATGGTCGGCTCGATGCCCTCGGCGGCGGACTTGCCGGCGATCGCGCCCGTGACGACGCGGAGGTCGCTGGCGCTGATCCGCCCGTCGTTGAACCACGCGAGCAGCCGCGTGCGGGCCGGGCCCGCGGCGCGCCAGCGGATACGGGCGGCGGCGAGCTCGGCGGCGGCGAAGGCGGCCGCGGACGTGTCGGGCTCGGGGCCGTCGACGAGGATGCGTTCAAGGCCGTCCATCAGCACCGTCTCGCCGGCGAGCGGATCCGGAACGCCGGCGGTAACGGCGTCGGCCCATCGCTTGAACGACTCGATGATGGCGGCCTGGGCCGCCTCGTCGGCGGCTTGGGCGGGGGCGATGAGGCGGGTGGGCATGAGCGAGAGGGCGGCCGCGGCGCCGGCGTCGAAGCGGGTGGAGCCGAGCGTTCGACCGATGCCGACGGCCCGGTTGAGCCCTTCGCGCACGGCGGCGGCGATCGGGGTGGGCAGCTCTCGCTCGCCGGAGAGACGCGTCAGGATGCCGGCACCCCACGCCGCGGGCCAGACGGCGTCGGGGTCGACGGGCGCGTCGCCGGGGGGGAGGGCGGCGCGGGCGCTGATCAGCCCGACGGCGGCGGTCGCGCTGTCGGGACTCGACGCGGCGGCGTAGAGAAACTCGACGACCGCGTCGTCGACGGCGCGTCGCTGGGCGGGGTCGTACCTAGGCCACCAATCGGCGACGAGCGGAATGATTGATTCAAGGTCTTTGACGGCGCCGGCGGGCTCGGCCCGGGCCCGCTCGACGGCGGCGCGGAGCTGGCGGAGCACGCCGCCCGGGTCTTTGAACGGGGCGCGGCCGGGGGGCAGGATCTCGGGAGGGACGGACGCAGGCGTGGCGGCGATGCTTGCACCCGGGGCTTGCGCGGGCGATTGTGCGGGCGAGTCGGGCGTCGCTGTCGATGCGGCGGTCGCGGTGGGGGCGGTGGGGGCGGTTCGAGTGCGGCTGGGTGTCAGGGCGATGAGCACGGCGACGAGGGCGAAGATGCCGAGCACGACGAATACGCCGCCGCCGACGAGCAGACGCTTGAGCGCTCGGTCGGGATGGGCGTCGGGCGTGCGACGCGAAGATGGCCGGGTGTAGGTGCGCGAAGGGTCGCTCTGCACCGGGGGGGCGGGCGAGGGGCCGGAGACGAAGAGCGCCACGGACTCCGCTCGTGGCGCTTCGTGGATGAGCAGGGCGCGGACGGCCGGATCGAGCAGCTGGGCCGCCGCGGTGTGGAGCGCCAGACGCAACTCGTCGGCTTCGGGCGTGTCTGATTCGGGGTGCTGGTCGACACGTTCGAGTTGACGCTCGAGTGAAGACTCGATCCGCGCGGCGGTGCACTCGGGCAGCGAGAGGCCCAGGAGTTCGAGCGGGCCCGGGTCGGAGGCGAGGCCGAGGATGCGAGCCAGGGCCCGGTTCATGGCTGGCCACTCCCGGAGGCGGGCGGCTGCGCCACCTCGGGGTCGCGAGCGGCCGGGGCCGTCGGTGTGGGCGGGCCGGGCGGTGCAGCTGCAGGCACCGGCGGGAGACGCTCGTCCAGGCCTACGAACTTGTCACGCGAGGCCTCGGGGCCCAGGTCTGGATACAGGACGCGGAACTGCTCGAACGCCTGGCGGGCCCGGGCGGGGTCGATGACGGCCAGCAGACGGATGGACTCGTGCTGCGCCTCGAACCACCCGGGCGATCCGGGCTGGGCGGCGTCGAGCAATGTGCGCCAGGCGCTCAGGGCGGCGGCGGTGTCGCCGGCGGCTTCGGCCGTCTGGCTCAGGCGGCGGAGCGCTGGCTCCAGGCGGGGACTCGAGACAAGCAGCGCCTTGTCGAGGCGGACGGCCAGATCGCGAGCCGGCTGGTCGTTCTGGGACCGCCAGCGGTCCGCGGCGGCGGCGGCCACGTTCGAGTACAGATTCACAGCGGCGGGATCGGCGAGCACCGAGGAACCCGACCCGAGCCGGTCGATAATCCTGAGGCCGAACACAACCATGAGTCGGGCCGCCTCGAACGAGTCGGGCTGGTCGGAGCCCGGCTTGAATCGCGGGGCCGCCGCGCGATAGATGGCGCGTTCCGCGGCGGGCGCAAACGCGGCGGCGTCGGGCAGCGGGATGAGCGTGATCGCGGCCTTTTCTGCGGCGTTCAGGTCGCCGCGGGCGACGGCGATCTGCATTTGACGGAACAGCAGTTCGGGCTGGATCGCCTTGGTGTCGAGACTGTTGTACACGGTGACGGACCGCAGGGAATCGAGCAGCGTTGACGCGCGCTGGGCGTCGGGAGTCGACACACTGAGCATCGCGTCGAGGAGCTGCCGGGCCCGCACCAAGTAGCGTTCGGCGGCCTGCACGGCCTCGGGGCCTTGACCCTCCATCGCGAGCGGGCGCTCGAGGGCGAGGACTTCTTCGCCGACGGCGACAAAGCGCTGGGCGGCGAACTCCCGCTCGGAGGAGGAGGCGGCACGGAAGCGTGAGTAGAGCAGGCGTGCGACCTGTCGGCGGGCCGCCGGGTATACGGGCGAGTCCCTGGGCACCGCGGAGAGAATCTTGATTGCCTCCTCGTCGGGGATGTCGCCGGTCTGGGTCTGCAGCAGCACCAGGCGGGCCCCCTTGTCCGACTCTGGGTAGGTGCTCAGGAACAGCGCGACGGCCTGACTCAGCCGGGTTGTGAGCGCCGCGTTTGGGGCCTCGCGCTGGCCTCGCTCGAGAGAGAGAATCGAGAGCCAGAGGGGCTCCTCGCCCTGGACGCGGCCCGCGAGCTCGAACGCGGAATAGAACGCCTCGGCGGCGGGCGAGAACGCGCTTCCGAAGAACAGGGCCCGGCCACGCATCAGGCGGGCCTTGGTCCGTTCGGCGGCGAACTCCGGGGCGTCGGCCTGCGCGTCGGCGGCGCCGAGGAGGTCGGCCGCGGCGCGGTACTTGTTGATGAGGGCGGCGTCGGTCGTGGGCTCGTCGTCTGCGGCCGAGGGCCCGGTGGCGATCTGGAGCTTGCGGGCTTCCTCAAATGCCTGTGCCCCGCGGACGAAGTTCACGATAAAGCCGGCCTCGCCGAGCGCGGCGGTGCCGTAGCGGGAGACGAGATCGATGACTTGGGCGGTCTGGCGGGCCGCGACGAGATCGCCCAGGGCCGTGCGGGCCAGCCGCTCGATGAGATCGACGTTGGTGCGCTTGTCCGCTTCGAGCGCCAGGACGGCCAGCAGGCGTGCTGTGGCGGGGTCGAGCGGGGTGAGATTCGGCCCGGCGCCGGTGCGGTCGGCCTTCCGCATGCGGCGGACGAGCAGGTCAACGTCGTACCAGCGGTTCGCCGCGGCGAGCACGATGAGCCGGCGAGAAGGAACCTGCTTCCGCACCGCGTCGGGCGTCTGAGCTTCCTCCTCGACGGCGTCGAGCCAGCGGAGGGCCTCGGCGTCGTTGCCCTTGAGGGCACTTGCCAGGGCGCAGCCGACGGCGGTGCGGGCGATGTGCTCGTACTGGAGCATCGCCGGCTGGAGCCGGTCGACCGATGCCGGACGCACGGCGGCTGCGGACGTTCCGTTTGCCCCCCCGCCGCCGCCGATGAGCCAGCCGAAGCAGCGGAGCGCGTCGGTCGCGGCCTGCTCGCGCGGCGAGAGGGTGGCGAGATAGACATTGGCCCAGCCGGCGTAGTAGTAGGCCAGCGAGCGCAAGCGGCGAGACTCGGCCAGCTCGGTTGCGAGCTTGTCGGGCGACTCGGCCAGCTGCTCGGACCGCTCGAGCGCATCGACGCGGCGGTTGACCTTGAGACCGACCTCGTTGAACTGCTGGGCGAGAGAACGCATGGTGGCGTCGGCCTCGGCGGTCTCCTGGGTGCTCGCGAGCCGGAGCCGGACGCGCTCCGCGAGCTCCTCGGCCCGGAAGTAGACGGCCTTGAGCAGGTTGAGGCGCAGCTCGAACGAATCAACCTCGGGCGCCGAGGCGAGCAGCGCCTCGCCGCGCTGCTGCCAGGCCTTTCGCTGCTCGGCGGTCTGGGCCCGGGAGAGCAGCTCGACATACAGCCGGCCGAGCCGCTCGAGATACGCCTCGAGCGCGGCGTCGGGGTCGGCGTGTTCCCCGCTCTGCGCGCGGGCCGCGGGCCCGCTGAGCGCGATGGCGGCCACGAGCGCCAGAACCCGAAGCGTCGGGCGATTGACCGGTCGGTCAGTCAGCGGTCTGCTCCTTGCTTTCCTGGTTCGGAGCCGGGTCTTGCAGGTCTGCCGCCGCGGCCCGGGCGGCGGGCCAGCGGGAGAAGCGGTCCTTCAGCTCGGCGCGGATCGATGCGGCGGCGTCGGGCTCGCCGAGAGCCTGCATCGTCTGGGCCGCTTCAAGGAGCGAGAGGCTGGCCAGGTACGGGGCCGATCGCCCCAGGCGTGCGGGGGCCTGGAGCAGATGCAGCACGCCTTGGCGACGGAGCCCGGGGTCGCTCTCTCGCACGAGCGAGCGGCCGAGGGCGACGTGGCACCAGGCATCGAGCCAGGGAGCAAGGTCGGGCGAGACCAGACGGGAGGTCAGGGCCGCGCGGGCGGCGGCACGCTCGGGCGGCGTGCCCGTCCGAGCCTGAAGAATCTCGGCGAGCACCCGCGCCGACTCGGGGAGGCCAGAAGCCAGCTCGGAAGTCCAGACTGTCGGGCGCCCAGCATCGGCGGCGAGCGCAGCGGTGTACAGCCGTGCCAGGGGCGTGTCGGCGTCCGGCGGGGCATCGGCCGCGGCGATCAGGGCCGCATCGCGGACGAACATCGGCGGCAGGGCCGGGCAGAGCCCGGTGCCAGCATCGATGAGCTGATGACCGGCGACGGCGGGAGCCTTCGGAGGGCCAGCCGGGGGCACCGCGGTCCGGGCAAACACGAGCCACGCGCGTGTGGCCCCCGCCTGCGCGCCACGCTCGAGGCGGCAGCGGAGCAGGCACTCGGCGAGCACGGCGGCGCTTGGGCCGGTCAGTGCCTCGGCGGGCGGCAGGGCGGCGAGACGTTCGAGAATCGGCTCCGCACCCGCGAAATCGGACCGTTCGACCCGCGTCCGGGCCCGCCACAACGCCTGAGCAGAGTCCGCGAATGTTGCGGCCTGGGCCGACGACTCGCCCCTGACAACGCGGACGCGGTCCCAGGAGACGACCGTCGGCGTTTCGCCGGCTTGAGCGATGCTGACGCCCGCGCTGGAGACAGCGACGATCTGACCCTGCACGGGCTCGGCCTGTCCACGCAGATAGAGCTGGGCCAGGAGCGACGGTGTCGCCGAGCAGAGCAAGGCCGCGGCGAGGCCGGCGCGGATCAGCATCATTTCCGGCGACCTCCGCCGGGACCGATCCTGGGGTCGGGCACGGAACGCAAGCCCGGGACGTGGGTGTACGTCCCGCCCGAGTCCGCGGCGATCTTCCGCATGATCTCTTCGCCGGACTTGTCCTGCAGCGTGATGCAGTGGATCGGGATCTTTCTTGACCCGACGTTGGCGGCCTGGATGCGGAGCGCGACCTGGGGATCGAAGTTGCCGTCGGTCATGAAGTAGATGGCGTCGGGGAGGGGCTTGAAGACGAAGGCGAACTCGAACGCGGGCCAGGGCTCGGTGCCGCCGAAGGCGCTCAGGGCCGCGACCTTGTCGAGGGCGAACGATTTGCCCTTGTCGGAGGCCAGGATCCAGCGCTGCGTGTCGGCGATGGGCGTGACGCCCGAAGAGAAGAACAGGACGTAGAAGGACATGTGATCCAGCAGGCCGCGGAGACTCTCGGCGAGTTCGGCCTGCAGCAGCCGGAGTCGCTCGCCGGAGTCTTCGCCGGTTGCGCCGAAGTTCATGGAACCGGAGATGTCGCAGATGTAGAGGAATCGGGCCCCCTTGGCCTCGACGCCGAAGAAGCTGGCCCCGCCGGTGCCCGCGCCGCCGGTGCCGAGGCCGGCCCCGTCGCCGATATCGCCGCCGGCTCCACCAAGCCCGTCGGCCACGGCCCCAAGGCCAGCGCCCGAGGCCGGGGCGTCCATACCTCCTGATCCTTCCAGTACGCCCAGCGGGGGCAGTTCGTCCTTGGCGTCGGCGGACGTGGTGGCGGGCGTCTGCGACTCGAGCTCGGCGCCGAGCGAGAGTGCTTCGAGGGAGACGGGAGCCGTGAGGGCGACGTCCATCCCGTATTGGCGGCCCGGCCCGCCCGAGCCCGACCCGACCGGCCCCACGGCCAGAATCGCGGCGACGGACGTGATCACGGCATGGAGAATGACGGACGCGAAGATGGCCGACGACGAGCGGGCCCACCAGGGCTGGCGGGGAGGCGGGGGCGCGGCCTCGATGCCGGGAACCGCGGGCGCAGCAGCCGCGCCGAGGTTCTGGCTGAGCTTCGCATCCATCGACCCGCCCAAGCGCGCCATGTCGACTCCTGTGTGCCGGTGGCCGGCGGTTGGGGTTATCCCGTCCAGTTCATTCTACAGGCGGCTGGTCGCTTCGCCGCGGCCACGCCGCAAGACGCGCCGGGGAGGTGTTCCCGTCATTCGGCGGAGGCCGTGGACGCTCGCACGGCGGATCGGACAAACATTCTCTTCGTGCCCGAGAGAGGGTCGGTTCTTGACCCACCCGCGCGACGACCCTTCAATCGGCCGTTCTCTGCACCGGGCACAGTCGCCGGGTGTCGGGTGCGGCTCCCGGTGTGATACGAATGGGGATCAACATGCCTGCCGCCCCGTTCAGATCGGTTTCCCCCCCACTTGCCGCGACCAACCCCGAAATGAAGCCCAATCCCCCCGCCGGCAGTCCATATTCCCGTGTTTTGCTCAAGCTTTCGGGTGAAGCGTTCTGTGCCACGGGCGGGATGGGGATCGATGCCGAAGAGCTGGGCCTGATTGCTCAGGAGGTGCGGGATGCGAGCTCCACGGGCGTTCAGCTTGCTGTCGTCGTCGGTGGCGGCAACTTCGTCCGGGGGGCAAAGTTTGCCAAGGTCGCGCATATCCACCAAGCGACGGCCGACTACATGGGCATGCTCGCCACGATTATGAACGGGCTGGCACTCAAGGAGGCGCTTCTGCACCTTGGCGTCGACTCCCGTGTCATGACGGCGATCGACGTCCGCGCTGTGGCCGAGCCATTCATCCGCAGCCGGGCCCTGCGGCATCTGGAAAAGGGCCGTGTCGTGATCCTCGTTGCCGGGACGGGCAACCCGTTCTGCACGACCGACACGTGCGCCAGCCTCCGGGCGATCGAGCTCGAGTGCGAGCTGCTCATGAAGGCAACAAAGGTGGACGGCGTGTACTCGGCGGACCCGAAGAAGGATCCCTCGGCGAAGAAGTATGACACGCTGACGTTCGCCGAGAGCCTGGCCAAGAACCTCGGGGTCATGGACATGACGGCCCTGGCCATGTGTCAGGAAAACAAGGTCCCGGTGCTCGTGTTCGACTTCAAGAGCCGCGGGAACATCCGCCGGGTCATGGGCGGGGAGAAGCTCGGGACGCTGATCACGCCGCCTTGAGAACACGTTGCGGGCGGTCTTGGCGCCAGCATCCCTAGGATTCGCTCGTGTCCAAGCTGCCAGAAACCAACCTGCGCGTGCATCCCCCCGCCGCGGCGGTCCCGCCGGGAGTCGGCGCTGAGCCGATCGATCCCGCCTGTCCGGGAGCGGAAGACGCCGTAATCGCGCGTGTGCGGATGGTTTTGAACCTGATCCGGCCCGCCGTGCAGGCCGACGGCGGGGACATCGAGCTGGTCGGAATCACCCCGGATAAGACGGTGCAGATCCGCATGCACGGGGCGTGCGTGGATTGCCCGAGTTCGACCGTGACGCTGCAGATGGGCATCGCTCGCAACCTCAAGCAGCACGTGCCGGAGGTCAAGGGGGTCGAGGCGGTGGACTGACCGGCAATGCGGGTGGCCTAGCCGAGTTGGCCGACTTATCCCCAGACGATCCACGGGGCGGGGCGTTCCGGCCTAGGTAATTGCCCTACCACCCTCCGAACCGCTGAGAATCCGACTCGACCCGGGCGGACGATCACCCAACTGGAGCTGGTCTTGGTATGATCTGCTCGCCCGGCATGCTTGTCGGGTGGCCGTCGGCTGATGTGGCGGCGAACGACAGGACTGGAGGTCCGCATGCTGGTCATCACGCGTCGGGAAGGCGAAGAGGTCGTCATCGGCGATCCGGCGAATCCGATCGGGGTGGTGCGGATCGCCAGCATCAAGGGCGATCGGGTCCGCATCGCGTTCGACTTTCCGCGCTCTGTCGACGTGCACCGTCGCGAGGTTGCGAATCAGATCGTGGAAGAGAAGCCGCAGGTGATCGCGACCATCAAGCAGGGCGGGCAGGCGGCTCAGGGCTGAGACAAGGATTTCGTCCTTCATTGAGCGACCCACACGGAACTTTACCGGCAGGAATGCCGGTTTTTTCTTGTGCTCGGGGTGCGCTTTGCGACCGGTTTGTTCGGGCGCGGCCGCGGCCGGGAAGCACCGGAGCTTGGGACTTGGATGTCCAGATGGGTGAACGCATGCGGCAGGCTTTGACACGGGCGGCGTTGACACGGGCGGCTTGCGCGGCGACGGTGAGCCTGATGCTGGCGGCGGGTGCCTCGGCCCAATCCCTGCAGCCGCCGCCGCAGGACGAGGTTTTTTACCAGATCATGCCTATTGCCTGGCGTGATTCGGACAACGACATTCGCTCGGGACAGCCGGCCCGCTTCGGTGATTTCAACGGGCTCACGGCCTCGCTGGACTATCTGCAGTACCTGGGCGTCACCGCCGTCTACTTTCAGCCGGTCTTTCCCTCGCCCGCGTACCACGGCTACCAGCACGGCGATGCCTCGACGCTCAACTCCTGGTTCGGCACCGAGGCCCAGTTCGTTGCCTTTGTCGCGCAGGCCCATGCCCGGGGCATCAAGGTCATTCTCGACTATGTCGCCTACGGCGTCAGCCACGGCACGGTGTACTACACGAGCGCGTACAGCACGCCCACGAGCGTCTACGACCAGTCTCTGGCCTTCACCAACACGCGGAATACCAGCTACACCGGCTCGACGTATCCGACCAGGAGCGGCGCGAACGTCGGGTTCATCCACTGGAACCTGAACAACGCTGGGGCCGTCGCCCTGATCACCGACTGGACCCGCAAGTGGCTTGACCCCAACAACGACGGCGACACGTCCGACGGCGTCGATGGCTTCCGCCTCGACCATGCCTACTCGAATGCGCCCGAGGGGTGGGGCGCCAGCATCGCCTTCTGGCGGAACTGGTCCACCGCCATGCGGGTCCGCAAGCCCGGCGTGTTCATCTTCGCCGAGCCGGGCGACTGGGGCAACTACGGCGCGGACATGCCTACGCCCAACGGCTTTGACGCGGTGATCACCAAGCCTTTGCAGTTCGCGTCCCGCGACGCGGTCAATCAGGGCAACGCTCAACGGCTGTATGATTCGGTTCTGGCGACGGTTGGTGCGGCG
>Ga0136636_10001731_pt1 | contig 12849 bp, 11 predicted proteins | sample AntDrymUQ8522106_2_FD_104653 | JGI IMG/M metagenome (GOLD analysis project Ga0136636, IMG submission 104653) | Polar desert sand microbial communities from Dry Valleys, Antarctica - metaG UQ852 (21.06) | ecosystem: Environmental > Terrestrial > Soil > Desert | place: Antarctica: Dry Valley... | reverse complement strand
TATTTCCTTCTGTATATTTTTCAAATGAAAGTGTATCAATAAAAACCGGTCTGCCATTGTAAAACTGAATATTGAATGGCGTGGCATCTTTTAAAATCATCCCTTTTTGCAAACAAACTTGTACGATTTTTAAGGTTACAATAGCGGCATCTTTCCACATATCAAAACTCCATTCGTAAGGATACGAAATGAATGGTAATTGTGCAGGAAAAATTATTTTTGTATTGGAAGTTGTGGCAATTTCTATTGAAGATGCAGGTATTTCTTCATGCTTTATTAAACGACCGGCAGTGGTAAGTTCTTTGTATAAGCCACTTTGTAGAAGCATATCGTAATGCCCAAAATAATTTTCGTTTATAAGCCTGTAAATTTTATTATTGTGCTTAAACACAAACCCTGCATTATCACGATAAGAAGATGGAAGTGGTTCAATTGGTTGCATGGCCATTAAAGTTCATTTTCTGTAGGCTCATCAGCAGGTTTCTTTTTGCCACCAAAAAATATTTTTATTTTATACCATATATTTTTTATAAAGAAAAGAGAACCTAATATTGCTGCAATAATCATTTGTATTAGATAACTACCACTGCTCGGATCTATATAAAGAAAATATGTAGTCATAACTCAAATTTAAAAAACTTATATCAATCAGACATTTATATTAATTTCTAAAAGAAAAATGTTTTTGCGTGAAATAGCTGAACGTAACTATAAAAATGGTTGTAATTACCTGAGATATAAATGCATCAAAATGTAAAATTTCTACCAATAGTTTTAGTAGAAAATAATTAATGATGAGGTTAGTAAAAAAACTTAGAAAATACCTAAAAAATTGTATCCTCCCTCTTAAAACGGATGAAGTAAAAACAACAAATTTATTTAGCAAAAATCCAATAAAAAATGTACTGCATGATGCTATAAACAAAGCAGCATTATGCGGCTTAAATACGACAATGCCAAGATCTACATATTCATCAGTAAAAATAAATTTTATCAAAATATAATACAGCGTGAGCCCAAACAAGGTATTACCGCTACCACAGGCTGCATACCTAAAAGTCTGTAGCGGCATCAGCCTTTTAAACGGCGGATAAAAAAAATCAATAATATTGGTAAGAAAAAACAAAAAAGGTAATTAAATAATGTATTTAAAAATAAACTATGAACATAAGTTTCGAAATGTTTTTTGAACCTTAACCCATAACCTTTAACCTGCAACTTTAATTATACAATTCCTCTTTTACTTCCTTCACTCTTTCATCTGCCAAATACTCATCGTAGGTCATTAATTTATCTATCATACCCTTAGGTGTGATTTCTATAATTCTGTTTGCCACCGTTTGCATAAACTGATGATCGTGTGTGGAAAGCCCCACCACACCCGGAAAGTTTACCATACTATCGTTAAATGCTATGATACTTTCCAAATCTAAATGGTTTGTTGGTTCATCGAGTATTAACACATTTGGATTTTGCAACATCATTTTACTTAACATACAACGCACTTTTTCACCACCACTCAATACATTGGTTTTCTTCATAATCTCGTCTCCGGTAAACAACATTTTACCTAAAAACCCACGTAGAAAATCTTCATCCACATCTTTTGTTTGTGGTGGTACATATTGGCGAAGCCAATCCATCAAATTAAGTTGGCTGCCATCAAAAAACTCCGTGTTGTCATTTGGAAGATATGCGGGAGTAATAGTTGTACCCCAAATAATTTCTCCACTGTCAGCAGCAGTTTTTCCATTAATCACTTCAAAAAAAGTAGTTAACGCCATGGGATCCCTGCTAAGAAACGCTACCTTATCTGTTTTTTGTATATCAAAGTTCAAGTTCTTAAAAAGATATTTCCCATCAACCTTTTTAGATAAATTCTCTACTTTTAAAATATCATTACCAGCTTCTCTCTCCGGCTTAAAAATAATACCGGGATACTTACGGCTACTTGCAGTAATATCTTCAAATACCAGTTTATCCAATGCTTTCTTTCTACTCGTTGCCTGCTTACTTTTACTTGCATTTGCTGAGAAACGAGCAATAAATTCAAGCAAATCTTTTTTCTTTTCCTCCGCCTTTTTATTTTTATCATTTGCCTGCCTAGCCGCAAGTTGAGAACTTTCGTACCAGAAAGTGTAGTTCCCTGTATAAATTTTTATTTTTCCTTTGTCAACATCCGCCACATGTGTACATACAGCATCTAAAAAGTGACGATCGTGGCTCACTACCAATACAATGTTTTGATAATCTGCCAGAAAGTTCTCCAGCCATGCAATTGTTTCCACATCAAGGTTGTTGGTAGGCTCATCAAGCAATAAAATATCAGGATTGCCAAACAATGCCTGCGCAAGCAATACACGTACTTTTAAATTGGCACTTATATCTTTCATTAAAATCTGGTGCAATTCATCCTTCACACCTAATTCACTTAATAAAGTAGCTGCATCACTTTCGGCAGTATAACCGCCCATTTCCCCAAACTGTTCTTCCAGCTCTCCGGCTTTTATACCATCGGCTTCATTAAAATCTTCTTTTAAATACAGCGCATCTTTTTCATGCTGCACCTTCCACATTTTCTCGTGGCCCATCAGTACAGTATTTAACACTGTAATTTCATCAAAAGCAAACTGGTTCTGTGCAAGCACGGCCATACGTTCGCCCGGCGAAATACTAACTGTTCCTTTATTAGGCTCCAGTTCTCCGCTTATAATTTTTAAAAATGTTGACTTGCCGGCACCATTGGCACCAATTACGCCATAACAGTTTCCTTTTGTAAAACTGGTATTTACTTCATCGAATAAAACCCTTTTGCCATAGGCGAGGGTTACGTTGTTTACACTAATCATAATTACTTAAAATGGGCGCAAAAGTAATTAATAAAAAATAATAGATAGTGAATAAATTAGTATTTAAATAATGTACCTGAAATTTAATTCATAAACAGACGGTTAAACCTGTTTTGGTAGTTTTACGTCTTCTTTTAACTAACCGCAAACGTTCACAATTGTTATTAAATCTTTTCGATTAGACTTTTTTATCTTCTTTTCATTATTTTTGAGCACATGAGCATCGTAACAAAGCTACAGGAGGAAGTAGTAAATAGTTTAACCAACTTATATAACCAACCATTTACAGACAAGGATTTTCAAATAAATCTAACCAAACCGGAATTTGAAGGAGATTATACCGTTGTACTTTTTTCCTTATTAAAATCAACCAAAAAAAGCCCTGATGCACTTGGGCAGGAACTTGGGAGCGAATTAATTAAAAATAGCGGTGATACTTTCACCAGCTTCAATATTATAAAGGGGTTTTTAAATATTGTAGTTGCAGATGCCTATTGGTTGCAAACTGTACAAAACAATTACAACGATATATGTTTTGGTAAGCATCCATTAAACGGTAAACGGGTAATGGTGGAATATTCCTCGCCTAATACAAACAAACCGCTTCACCTTGGACATTTAAGAAACAATTTTCTTGGTTGGTCAGTAGCAGAAATATTAAAAGCCTGCGGTTACGAAGTTTTTAAAAGCTGTATTGTAAACGACAGAGGCGTGCACATCTGTAAGAGTATGATTGCCTGGCAGATGTTTGCAAATGGCGCTACCCCACAAGCAACCAACACAAAAGGTGATCATTTTGTAGGAGAATATTATGTAAAATTTAATGATGAATACAAGTTGCAGGTGGCTGAGCTTGTAACAAAAGGCCTTACGCAAAAAGAAGCAGAGAAACAGGCACCCATCATGCTTGCTACACAACAAATGCTGCAGGATTGGGAAGCAGGAAAGCCGGAAGTGATGGAACTTTGGAAAACTATGAATGAATGGGTTTATGCAGGTTTTGATGTAACATATAAAAATATTGGAAGCAACTTTGATAAAACTTATTATGAAAGCAATACTTATTTATTAGGCAAAAAAATAGTACAGCTTGGCTTAGATAAAAATGTGTTTTATAAAAAGGAAGATAACAGTGTGTGGATAGATTTAACAGAAGAAGGGCTTGATGAAAAATTAGTGTTAAGAAACGACGGAACAAGCGTATATATAACGCAGGATATTGGCCTTGCAGAGCAAAAAAATGAAGAGTACCATATTGATGAAAGCATTTATGTAATAGGCGATGAGCAAAATTATCACATGAAGGTGCTTAAACTGATAGCCCAAAAACTTGGTGTAGCTGCCGCTGATGCTATACATCATTTAAGTTATGGTATGGTGGAACTGCCAAGTGGCAAAATGAAAAGCAGGGAAGGCACCGTTGTAGATGCTGATGATATGGTGACTGAAATGATAAACACAGCAAAACGGCACACAGAAGAACTGGGAAAGGTGAAAGATTTTACCCCGGATGAACTGGTACATTTATACAAAACAATTGGCATGGGTGCCATGAAGTTTTATTTGCTGAGGGTTGACCCAAAAAAGAAAATGATTTTTAACCCGGAAGAGTCAATAGATTTTCATGGATATACCGGTCCTTTTGTACAATACACTTATGCAAGAATAAAAAGTATTTTAAGAAAAGAGAATTATGAGGAGAGCAAAAAAGTTTCGGATACTTTATTAAAAAGTGAAAAAGACATAGTGGTGGTGGCAGAGCAGTTTCCAGCTATATTATTAGAAGCTGCAAAAGAAATGGACCCATCCAAAGTGGCATCATATATTTTTACTTTGGCAAAAACATTCAATACTTTTTACAGCGAATTATCTATTGGCAATGCAGAAAGCGAGGATAAGAAACAACTTCGTTTACAATTGGCAATGCTTACTGCCACTGTATTAAAAAGTGGGATGCAATTGTTGGGGGCAGAAGTGCCGGAGAGAATGTAAAAGCACCCTAAATCCACCGAAGGGGGAATGAAATGCAGTTTACAATAATCTTTAACTTTAAAAAATAGAATTTAAATATATATTAAAAATAAAGTTCAATCCTCTTAGAGGTAAAGTTCCCCTTCGGGGGATTTAGGAGGCTTGGATAGGAATAAATATGAAAAAGAAAATAACAAAAATTGGTGTACTTACAAGTGGCGGCGATAGTCCGGGAATGAATGCGGCAATACGTGCAGTTGTGCGCACGGGTATTTACCATGGCATGGAAGTTTATGGCATTATGCGTGGCTACAGTGGCATGGTTGAGGGAGAAATTCAAAAATTAGAAAGCAGAAGTGTTGCAAACATTATACAACGTGGCGGTACGATTTTAAAAACCAGCAGATCGAATGAATTTCTTACACCGGAAGGAAGAGCAAAAGCATATTCAAACCTAAAAAAGTTTGGAATAGAAGGTTTGGTAATAATTGGCGGAGATGGAAGTTTTAGAGGCGCACAGATTTTTAGCAATGAGTATGATATTCCCTGCATTGGTTTACCTGGCACCATTGATAAAGATATTGCTGGTACCGATTTTACGATTGGTTTTGATACTGCGGTAAACACAGCCGTAGAAGCCATTGATAAAATTAGAGATACAGCAGATGCACACGATAGGCTTTTTGTTATAGAAGTGATGGGTAGAGATGCAGGTTATATTGCATTGCACAGCGGAATATCTACAGGGGCAGAACATATTTTGATACCAGAAAAGAAAACCAGTTACATTGATTTAATTTCGTCTTTAAAAGAAAAACAAAGAAGAAAAAAACTGGTAAATATGATTGTGGTGGCAGAAGGAGAAGAATTTGGTGGCGCAGATGAATTGGCAAAGCATATAAAAAAAGAAATACCAGATCAGGATCTAAGGGTTTGCATTTTAGGCCATATACAAAGGGGTGGTGCACCAAGTTGTTTTGATAGGGTTATTGCCAGTAGAATGGGTTATCATGCTATTGAATGTTTCATGGAAGAAAAATTTAATGTTTTTATTGGTATTGTAAATAACAAAATGAATTATACTCCGCTTGATGAGGCAGTAAAAAAGAAACAACGCATAAGTGAGGAATGGATGAAGATTGTAAAAATTTTGGCGACGTAGAATGAGCACGTTTCTAGTTTTTCATTGGGTACTTTTACAATTAAAACTTTGTTGTAATAGCAACCTTTAAACCACAACCAACAAACGGATAAAGAACAAACAACCAACATTTCTAACAAGAAATTTTTAATAAACTGAAAATAATATAATGGCTAAAAATATAGAAAAGTACCTGCACACAAAAATGAACAAGGAAGCCGGTATAGCGCATTCTCAAAAAAGAACAAAAATTGTAGCCACTGTTGGGCCGGCCTGCGATACGTATGAAAAATTACTATCTCTGGTGCAGGCTGGTGTAAATGTGTTTAGGTTAAATTTTTCTCATGGCTCGCATGAAGATAAATTGACGGTAATAAACAGCATAAGAAAAATTATTAAAGAAGAACCTTACAATATTGCCATATTGGGCGATTTACAGGGGCCGAAATTGCGTGTTGGAGAGTTGGAAAATGGCAAACTAATTTTAAAAGAAGGCGATGAATTTATTTTTACCATTGAGAAAATGGTGGGTACAAATCAAAAAATTTATGTGTCGTATCCCAATCTTACCACAGATGTAAAAGTAGGGGAACGTATTTTTTTAGATGATGGCAAGATGGAACTGAGTGTAGTAGAAATTTTAAATGATAAAGAAGTATTGATGAGGGTAACACTTGGTGGTGTGCTTACACCAAAAAAAGGGGTAAACCTACCGGATAGTGTGCTTACCATGCCATCTATGACAGAAAAAGATTTTGAAGACCTTGAATTTATTATAGCACATAAACTGGACTGGGTTGCCCTATCATTTGTAAGAAAAGCGGAAGATATTATTAACCTGAAAAAGATTTTAAAAGCAAACGAAAGCAAAATTAAAGTAATTGCAAAAATAGAAATGCCGGAAGCTTTAAAAAACTTAAGAGATATAATTGTGGAAAGTGATGCAGTGATGGTAGCCCGCGGGGATCTTGGTGTTGAAATACCAATTGAACAAGTACCTGTGGTACAAAAAGATATTATTAGAAAATGCATGCACCGTGCAAAACCAGTAATTGTAGCTACACAAATGATGGAAAGCATGCTCGACCGAACAAAACCAAACAGAAGTGAAGTAAGTGATGTAGCCAATGCTGTGTTAGAAGGTGCAGATGCTGTAATGCTTAGTGGGGAAACTGCCACTGGCCTTTACCCAACTCTAGTAGTAGAAACCATGAGTAAAATAATAATGGAAGTAGAAAAAACGGTATACGATTATGACCGTGATGATATTCTTACCCCACAACCACACTCTCCTTCTTTTGTAAGCGATGCTATTTGTTATAGCGCATGTAAATTGGCAAAAGATGGACAGGCAACTGCGTTAATTGGTATGACCCAAAGTGGATATACTGCATTCATGCTGAGCAGCTACCGTCCAAAATCTCCATTATATATTTTTAGTAAAGAAAAAACTTTGATCAGCCAGCTCAGTTTAAGTTGGGGTGTTCGTGCCTTTTATTATGGGGAAGAGGAAAGTTTAGATGATATTATTTTTGACCAGATAGATATTCTTAAACAAAGAGGATTTGTAAAAAAAGATGATATAGTTGTAAATACAGGAAGCACGCCTGTTGCAATGCATTTACCAACAAACATTATAAAAATTACAAAAGTTGAATAGAAGTAATTTGTTTAATTAAATTCTAGAAGACATAACAAAAGACATAATAACTAATATCTGAAATTAAGTATCTAAGTTATAGAATGCTATAATTTAACGGATAGGCTGTTTTTTTTAGAAAATTAAGCTACTCACTCATAGCCCTATCAATTGCTATTTTAATTTCATTTTCGAAACCTTCAATATTTTTAGTGTTGATTCCAAAAAATAAATGTTGCACAAAATGATTTTTTCTTAAAACTAATGTCTGTGGGTAGCTCAAAACTCCAAACGAATTAGAAATTTCAGTTGCATTTTCAATTGTAATCAAGTTTGACACAAATTTTTTTACGTTTTCCCTCAAGTAGTTGTTACTTATACTAATAAAAATCACTTCTGTCTTCTGAAAATCGCCTGCAATCTTATTAAGTATAGGAAGCTCTACCAAACAAGGCGGACAGTCTACATTCCAGAAATTAATTACAACAACCTTATTTTCAAAACTCGATAACGAAATCGAATCATTTTTTATAGTTCTAGCTTTAAAGTCAGGTACTTTATATTTTTTTATACAATCTCCAAATTCTTTTTGAACCTTCTCATATTGAATTGTAAATTCTTTCGGTTCTAATATTAATGAATCAAAACTTGTTATTAATTCTTTCAATACTGAATGACATTTAAAATAGTCGCTATCCATTTGAGCTGATAGTGAACTTGTAATAAAACATATCCCTATGATCAGCGATAATTTTAGCATTTAAATATTAAAATTATGTAGTGCATATTGTATAAGTAATTACTTGGCAAAAACCTTCTTCAAAATATCTGTTACCTGTGCCGCTGGGTCTTTACGTATTTTTTCTTCCTGCAAACTAATGTTGTAAAACATTCCTTCCAATGCTTTGCCTGTTACATAATTGCTCAAATCTGTCTCTACCTTTTGTTGAGAAAACATATTGTATTTTGAAAATACCTGATTCCAGTATTTATCAGCATTTACCTGTTTTAAAGATAATTCAATTACTGGGCGCATTCTTTCGATGAGCGTTGCAGTAGTTGTCCTTTTTAAAAAATCGGTTGCTGCATGGTCGTTACCTCTTAAAATGTTTAATCCATCTGTAAGCGTCATTTGTTTTATGGCTGTAAGAAATATGGCTCCAACCTGCCCGGCTGCATTTTCTGCTGCACTGTTCATAGATAAAATAGCTTTATCTACTAATGCACCTGCGCCCATGCTACGTAAAGATTTTTCAGCTTTTAAAGCTTCGGCGGGCATTATTATTTTAATAGCTTCATTTTTAAAATATCCACCGGCCGAGCCTAATGTTTTGGAAGTACTGTCTGTAGCTACTCTTAGCGCTTCCCTTAAACCACTTACTATATCATCGTTCGTTAATCCTTTACCGGCGCCTCCGCTTTTAGTAGACGATAAAATGTTTTTGCTGCTGTCTTTACTTGTTGTAGCTTTTTTTAATTTATCGAAAATGCCTTGCGCAAAAATATGTTGTGCACCCACAGACATCATAACCAAGAGAATAAATTTTTTCATAAGTACTTTTTTATTTAAGACTACAAAGTAAGAGATAAACATGCTAATGATGGGTTAATAATTAGATTGTTTAGAACCCCTGACGGCGGCTTTACGCCCCGTCAGCGGTTTTATGAAACGTCGAAGAAACCCTGACGGCGGCTTTACGCCCCGTCAGCGGTTGCTAACAATTTTTAAATAGTAATATACGCTTCTACAAAAGTTGAAACACGATTTGTGCTAACTAACTAACACAAAAATGACGGGACACGGTGTGGTGGCCCAGCCTTTGCCGACAGGCTGGCTGAGCGATGTACAACAAAGGAGACAGAACTGCAGATAATAAAAATGTAAATGCCGACAGCACCAAAACAGTTTAAAAAAATTAATTTATCATTGTATTCGTATCAATTGATTTACTTTTTTAAAAACAAATGAAATGAAAATAGCAGTATTGGGTGCAGGTATGGTTGGCCGAACAATTGCAACAGATTTATCTAAAGATTTTGACGTAACCTCGTTTGACAAAGACGAAAACAATCTATCGGTTTTAAAAAACACGACAAATATAAGTTGCCAGTTTGCTGATTTGGCTTTGCAAGAAAACTATCATGAACTGCTACATGATTTTGACCTGATAGTATCTGCCGTACCGGGTTTTATGGGATACAAAACTTTGGAAGCAGTAATAAATACAGGAAAAAATGTAGCGGATATTTCATTTTTTCCTGAAGATGGATTGCAGTTGGATGCACTGGCTAAACAAAAAAATGTAACAGCAATAATTGACTGTGGTGTGGCGCCTGGCATGAGTAATTTAATTTTAGGCTACCACAATTCTCTAATGAAAATAGATAGTTTTGAATGCATGGTGGGAGGGTTACCAAAGAAACGAGTAAAGCCTTTTGAATACAAAGCGCCATTTTCCCCAATAGATGTTATTGAAGAATATACGAGACCCGCAAGATATGTGGAGAATGGTTTTATAGTTACTAAACCTGCCTTAAGCGATGCTGAATTAATAAATTTTGAGCATGTGGGAACGTTGGAATCTTTTAATACAGATGGACTACGCAGCATTTTATTTACGATGAAACATATACCGGATATGAAGGAAAAAACGTTACGCTATCCAGGGCATATTTCTTTAATACAAGCCATGATGCAGGCGGGTTTTTTTAACGAAGAAGAAATAAAAGTAAAAGGAAAAACAGTTCGCCCGATAGATTTTACTTCTGCCATTTTATTTGAACAATGGAAACCGGAAGTGGGCAGTAAAGAATTTACCATTATGAAAATAATTATAAAAGGAATTGAGAATAATATTGCCAAAACTATTGAATATTTATTGTATGATGAATATGATGTAGCCACACAAACGCCTTCTATGAGCCGCACCACAGGTTATGCCTGTAACGCATTTGCCAATTTAATAACTAATAAAATGTTTGAAGAAAAGGGGGTGTTTCCACCAGAGCTGGTTGGGAAAGATGAAGGTTGTTTTAATTTTGTGATGGATTACCTAGAAAAGAGAGGCGTGAAATACAGCCTCCAAATCCTCTAAAGGGGGCATTTAGAATTTGATACTTTAAAGTAACTTTTAGTTTTCAGGGTGTGGCACCTCTTCTTTGGAGAACTTGTTCCCGCCTTCGGGCGGCGGGGGGTGAGGTTTTTTTACAAATTAATTATATACTCAATTACCATACATACAAATGCGGTTGCTTATTTTTGCGCAGCTAACAAAAAATTACCATGAAAAAATTATTTACACTTCTTACAATTGCTTCTTTATTTATGGCTTGCAACGGTGAGGAAGAAACAGAAGATCGAAGTATACAACCAACCGTAAAGACAAGTACTGTAAAGTCTATCTCATACAATATCATTGCACAATACCCCCACGATACGGCAAGCTATACAGAAGGCTTAGAATTATATAATGGTAAACTGTATGAAAGCGGTGGAGATTATATTAATTCTGTTTTGCAATACGGAGACTTAAAAACAGGCAAAATTGAGAAGAAGAATAATATGGGATCGGCCACTATTTTTGGAGAAGGCATTACTATATTAAATGGAAAATTATACCAGCTTACTTACCAAACGCACGATGTATTTGTATATGATGTAAAAGACATTACAAAAGTGATTCAAAAATTTACATGGCCTTACGAAGGTTGGGGCATGACAAATAATGGAACTGATTTAATAATTACCACCGGGGGTACAGATTTGTATTTTGTAGATCCTGCCACATTCAAAATAAAAAATACGGTACATATACATGATGATAACGGGCCAATAGACAGTGTAAATGAACTGGAATATGTGAATGGTTTTGTTTGGGGTAACGTTTACACCACAAAAGACATTTTAAAGATAGACCCCCAAAATGGCGCTGTTGTTGGTAAAATGAGTTTTAATAATTTACCGGGTACCGACAGCATACCGGGCAGAACAGATTATTTCAATGGTATCGCTTACGACAGCACAAGCAAATCATTTTTTATAACAGGTAAAAGATGGCCCAAGATATATGAGGTGAAATTGAATTAAGAAATTTTTTTTAACACAAAAGAAACGAAGTAGACACCAAGTTCACAAAGATCTTTCAATAAGATTAGAGGATTTTCTTTGTGTTCGTTGTGAATACCCTTTGTGAACTTTGTGTTTATTATTAATTCTATGCCTTGGAAATTACATAAATCAACGAACTACATTTTTCCTTATTCATCATTGTTTTTATATTTGAAATAAATCCGGTAAAAAAAGCACTCAATAAATTTCCTTTGCCGTTTTTATATTTTTCACTGAGCATGCTCACATAAAAACTATCAAACCACATAGGCTTTATTTTTTTAATGGTTAAGCCATATTGCTCTACTAAATTTTTCATGCTTACGGGAGAGAAATGATACAAATGTCTTGGCACGTCATAAGCTGCCCAAGTAGCGCCATAATGCTGTGCATCGTGGCTTGTGTAATTTGGTACGGCAATAAATATTCTCCCCTTATCAGTAATTAAATTTTTTAATTGCGCTACGTATTCATGTAACTGGTGCACATGCTCCAATACATGCCACATAGTAATGGCATCGAAACTACTATGCTGTAAATTAAATATTTCATGCGAAGAGAGTGGTGTGAGGTTATATAATTCCTGTGCTTTATTCCTGGCAGTTTCATCAGGTTCTAAACCAATACTCTCCCACCCTGCTGTTTTCATAGTATGAAGAAATGCACCGGTGCCACAACCAATATCCAGTATTTTTCCTGTTTGTTTATTGGTTTCCTTTTGTATCAAATCCTTCTTCCCGTTAAGCGTTTTTTTTCTTATAACATGGTACAGTTTATTTACAAAACCCATTTGTGTGTCACTGTGTGAAATATAATTATCCGATGCATAATATTTACCTATTTCATTTTGTGCAGGAATGTTTTGTGTCATTAAAACTGTACAGTTTTTACATTGAAAAATGCTAAACTTTTCATGAGAAACAGTGTAATCTTCTGCAGCAAAAAACTCGGTTATGTTTTCATTTTTGCAAACCGGACAATTACTATATATGATCATTAAACTAATTTAGAGAACGAAAGTTATTAAGGCAATTTTCTGTAAGTTTCTGTAGGGGCTGTTACATCATATTTGTGTGCAATTCCAAAAAATGAATTTTTATTAATATCATTTTCATAAATAATAATTAAAGCTACCGCAACT
>Ga0136636_10001730_pt1 | contig 12852 bp, 10 predicted proteins | sample AntDrymUQ8522106_2_FD_104653 | JGI IMG/M metagenome (GOLD analysis project Ga0136636, IMG submission 104653) | Polar desert sand microbial communities from Dry Valleys, Antarctica - metaG UQ852 (21.06) | ecosystem: Environmental > Terrestrial > Soil > Desert | place: Antarctica: Dry Valley... | reverse complement strand
GTTTACGTTGCTCTTCGCCCTGCTGATCGTCGGCCTGGCGGTGCCGGTCGGCATCGTCACCTACACCGGCTCCGCCGAGGTGCGCGAGCGCTATGGCTGGTCATTCCTCTGGCAGACCGAGTGGAACCCGGTCGAGACCGAGCTCTCGCCGGCGACCTTCGGCGCCTGGCCCGCCATCCGTGGCACGCTGCTCTCCTCGTTCTTTGCTTTGCTGCTCGCCGGCCCGATCGGTGTGGCAATCGGCATCTTCCTGGCCGAGCTCTGCCCGCTGCGCATCAAGCAGCCGCTCGGCTTTATGGTCGAGCTGCTCGCCGCCATCCCCAGCGTGATCTACGGCCTCTGGGGCGTTGCCGTGTTCGGCCCCTTCTTTACGCAATACATTGCCACGCCGGTCTCCGACACGATCGGCCAGCTGATACCCTGGCTCGCCGGCCCCGTCGCCTCGGGCCGTGGCCTTGCACTCGCCAGCATCGTGATCGCCCTGATGGTCCTGCCCACGGTCGCCGCGATCACCCGCGATGTGCTGATGGCCGTGCCAAATAGCCAGCGCGAGGTGCTGCTCTCGCTTGGCGCCACCCGCTGGGAGGTGATCTGGCTCGCGGTGCTGCCCTACGCCCGCGCCGGTATCATCGGCGGCGTGATGCTTGGCCTCGGGCGCGCGCTTGGCGAGACTATGGCCGCCACCATGCTGATCGGCAACAGCACGCGCATCGAGGGCTCGCTCTTCTTGCCCGCCACTACCTCCGCCTCGCTGATCGCCAGCGAGCTGACCAACGCCAATGATACCCTGCACGAGAGCGCCCTGATCGCCATCGCGCTGGTGCTCTTCTGCATCACCCTGCTGCTGAATATGGCCGCCCGCTATCTGGTCTGGCAGACCTCACGCGGGCCGGCGGGGGCACGCGCATGAGCATCCAGACCAACATGGGCAACTACGCCGGGCGCGCCGCAGCCGACAGAACCCTGCGCGGCTGCACCGTGCTCGCCACCGCCCTGGCGATCATCCCGCTAGTGCTGATCATCGGCTATGTCACTGTCATCGGCGGCTCGTCCCTGAGTGTGGATTTCTTCACTCAGACCTACAAGCCCCCCGTGCCGGTCGACTCGGGTGGCGAGATCGACCCGGCCACAGGCCTGCCCAGCGACTTCGGCGGCGTGACGCTCGACCCGGCCACTGGCCTGCCCATTGAAGCCCCCGTCGGCGAGGCGCTGCCCGCCCAGGACATCCAGTCGGCCGGCGGCGTGCTCCACGGTATTGTCGGCACGATCATGGTGACAGTCCTGGCGCTGCTGATCTCGCTGCCGGTGGGCGTGATGGCCGGCATCTTCCTGGCCGAGTACCCCGGCAACAGCCTGGCGACGTTTATCCGCTTCTGCTCCGACGTGCTCAGCGGCGCGCCCTCGATTGTGGTGGGCGTGGTGGGCTTCACCCTGATCGTGCAGCGCTTCCAGACCTACTCGGGCCTGGCTGGCGCGATCGCGCTCACCTTCCTGATGGTGCCGACCATCGCGCGCACCACCGAGGAGATCCTCAAGCTGGTGCCGAACGCCACCCGCGAGGCGGCGATGGCGATGGGCGCGCCGCAGTGGTACTCGACGCTCACCGTGATCGTGCCCACCGCGCTCTCCGGCATCGCCACAGGCGCTCTGCTCGCCTTCGCACGCGGCGCAGGCGAGACGGCCCCACTGCTGCTGACGATTCAGGGCAACAGCAACCTGAGCGTCAACCTGCTTGAGCCGATCGCAGCGCTGCCGCTGCTTACCTACAAGTACATCGAGTCGCCCTTCCCCGCTGAGAATCAGCTCGCCTGGGGCACGGCCTTCGTGCTGATGATGCTGGTGATCGGGGTGAACCTACTCGTGCGCGTGGTGACGTCGCGCATCAAGGGGGCCATGTAGCATGCCGATCACATCCCACACAGCGCCCAGCATGTCGATGCGCCAGCTGAAGCCGTTCTACGGCAAGCACCAGGCGGTGCAGGCCACCGACATGGATTTCCGGCCAAACCAGATCACCGCCATGATCGGCCCCTCGGGCTGCGGCAAGAGCACCGTGCTGCGCTGCCTGAACCGTATGCACGAGGCCATCCCGAACGCCCGCGCCGAGGGTACCGTCAAGCTCGACGACCTGGACATTTACGACCCGCGCATCGACGCGAGCCTGGTGCGGCGCAAGATCGGTATGGTCTTCCAGCTGCCGATCGCTCTGCGCACGCGCAGCATCTACGAGAATGTGGCGGTTGGCCTGCGCCTTGGCGGCATCAACAGCAAGAGCGAGCTTGATGCCCGCGTGCAGAAGGCCCTGCGCGACGCAAACCTCTGGGACGAGGTTCACGACAAGCTGGCGCTCTCCGGGCTGGCGCTTTCGGGCGGGCAGCAGCAGCGCCTGAGCATCGCACGCACCGTCGCCGTGGCCCCCGATGTGATCCTCTTCGACGAGCCATGCTCGGCGCTCGACCCGATCTCGACCCTAAAGATCGAGGAGCTGTTGCTACAGCTGCGCGAGCGCTATACAATTGTGATTGTGACCCACAACATGCAGCAGGCCGCCCGCATCTCCGACCGCACGGCGGTCTTCATGGTGGAGCGCGAGGAGAATAGGACGCCGATCGGGCTGCTCGTGGAGGAGGGGCCGACCGACCAGATCTTCTCGGCGCCGAAGGACTCGCGCACCGAGGAATACCTCAGCGGAAAGGTGGGTTAGCGATGAGCGACGCACAGCGCCTGCCACTGGCCGGGGGCTTCGCAGAGACGGCCGCCGCCCATGCCCGCACGCGGGTGGCCGAGGCCGCCTCCGCGACCAAGATCGAGGCCCGCGAGTTCACTTTCTACTACGGCAACTTCAAGGCGCTCGACGCCATCACCATGAGCATCCCTCAGGGCGAGGTGACGGCCTTGATCGGCCCCTCGGGCTGCGGCAAGAGCACGCTGCTGCGCGCGATCAACCGCATGCACGACAAGACGCCCGGCGCGCGCGCCGAGGGCGCTCTGAGCCTCGACAGCACGGCGATCTATGGCCCCGACGTGGACCCGATCCTGCTGCGGCGCCGCGTCGGCATGGTCTTCCAGCGCCCCAACCCCTTCGCCATGTCGATCGCCGACAATGTGGCCTACGGGCTGCGCGTGCTCGGCGAGCGCAACCAGCGCCTGGTGACGGAGCGCGTGGAGTGGGCGCTGCGCCGCGCCGCCCTGTGGGACGAGGTGAAGGACAGGCTGCGCTCTCCGGGCACTGCGCTCTCCGGCGGCCAGCAGCAGCGGCTCTGCATTGCGCGGGCCATCGCCACCTCGCCCGAGGTTGTGCTGATGGACGAGCCTTGCTCGGCGCTGGACCCGATCGCCACCCTGAAGATCGAGGATCTGATCAGCGAGCTGCGCGGCGAGTTCACGATTGTGATCGTGACCCACAACATGCAGCAGGCGGCCCGCGTAAGCGACCGCACCGCCTTCATGCTCATGCAGCCGAAGACGCGCGCGGGCCAGCTCGTGGAGTACAGCCCCACTGGCGATCTGTTCACCAACCCGCGTGACAGCCGCACCGAGGACTATCTCAGCGGGCGCTTTGGGTGAGCTAGCCGAACAGGCGCTGAACCACGAGCGGCGCGGACGTTTGGACCGCGAACGGCGCGAAGTGGTACGAACCGCGCGAACGTCACCGTGCACGGCACGATCCGAACGCGTGTGGCCGGTTTCGCGGTGGTTCGCGGGCGCTTCGCGGCTTCGTGGTCCAAAGGGCTCGGGCGCTCGGGACGAGGGCCTTCCCGGAAGCTGAGTTACGCCGCAATCCCCACCACGCTCGCCACTGCGTGCGCGTGCGTGTGCGAGAGGCTGAGGGCGAGCTGGCTAACGCCGAGCGCCGTGGCCGTGGTGGCGGCGCCGCCGTGGAGGTGTAAGAGCGGCCGCCCGCCGGGGCCGCGCACCACCTCCAGCTCGTGGAAGTGGAGCAGCGCCCCGCCCACGCCTGCGCCGAGGCCGCTCAGCCCAACCCCAAGCGCCTTAGCGGCGGCCTCTTTGGCGGCCCAGCGCGCGGCAAGCGACTCGTAGCGCGGGGCGTGGGGGGCGCCACAGTCGTGGAGCTCGCCCGGCGTGTAGACGCGCCGCAGAAAGCGCTCGCCCCAGCGCTCGATGGCCTGGCGCACCCGCGCCACCTCGATGATGTCGATGCCGTGGTAGATCACTGCGCGCCCACCAGCGAGATCTCGGCTACGCGCGCGTCGTAGTCGTGGCCGTTGGCGTAGATCTGGATGCTGCGCAGGTAGCGGTAGTCGGACAGCCACGCGGGATCGCGCAGGTCAAAGCTGATCTGCGACCACTCAGCGCGTGGGATGGCGCGATACACGACGCCCGGCTCCTCGACCGAGCTGGGCTGGCCATCCTCATCGACGTAGATACAGATCACCCGCTCCTCCTCGGGGTCGGCGGGGCTGAAGCGCTTCGCCAGCAGCCGCACCATCACGGGGCACTCGCTGCCGCGGTCGCCAGCGTCGCGCAGCGACTGGAAGATCACGCGGGCATACAGGCTAAGCTGGAGCGCGCGGAACTCCGAGATGTCGAGCCCCTCGCCTTGCGGGCCAAGCTCCTGACGCACGCCCGTGGTGAAGCCGGTCGTCTGCTGCCCGGCGCGGTAGAGCCACGCGGCGGTGCGCCGGTCGGCGGCCTCGCAATCATTATTGACAATCGGCGGGCGACAAATCTGCGAGAGGCGGAACAGGCCGCGATTCTCTGGCGGCAGCGCGGGGATGCCGTAGACCTGCCAGGTCGAGGAGCGGGGCAGCGTGAGGTCGGTGCTAGTGGTGTTGTTATACTCAAGCTCGCTGTACTGGCTGAACCCGCCATCCCTAATCAGCTCCCAGCGCGCGGGCACGGCCAGGCCGGGGTTGCCCGCCGCGTCCACCAGCGCGCGCTCGCGGGCGCGCAGCGCCATGCTGCTGCCGTTGGCCCCATAGATCACGGCGGCGCCGGAGCGCACGGCCACATCGCTCACCAGCTCGTTGCCGCCATCGGGGCGCTCCACAATCCGTGGGGTGCGCATCTCTATGCTGTAGCTGCCGCCGGGCGACAGCGCCAGCGTGGCGTCGCCGATCCGCACGCGGTAGCTGGTGCTGGCGTAGGGCAGGTTGGGCTTGATGTCGTAGCGCATGTAGCCGCCACGCTGCGTCAGCTCCACCTCCAGGGTGTCGCTGTGCCAGCGGCTGGTGCGCAGCACGTCGAGCGTCACCTCAGCGGAAGCCCACAGGTCGATCTGGCTGTCCTCGAACAGCCGCATGCTTGCCACCTGGCCGTAGCCGGCCGACGTCGCGATGCGCAGCGTGTCGCCCTCGGCGAGCGCCTGCTGCTCCGCGCTCCCCTGGAAGATCGTCCGGTCGGCGGGGCGCCAGGCGATTGCCTCGGCGGGGCCGCGCAGGAAGAGCGTGGAGCCGTGGGCCAGGGTGGCGGTGCGATACAGGTTGCGCACGGCCAGGCCGGCCGAGCCAAGCAGGACGGCGAAGACCAAAAAGAAGCCGAGCAGGGTGAGCCACGCAAGGCGCAGGGTGCGCTGCTGGTCGGCGGCGCGGGCGGCAGGGGCCGGTTCGATCTGCTGCATCAGCGTGTCACACTGGCCTTCACAACCTGATGCTGCTCGTCCACGGTGACGGCGGCCACCAGCGGCGCGTCGGCGCCATCGGGGGTGCCGCGCACGCCAGCAAAGGTGAAGGTGTACCGGACGGCGTCGGCGTGCTGCGCAAGCTCTGTGCGGTCGAGCCCAAGCCGCGCCAGCAGCTCCGAGCTGGGTGCGTGGGCCTGGCGCGCGGTGAGCGTGGGGCTCACTTGGGCCAGCTCGGGCCAGCGCGCGGCGATAAAGGCGGCGGCCACGCGGCGCGCGGCGGCCACCTGATCCACCACCGTGGGCACCCGCCGCCCGTCGCGGGGCGTGGTGCGCGAGCGGCCATAGCCATTGCGAGCTTTATGGAGCATTGCTTCTCACCTATCTACATTGCCAGCGTCGGGTCGCCGTAGAGTACAAAGCCGAGCAGCGTCTTCAGGTCGTCCGCATCGGGGGCGCCCTGGCGGCGCAGCGCCTGGCGCAGTATGGCGGCCTGGGCGGCTACAAGCGCCTGGCCGAGGCGGGCGCCGGGCTCGCGCAGCGCTACAAGCAGGGCGTGGGCCAGCAGATCCGACTCGCCGGGGGGCGGGTCGGGGGCCCCATAGGTAAGGCCGAGCGCGCCGTAGAGCCCGCTCACACCGGCGGCAAGCATGGCCGCCGCCAGGGTTGGCCCCTCGCCGACGGGGGCGAGCCGAGCCCCGAAACAGGCCTGTGTAACAACGACCACCCCATCGAGCCGGAGCCCGGCGAGGTCGGCGGGGCGCAGGGCCGGAACGAGCTCGGTGTCGCTGGGCGCCTGGCCGTACCAGCTGTCGCCGCTGTTTACACCGTGGAGGTTACAGACGATCAGCTGTGCGCCCGCCAGGCCCTGGGCCGCCTGAGCGCCAGCCACAAAGGGCGGCGCGAGCTGGATAACAGCCTCGGGAAGCTCGGCCAGCAGCTCGGCGGTGACAGCGGCCCAACGCGCTGCGCTGATGGCGAGCAGTCGACCGGGTGGGCGCGGGCCGGCGGCGTGAGCGCGGGCGATCTGGTGTAGCTGCTCGGCCAGGAGGCCCGGCGCGAGCGGCTCGGCGTCGGGCGTGCGACCCACAGGCCAGCGCAGCATGGGCTCGGACGGTTCGGCCAGGCCGTAAGGCGCGTCTGTGCGCAGCGGTCCGTCGCGGTCGGGCATCGGGTTCGGCAGCGTGGCAAAGGGCACGGCCTGCGGCCCACCGATGATCCAGAGGCTTTCTATTATAGCACCCTGCGCAGAAAACGCCTCAGCCGCCGCGCGTAGCTGCGCGAGCAGCGCGACGGGCTCCAGGGGCGCCGGGGCCACGCCAAGCTCGGGCAGGCCATCCTCAGGGTCATATGCGCGTGTGGCGAGGCCGGCCGCGGCGCGGGCGGCGAGCGCGGCGTCGAGGGCGGCGAAGATCGGCGGGGCGGCGGCGCCGTAGAGCGTGGCGAAGCGGCGGCGGGGCACAAGGGCCAGGTGCATCAGGGGGCCTCGAAGGCGAGCAGGGCCAGGGCGGCGGCGCCGAGCACGCCTGCGGCCTCGCCCAGTTCGGCCAGCTCGATCGGCACCTGGCGGTAGAGATCGACTTTGGCGTGGGCGTAGGCTACGGCGCGGGCGCGCGGCAGCAGCTCCGGGTTGTTCAGCACCACGCTGCCGCCCACAAGCATGATCTCCGGGCTGAAGATATGCAGGCAGGAGGCGAAGCCGAGGCCAAGCAGATGCGCCTCGCGGGCCATCAGCTCGCTCGCCAGCGCGTCGCCCTGGGCGGCGGCGGCAGCCACATGCGCGCCAGTGACAGTGGCGGGCGTCGCCAGGCGATGCAGCAGGCTGTCGGGGCGGGCGACCATCGCAGCGGCGGCGGCGGCGGCGAGCGCCGTGCCCGAGGCGAGGTCTTCCCAGATCGTGCCGTCCACTTGGTCGAAGATCATAAAGCCAAGCTCGGCGCCGGCGCCCATATGCCCTAGCAGCAGGCGCCCGTCGGTGATCACCCCGCCCCCGATGCCGGTGCTTACCGTGATGTAAACCAGATTGCGCCGACCGCGCCCGCCGCCAAAGCGCCACTCGCCCACGGCGGCGGCATTTGCGTCGTTGCCAAGCTCCACGCGCAGGCCGGTGGCCTCGGCGACCATAGCGCGCAGGGGGATGTTCTGCCAGCCAGGGAGGTGCGGGGGCGCATAGACCACGCCGGTAAACGGATCGAGCGGGCCGGGGGCGCCGATACCTACGCCGAGCAGCGTGGCGCCCACGGGGAGGGCGGCGCGCACCTCGCGGATCAGGCCAAGCATGCGTGAAACCACGGCGGCAGGCCCTTGGGCAACCTCGGTTGGGGTGCGCGCGTGGGCAACAAGCTTGCCATTTGCGCTCACGAGGGCCACACGCAGCTGGGTTCCGCCCAGATCCACGGCAATTACGTGCTTCATGCTGCGGATTATAGCATGTTGGCGCCAAAACCCTTGACAGCACAAGTGTTTTGTTGCTATAATTGCTGCTACATACGTTCTGCTACGCGCTGCGCGTTCGCCCACAGCGCGAGGGGCTTGCCCATCATCGTGCGCGCCCCAGACACGTACTCCATTCTGCACGCTCGCCGTTGGCCCCGTCCGGGCTGCGGCCAATGAAAGGACAGGGCCCATGCGCAACGCTGACAGTTTGTCATCACGCCAGGAGAAGATCCTGGGCTACATCCACGAGTTCATCTACAAGAACGGCTACCCGCCCGCCATCCGCGACATCCAGAGCTACCTGAAGATCAGCTCTACCTCGGTGGTAGCCTACAACCTGAAGGCGCTCCAGGAGAAGGGCAAGATCACACGGGACAACAAAGTCTCGCGTGGCATCACGGTGCCGCAGCTGGTGCCCGCGCCGTCGCCGCTGGCCATGCCGGGCTTCTTCGTGCCCATGCTAGGCGTGATCACGGCCGGCTCGCCCCTGCCCGACCCAGAGCAGGTTGATGTCGAGAGCGCCGAGCGCGTGGAGGTGCCTGCGGATCTGGCCTCGCTCGAGAAGCTGAAGGATGTCTACGCCCTGCGCGTGCGCGGCTACTCGATGATCGACGCCCTGATCAACGATAACGACGTGGTGCTGCTGCGCCGCCAGCAGACCGCCGAGAACGGCCAGATGGTCGCCGCGCGCCTCGAGGACGAGAACTCCGTCACCCTGAAGCTGTTCTACAACGAGGGCGGCCGTATCCGCCTGCAGCCCGCCAACATCACCATGGAGCCGATCTACGTGAGCCCCGCCAACGTGCAAATCGAGGGCCGCGTGGTTGGTGTGCTGCGCAGCATGTTCTAAGCCTTGCGCAGTACGAGGGGGCGGGCTAGGGCTACGTCATTGTGGGCGCGGTTGCCAGAACCCGGCGGTTGAAACCGCGTCGGCAGGGCCTGTGGCCGCGCGTCGGCCTGCGCGGACGCGCCCGCGCAGGCGGGCGCCCGGCGCAGCGCGCCACCCCGGCGCGCGTTCACGCGCCCGTCGGCCGACTATGACGTAGCCCTAGGGGCGGGCCACAGGGCTCGCCTCTTTTTGATTCGCCGTGCTATACTGCCGCAAACGTGAGCAGGGTCGCCAGGGGAAGGTGGCCAGGAGGCATACGCAGCCAGAGCATGTAGAGCGCATGGGCTCCGCGCAAAGCGGAGTTGACGAGGGTGGAGGTTCCTCACGGCAACGTGAGGCTAAGGGCCGGTGCTTGCCAGCGGCCTGAACATCGACAGACCAGCGGAAGCCTCCCAGGCGCGGGTGCCGCCTGAGAGCGATCAGCGCAATGCCTCCCGGCGACGGGTAGGACAAAGCTGATCGCAGTGGCCCACCCCTTTTTTTCGCTATTCCCCTATGTTCGTGTGCAGAATCAGTTCGCAGTTCGCAGCGGCAGTTCAGTCGCCGCTTCGAGCTGTCGTGGAGCAAAAACATATGTGTGGAATTGTCGGATACATCGGTCCGCGCGAGGCCACCGACGTTGTGGTCGGCGGCCTGCAGCGCCTGGAGTACCGCGGCTACGACTCGGCGGGCATCGCGATCTACGCGCCCGCGCCCGGCTTGCAGCTGCGGCGCAGCGTGGGTAAGCTCAGCAACCTCGTGCTGCGGCTCGCCAAAGAGCCGGCCACCGGCCAGATCGGCATCGGCCATACCCGCTGGGCCACCCACGGCGATGTCACCGAGGCCAACGCGCACCCCCACCGCGACGCCAGCGGCGCCATCGTGGTAATCCAGAACGGTATCGTCGAGAACTACCTGGAGCTCAAGGCGCACCTGAGCGAGCATGGCTACCAGTTCCACTCCCAGACCGACACCGAGGTGATCGCCCAGCTTGTTGGCCACTACTACCGCGAGGAGCGCGCACTAGAGCCGGCCGTGCGCCGGGCTATGGCCGAGCTGCGCGGCGGCAACGCCGTAGTGGCCTTCTGCGCCCACGAGCCGGATCGCCTGGTGGCAGCGCGCCTCGGCAATGCCGGCGGCGTGGTGATCGGCCTCGGCCAGGGCGAGTGCTTCGTGGCCTCCGACGTGCCCGCCATCCTCGACTACACCCGCGACCTGATCTTCCTGGAGGATCGCGAGCTGGCCGTGATCACCCGCGCCGGCGCGACGATTACAAGCCTAGAGGGCGCCCCCGTGAGCCGCGCGCCGGTGACGGTGGCATGGGACCCGGTGGCCGCCGCCAAGGGCGACTACAAACATTTTATGCAGAAGGAGATCCACGAGCAGCCCCGCGCCCTCACCGATGTGCTGCGCGACCGGATCGACCACGAGGCTGGGCGGGTGCAGCTGGACGATCTGGCCCTCGACGACGCGGCCCTGCGCCGCGTGGAGCGGATCTATGCCACCGCCTGCGGCACCGCCTGGCACGCCGCGCTCGTGGCCAAGTTCATGATCGAGCGCCTGGCGCGCGTGCGCGTAGAGGTGGACTACGCCAGCGAGTTTCGCTACCGCGAGCCCGTGCTCGGCGCCGACGCCCTGCTGCTGGCCTTCACCCAGAGCGGCGAGACGGTGGACACGCTGGCGGCGATGGCCGAGGCCCGCGCACAGGGCGTGCCGAGCGTGGCGATTGTCAACGCGATCGGCAGCCAGGCTGCGCGCGTGGCCGACGGCGGCCCGCTCTACCTGCACGCCGGCCCAGAGATCGGCGTGGCCTCCACCAAGGCCTTCACCTCGATGCTGGCGGTGGCCTACCTGTTCGCACTGCGGCTTGCGCAGGCGCGCGGCACGCTTACACCGGCGCAAATGCGCCCGCACCTTCAGGCGCTGGTGGAGCTGCCGGGCAAGGCGGCGCGCGTGATCGAGCAGGCGCTGCCGATCTGCGCCGAGCTGGCGGATCACTACCATCGCGCCGACAATGCGCTGTTCCTGGGGCGCCAGGCCAGCTACCCGATCGCGCTGGAGGGCGCGCTGAAGCTCAAGGAGATCAGCTACATTCACGCCGAGGGCTACCCGGCCGTCGAGATGAAGCATGGCCCCATCGCGCTGATCGACGTGGCCATGCCTGTGGTCTGTATCGCCCCACAGGACGCAATCTACGCCAAGATGATCAGCAACATCGAGCAGGTGCGCGCACGCCACGGCCAGATCATCGCCGTGGGCACAGAGGGCGATACCCTGCTGGCCTCCAAGGCCGACTACGTGATCAGCGTGCCCGCAACCCTGCCACTACTCCAGCCTATCCTCAGCGTGATCCCGCTCCAGATCCTGGCCTACCACATGGCGCTCAGCCGGGGCTGCGACGTGGACCAGCCGCGCAACCTGGCCAAGAGCGTCACGGTGGAGTAGGGGCGGCGCACCATCTCGCTGGCTAGAACTTCGTGCGGGCACCACTTGTGGGCGCCCGCCAACCACACCTGCTCACAACGAGCTATGCTATGCTTGTGCCAGCAGCACCAATCGCGCCGACGGAGGCAACGATGAGTATCTCCTTGGAAGCAGTGCAGGCATTGGCCGATGAGCTTTCGCCGCGCGATCTGGCGCGACTGCTAGAGCATCTTTCGGGTCGTTTAGCACGCGCGCTTGCTGGCGATAAGGCGGACAACCTTGCAGCTGCCACACCGAGCCTTGAGCAGCTTTGGCAGCTGCTAGACGCAGATCCAGATGGCTGGAACGGCCAAGTGACGACTAGTGAAGTGCTAAGCGCCAGCCGACGCTGATGTACACCCTTGATGCAAGTGTCTGGGCCGGGAATCTGCGTCATCTGTGGACAACATGTCCGGCACATAGACGTTGCATTCCCCCTGGCGCCCCACCCTGTACCTGGCGTGGTACAATCTCCGCGATCCCTGCCCAGCCATGCTCCTTTGCCCATACGAGTAGCCATGCCACGCTCGCCGCGCACCCCGAAGTCGACCGAGATCGCCAGCTACCAGCACCCGCAGGCTTCCAGCCCCCAGCGGCCCGATGTCGGTACGCAGGCCCAGTTTCGCAAAAAGTTCAAGCCTCAGCCCTACCGCTACGACTCGTCGCTCGCCCCCGAGCTAACCTGGGACAGCCAGAACCCCGCCCGCGAGCAGGGTGAGCATGCCCTTGCTGAGCTCGAGCGAAGCATTGCGACCATGCGCGCCACCCTGGCAACCCAGCCCGACCCTGAGCTCGATGCGGCTCTACGCCAGGCCGAAGAGGCTGCCCGCACCCTCAAAGCGCTCAGTCGGCCCTTCCTAAACTGGACTGGTAAGGCCGAGCGGCTCTCGTTCAAGGTGCCAACGCTGCCGCTCTTCGTTCACGAGCGCCTCTCCACTGAGGCCATCCTTGCGGCTGTCCGCAAAGGCTTCGCGCTTCAGGGTAAGCTCGATTTCTTTGGCGACGAGCGGCGCTCGATCGCTGACCAGGTGCTGCGCCCGTACGAGGCCGGCCCGTGGCGTAATCGTATGGTGCTCGGCGACTCGCTGGTGGCCATGAACGCGCTGCTGCATATCGAGCAGCTCGGCGGCCAGGTGCAGATGATCTATATCGACCCGCCCTACGGGGTGAAGTTCGGCTCGAACTTCCAGCCCTTCGTGCGCCGCCGCGACGTGGACCATAACGACGATGAGGATATGACCCGCGAGCCCGAGATGGTGAAGGCCTACCGCGATACCTGGGAGCTTGGCCTGCACTCCTACCTGACGTATCTCCGCGACCGCCTGCTGCTCGCCCGCGATTTGCTCCACCCCTCCGGCTCGGTCTTCGTCCAGATTAGCGATGATAACCTGCACCACGTCCGCGAGATAATGGACGAGGTGTTTGGCGCAGAGAATTTTGCGTCGCTGATCACGTTTCAGAAAACCACTGGGGCGACAACAAAAACTCTTCCTGTTACATCAAT
>Ga0136636_10001728_pt1 | contig 12852 bp, 10 predicted proteins | sample AntDrymUQ8522106_2_FD_104653 | JGI IMG/M metagenome (GOLD analysis project Ga0136636, IMG submission 104653) | Polar desert sand microbial communities from Dry Valleys, Antarctica - metaG UQ852 (21.06) | ecosystem: Environmental > Terrestrial > Soil > Desert | place: Antarctica: Dry Valley... | reverse complement strand
TTTATATTACTCCTTACTGAAAGCGGCATCGAATGCCAGTGTACTTGGAGAGAAATCTTTCTTTTTAACGTATTCGCACGATTCTGCGGCACCCAGTTCACGGTCCATACCGCTGTCTTCCCATTCAACAGAAAGAGGGCCGGTGTACTGTATATCATTCAGTGCCCGGATAATTTTCTCAAAATCGATCTTTCCGCGACCTACGCTTCTGAAATTCCAGAAACGGCGGTTATCCCCAAAATCGGTATGACCACCAAACACGCCAATTGTTCCGGGCTGATCGTTCCAGGTTACATCTTTCATATGAACGTGGAAGATCCGGTCGCTGAATTCGTATATAAACCGTACGTAATCAACGCCCTGGTAACCGAAGTGGCTGGGATCGAAATTAAAACCAAAAGCGGGGTGATTATTTACTGCTTTCAGAGCCCTTTTGGCCGTTTCGATATCAAAAGCAATCTCGGTAGGATGAACCTCGAGCGCATATTTAATTCCCATTTCCTGGTAAGCATCAAGAATCGGGATCCAGCGTTTAGCAAAGTCCTTATATCCATCTTCGAGGGTTTCCTGTGAAACAGAAGGGAAGGAGTAGAGATATGGCCAGATGGAACTTCCCGTAAAACCATTCACTACCTTCAAACCAAGACGCCTGGCTACACGTCCTGTTTCGATAACTTCGGCTGCAGCCCTTTGACGGATTCCCTCCGCGTCGCCATCTCCCCAGATTGCTTCCGAAAGCATTCCTTTATGGCGCATATCGGGATTGTCGCAGACAGCTTGTCCTACAAGGTGAGTCGAGATCGAAAACAATTGAAGATCATACTTTTTCAGCAATGCAAGTTTGGCGTCGCAATACGCCTGATCTGCTTTATCAACTTCGATATGGTCGCCCCAGCAGGCCAGTTCAAGACCATCGTATCCGAATGATTTGGCTTTTTGTGCTACTGTTTCAAGCGTCAGATCGGCCCATTGGCCGGTAAAAAGTGTTACTGCTCTTTTCATTATCATTAGTTTTATTTGTCCTGCTTAGTTATTCGGCAAATTTTACCCATTTCTGCTGGTCGTTGTAACCTGCTTCCACAACGGTATCGATAAACTGCATTCCGCGGATACCATCTTCGACGGTGGGGAAATCGAGCCATTCGGCTTTTGGTGTTTCACCATTCATTTTCGCGCGAACTGTGAATGAGAAATTACGGTAAATATTGGCAAATGCTTCAAGGTAGCCTTCGGGATGTCCACCAGGAGTACGGGTATTGTGTTTCGCAATGTCACTCATATAGCCCGATCCCACACGGACAACTTCTGCTGGTTTATCACTCCATTTGATCATTAAGGTATTGGGCTCGTGCTGCAACCAGTCGAGGCCGCCTTTATCACCGTAAACCCTTAGCCGGATTGCATTTTCTTCGCCTGCAGCAATCTGTGTGGCAACCAGTACACCTTTTGCGCCATTGTTGAAACGGAGCAAAGCTGTCCCGTCATCATCAAGCAAACGGCCTGGTACGAATACGTTGAGTTCAGCACAAACTTCGACTGTTTTCAGTCCTGTTACATATTCTGCCAGATGATGAGCATGAGTACCGATATCGCCCATACAACCTGCCTTACCGGAACGTTTTGGGTCTGTACGCCACGAAGCTTGCGGGTTTCCCGAATCTTCGAGTTTGGAAGAGAGCCATCCCTGCGGATATTCGACAAGCACCTTACGTATTTTCCCAAAATCACCCCGACGTACACGCTCGCGCGCTTCCTTAACTGCAGGATAACCGGAATAGGTATGCGTAAGCGCAAGAGTCAGACCAGTCTCCTCCACTTTTGCCTTTAATTGTTTGGCTTCACCGAGGGTAAATGTGATGGGTTTATCGATCACCACGTTGAACCCGTTTTCAAGTGCCATCATGGCCGGTTCGAAGTGTGCAAAGTTGGGCGTAACTATGGTTACGAAATCCATCCGTTCGCCTTCAGGAAGTTTCACCTCGTTCTCAAACATCTCTTTGAACGTAGTATATACGCGGTTGTCGGGCAGGAAATACGATTTTCCTGATGAGATTGATACATCAGGGTTAATACTAAAACAACCGCAAACCAGTTCGATCTGGTTGTCCATAAGGGCTGCAAGACGATGAATTGCACCTATAAAGGCGTCGCTTCCTCCACCTACCATTCCCATTCGCAATTTTCTATTCATGATTTTGAATTTATTATAGTTAAGTGTTTTTATTTGGCAATAAAGTTACAAACAAACTTTAATGAATTGGTTTAACAACTCATTTTTTACAAAGGAATAAACACATTTTGTTATGAATGGTCAGAAAATCCGACATAATGGTGTTATTTTCGCGGCTGGAAGAACGCCAGTAGACCATAATAGCCGGAGTACACCGTCCGGCTAAAAGAGTATTGGCGTTTAATTGTGCGGTGCCTGTGATTAAAATCTCTAAAAATGAAAAAATAATGGCCTCTAAAAAACGAAAACCATTAATCAGACAATTGATCAATACCCTTATTTTGACGATAATTATTTCGGGTGTTTATATTTCTTATACAATTATATATGATTTGCGGGTACGTTTTATCAACAATTCTGAACTGAGCGATCTTGCTGGCATAAATAAAAAGTATGCAGTTCGCTTTGAGGAGTTTGTTGACGAAATTGAAAAGGAAACAGAGTGGAAGGTTTTAATCATTAGTGGCTTACGTACGAAGGAGGAACAAATTCAGTTAAAACGCGATAATCCGCGCAATGCTGCAGTCAGCAAAAGCCGTCATGTATTGGGGCGTGCTGTTGATATTAATCTGTATAAGCGTGAAGGTCTTGGTATTGTGTGGTTGAAAAAGAGTAGCTCAGTAGCTTCGTGGCGAAGAACTGGTGTTACAGATATCGCAAAACGACATCAGCTTTTATGGGGTGGATTATACCGGAATTATCATGATCCGGTTCATTTCGAGATCAATTAAAATATGCAGAGACGTTGCATGCAACGTCTCTGCATATTTTAATATTAACTGAGCGTGATATTACGCTTTAGCTATCTTTTCATCTTCTTTTTTGGGCTCTTTAGCCTTGCCGGGAACATAAACTACATAACTGCTCATATCAACTGCACCGATTTGCAGGTTTTCAGGAAGATAAGTCAACGTTGAATTGCTGATCTCTTCCCATGTTACTGACTTACCTGAATAAGCTGATTCACGCCCCATAATTCCTGTAAGACATGAAATGGCTGTTTCTTCGGCCTGGTTAATAGGGGTGTTCGACCTGATATGGTTTACGAAGTCAACATGCTCAAGCACGTAAGGATTAAGCTGTTTGAAGTCGGCTTTTTCTTTTTCCTTATCAAAACTCCAGAGCACTGTTCCCTGAAGATCTGTGATTTCCATTGTATTGCTGCTCCAGGCACCTTTTGTTCCCTGGATATGTTCCGAAACGTTGTTTGCGCATCCGTCAATCTGACGGCACATGCTGTGTAAATGAACTCCGCCTTCATATTCAAAGTCAACACTGAACATATCGTACTGGTCGCCTGATAACCTGCGTTGTTTTGCACCAAATCCGACTGCTTTCACCGGTTTTTTACCAAAGAACCAGTTGAATACGTCGAGGTTATGAACATGCTGTTCAACAATATGATCACCTGAAAGCCATTTCCAGTTTACCCAGTCGCGAACCATGAATTCCATATCTGTCCATTCCGGTTTACGGTCCCTGTACCATAACATCGACTGGTTCCAGTAAACATTTCCTGATACAATTTCACCGATCAGACCGCTTTGAATCTGTTTGAAACTTTCAACATAGCTTCTCTGATGATGACGTTGCGTTCCTGTAACTACGCAAAGTCCCTGTGATTCCGCTTTTTTTGCTGTTGCCATAATTGAACGGGCACCAACCGGGTCAACACAAATGGGTTTTTCCATAAATACGTGTTTCCCTGCCTCTACGGCTGCTTCAAAATGGGTAGGACGAAATACCGGTGGAGTGGCAATGATGACCAGGTCAACTCCGGCGGCAATTACGTTTTTATAATTGTCGAAACCTGTAAAGCACATATTGTCAGGAACTTCTACCTGATATTTTTCTTTAAGTCCTTTGCGGCAATCGTTAATGCGATCCATGAAAAGGTCTCCCAGTGCTACGACCTGAAGATTAGGCGCTGAATCAAGGAAATTCTGAACGGCACCTGAACCTCTTCCGCCGCAACCGATCACACCGGCTCTTAAAATTTTACCATCATTGGCTTTATCTACCAAATCAGGAATATAGGCTCCGGCTAATGATTGTACCGGCACTAATTTGGCCGGTCCTGAAGAGGTGCAGGATGTCATAATGGCTCCCGCGCCCATAGTCCCAACAGCACCAACAACTGCTGAAGTCTTGAAAAAATCTCTCCTGTTAAACGAATTTTTTTTAGTCATGATTTCTGTGTCTTAATGGATTAGTATCAAACTCAAATTTAATTAATAATTACAGAACTATCGGGTTCACAAACAACCCGGAATCCAATCCCTTTAATATCGGAATACCACCAGATACTCTTGGGTTGCTGCGGATCTGTCTTCAACCAGTCTGCCGTCCGGGTAAATCCCCTGGCAGCCGACCGAAGATCTTTGGCATCGTACGAGTAATTTCCTCCACGAATGACGTGTTCCTCACCTGATTCGGGCCCTTTGGGATCGGTAACGGTTGTCCCGGTTTTCGAATAGGCGTCTTCAGTATAAAAATCGGAGCAATACTCGAGTACATTTCCTGTTGTATTTTTTAATCCGAAAGGATTTGTTTTTACGAATGATGACTCCTGTGTTTTTCCCATCGAATTTAACTCGTACACCACATAACTGCTGATTACGGAGGTATCTGCTCCCATAATTTTGCTGCGTAATCCTTGTTTTGATAAACGTTTTGGATCACCCGGGAAGAAATACGGGGTCTCACTACCGGCTCTGCAGGCATATTCCCATTCTGCTTCTGTCGGCAACCGGTAATGCTTTCCGGTTACTTTTGACAACCACTGGCAATAGATGCTTGCAGAGTAGTGTGTCATTGTAATCGCGGGTCGTTTTCCGCTTCCCCATCCCTGGTCCGGTATTCCGAAAGGTGGAGTCGGGCCGGTCACTGCGTCAGGAGCACTGGCATTGTGTGCGATGGTAACTTCGGGATCAGCACGTCCTTCCGACATTGTGGAGGCAAAGTAAGTCCAGAATTCATCCCATGTCACTTCAACTTCTCCCATAAAGAAGGGGGAAACAGTTACATTACGAACAGGTCCTTCATTATTTTTGCGGTAAGCCTCGTCTTCGGGACTTCCCATTTTATAGGTTCCGCCTTTAATGGCAATCATATTAAACGAAACCGCACTGTTGGGAATAAATTCCTCAAAGTTTTCAAATTTGGTTACCGTTGCAGGAGCTGGATATATAACCTTCGATGCAGTACTGGTTACCGGTACGCCGGTCATTTGACCATGAATGTAATTCGGCAAAAAGTGACCAACATCAAGGTGACAGTTGATGCATTGAAGATTAAGTGCCTCAGCATTTTTTTCGTAGTAAAGATGGGCAGTTCCTCCTTCGGTGGAAAGTCCCTTTGAGAATAAATTCTGATGGCATTTTAAGCACGATTCATTATAGACGATCTTAACAGCATATTCAAGCGTACGTCTGTTTTCCCAGTTGAAGGATGCGCTATCCTTAAAATAATATCCGTAAACATCCTTAAGACCGGTTTTTGCTTTTACAAATAAATAAGAATTATCTTCTTTAGGCGGTAAATGGCAATCTACGCAATGTACTCTAACCCCGCTTGCATTGTAATAATGAGTCGATTTTTTCCATGCAGCATCTGCCTCGGGGTGTATATGACACGATTGACAATACTCGTCGGTTGATGTGTAATGCAAGGCCTTGTTACTCAAAATCAGTAAGCTGGTGAAAATTATCAATCCTGAAAAAAATACAAGCCAGGACCATCGGGGGAATTTAAACTTTTTGCTCATAAAAAAAGGGAAACCGTAAAATTAAAATATATTAGTTCTTTGGGGGCCAAATATAACGAATAAACGTGTATAAAGTCATTGTTTTAAATGTGGATTCATTCTTAATAACATGGAATATATTTACTTAAAGTTACATATTTCAGTTGAAAACACACGGATAAGCCAAGGAGTCAGGATGATTTTTGTATTTTTATAACGGGGGAGTTGTCCTATTGATGATGTTAAAGAAAAAGATTAATTTTCAACTGTGAAATAAGCAAATCGTCAGACCTTTTAATTCCTGTCAAAATGAAGACAACAAACTTTTTAGTTATTTTTCTGATCGTATTGTTAAGTACATCCTGCAGCCAACAAATGGATAACCGGCCAAAAGCCGATTTTGTCCCGGACTGGAAAACACAGCTCGATAATCAACTCCAGCTGATGGGCCACCGTAATTGGATTTTAGTTGTCGATAAAGCCTTCCCGCAGCAAAATGCCGCAGGTATTGTTACCATCAATACGGGCGAAGCATTATTGCCTGTTTTGCAGCACACGATAAAGCAAATTAATCAGTCATCACATGTAAAACCTATTATTTTTACGGATGCTGAGCTAAATTTTATCACGGAAAAGCAGGTTCCGGAAATTGAAAAATTTAAAACTGATTTATTCGGGATAATACCAAAGGAACAGACACAGACGATGCTGCATGATTCAGTTTTTGTCCGGATCGCAAAGGCATCGGAGTTATTCAGGGTAGTTGTGTTAAAAACAGATCAGGTAATTCCTTATTCTTCCGTATTCCTGCAGCTCGATTGCAAATACTGGACCGGTGAAAATGAAGAACTGCTTCGAGAATCAATGCGAAATACCAAAATGAAATAGATGCAATCTTTATAACTACATTAAAATCAAGGCAAATGTTAAAAAAATCGCTTAAAATCCTAAGGAAATCGCTGTTGTTGATTGTTCTGGTTTCGGTTAATGCTAATCAATTGAAGTCCCAGGATCAGCATCTTCCCTGGACAAAACAGGCAGCCGGAGTTTGGAAGGCGAAGGCCGGAAATCCGGAAGCAGTAAATTTCACAACTATTTCGGGCGTGAGTCCAAAGTTGAATGCCCTCAATGCGATGAAGGATGTGGGGTTCCCGCTTGCAGAGAATGAAATCAAGGCAATAGTATTTGACGGGAAAACTTATCTTCAGTTTCCGCTCGACACACTTGAAAAAGTGTTTGGTCTCGGTCTAAATTTTAAAACGGTGGAGCAACGTGGCCGTATTCTGCGGCTGCATGTCGATCATTACGGCGGTGAGGACAATGGACGTACTCATGCGCCGGTTCCATTTTATGTTTCATCAAAAGGATATGGCGTCTTCATCAACTCAGCCCGGTATATTGATGTTTGGGCCGGCACTGCCATTCCAAAAGACAGCAAAGTACCCATGATTGCCCGTGACCGGAATACCGATAAAAAGTGGACTTCACAACCTTATTCAGACAATGTATCTTTTCTCATTCCTGCCGAAGGCGTTGAGATCATGATCTTTGGCGGACCGACGGCCCTTGATGCCGTGAGTCGTTTTAATCTTTTTAATGGCGGCGGTTGTTTGCCTCCGAGATGGGGACTTGGTTTCTGGCACCGGACGCCCACGCTTTACAGTGATCAGAAAGTTTTGGATGAGATCGCTGAGTTTAAGAAACATCAGTTTCCGCTGTCAGTTATCGGACTGGAACCGGGATGGCAAAGCAAATCCTATCCCTGTACTTATGAATGGGATCCGGGTCGTTTCCCTGAACCGGCGAAGTTTATCGCGCAGTTGAAAGCACAAGGTATTCAGACTAATCTGTGGATTAACCCTTACATCTCGCCCGAATCTCAATTGATTAAAAAACTAAAGCCGTACACCGCATCACATACGGTCTGGAATGGTTTTGTTCCCGATTACGGGTTGCCCCAGGTTAACACCATCATTGGCGATCACATGAAAAAATATCAGCTCGACCTGGGTGTGAGTGGTTTCAAAATGGATGAAAATGATGGTTACGATAAATGGCTCTGGCCCGATGTAACACTTTTCCCTTCGAAAATTCCTGCCGAACAGATGCGCCAACTTTATGGTGTGATGATGCAGAAAATGACAGCCAAGCTTTACCGCGAACAAAACCGGCGGACTTACGGTTTGGTACGTGCTTCAAATGCAGGAAGTGTTTCTTTCCCGTATGTTATTTATAACGACTATTACAGCCACCGCGATTTTATTACAGCTTTGATTAATAGTTCGTTCATTGGAGTGTTGTGGACCCCCGAAGTAAGGGGTTCGAAAACTGCGGAGGAGTGGTTGCGGCGGATGCAGACCGTTTGCTTTTCACCGCTGGCTATGCTTAATGCATGGTCGGACGGCACCAAACCATGGTCATTTCCTGAAGTTAAAAAACAGGTCTCTGACGTGGCCAACCTTCGCATGCAACTTATACCTTATATCTATACCTGCTTTGCCGAATATGCATTTTATGGAAGACCACCCATGCGTGCAATGAATCTCGTGGAAGGGTTCAATACAACTGATGAAAAAATTGAGGGTCAGCTTAGCTCCACAGAAAATCCGTATGCTCAGGCGACAAGAAAGGAGATGAAGGATCAGTTTATGATGGGCGACAATATATTGGTGGCACCCGTATTTGCCGGAGAAACAACCCGAAAGATTATTCTTCCGAAAGGAAAATGGTACGATTTTTACACAGGCAAACTTGCAGGCGAGGCCGAAGTAATCAATGTATCACCGGGTCTGGATATTATTCCTGTTTATGTGAAAGATGGCGGAATTATCCCAATGTACGAATCGGCCCAGGCTTCAATTAAAGCAGGGGAGAAGAACAACCTGGTCATCCGCTATTACGGAAATAAAAAAGAAGCCAGCTATAAATTGTATGATGATGACGGTGAAACGTTTGATTATGAGAAAGGTGATTTTTCATGGCGTGAAATAAAAATTGTTGCCGGAAAAGATGGCGCATTGAATGGCACTGTTTCAAAAGCTGAAAAATCAAAACCCGATAATCTCGGTGTAGTGAAATTTCAATGGATGACAAAGTAACAAGGAGGGTCGGCGTCCTGGAGGTATAACGACTCAAATCACACATAATCTTCAGGAGCAAAAGTGTACTGAAGAGAGGTAGAGGTTATAATTAAAAATTATCTTCGGATTTTAGGATAGGGCACATGATATCCTTTCACTGCAAACCATATTATCTTATTCAGTTCATCATCATCGGCTTCATCGGCTTCATCCAGCGGCATACTCATTGACTTTTTAGCCCAGTACAATTGCTTCCCCTTCAGGGTTGACAATTTCGGATTCATCTGATTAAGCGGAATCAGGTTGGGCAGTGCTTTGTACGGGGTGAAGTCAGGTTTGTCGGTGAAACAATCATCCATTGGTTCGGCAACAAGGTCAAACTGGCTCATTGGCGGCAGGCCGAGGATTAATTCTATTGTCCGCAAAATACTGTTCTGATTGTAATGGGTACTTACAACTTCTCCTCTTTTCGTGTAAGGGCTTATGCAAAAGGCCACAGTGCGCTTTCCATCCACATGATCGAGCCCCGATTGCGGATCATCCTGGATAACGAAGATAGCTGTCTCTTTCCAGAATTTGCTGTGGCTGATTGCTTCAACTATCTGTCCCAATGCCAGGTCATTATCAGCAACAGCGGCGTTTGGTGCAGGATAATTTTCATTCACACCTACCGTATGATCATTGGGAAGTAACATCAGCATAAATGAGGGTAGTTCTCCCTTAGCTTCGTAAGCGTTGAGTTCCTTAATAAATTCCCTTGCACGCGTTACATCGGGTATTTTACCGGAAAAGCCCGGAAATGTCGGACAATTATACGGCTCCAGGGTATGAAGTTTTGATTTGGCGATGATTTTTACCGCGTTAGTCTGATTCAGGTATTCATTGTACATCTGAGTCCACGATACATTTTTAGGGTCTGTCTCTTCGCCAATAAATTCACCATAGTTTCGAAAAGTCAGTCCTTTTTTCAGTACATAATCCCATATAAAACCTGAAGATGCAAAAGCCATAGGATCATCACCCCTGTATGGATAGCTTCGTATAAACCCGCCAAAACTTTTTTCAAGATAATCAGTAACATAACCTTCGTCTGTCCACTGATGACCATCGGCACTCAACACCCCGTTGCAATAGGTATTGTCAAGCAGGACAAAATTCTCGGCAAGGGCATGATGATTTGGGGTGACATTTCTGCCGAACTGGCATAATGTACTATCCCCGTTGCCTTGCGCTAATCCGCCGAAAACCTGGTCATAGGTTTTGTTCTCTTTAATGATATAGAGTACATGTTTGAAAACTGATTTTTCACCGGGCCTTGTCGGTACAGGAACAATTTTCTCTTTTACCTGCTCCAGTTTCATCGATTGGGTGATTTGCGGCAGACGCATACAGGTTGCTGCCTTCACGGTATAATCTTCAAGAACTTTTTTGGAAGGAACGGGGATAAAGGAAACGGAACCTGAATGATCGTTTGACTTATAACCCTTAGCCGTGGGGGTAAGATACCGTGTACCTGTGCCTTTGGTGTTGGCCACAAACAGCTGATCATTATTTTTACTCAGGATTACCGCACCCGGGTACCAGCCTGTAGGAATTAGTCCGTTGACTTTATCCGTCACAAGGTCAATCACGGCAATCAGATTATTCCCGCCATTTGCCACATATAATGTTTTACCATCTCCGGAGATTGCCAGCGCATTGGGAGCACTGCCAAATGGCAGGTCTGACATGGGTTTCGGATTAATGTCTTTAATCACTACATCCGTTTTTGTATTGATGACCGAGATCAGGTCACTGTTGGCGTTGGCCACATATAACTTGGAGCCATCGGGGTGAAGCACCATGCCTGACGGATGAAGATGCACCTTAATTTCCGTAATAACCTTACGGGTATTGATATCGATTACAGAAACGGTACCTGACGAGGCAATGCCTGTTGTTTGATCTACAACTACTTCCGATCCTGCTGACATGGCCGTTTTATCTCCTTTTACCGGAAGGCGTCCGCCCCAGTTCGAAACATATGCCTTATTGCCGGTTACTGTTACGGTATAAGGTGCAATTCCAACAGGAACATGCGCTTCAAACTTAAGGGTCTTCATATTGATTATACCCACTGAATTGTTCCGGTTAAGGGTAACATAAATATATCCGCGTTTTTCATCAATTGTAAATCCCCCCGGGTATTCGCGACCGTTTGTTGCCTTGCTTGATTTGTCTAGTAGCTCATTGTCCCATTCAAACTGTCCGTCGGATAAAATTTTTGAGGGAAGCAGTATTTCATCGTTCCAGACAAAAACTCCGTTTTCCTGCAATTTAGCCGAACGCAGGTAGCCTTTTGTATCGGTTATCCAAATTTTATGTCCGTTATCGCTAAAGCTGATGCCTGCAAAAGTATTTCCGCCACCCGGCAGGTTAAGGGTTTGTTTTACGGTTTTATTGGCCACGTCAAAAAACACGATGTCCTTAAGGTTTTTTGCAGCAAGAATCGTTTCATCGGGATTCAGCGCAATATCCACGGGTCTTCCCGGAAATGTAATGGTTGTTCCAGCGGGAGCAATGATCTGGGATGTCGGTACAATATGACTTTCATCCTTTTGTTTGCCTACAAGCGATTTTTTATCAAACCTATCGCGGACAGGTTTTTGTGCCCGTAATTGTGCAGAACTAACACAGAGGAAAACAAACAAAACCATTAATAGTTGACACCAATTGCAACACCATCCTGGTTTACTTAATAAGATTTTCATATTTCAACAATTTGGTGAAACAACCCTTTGATGCCCGCCTCTTTGCATGTGCGTGCCCACTGCCGGCAGTCGAGCGCTGAATGATCTTGTCGATTTTACTGATTCCGCTTTCAAATTCACTTACCAGTCCCAAATCTAAACATGTTAAAACCATCTGGTATTAGTTTTCTCGTTTACGGATGGAATTTTTACAGGTTCGTAATACAGCAAAACATTCCCGGAATGAAAAACTCTTGAATCAGTGAGTTTGAAATTTAACGGGTGAGCTACATTTTGAAACAAAGGATTCCCTTTGCCTAATACAACCGGGTTTATCATTATCCTGTACTCATCAATTAAGTTCAATTTTGTCAGTGATGAGGCAAGATTTGCACTGCCAAAAATCATCATCTCTTTCTCAGACTCCTGTTTCAGGTATATGATTTCTTCAGAGATTATTTCCTTCATCAACAATGAATTACTCCATGTGACTTTATCAAGTGTTTTTGAAAAAACCAGCTTATGAATACTGTTCATTCTTTCAGCAATTATCGGATCATCTGTCAATGCAGTCAAAGTTGGCCAGTAGCTTGCCATTAATTCATAAGTTTTTCGTCCGAATATCAGGAGATCAACAGATTCGAGCTGATCAACGGCAAATTCGTTAAACTCTTCATCTACATTATGCCAGTCGATTTCCCGGTTAATTCCTTCAAGGTAACCGTCGAGGGATACCAGGTTGAAAAGGATCATTTTACTCATTTGATAGTTGTCTTATTCGTCTGTTTTAAATTAACGGAGGAATCTCTCATGCGGTTCAAAATCTTTGGGTCAGGATGGCCGGCGACCTTGCATTTGGCGGGTCACCATCCAGCCGGGATATTCTGAAACCAGGGCACTTACCTCATCGAGTTGTTGAAATTCTTCTCCTGTAAGTTGCAATGACGTCGCGGCAATATTTTGTCTGAGCTGATCCAGGGTTTTCGCCCCGATAATAGTACTTGAAACTCCCGGCTGGTTTATTACCCAGTTAAGTGCAACGGTAGCCACAGAAACATTGTGAAGTTT
>Ga0136636_10001727_pt1 | contig 12854 bp, 12 predicted proteins | sample AntDrymUQ8522106_2_FD_104653 | JGI IMG/M metagenome (GOLD analysis project Ga0136636, IMG submission 104653) | Polar desert sand microbial communities from Dry Valleys, Antarctica - metaG UQ852 (21.06) | ecosystem: Environmental > Terrestrial > Soil > Desert | place: Antarctica: Dry Valley... | reverse complement strand
GCTCGAACTGCCCATACAACTAGCCAAATCGATCCAGCTAATAAGGCGATCGCGATCACAATTACAGTGACCAATCGACCAACATTAAATTTACGCTTGGGCTGAGCAGAGTTTGCCTTATCAGTTTGCGTATGGCTTGGTCGCTTAATGTCTTTGACGGCTTGATTGAAGTTTTTAGTTGATGACTGAGCAGGGGGGATATTGCCAGAACGATTAGTTTTTAGTGCAATTAAGCTGTCGCTGCTGCCATTGAGGTTTGTGGGGCGATCGATTACAGGTATTGCCGAACGCTGAAAACGATTAGGAGATTCAGGAGTATAGCTAGAAAGTTTTGCACTATAAGCATGAATATCTTCTGGTTCACGGCTTGATGTTTGTCTATCAGTAGGAGGGATTGGTGTAAGGCGATCACCTACAGGAGAAGTCCATTCTGATGACATGGTGCTTGTATTTGGCAATTCTTCAAGATATGCCTGTACTTGCTCATCAGCAAAATAATCCTTGAGAGATACGGTTTGACTCATAAGGTCACGAAAATGTGGGTAGACTTCTTCTTGCATCCAGCGCTCGCTGTAAAGGCATAGACCAGGCAATAGGTCAGGCGCACCTTCGGAGTTTTGACGAATAAATGCGATTTGATCTTCTTCTGCGCTCTGGTCGATCGCTGTACTCGCTTCTTCGGTTTGTCCCAACAGCAAAGCACATACTGCCTTTTCTAAGTAGATGTCCTGCCTAGCACTGAGTTTGACTAGCAGCCCTTTGGCGCGGCGAATTAAGGCGGGCTGACGTTGCGAGAAGCCCCTCGCAATCAATGCATATACAGCCAGATATGTGGCAACAGACGATGGACGACGAGCTTCTTCTTCAAATAGGGTTTGCTGCTCGATCGCAGTCATGTAGCTGCGAAGTTGTTGCATAAATCGTAAAAAGTCATCAATGCCCAAGCTGGAATAGTCATTTCCCGATCCGTCAATTCCGCGACGGGCATCTAGCATTTCTTGTAAAAGTGACATTCCTCGGCGATGTGCTTCAGTGTGATGATCGGGCGCAGCTAATAATTCGAGGATACGATAGGGACGTAGGCGAAATAGATCGGCTTGTATTTCACTACGGATGCTGAGAAATAAGCCTTCCCGTAACAAAATTTCTTGGGCGGACTCTAGTGATCCTGCGGCGGATTCATACTGACCTTGCTTCCAATATTCACGCCCTAAGTCTAGGTATGCTAGGGATACTGATAATAATAAATCTGGATCGTGGGGAGAAATACGACTAGACTGATGTTCGGCTTCTTCGGGGTCGTAGTAAGGTTTAGCTAGGGATAGTACTCTTTCAGATTCTCCAAGTTCGTACAAAATAAGTAGCAGCCCTGTGAAGTCTTTTTCGTCAGCTTCAATCTGAGGTGACAAGCTTTGGCGATCGCTTGTAAGTATTTCTGCCCCTTCCGTAGCAACTGCCGTATTTTGGCGCTCTTTATCAATTAGAAATTCATAGGCTCTATCAAGAATCCGCTTACGTGAGGCGATCGCGGCATCAGAATATTCGCGCCTTGGCATAGAGAGCAGGCGGTCACGATGGACTTGATGGATTTTATCTAGCCCCGATAGATGGGTTAAACCAAGGATGCGATAGCAGTCTAGGGGAACTCTCACTTTGCTTCTCTACCCAAAACTTTAATTGGAAGTGCCGATCTGAACGCCGATAATGCCAACCTGTTTGCCTCTCAAATTTTAAAGATGCTCCGTGTCTAACTTGCCAATTTAATCAACAGTTCAATCAACATAGACTCATTGCACTCATATCAAAAAATGAGTACATTAAACGCACGAATTATACACCAAGTTAAGAGAAATAAAATCAAGAACGGCTGGCTTTCACAAAACCAATTTTGAGGCTTGTAGCGCCGTAAGCGCTACAAGCCTCAAAATTGGTTTCACAATGAGAATTACTAGGCTGAAGTGTAAAGCATTTTTCATACCTTTTTTGGATTATGCATCATTATCAAAGGCATGGCGATCGCTATCAAGTACTCCAAAATTGTTTTTTGAAGGAACTAGCTATCAAGGGCAATCGCCCTATTAATTGCAAACTTTTCACCAAGTCGGGTTTGATAGGCTCGTAAATCTTTAGGGCTGATCCCACTGATGATGCAAAAACTATCGATATCAAGATTTCGACCAAGCATTTCAATGCACCAAGTATGTCTTGCCTGCTCAATTTCTAATGGTGAACCATCAAAATTATGGTGTGTCTGTGTCCAGCGTTTCCACATCTGCTCAACTGCTTCTAAAGATAAAGCTTGGCGATCGCTACTAAAAAACATCAAGTCAATTTGCTCATTTGGCTTAGTATCTTTAAGCTCATTTCTTCTGATTTTTAAGTAGGCACTCAGAGGATTGTTATTAGCGGAGCCATAGCGATGGCCAAGTATATTTTGATTGAGCGGAACTGTGCGACCAATATCAGTGATGTCTTCGTGACTATCGCTAATTCTTAAAATGCCGTGATTAGATTGAATTTGGTAATCTTGCATTCGCAGATGGATCAAATTATTTACCTTAATTCCTGCGCCAAATAATAAATAAGCGATCGCATAATCCTTAGCACCACATTTTTTTGCTTGTAATAAAATTTCTCGCACTGTTTCCGCAGAAATATCAACAATTGATTGTGCCTTAGCAATGGGGCTGACCTCTTGGACAAACATATCCACGAGGGTATTGATAAACTCATCGCGATCCTCCCAAATAGCCTGCACATCGCTAGTCAAGGTGATTACGGCATAACCTAAAATGCAAGTATTTAATAATTTTGCTAGCTTAATCGGAGGTAAAGAGTATTGCAATCGCGAATTTACTAGTACATCATTGATAGCCGTAGCGATCGTTTGATTAACTTGATTAACCCCCTGAGCTAGAGCTTGGCGACTCTCGATTGGATACTGCCCAGCTTCACCCACTAGCGATCGCATTAATTCAGGTACGCTTTCAATTGCTCGCAAAGAACTTTGGACATAGTATTTAAGAAAGCGGCTCAAATCACTTCGACTAGAAATATCCGATATCATCAAAGACTCTCCCACTTGAGCCAAGACTAAATATTTTTGTAAGCATTCCTGTAGCACCGCTAACAATAAACCATGTTTATTGCCAAAATGCCGAAATAAAGTAACTTCATTAACTTTGGCAAAGTCAGCAATTTGACGAGTGGTTGTCTCGGTAATTCCTTTACTAGCAAACAACTCCAAGGCAGTATCAACAATGCGCTGACGAGTAGGGATTCGAGATACAGACATGGGCGTATGTACCATTGAGATGATTTGCAAGTGATACTTGCATTATTACTTAAAAAACAGTTAGACTTTACAGTAAGTGTAAGTAATACTTGCATAGTCATAGCCCCAAACCGCAATTTTACCTCACCAATTTTTAATATTTCATGACTGCCATTACTGAAGATACTTCCCTGCAAAAGCTGAATTGGACAAATGTTGCCTTCTTCAGCGCTTTTCACGTAGCTGCATTAGCTGCCCCATTTTATTTCTCTTGGCAAGCTGTAGCCCTTACAGTCTTCTTGCATTGGTTATTTGGCAGTATCGGCATCTGCCTCGCTTATCACCGATTACTTAGCCATCGCAGCTTTCAAGTACCCAAGTTTTTAGAATATATTTTGGTTACTATTGGGGCTTTAGCAATTCAAGGCGGTCCAGTATTTTGGGTGGGTGGTCACCGCCAGCATCATGGATTTACTGAAGACAATCAAAAAGATCCCTATTCCGCTAACCGTGGCTTTTGGTTCAGCCACATTATGTGGATCATCCGATCTAGACCAGAACATTTTCAACGTGAAAACTACCAGAAGTTTGCTCCAGACCTTGCTAACGATCCGTATTATGCATTCTTAGATCGCTTCTTTCTGGCGCTACAGATCCCCTTGGGCTTAGCCCTTTACTTTGTCGGTGAAAAACTATTTGCGGGTCTAGGCACGTCCTTTGTGGTTTATGGCGTTTTTGTACGCTCAGTGGTGCTTTGGCATAGTACTTGGTTAATTAATTCAGCTTGCCATAAGTGGGGGTACAAAAATTTTGGTGAGACTCGCGATCACTCTACAAATCTCTGGTGGGCGGCTATTCTTACCTACGGAGAAGGTTGGCACAACAATCATCATGCATTTCCTAAATCAGCAAAGGCTGGCTTGAAGTGGTGGGAACTTGATCCGACTTGGGGCGTAATTAGTTTATTGCAGTTTCTTGGTTTAGCCAAAAAGGTATACCTTCCTGAGCCTTGGCAACCTCAATCAAAATAATTTAAAGATATGGCTATATCCAGTCCAGTCATGATGTAAAACCTAAGAGACTTGTGGTGCAAAGTACCGCAAGTTTTTTAGTACAAAAGGCAACTTTAAAAAATCAATTTTTAAAGTTGTCTTTTTAATTTATTAAGTAGCTAAAAAAGATACACTAACTTTGCCGTTTATGTGACACGCTATTTTAATTATGCGCTTGGAAATGCAGGAAATTTAGATATATGCATCATCGCTACATTCGCTTTAGCGATCGCCATGAAGAAGTAAATTTAGAAAAGCTACAACAACTGCTGAAAATTGGTGCATTTTGGGCAACAGAAAGGACTATATCGGGGTTAGCGATCGCCATCTCCAACTCAAAGCCAGTAGTGACTGCATGGGATGGAGATCGGCTAATAGGTCACGCCCGTGCAACTAGTGATGGCATTTATAGAGCTAACATTTGGGACGTAGTGATTGATCCTGAATATCGTGGTGTGGGACTAGGTAAAAAGTTAGTTAAGACAGTCTTAGAACATTCAAATATGTGCAATGTAGAGCGCATTTACTTGATGACAACACATCAACAGAAATTTTACGAACAGATTGGATTTGAACAAAATTCTTCAACTACGTTAGTTCTATTCAACAAAGATATTATCAACTTAAAAACAACTGAGACTGAACTAATTAATTCGCTTGCTTGAGAAATACCATAGTAGTCGCAACTACACTATGTACAGATGATATATGTAACTATGTAATCTATATATCAAGTATGTATTATTCCACTTTTATCCCATTTGACGTGGTGGGAGTCAATAATCGAAACCTCATATCAGAGTCAAAAGCAAACAAGGAGTGAGTTTGATCGTCAATTACATCGCCTAGAGCAAGATTCTTTGCGAATGGGAGCACTTGTCGAAAATTCATTTTTACTAGCTCATGCAGCTTTGTTTGAGAGAGATCTTCAAGCGGCTATACGCATTGATGCTCAAGACAAACAAGTCGATCAGATCTATCGCCAAATAGAGCTTGACTGTATTAATTTAATTGCCTTGCAGTCACCAGTAGCCCGTGATCTTAGGCTGTTAAGTGCGCTAATGCAGTTGATCCGAGATATAGAGAGAATTGGCGATTATGCCGAAAATCTTGGTGAAATAGCTATCAAACTTTTTCCCTATCCACCTCCCCCCTATTTAGATGAGTTACAAGTAATGTCTAATCGCTGCCGAGCTATGCTGGCTATGAGTTTAGAGGCTTTGTCTAATTTGGATTACGAAATAGGACTGCAAATCAAGGCAAAAGACGATGCAGTTGACTATGACTACAAACATATTTACGATCTTTTAGCATCCCAAAGATCATCTGGCGAACCAATAGAACCAATAATGCTAATGGTACTCGCCATTCATCATCTGGAGCGTATGGCTGATCATGCTACCAATGTTGGCATAAGGGTTGCCTATATTGTTACTGGAAAACTGGGCTAGTTATATTTAGCAACTATTACTAAATCATGCATGAAAACATCAGAATTAATTTTATGAAAGCCAATCAACATATGGCTTTCATAAAATTAATTCTGATACTGAGAATCGCTAGACTAATGGCTTACTTAGTACTTTGGGACTGCCTACAGGGTATGATAAAACAAAATTTTAGACATTTAGATCATTTTGTAGTAATTACTGAGATGTATAAATGCAATTTAACTGTAGTGAGAGGAGAACATAATTTATGAAAGCCATGATCTTGGCTGCGGGAAAAGGAACTCGAATCCGTCCCATTACTAATATTATGCCTAAACCCATGATCCCAATCATGCAAAAGCCTGTCATGGAATTCTTAGTTGAATTGTTACGACTTCACGGTTTTGAAAGCATTATGGTGAACGTTAGCCATTTATCTGAAGAAATTGAAAATTATTTTCGAGATGGGCAAAAGTTTGGCGTGCAGATGGCTTACTCCTTTGAAGGAACCATAATTGATGGCAAGCTCAAAGGTAGTGCCCTTGGTTCTGCTGGAGGACTTAAAAAGATTCAAGATTTCTCTCCATTTTTTGATGATACATTCGTAGTCCTTTGTGGCGATGCTCTAATTGACCTTGATCTTACCTACGCCGTTAATTGGCATCGTCAAAAAAAGTCTTTGGCTACGATTATTACTAAAACAGTTTCTAAAGAGCAAGTTTCAAGCTATGGGGTAGTTGTTACAGACTCTAATGGCAGAATTAAACAGTTTCAAGAAAAGCCAACTATTGAAGATGCTCTAAGCAACACTATCAATACAGGTATTTACATTTTTGAGCCAGAGATCCTCAACTACATTCCCTCAGATACAGAATTTGATCTCGGTAGTGATCTATTCCCTAGACTAGTTGAGGCTGATTTACCTTTCCATGCGATTTCTATGGATTTTCAATGGGTAGATATTGGGAAAGTTCCCGACTATTGGCAAGCAATTCAGGATGTTTTATTAGACAAAATTAAAAACGTAAAAATTCCTGGGCATGAGGTGAAATCAGGAATTTATACAGGCTTAAATGTGTCCGTCAACTGGGACAAGGTTGATATCCGTGGTCCAGTTTATATTGGTGGAATGACTCAAATTGAGGATGGCGCAACCATTATTGGACCAACTATGATTGGGCCTAATTGCCACGTTTGTAGTGGTGCTGTGGTTGAACGGAGTGTTGTTTTTGAATATTCTCGACTGTCAGATGTGCGACTAGTGGATAAGTTAGTTTTTGGTCGCTACTGTGTTGATAAAACTGGCGCAACTATTGACTTGCAGGCTGCGGCTTTAGACTGGTTGATTACCGATGCTAGACATCAGCAGCAATCACAATCTCCATTGGAGATTGCCAAAGTAACTTAACCCATAAAGCTCCGCCGCGAACGGGCGAAGCCTGAGGTTTTTGGGCTTTAGAAAAATCTAACACCCGATTATCTGCCCCGAACACGCATAAATTGGTCAACACCTCTAGCGATCGCATCCGCCATCAGCCTCTGATAATTAGGATTATTGAGATTAGCGGCCTCAGTGGGGCTTGTGACAAAACCTGTCTCTACTAAAATTGCAGGCATCGAAGTCCTGGCAATTACATAAAAACCTGCGGCTTTTGCGCCACGATTATTGGCTCTAGTTGCTGCAATGATCTGAGCTTGAACAGATTTGGCGAATTCTAAACCGATGGAAGATCCACGAGCATAGAAGGTTTCGACTCCATTAACGCTACTATTGCGAGAGTCAAGGGAGTTGGCATGAATACTTACAAACGCATCGGCATTAACTCTTTCTGCTAAAGCAACTCTCGGTGCTAAGTCAATTTCAACATCATTAGTGCGGCTGTAATAAACTGTAAAGCCCATGCTTTGTAAGCTTTGCCCCAATAGCAAACTCATTCTTAAAACAACATCTTTTTCTTGAATGCCGTTGCCGATCGCTCCTGGATCTCGTCCTCCATGACCAGCATCAACGACAATCACCCCTCGGCGGCGATCGCCGACATTCTGAGGTGTAGGAATTACGGAGTTATTGACTGGGGTAGTTGTTTGATTTCCCGAATCAACGTTATTCAGAGAAACTTGTAACTCGATCTGTTGAGTACTAGAGCGATTAATGAGCCGTTGCGGTTCACGTACCTGCCAGCCTGCGATCGCCTTGACAGCAATTTCTACAGAATTTCCTGTCTGAAAAAGTCGAATCCTTTCAATAGGACTATTGGCGGCAAGAGTAGGTCGCTGTAAATTTGGTGAAATGATAGCGTTAGGGATTACGACATTGTAAGTTCCCGAAGCGGCATCAATCCTCGATTGATATCCCACAGGTTGGCTAGTTGCAATCAGTAATCTACCATTACTGCCAAAACTCAATCTCTCAATTACTGCGGGTGTAGCAACTTGGGTAGGTGTATTAATCGGAATTGCTTGAGACGTTTGAGTTTGATTAGTTGGTGTAAGTATCAGAGTTCTTGTAGCCGCAATATATTGACTATTCCACGCAACTTTGCTGTCAGGGCTACTACTATCCAAATCAAAAACCAATCTTGCGATCGCAGGATTATATTGAGCAACTCTAACTTGTTTAACCCCAAAACGATTTATAGGCAAGCTAGCTTGATGTAACCCTTTCGCTACAGAAGTATTTTGTAAATCTAAAATCAAGCGATCAGGATTCACTTCTCTTAGTGTTTGAATTTGTGGATTGCCGCTAACACTCAACATCAACCCATTAGCCGTTGGTCGAATGCTACTGACAATTATTGATGAACCAAAAGATCCAGTCTGAGAAGTGTTTATAGACTGTGCTTGTAACTTGCTAATTGTTGGCATAGCATAGCTGGTGCTTAAGCTAATCAAAGTTCCAATAACTAGTTGTCGATATCGCAAAATAGTTCTCCTGTAGGCATAATTATCCGTAAAGTTGAGCCATCAAATCGCTAGTTTCTTAATATAGCTGTCGCCAACTGTATTAAGACATAAAACCCAGAGACTAGGTTGCGGCGCTTCGCGCCGCAACCTAGTCTCCTTGGGTTTTAGCTTGTCCTAACAAGTGGCGACAACTATATATATTCAGATACTCTTGAATTGGAGGAGTTCCTACAGCACATTCAGAACAAACAAGACCTAGATTTTTTGTAAAAGCCACGCTTCGCGTGGCTTTTACAAAAAATCTAGTAGTAGGTTTGTTCTCAATCTGCTGTAAATCACTCATCTTGGGTAAGAGCGCAAAAATTGATCAACTCCTTTAGCGATCGCCTGCGCCATCCGTTCTTGATAATCACGGCTAACTAATTTAGCTGCTTCTGCTGGATTTGTAATAAATCCAGTTTCCACCAATATTGCAGGCATTGAAGTTTTGACAATTACATGAAATCTAGCTGACCTCACACCTCGGTCATTTGCGCCAGTACTCGCAATAATTTGCTGATGTACTAAATCGGCGAGTGTCTTACCCAAGGACGCACTTGGAGCGTGATATGTTTCAACTCCATTAACGCCAGATGCATTAGCATCCAGAGAGTTTACATGAACACTTACAAACACGCTAGCTTGAGAATTTTCCGCTATTTGTACGCGCGGCGCTAAATCGAGGTCTATATCTGCCGTTCTAGTGTAAATCACCCCATATCCCATAGCCTGCAATATTTGCCCCAACTGCTGACTAATTGCTAGATTTATATCCTTCTCATAAATTCCGTTGCGAGTCGCACCCACATCTGGCCCCCCATGCCCCGCATCAATTGCGACTACGCGACCATTATTAGATGGATTAGTCCGTAAAATGTTATTCATTGGAGGGTTTTGCGATCTCAAGTTAGCATTAGCTTCTGCCACAGTCTTGCCGACACTGTTTAGTTGCAAAGCTATTTCCAAGGGACTAGTACGGCTCGTAGAAGCAATCTGCCACCCTGAAACTGTCTTTACACTAACAACTACAGATTTCCCAACTTGATTGAGACGAATTTGTTCAATAGGACTATTTGAGCCTAGTAGTGGTCTGCGCAACTTCTCGGAAATTCGACTATCTGGAAGGGTAACACTATAAGTATTATTTGCTGAATTGTAATTTCCCTGATATGCGATCGCTCTACTGGTTTGAATTACCAATTGACCATAACCATTAAAAGCTAATCCTTCAATGGATGGTATAACTCTCAACGGTTCTGATTGGTTGGTCAAAGATAGTCGAGGGCTACTTGCAACAGTACTGTTCGAGTTGCCGCTAACGACAGCTCCAGTAATTTGTCTAGTTGGGCGCAACCAAAATATGCCCAGATTCGGCTCAAAAGTACTAAGGAACTTGAACTGACTATTGTTATCAAGATCGAAAACCAATCGAGTAATTGCAGGTGAATTTTGAAACTGAGCAACCCTAATCTGCCTAATTCCAAAACGATTGACCCCGATAGTCGCATTATGTAATTTCGGTAAAACTTTGGTTGCTTGCAAATCTAAAATCACGCGATCGGGTTCAATTACTCTCATTGTCCCAATTTGAGGTATCCCATTAATTTGTAGAGCAAACCCATCAGCACCAATCTGAATATTATTTAACTGTAGCTGCGGAAACGATGATGGTAGTTGAGCCTGAAGATTACTAGTATGTTCAGAAGATGTTTCAAGCGCAGAAGTCTCCCTAATGCCCATTTCCGTAATCGCATAGGAACTAGACATTAAGCACAAAACTAACCAAATAGATTGTCGGCGCTGATAACTCAAAGGATTATTTCCATTAACCTGAATATTAAAGATTTTGCGTAAGGCTTTAGGAAAGCAATTCTACAGGAGATAGGGAGACTTTCTGCACCGCAGGCAACTTTCCTAACCAACGGCGAGACACCTGTGCAAATCTATCTGGGTCGCCGCTCACAAAAAAACTGGTTTCAACTCGATTACGGTAAACCTCGGAACCCCTCAACCCCATCAAATCAAGTTCTTGACCTGCCGCCCTGATTACATAGGCAGCAGGATTAACCAAAGCTACATTGGCAGGTAATATCTGCCGCAAGACCCCTGACAAATGGGGATAATGCGTACATCCTAAAACCAAAGTATCGATATTTTCATCAATTAAAGGCTGTAGATATGCCGTCGCTACTTGAAGTGTATAGGGATCATTAATCCGATCTGACTCAATTAAAGGTACAAATTCTGGGCAATCTACCTGAAAAACTTGAGCTAATGGATCACTCTCGCAAATGGCTCGAACATAGGCTTCACTTTTTACCGTAGCCGTTGTTGCAATTACCCCAATCCGCTTACCTTTGCCAACAGCCGCTCTTGCCCCTGGCAAAATTAGCCCTAAAATTGGTATTTCAAAATCTTTGCGTACCACATCTAGAGCTAAAGCTGAACTGGTGTTGCAAGCCATAATTGCCATTTTTACTTGCAGAGATTGCATCCAGTGCAGAATCTCGTAAACATACTCAACAATTTCCGCAGGCGATCGCGTGCCATAGGGTAGTCGCGCCGTATCACCAAAATAAACCACCGACTCATTAGGCAATTGGCGATGAACTTCTTGTAAAACCGTAAGTCCGCCAACCCCACTATCAAACACACCAATAGGGAACCGAGCTTCTTGCTGCAAAAACATGCACATCCTCACACTTCACGTGCATCACAGTAAAGCATATTTTTCTTAAAGTGAATATCAGCGTAACTAATTAACCTCAAACACAAGCACCCTAGACACTTATACTTTTTTATGAGGCAGCAATTCGTTAAGCGATCGCTGTCCATATCTTGAATATATAAGTAATAAACTTCTAAGGATTAACCAATGGACTTGTCCCTCATTCCCCCACAACCTAAAGCAGGAATCCTCAATGTCCTCATCGAAATTCCCGCAGGTAGCAAAAACAAGTACGAATTCGATAAAGATCTCAATGCCTTTGCTCTAGACCGCGTCCTTTACTCCTCAGTTCAATATCCCTACGACTATGGATTCGTTCCCAATACTCTTGCTGACGATGGCGACCCTCTCGATGGCATGGTAATCATCGATCAACCCACATTCCCTGGCTGCATTATCCCTGCACGTCCCATCGGAATGCTAATCATGATCGATGGCGGCGATCGCGACGAAAAGATTCTCTGTGTCCCTGCTAAAGATCCCCGCTATGCCGAAGTCAAAACTCTAGCCGACGTTGCCCCTCACAGACTAGAAGAGATTGCTGAATTTTTTCGCTCTTACAAAAACCTAGAAAAGAAAGCCACCGAAATTAGAGGTTGGGAAGGCGTAGAAGCCGTTCAAGCCCTTGTAACCAAATCCATTGAGGCAGCGTTGCCAAAGCCTAAAGCAATTTCACCCTTTGATCAAGTTATGAAGATTAACTAGCAAGGGATTCAAGATCAAGGAACAACGCGATGAAGAAACATTTCCACAAAAGGGGTTGACAAAGCAAACCAAGCTTGCTAACTTAGTAAAGCGCTGAAGGGAGAGCGGAGCGAAAGCGAAGCAAACCCGACGAAAGAGAAGCGCCAAGAACCTAGACAACCAAATAATTTGAAAGCTTTAAGAAACCAATAAACCTCGTCAAAAAACATAAAAAGACTGGATTATTGAGAAATAACCAGCTATCCGACAGGATAAGCTAAAAGCTTAGAAAAGTCAAACCAAATCCGAAAGGAAAAAAGCTTTAGAAAAGTAGGAAGCAATTCTGAAAGTATAAAGACACCATGGAGAGTTTGATCCTGGCTCAGGATGAACGCTGGCGGTATGCTTAACACATGCAAGTCGAACGAAGTCTTCGGACTTAGTGGCGGACGGGTGAGTAACGCGTAAGAATCTACCTATAGGTTCGGGACAACAGTTAGAAATGACTGCTAATACCGGATGTGCCTTCGGGTGAAAGTTTAAATGCCTATAGATGAGCTTGCGTTCGATTAGCTAGATGGAGTGGTAACGGCACACCATGGCGACGATCGATAACTGGTCTGAGAGGATGACCAGTCACACTGGGACTGAGACACGGCCCAGACTCCTACGGGAGGCAGCAGTGGGGAATTTTCCGCAATGGGCGAAAGCCTGACGGAGCAATACCGCGTGAGGGACGAAGG
>Ga0136636_10001726_pt1 | contig 12856 bp, 7 predicted proteins | sample AntDrymUQ8522106_2_FD_104653 | JGI IMG/M metagenome (GOLD analysis project Ga0136636, IMG submission 104653) | Polar desert sand microbial communities from Dry Valleys, Antarctica - metaG UQ852 (21.06) | ecosystem: Environmental > Terrestrial > Soil > Desert | place: Antarctica: Dry Valley... | reverse complement strand
TGTATTGTTCAGATGATCATCACAAAAAAGAACATGAGTGTTAAAAGCAATTAATTAAAGTCAAAAAGCAAAAAATCATGAATCAGTTAAGAAACAACGTTCAATTAATCGGACACGTAGGCAGAGATCCAGAAACTATCACATTTGAAGGAGATAGAAAGTTGGTAAAATTTTCACTTGCAACATCAGACCGCTACAAAGCTCAGGATGGAGAATGGAAAAGTGATACCCAATGGCACAATGTAGTTGTTTGGGGTAAAGTAGCCGAAAGCATTGATGGAACCATCCAGAAAGGCAATGAATTGGCCATCAACGGCAAGTTGCAGTATCGTCAATACACGAATAAAGAAGGCGTGAAGTTGAACATTGCAGAAATCAATGCCAACGAACTGGTAAAAATTTCAAAATCAGTTCAAGAATCTCAAGTAGAACCACAAGTGGAATCACAAGTAGAATCACAAGTAGAATCTTAGTTTCAAAGTAAGCATTTATAATAGCCTCAAGTCCTTGACTTGGGGCTTGTTTTGTATAACCCAAATTCAGCGTTAGACCCTGAATCGACTTAATTTTTGGTTGTTCCAAAAATCTGTTCAGGCTGGCGACTCCTACACTCATATCAGGCTCATAAGAGGTTAACCCGTGATGATTTTTTAAATATCTTGGCCTTAAAGTCGAAAAATCAAAGACTTTTGTCAACTCATGGAGCTTTGCTCAGAGTCCGATAGCTTTTGGCTCTAAAGACCCTAAGGGCAAAATCCGCTAAAACGCATTTTTGGTTTAAGGTTACAGGTATCTTTGGCCATTTGAAATCATCCAATCACATGCCAGCGTTATACTCTCAACTAATTGAAAGTCCTATTGGACATATACTGATTCAATCCAATGAAAGAGCAATCACTTCAATTACTTTTACTGATGAGCCTACTTTGGCAAATAACGAGCATTATGTCACGCGTTTGGCGGTTTTGCAATTGGGGGAATACTTTGAAAATAAACGTAAAAAATTTGAACTTCCATTGGAAATGAATGGTTCAGACTTTTCAAAATTAGTCCTAAATGAAGTAGTAAATATTCCCTTTGGCAAAACTAAAAGTTATAAGGATGTGGCAATGAAAATAGGACAGGTGCATAAGTCACGAGCAGTAGGGCAAGCAAACGGAAAAAATAAAATACTCATCGTGATTCCTTGCCACAGAGTTGTGGGATCGGAGGGGGATTTAATTGGATATTCTGGTGGGATTTCAAGAAAAGAATGGCTATTAAAACACGAGGGAATTGCATTGCCTAACAATCTGTTTTAAAAAAATATTTTTTTAATTTTGAAGGCATTGAATAATGCCAAACAATGTGTAATTTCGTACAGTCTTAATTAACTCAGTCAAAATTAAATTTTTAATATGAAACACGTCTACCTTTTTCTTTTTTTGATTTTTTCGGTAATGAGCGTTTCCTCGTTGGAGGCTCAGGCCAAGAGAATAAAGCTTTATGAGCATTTTACTCAAGCAAGTTGTGGTCCTTGTGCGACTCAAAACCCTGCTTTTTCAGCTATTTACAATGTCAATGCCTTTTCAATGGCGCACGTGGCATACCACACATCGTGGCCTGGTGTAGATCCAATGAATGCTGCGAACGCTCCAGAGGTTGCGGCTGCTGTTGGTCTTTATGGGGTTATGGGTGTTCCCAATATGATTGTTGATGGTGTTAATGTTGGAAGTCCGACAAACGTGAGTCAGGTAAGTGTAGATCAAGCTGGTATAAGTCCAGTTAGAATTAAAGTTAGTGATACTGATGACAGCGCAGGACTGCACACTGTTGTGGTTTCTGTTCTACAATTGGGTGATGTGCCTACAGGTTCATATATCATTCGTTCAATGGTGGTTGAAAAAGAGATCGTTTATGCAAATCCTCCAGGTTCAAATGGAGAAAAAGATTTTCCTAACGTATTCCGTAAATTCTTAGGAAATGGATTTTCAGGTGAAGCATATATCCCAACTGGAATTGGCGAAACAGTAACATTTACTTATACTTATAATGTAAACGGTACAGTTTGGGCTGAAGATCAAATGTATCCATTAGTTTACATTCAAGAGACAGCTTCTAAAGCTGTACTTCAAGCTGGTTTTGAAGGAACATTGAATGTTGAAGGTTCAAATGTTGAAACAGAAACTTTCCAAAAAGGTGATAAAACCAATGGAAATGATTTCGATTTTACAATGGCTAATATTGGCGAAATCGACGAAATAGTAACAGTTTCTTTAACTGGTACTTGGCCTTCAGATTGGTCAGCTCATGTTAAGGTTAACGGCCTGGAATATGGAGATGGTGATCAAATCAATTTGCTAGCCAATTCAGTAACGAGCGGTTCACTGCACGTTACAGTTGGTCAATTACCTGGTATTGGCGATTTCCAAGCTGGGATAATTTCTGGAGCTTCGAATGCTTTACAACAGTTTGCTTATATTGTAATATCTGGTGTAACTGACCTTATAATAGTTTCAGATAATAAACCTGCGACAGGTAATCCTGACTTATTTCAACCTTACGAAGATGGTTTGGTTGCTGTTAACGAATCTGCAAGAGGAAGGGTTGGATCAACCTTGGTTCTAAAAGGATTTCAGGCTAATGTACTCGATGAAGTAGATCATATCTATTATAGCATTGGATGGACATTCCCTGCTATGACAGACGAAATGGCATCATATTTTCAGGATTTTATGGATACTGGAGGTAATTTGATGATCGCTGGTCAAGACGCTGGTTGGGATATGGCTTCAGGAGATGTAAATGCCAATGGCACTGCATTCACGAAGAGTTTGTTTACTGATTATTTCAGTGCTAACTTCAAGGCTGACGGTGGAACTGCCAATACACAAATTAAGGCTGTTGCTACTGATGCTGTTTATGGAACTTCACTTCCGTCTGGTATTAAGCAATCATATGGCAGTGCCAATTACTATCCCGATGAAATGGATGCAATTGCACCTGAAGGTTATGGTTTTATGACTTATCAGAATAATAAGAATTGTGCTGTGCGTGCTAATCATGGCTCTTTCAAAGCAGTTGTTTTGGGTATTGGTCTTGAAATGGTCAACTTACAATCAGTAGCTACTGGAATTATGGCAACAACTCATGACTGGTTCCACGGTAAGTTGACTGATACAGAATTCGACCAAGCTATAGAAGCATTGAAAATGGGTCAAAACTATCCAAATCCTGCAAATGAGTTCACATACGTAAGATTGAGCGCGCCTTCAAAAGAAGAAATGACTCTAACTATATTTGACATGATGGGTCGTCCCGTGCTTAATGATGTTTTCGCTGCTGGTGTAACTGAGCAAAGAGTTGATGTTTCAACTTTAACGCAAGGTGTTTATACTTACCAGTTGTCAAATGGCAAATCATTTGGTTCAGCTCGTCAGTTGACTATTGTTAGATAATATTCAATAAAATATACGTTTAGAGCTGTCAGATATACTTTCTGGCAGCTCTTTTTTTTTAGCTTTGCCCTCTAAATTTTAATTATCATGAAATTGCTGTTGAAAAATCGTCTGCCGCTGCTAGTTCTGGGACTGTTGATTGGTTTTCAAGTATTCGGTCAACAAAAAATGTTGACTCTTGAAGATGCCATTTTGAAACAAAGAAGCTCACTGGCACCTAAAAGGCTGGCTCAATTGCAATGGGTAAACGGAAGTAATAATGTAATTTTTATCAACGATAACCAGTCATTGGTTTTATTTAATTCAATTCAAGGTAAAATTGAATCAAGCTTTTCTTTAAAAGAAATTAATTTGATTCTTAGATCAAATACAAGGGATACCTTGACTTCGTGGGGAATAATTAGCAGTTCCAAAAACAATACTATAGAAATAAGGAATGTCAAAGGGATTTATTCTTTTTCAACAAATGAAAAAAGTGTGGTCACATTCAACAAGGAAATTGCCTTGCCTGAAAAAGCTTTTCACGAGGATAGTGAAAATCCTGTTAAGCATATTGCCTACACCATCGATAACAATTTATGGGTTTATAATGCCAACAAGAAAAGTTTCAAAGCGGTCACTAGTGAGAAAGATAATAATATCGTTTGTGGCCAGTCGGTGCATCGTGATGAATTTGGCATATCGAAAGGAAGCTTTTGGTCTCCTTCTGGGCAAGTTCTTGCCTTTTACAGAATGGATCAACGGATGGTTACAGATTATCCAATCATGGAGCTTGATAACAGACCATCAGGCACTACCATGATTAAATATCCAATGGCAGGCAACAAAAGTCACCATGTTACTGTCGGACTGTATAACATGAAATTAGGCAAAGTGGTTTATTTGAAAACTGGATTGCCTGCTGAACAATATCTAACCAATATTGCTTGGGCTCCAGATGAAAAGTCGATTTACGTTGCGGTATTAAATCGTGATCAAAACACGCTAAGACTCAATCAATACGACACAAAGTCAGGTAAGTTTTTGAAGATGATCTTTGAAGAGCTTGACGAAAAATATGTTCAACCACTTCATCCCATGCAATTTTTGCCAAATAATCCAGCACAATACATTTGGCAAAGTAAACGAAATGGTTGGAACCATGCCTATTTGTATGATTTGAATTCTGGCATGATCAGAGACCTAATACAAAACAAAGGAGTTCCTTTGGAAGTAACTGAAGTATATGGCTTTAACCCATCGGGAACCGAATTATTTTTTCAGGCAGTTGAACAAGATAAAATTGATCGTCAAATTTATGTTTCAAGTGTTTCGACAGGACTTGTAAGGAAATTATCAAAGCTTTCAGGTACAAATTCAGCAAGCTTTAATAGTGATTATACTGCCTTTATAAACACAAATAGCAGTTTAAAAGTCCCCAAGATTATAGATATTATCAACGTTCAGAATGACAGAAATGATAATTTGTTGATCTCTGACAATCCAATGAAAGATTACCTGCTTGGAGAAGTAGAATTATTGACTCTCAGGGCTGATGACAATACCGTTTTGAATTGCAGAATGATTAAACCAATTGACTTTGATCCCAATAAAAAATACCCAGTTATGGTTTACGTTTATGGTGGCCCAGGAGTTCAAATGGTAACGGATACTTGGCTGGGCGGTGGTGATATGTTGTTTCAGTACATGGCACAGCGAGGGTTCATTGTATTTACTATGGACAATAGAGGAAGTGCCAATAGAGGAAAAGCCTTTGAACAGGCCAGTTTCCGTACTTTAGGAACAAATGAAATAAACGATCAAATGAAAGGAGTGGATTACCTAAAAAGTTTGTCTTTTGTTGATGGCGAAAAAATGGGCGTTTTTGGTTGGAGCTATGGAGGATTTATGACAACATCCATGATGACTCGAACACCTGAGGTATTCAAAATTGGCGTGGCAGGTGGGCCTGTGATTGATTGGTCATTTTATGAAGTGATGTACACCGAACGTTATATGGATACACCCGCAACCAATCCTGATGGTTATGCCAAATCAAGCTTGTTTCAGTATGTCGATAAACTTAAGGGAAAACTTATGCTGATTCATGGTACCTCGGATGATGTGGTGGTTTGGCAGCATAGTTTGAAATACCTAAAGGCAGCGGTTGATAAAGGGATACAGCTGGATTACTTCGTATATCCTGGACATTTACATAATGTTCAAGGCCGAGACCGAGTCCACTTGATGAGAAAAGTTAGTGATTACTTTATCGACAATTTGAAGTAAGATTTCAATAAACTGATAATTTCATGAAATCTTTACTTGTTTCATGAAAGCATAGAATATTAACCCAAATAAGATCTGAGGTTGTTTCTGTTGTATGACTTTCGAAGTCTGCGTATCGCACGTTCTTTGATCTGTCGTACACGTTCCCTTGTCAATTGATAGACCTCACCAATTTCTTCGAGCGTCAGTGCCTTGAAACCATTTAAGCCATAGTATGCTGACAATACCTCAACTTCACGCGGAGATAATATAGATAGACCCTGTTGTACTTCTTCTTTAAGAGATTGTTCCATCAGAATTCTGTCTGGGCTCTCGTCAGTGACAGAAATTACATCTAGCATTGTTGAATCACTGTCATCACTTGCCAATGGTGCATCAACGGACACGTGCCTGCTGTTGCCACGAAGCATGTTGGAAACTTCTTTTGGAGTCATATCCAACAAATCAGCCAGTTCTTCATTTGTAGGTTCTCTTTCAAATTCTTGAATGAAAGTTAAGAAGGTTTCATTGACTTTATTGTAAGAACCAACTTTGTTTAGAGGAAGCCTAACGATTCTAGAATATTCAACAATAGCTTGCAATATTGCTTGGCGAATCCACCAAACTGCGTACGAAATGAATTTGAAGCCTTTGGTTTCATCAAAGCGTTTTGCAGCTTTCATAAGACCAACATTTCCTTCATTGATCAAGTCACTCAGCGAAAGACCTTGATTTTGGTATTGTTTTGCAACAGAAACTACGAAGCGCAAATTTGATTTAGTAAGAATATCAAGTGCTTCTTGATCACCATCTCTGATTCTAACCGCCAATTCCGCTTCTTCATCAGCAGTAAGCATGCCAATCTTGCCAATATCATTGAGATATTTGTCAAGTGCAAGACTTTCTCTCGTGGTAATTTTATTGGATATTTTTAATTGACGCATGTTTGTATGACTTTATGTTCTGTGGGCAAATTTTCTATACTATAGATACGTTTATACCCCCATATAGTTGCATGGGTGTTTGCGATGACTTGCTTTTTTGAAAAATAGATTTTAAATTGCGTGGTTTCTATTGCAAATCTAAAGCGGATTGCCAATTGTGGTTTTTGCAGCCTTGATCTACTGTTTGAATCAGTTGGGATCATTTTCTATTGATTTGAGTTTATCTGTGTGCAAATGATTTTTGACAAGGATTCTTGATTTGCTGAAATCTCTTTACTCCTAATTGGTTCATGGTTTTCCATTTTAGGCTCTAAAAAAGATTTTGATTCCACTTATATTTAACTTGGATCAATTTCTTTATTCCTTAAACTTTGTAGCTTTGTGTACAACAATTAACACCATACTATTATGAGTCAAGAGATAAGAAATTTAGAGCCCAAGCAGCTTTGGAACAAATTTGCAGACTTAAATGCGGTACCAAGGCCTTCCAAGAAAGAGGATAAGGTTATTGCCTTTATGAAAGATTTTGGCAATAGTTTGGGGCTTGAAACTTTTGAAGATGAAATACGGAATGTAATCATCAGAAAGCCTGCCACTCCTGGTATGGAAAATCGCAAGCCAATCGTATTGCAGGGTCATTTAGATATGGTCCATCAAAAAAACAATGATACCATTTTTGACTTTAACAGCCAAGGTATAGACATGTACGTAGATGGAGACTGGGTCCGGGCAAGAGGCACCACTTTAGGAGCTGATAATGGTTTAGGCGTTGCAATGATGATGTCTATTCTGGAATCCAAGGAAATCAAACATCCTGCGATAGATGCACTTTTTACAATTGATGAAGAAACAGGAATGACTGGTGCCTTGAATCTAAAGGGAGGGATTTTAAAAGGTGAAATACTTTTGAATATGGATACAGAGGAAGATGATGAAATAGATATTGGTTGTGCAGGCGGTCTGGATGTTACCGCAACCCGTAGCTATCAATCGGTTTCAACTCCATCTGATTGTCAGGGATTTTCCATAAGGGTCAAGGGCTTGAATGGAGGCCATTCAGGAATGGACATTCACAAAGGATTGGGGAATGCCAATAAAATAATGAACCGTTTGCTCTATGATGGATTCAACAAATTTGGACTAAGAGTTTCTGAAATAAGTGGTGGAAGTTTGCGCAATGCAATTCCAAGGGAAAGTGTTGCCAAAGTAACGGTTGATGAAAGTCGTAAGAAAGATTTTGATGCTGCAATGAAAGGATTGGTGAACGAAATCAAATTCGAGTTCAAAACAACAGAGCCTAATTTGGTAATAGAAATCGAAAAGTCCGATTTACCAAGCAGCGTAATGGATTCTGAAGTTCAAGACAAATTAATACAATCTATTTATACTGCACACAATGGCGTTTATAGGATGTCAGCAGATATGGAAGATTTGGTAGAGACATCCAACAACATTGCAAGAGTTTTGGTGAAGGAGGGCGAAATTTCTATTCAGAATTTGACAAGATCATCAGTAGAAAGTTCGAAATTGGATTTGGCTAATGCTTTAAAGTCAGCTTATGAGCTTGCTGGTTGCAATGTTGAGTTTAGTGGTGATTATCCTGGTTGGACACCAAACGTGAAGTCGGAAATACTTGATCTGTTTGTACACATTTATGAAAAACAAAATAACGAAAAGCCAAAAGTAGTGGCATGTCATGCAGGCTTGGAATGTGGAATCCTCGGCAAAAATTATCCGGGTATGGATATGATTTCATTTGGACCAACTATTCACGGCGCACACAGTCCGGACGAACGCGCTTCAATAAAGTCCTCTCAAAAATTTTGGAAATTCGCGATAGAAGTTTTGGAGAATATTCCGATGAAGAATTAAAGATTTCAAGCTTGGGAAGAAATTTAATCAGGAACATCTATATACAACAAAAGGGGCTTTATTAGCCCCTTTGTTTTCCTTTTCAGGAGGTTTATTTCATGAGATTATAACGGCTTTCAATCAAATTCATAGTAGCGTATAATGCCTTTGACTTTTTTGTCAGAGCGCAATTGTGGGTGATAGTTAAATATAAATGGATGCATATCGAAATCCAGCTGAAGACCTTCGCCCAATGCTTCCATAGCCTCGTACTCTTCATTTTTAGCAAAATGTGCGACAGATTTCATGTAGTAGATCTCTGGCCCAGTGGTGTAGTCTTCTGCTTCTTCCAACAATTCCAATACAGCATCGTGATCGGCTAGTTGATAGTGATAATCAGCGGCAGCAATCCAAGCTTCCGGTATTTCAGGACCTATTTCAGTTGCTCTTCGAAAAAAGAGTTGAGCCCGTTTGTGTTCACCTTGAGAGGCGTAAGTTTTAGCAAGAGCGATAAAATACTCTTCATTTCTATCGTTTAATGAAATGGCACGTTCGAAATAGTTGGCAGCGAGGTTCCAAGTTTCATCAGCGACATAACTTAAGCCTAGTAGGTAGTAGATTTCGTCATCCATCGGTTCCAAATTGCGAGCCATAAGGAAGTATTTTCTTGATTTGATTTGATTTTTCATCTGATAATATATCTGGCCTATATTTTTTAGGCCATCTGCATCTGGTTGAAATTTTTCCAGGTAATCATAATAGCATTCAAGAGCCATTTTGTATTCCTTAATCAGAATACAAACTTCAGCGCAATACTTATAAGCCAATTCGAAACTAGGTTCGAATTCTATGCTTTTTTGAAACGATTCTATTGCGTTGTTGTATTGGAACAAATAATACTGAGAATGAGCCAAATTGTACCAAGCCCTGTAACAGTTGGGATTTACTTGAAGGATTTCTTTGTGAAGTTTGATGCTTTCACGATAGTTCTTAGTCATCTCTATGCTCCACCAGATTTCTTGTAGGGCAGTTTCATTATTGGGATCAATATGCAATACATTTTTTAAGCATTGAAAATTATTGTCAGCGTCATTCATCAATTTATGAATTGCAGCTTCTTCATTATATATGTGTATGGATTGTTCAAGAGAGGCATATGATTTCCATTTTTCTAAACAGCTCAAGGCTTCAGCATAATTTCCGTTTGCTCTTGCTGCTTCAAAAAGCAATTTGTCTAATCCAGTATCAAATGGCAACAAAGCTGTGAGATGCGAAACCAGGTGATAGGCCAGTTCTGATTGTTCAGATAATAAAAGTGACTCAATTTTGTATTTGAGGTAGGGAACAGATATCCTTTTACGTAAAATATGTTCCTCTACTACACTTACCCAGTCTTCAGTGAATGAATGAATCTGGAATAACTCTGCAATTTGTCTAAATGCCTTTTCCTCAACAGAAACGACCGTTCCATTCTGTGACACTACATTTGTCTCATTGATATGGTTCTTGATGGGCTCGTTTGGTGTGCTAAATTGTTGTTTCATTGCTAATTTCACTGTGGTTATATGCCTCTAAGATACGGCAGTTCTCAATATTTGCTTCACATTGAATAAAATGTTTTTAGGAGGTACAAGTTGATTAAATAACATAAAATAATGAAGTACAATAAAATAAGAAATAAATAAAAATAAATATGAAAATATTAATTATTTTAAAGCCTTGGTTTGTATGGCTTTTCTTACTTGTGATACTTTTTACTTATAATGATACGATATAAAGTAACAAATAACTATAAATAAAATTAGGAACATATATAATGTGACATGATAACAAAAAAAAGCTATGTCAAGAGACATAGCCAAACTTACCCAAATTAATGGTTACGGTTTTTAAGGGATCTATATTGTACTCTTTCGGAGTAAGGTATTACGGTTTATTATCATAATATTATCAGTGCAAAATGTATGCCAAAAATAAATATATGTATATACTTGATTTAAGGTATTGACAAAATTGATTTTTAGGTTTGCAATTTTAGTTGGTAGAAACCTTTGTAAATTTTCTTATCAATGCCTTTTAAATGCGATTTTCTCAGGCCCTGGGTGCGATTTAATAATTTAAAGTTTATTTTAGAATTGTTTCTATGCAAACGTGATGCATCGTTTTTGGTCGTATCAGTATCTTAGATATGAAATAGGATATAAATCAATTGCTTTATCTTTAAAGAATCTAGGGTCCAAATGAATCAGATATGAGATGTTATAATAAGTTATGCAAGAATAGTGGTTCAGCTAAAATAGATTGTCTTTATATTTTGGTGAACTTAATTAAGAGCAAGATTGACATAAATTCAACCAACTAAAAAATACTAACAGTATGAAAAACTTGATTGTGCTTTTGTTTGTCGCTCTTTCTCAACTGTCTCAAGCGCAAATAGTAAATATACCAGACATTAATTTCAAGAATGCCCTTATTGGATTAGGCGTAGATACAAATGGAGATGGTCAGATACAAGAAAGTGAGGCTTTGGATATTATAGGTTTAAACCTAAAGTCGAAAAATATTTCATCTCTTCAAGGTATAAAAAGTTTTGTCAATTTAAAACATTTGAATTGCCAAGGTAACCAATTGACTAGCCTGGATCTTGAGGGACTTACGAATATGCAAAATCTATTTTGTGACAACAACCAACTCAACAGTTTAAATCTGCACAAGCTATTATTTTTACAAGATTTGTTTTGTGAGTTTAATCAACTACAAAGTCTAGAATTGCAGGGACTTACAAATTTGACAAGAATATATTGTCAAAATAACCTACTCACTAATCTAAATGTACAAGGACTTACCAATCTCCAAGTTTTAGTTTGTTCGAGCAACCAACTCATCAATCTGGATGTACAAGGATTTACCAATCTCCAATTGTTATATTGCCAGGGTAACCAACTCACCAATCTGGATGTACAAGGACTTACCAATCTCTCTTATTTAGATTGCAGTTCCAACCAACTCACCAATCTGGATGTACAAGGACTTACCAATCTCTCTTATTTAGATTGCAGTTCTAACCAACTCACCAATCTGGATGTACAAGGACTTACCAATCTCCAAACTTTAGGTTGTGACGATAACCAACTCGTCAATCTGGATGTTCAAGGACTTCCCAATCTCCAATCTTTTTCTTGTTACTCTAACCAACTTGTATCACTCAATATAAAGAATGGAAACATTTTTTCAAGTGTATATTTTTATGGTAACCCAAATCTTAAATACATCTGCTGCGATGATTTTAAAATAAAAGATATTTCAGCTCAAGCAACCCAATCCGGTCTGACCAATTGCTCTGTCAATTCCTATTGCAGTTTTACGCCTGGAGGTAAGTTTTATACCATCAAAGGTGAAAACAAATTGGATATTGACAACAATGGTTGTGATGCTGGTGATATTTTATACCCCAGTCTTAAATTTTCAATTACCAATGGAATTGATTTTGGGTCCGTTATTGTTAATACCACTGGGGAATATTCTATTCCAGTTCAAGCTGGAACTCATATCATGACTCCTACTTTAGAAAATCCAAGTTATTTTCAAGTGAGTCCATCCTCAATTCAAGTATCTTTTCCTAATGTCGGTGATTCTTTGATTCAAAACTTCTGCATAACACCCAATGACATCTATCATGATGTGCAAATTACAATTCTACCCATTACACCAGCAAGGCCTGGTTTTGATGCAAACTATAAAATTGTATACAACAACCAAGGCACACAAATTGGAAATGGTACTATCAATTTTCTTTTTGATGATTCTGTGTTGGTTTTGGTAAGCACTGACTTAACACCTGATATCCAAAGCACTGGACTTTTAAGTTGGAATTATACAGACTTAAAACCATTCGAGAGCAGGTCTATTAATTTAGTGCTCAATGTAAATAGTCCAATGGAAACACCAACAGTAAATATTGGAAATCTGTTGAGTTTTGAGGCGAATATTTCTATTTCCGATCCTGATGAAACACCTCTAAACAATGTGTTCAACTTTAGGCAAACAGTTGTTGGATCCTATGATCCCAAGGACAAAACCTGCTTGGAGGGCAATACCATTACACCCGATATGGTAGGTGAGTATGTACATTACCTTATACGATTTGAGAATACTGGCACTTTTGCAGCTGAGAATGTGGTGGTCAAGGATGTGATAGATGCGTCTGTATTTGATATACAAACTCTCGAGTTGATAGACGCTAGCCATGAATTGTTTACAAGAATCAAGGGCAATGTGGTGGAATTTATTTTTGAAGGCATTCAGCTGCCATTCGACGACGTTACCAACGATGGTTATGTGGTTTTCAAGATCAAAACCAAACCGACATTGATTTTG
>Ga0136636_10001725_pt1 | contig 12859 bp, 10 predicted proteins | sample AntDrymUQ8522106_2_FD_104653 | JGI IMG/M metagenome (GOLD analysis project Ga0136636, IMG submission 104653) | Polar desert sand microbial communities from Dry Valleys, Antarctica - metaG UQ852 (21.06) | ecosystem: Environmental > Terrestrial > Soil > Desert | place: Antarctica: Dry Valley... | reverse complement strand
GAGAACCGGTTTGCTTGTCGCTGTGTCGGCACCCACGCAGCTCGCGGTGAGCATGGCGCAACAGGCCGGCATGGGGCTGGTTGGGCTGGTTCGCCAGGATGGATTTATCGTCTACGCACATTCGGGCCGCGTCTTGCGGTCAGCGCCGATATCGGAGCCTGTTTCGGGCTGCTGGAACCCACCAGTACGCCACCAGCCGTGCTGAGCCGGCTGCAGCAAGAAACCACTGAGGCGCTCAACCGGCCGCTGATGCGCCGTTTGGGAACCAAGAACGCAGCGACCTCTGGATCAACAGCGCGCGATATCCCGCTGGCCATCCTTTTACTGGTCCGTCGCCAATAAGTGTGGTGACCGGCGTGGCCGATGATATGCAGGGGAAATTTGGCGATTCTGCACCCAGAAGATATCATTGCTATCATCCAATCCGGTGGAGAGTGTGTTGGCTGATTTGCTGGTTCGCGGTGTTGATGAAAAAGTTGTCAGGGCGCTTAAGGAGCGTGCTGGAGCGCATGGCCGAAGTGCTGAAGCCGAACACCGCGAGATCTTGGCCACAGCGCTGGCGCGCCCATGCAGACGGAGCCTTGCCGATGTCTTGGCGGCTATGCCCAACGTCGGTGCGGACACCGACTTTGAGCGCCTGAACGCCACTTCGAAGGCGCCGTGTGTATTTGGTTGACACGAACGTCATCACCGAAGCCCGAAAGCAAAGCAAGGCCAATCCAGGTGTCATTGAGTTCTTCAAGCGGGCTTCTGCTCAGAAGGAAGTGATCTACCTGTCTGGGGTGACCGTCGGCGAGCTTCGGCGCGGTGTCGAACTGATCCGAAATCGCGGTGATGAACCCCAGGCCGAATTGCTCGAACGTTGGCTGTCCGATGTCATTGGCCACTATGCCGACAATATTCTTGACTTCGATACAGACTCCGCACAGGTGTGGGGGCGGCTGCGGGTGCCACATCCGGAACATGAACTTGACAAGCAGATCGCCGCCATTGCATTGGTCAACGACTTGACAGTGGTGACGCGAAACGGGGCAGACTTCAGCGGCACCGGCGTCAGGCTGATGAACCCGTTTCTGTCGGTCTGACCTGGTATTTTTGGGGGTACGGTTGGGGTATCAATCTCTGTCTCATAAAAATATATCAACAACAATATCAACCACCTAGTACATCAATGCAACTCGCCACCTGGAACGTCAACTCCCTCAACGTGCGCCTGTCGCAGGTGATCGACTGGCTCGATGCCAACCCGGTCGACGTGCTGGCGCTGCAAGAACTCAAGCTCACCGACGACAAGTTTCCAGCCTTGGCGCTGGGTGAAGCTGGCTACCAGGCGCAGTGGTTCGGCCAGAAGACCTACAACGGCGTGGCGCTGCTGAGCAAAAAGCCAGCGGTCGATGTGGTGAAAAACATCCCGGGGTTTGCGGACGAGCAGTCGCGGGTGCTCTGCGCCACGTTCGCTGGTGTGCGGGTGATCGGCGCTTACTTCCCGAACGGCCAGGCGCCGGGCAGCGACAAGTTCGCTTACAAGATGCGCTGGCTGGACGCGCTGCGCGAATGGGTGCGGGCGGAAATGGCGGCGCACCCGCGCTTGGTGCTCATGGGCGACTACAACATCACCTTTGACGATGCCGATGTGTGGGACCCGGACGGTATGCGCGAGTCCATCCACTGCACGACCGAGGAGCGCATCCATCTGCAGGCCTTGGTTGGCCTGGGCCTGACCGATGCGCACCGGCTGTTCGAGCACCCACCCAAAACCTACAGCTGGTGGGACTACCGGATGCTCGGTTTTCAGAAAAACCGGGGCATGCGCATCGACCACATCCTGATCAGCGATGCCCTCAAAGCCCAGGCCACCGCCTGCACCATCGACCGCACACCGCGCAAAAATCCGCAGCCCAGCGACCACGCGCCTGTGGTGCTGACGTTGGCCGACTGACCAAGCGACCCGGCGGCAACCATGCGCTAGGCAATTGATTTCCCGCCGGGCCGCCCCAAGGGAAATCAGCCCACTCAATGGGCAGCGACCCGCGCAGCGGCGGAGCGTGGGGGCAACTGATTTCCCGCTGGGCCGCTCCAAGGGAAAATCAACCCCTTCGGGGGGCAGCTACCCGCGCAGCGACGGAGCGTGGGGGTGTTTCACTCCTCCAGCCCCAACTCCTGAATCTTGCGCGTGATGGTGTTGCGGCCAATACCCAGTTTGTGCGCCGCCTCAATGCGGCGTCCGCGGGTGTTGCCCAATGCGGCCTCAATCAGAGCGGTCTCAAAACGGCGGCCCAGGGCGTCCCATACATCGGTGTGGCCCGCATCAAGCAGCGAGAGAGCCTCGGCGCGAAGCCCGGTCTCCCAGGCTGGAGCAGGCCCGTCAGCGGCCCGCTCGTCCACGCTCACCGGCTCGGGCTCGGGCCTGCTGGCTGCATCGACCACGACAGCCACCACACTGGCAGACGCGGCAAGCGAAGCAGCAGGCTCCAGTGCGGGCACTGGCAATGCCCCTACCGAGGTTTTGGCCGGTTCCGGCGGAGTACCAGCCGACGCCAATACCTCGGGCGGCAGGTCCTTGACCTCGATCACCTGAGCCGGCGCCATCACGGTGAGCCAGTGGCAAATGTTTTCCAACTGGCGCACGTTGCCAGGAAAGTCGAACCCGCCCAACAGTTGCAGCGCGCCCGCCGAGATGCGCTTGGGTTCCACGTCAAGCTGCTTGGCGCTTTGCTGCAGGAAAAACCGGGTCAGCATGGGCACGTCTTCGATGCGCTCTCGCAGCGCTGGCAGACGCAGGCGAATCACGTTGAGGCGGTGAAACAGGTCTTCCCGAAACGCGCCCTCTTTCACACGCTGCTCCAGATTCTGGTGGGTGGCGGCGATCACGCGGACCTGCGCGCGCACCGCGCTGTGCCCGCCCACGCGGTAGAAGCTGCCGTCAGACAGCACCCGCAGCAAACGCGTCTGCAGGTCAAAGGGCATGTCGCCGATTTCGTCCAGAAACAGCGTGCCGCCGTCGGCCTGCTCGAAGCGGCCGCGGCGCATGGCCTGTGCGCCGGTAAAAGCCCCGCGTTCATGGCCAAACAGCTCGCTCTCCAGCAGGTCTTTGGGAATCGCAGCGGTGTTGATCGCCACAAACGGGCCGTTGGCTCGCGGCGAATGCTTGTGCAGCGCGCGCGCCACCAGCTCTTTGCCAGAACCCGACTCGCCGGTGATCAGCACCGTGACCTGGCTCTGGCTCAGGCGACCGATAGCCCGAAAAACGTCCTGCATGGCAGGCGCCTGGCCCAGCATCTCCGGCATCTCGCCCATGCGTTCTTCGGCCACCTCCTCGCGTTGTCCCTCGGCCAACGCGCGGCGGATGAGTTCCACCGCTTTGAGCAGATCGAAGGGCTTGGGCAGGTACTCGAAAGCACCGCCCTGAAAGGCCGAGACGGCGCTGTCGAGGTCGGAGTAAGCGGTCATGATGATGACCGGCAGGCCCGGCAGACGCGCCTTCACCTTCTGCAGCAAATCCAGACCCGAGCCGCCGGGCATGCGGATATCGCTCACCAGGATCTGCGGGCCTTCGCTCTCGGGCGTGTCGTCCAGGGCCTGCAAGACCTCCTGCGGGTGTGTGAAGCTGCGGGTGGGCAGGCTCTCGCGCAGCAACGCTTTCTCAAGAACGAACCGAATCGAAGGGTCGTCGTCCACTATCCATATCGGTTTCATGTTCTTTTCTTCCCTTCATCGGATTCGTGCGGTGGACGGACTCAGGGCAGCGGAATCAAAAGCTTGAAGTCCGTCTGCCCGGGCTGGCTTTCGCACTCGATCAGACCATGGTGTTGCTGCACAAATGTCTGCGCCAGGGTGAGCCCCAGGCCAGAGCCACCGTCGCGCCCCGACACCAGCGGGAAAAAAATGCGGTCCTTGATCGAGTCGGGTACGCCAGGCCCGTTGTCGATCACATGCAATTCCAATGCCAGGCGGTAGCGTTGCTTACCAAAGGTAACCTGACGGCCCACGCGGGTGCGCAGGGTGATGCCTGCGTCACCCGCTGCGATGCGCTCGCCCAGCGCCTGCGCCGCGTTGTGTGCGATGTTGAGCACCGCCTGGATCAGCTGCTCGCGATCGCCTCGAAATTCGGGGATGGAGGTGTCGTAGTCGCGCACCACGCGCAGGCCTTTGGGAAATTCGGCCAGGATCAGGGTGCGCACCCGCTCGCACACCTCATGAATGTTCACATCGCCCACCACATGCGGGCGCCGATGGGGCGCCAGCAACCGGTCCACCAGCAACTGCAGGCGATCGGCCTCGTGGATGATGACTTGGGTGTATTCCCGCAGCTCGCGCGTCTCCAGCTCCAGCTGCAGCAACTGGGCGGCACCCCGAATGCCGCCGAGCGGATTCTTGATCTCGTGCGCCAGGTTGCGGATCAGCTCCTTGTTGGCCTGCGCCTGGTCCAGCAACCGCTCCTCGCGCTCCTGGCGCGTCTGCTGCTCCAGCGGCAGCAGCTCCACCACCACCGCGTCGGGCTCATCGGTCTGCGCCACCACCACATGCACCGGCAGCGGATCGTGACCGCTGCGCTTGAGCCAGGCGTCGTAGCGCAGTGCGGCGTACTCGTTGTCGCGCACGCCGCTCAATGCGGTCTCCAGCAAGGTGGTCTCGGTAAAGCTGTCTTGCAAAGGGGCGCCAGTGATGCTGCGGCGCGAGGTGCCCAGCGCGTCTTCAAGTGCTGTGTTGGCAAACCGAACCCGGCCCTCAGCGCTCACAACCGCCACCAGTGTGGCGAGAAGATCAAGTGCCTGAAACCGGGCGGCGCCTGACGGGTCCTGATCTCGCGCGGGGGCAGCGGGCGACCGCGCCGCAGCTGCCAGGGGATCTTTGGGCTTTTTCAAGCCGCTTATTGTCCGGCAGCAGGCAACCGACCGAGCTCGCGGCGGATCCCTTCCACGTCGCTCTCAGCCCGACCCACGACCGCCTTGAGCTCGGCCACGCGGTCGAGATAGCGCTGGTAGTTGCGCGATTCGATGCCCTGCTTCTCCGGCTCACCATTGGCATAGGCCTTGCGCGCCTCGACCAGGCGTTCGTCTGCCTTGCGCAGCTCGGTTTCCAGAATGGCCCGGGCGTCGCTGTCGCGCTGGCGCTGCGCAGTGCCATCGACGCGCTCGTTGCCGCTGCGTGCGGCAGGAGCGGCAGCGCTGCGAGGCGCACTGTTTGCCGAGCTGCTGGTCCGAGGCTGGGTGCCCTGCACGATGGTGATGTTGCCGCCCTCCATCAGCTTGCAACCGCGGCTCTTGGCTATCTCTGGGTTGTTGATGTACTCCACCGGCTTGCCTTCGCAGCGGTATACCCGCTCTTGGGCGTGCAAGGGCAACGCACACAAAGCCGTAACTGCCACCAAAAAACCGGTCAGCCTGAGAAAAAATTCATTTGAAATCAACACACGCTCTCCACTCGCCGTTGCACACTGGGGCATCCTGCAGGATCGACATTTTTTAAGTATGACCGATCCGCATCACAAAAGTGCTGGCGCTAACCGCCCAGAGCCGCGAACCGGCCGGCCATCGGCAAGAAAAAAGGGACAGCAACCGCTGTCCCTTTTTTTCTCGCCGATGGCATTGGACCCGGCACGCTGGCCAAGTCACCAAAAGCTCAGAGGCTGTAATACATATCGAATTCCACCGGGTGCGGCGCCATGCGAAAGCGCGTCACCTCGCCCATCTTGAGTTCGATGTAGGCATCTAGCATGGAGTCGGTGAACACGCCGCCCTTGGTCAGGAAGGCGCGGTCCTTGTCCAGATACTCCAGCGCTTGGTCCAGGCTGTGGCAGACGGTGGGGATCAGCTTGTCCTCTTCCGGCGGCAGGTGGTACAGATCCTTGGTGGCGGCCTCGCCTGGGTGGATCTTGTTTTCGACGCCGTCCAGACCTGCCATCATCAAAGCCGAGAAACACAGGTAAGGGTTGGCCGAAGGATCGGGGAAGCGAGCCTCGATGCGGCGGCCCTTTGGGTTGGCCACGTAAGGGATGCGGATCGAGGCCGAGCGGTTGCGCGCCGAATAGGCCAGTTTCACCGGGGCTTCAAAGCCGGGCACCAGTCGCTTGTAGCTGTTCGTACCGGGGTTGGTGATGGCGTTGAGCGCACGCGCGTGCTTGATGATGCCGCCCACGTAATACAGCGCGAAGTCCGACAGGCCCGCATAGCCGTCGCCGGCAAACAGGTTCTTGCCGTCTTTCCAGATCGACTGGTGCACGTGCATGCCCGAACCGTTGTCGCCGGCGTAGGGCTTGGGCATGAAGGTGGCGGTCTTGCCGTAGGCATTGGCCACGTTCCACACCACGTACTTGAGCACCTGCGTCCAGTCAGCGCGCTCGACCAGCGTGCTGAACTTGGTACCGATCTCGTTTTGGCCAGCGCCCGCCACCTCGTGGTGGAACACCTCGACCGGGATGCCCAGCGATTCCAGAATCAGCGACATCTCGGCGCGCATGTCTTGCGTGCTGTCGACCGGGGGCACGGGGAAATAGCCGCCTTTGACGGTTGGACGATGGCCACGGTTGCCACCTTCAAGTTTGGCGCCGCTGTTCCAAGGCGCTTCGTATTCGTCAATTTCGACCATCACGCGGCCCGGCTCGTTGCTCCAGCGCACGCCGTCGAAGATGAAAAACTCGGGCTCTGGACCGAAGTAGGCGGTGTCCCCCAGGCCCGACGCCTTGAGGAAAGCCTCGGCGCGCTTGGCGACCGAGCGCGGATCGCGGTCGTAGGCCTTGCCATCGCCCGGCTCGATCACGTCGCACTGCATGAACAGTGTGGTCTCTTCAAAGAAGGGATCGATGTTGGCGGTGTTCGAGTCGGGCATGAGCTGCATGTCAGAGGCTTCGATGCCCTTCCAGCCGGCCACCGAGGAGCCATCGAACGCGTGGCCCGAGGTGAATTTCTCCTCATCGAAGTGCGAGACCGGCACGGTCACGTGCTGCTCTTTGCCTCGGGTGTCGGTGAAACGAAAGTCAACAAACTTGACCTCGTTGTCTTTCACCATTTGCATCACATCTGCGACGGTCTTGGCCATCAAATACTCCTGTAGCTGGTTCGGTGGATAAAGAAAAAGAACAATCGAATAAAGCAGGTTCTGTGCCATTGGCTCGGGAGAGCCGCCCAGCAACAGGCATCGCAAGCTTCGCTCGCCACAGATTATCTGCCACCTACGCAGGGACAATGAGCAGCGTGGCGGCGAGCACGCAAGCAAAAAGCACAGCAGCGGTGCGATTCAGTGATTGCGCACCAATACGGTGAATAAAGTTAACGCACCATTTCGGGGCCTAGCCGGACGCCCTGGTCATGCAACCCGACAAGCATCTGCGCAAACGCCAAGCCCACCGCCGCCGGCTCGCCTTTGACACCCAACTCAATGTGGCGCCCAAACTGCGGATGGTTCACGCTGGGCAGACTGAAGACCTTCACCTCGTGCTCGCGCTCGATGCCTTCCATGAGTGGCGTGAGCGCAGCTTCCATCGCGCCCATCACCACAACCGAGCGCTCCAACCAAGTGCCTGGCCGCTGCCACGAGCGGTATTGGTCATCCAGCACCGACTCGATCATGGGCCAGGCCATCACCGGGAAGCCGGGCAAAAAATGCACCGTGCCGCCACCGTGGCCCACGCAACTGAAACCTGGAATCTTGTTGTACGGGTTCTGAATCACGCGCGCACCAGCCGGGAACACGCCCATGTTGTAACGATGCACGTTGTCGGGGCGCTGCGGATAGAAGGCCTCGCCATGTTCGGTGGCGATTTCGCGCATGCGTTGCTCAATCAGCGTCTCGGCTTCGGGATGCAAAGCAAGCTCCACCCCCAGCGCTGCGGCCGCACACTGGCGCGTGTGGTCATCTGGCGTGGCGCCGATGCCGCCGCAAGAAAACACCACCTCGTCGCTGGCAAACGCCTCGCGCAGGGCGGCGGTGATGCGGGCTCGGTCATCGCCCACGCAGCGCGCCCAGGCCAGCGACAGGCCGCGCGCAGCCAGCAACTCGGCCACCTTGGGCAGATGCTTGTCGGCCCGCTTGCCCGAGAGGATTTCGTCGCCAATGATGAGCAGCCCAAATGCGAGCGGCCGAGGCGGATTTTCAGCGGTGATGGAGGGATCTGTCATGTTGGTTTGTGGGCATCAGCTAAGCGCGGAGCCCAGGCGTTGTTCAAAGCACGGTCATCTGCCGCTCCAAGCAACGCCGGCGGAAGCAAGTCGACTGGGGGAAGGTTGGCTGGGGGCTCAGCGTCGCGCAGCGCCTGCAGGCAGTCCAGCGCGTAGTGGGCAAACCACAGCGAGGCGAAGGCGAACACCAAGGTGTAGATCCAGATCGCTACCGGCACCAGCAGAGGAGCCATCGCAATGAACATCGCGCCCGAGGCCCACAGCAGGCTGGGCGCTGCGCCCAGGTAACCGCTGGCCACACCCATGACAAGCAAAGAGCTGCGGCGCTCGCGCAGGATGCGCCTGCGCTCGTCGGCACTGGCGTGCACCGCCAGCGCGTCGAAAGCAAACACGCGGTAGGTGAGCCAGCCCCAGATCAGCGGTGGCAATATCAGAACCAGGGGCGGGATCAGCCACAGTGGCATCGACACCACCAAGGCGATCACCGCCAGAAGCGTAGAGCCGAGTGACCACAACACGCTGACCAACATAGAGCCGCCCTGCTTGCGCTCCATCTTGGCAAAACGGCGCTGTGCGACCAGCTCCACCATCGACGGCGTCATGAACACGGCGACCAGCAGCAGACATAGCAGAACGATCACCGGCGTGGCCATCACCAGCACCAGCAAAGGCCCGAACACCGCGCGCAGACCACCCATGCCCAGCCGATCCAGCCAGCCCAGAAACGCTTGCATCAGCTCGTAGCTCTGCAGCCAGGCGGTGACAGAAGCCACCGCGCCTTCCCAAAAAAAGTAGCCCAGGCCGAATGACAGCACAACCATCAGGATCAGCGGCAAGAAAGACAATGCGATCACGCGCGGGTGCATGCAATAGGCCACAGCGCGCCAGAACGAATCGAACAGAGGCTTCATACGGCTGAGAATACCGGTTTCCCCAAGCCAAACATCTGCGCGCGAACCGATGAGGCTGCCAAACCAGGCGATCCACCACCTGCAAGATACCTTGATCTCCGAACCTTGGGCGCAATTCTGAATCACAGTAAAACAGATGCCCTGCCAGTGTCGGACCGCCCCACCATCCGAGACACACGACCAAGTACCGACCGTGTTCCTGCGCATGCCGTCCATCATGCAGATGACTGGCCTGGGCCGATCAACAATCTACAGGCTCATGGCCAATCAGCAATTCCCCTGCCCAGTTCGCCTCGAAGTCCGTGCCGTGGCCTGGCGCCATCGAAGGCCCGATACCACCCATCGGCGATATCCCATCTGCTGAACCCATCGACTCCGGCTTGAGCAGCGCCGACCAGACATTCATGAGGCTTGACAAAGCCTTTGTGAGCCGGGCGGCCATTATTGGCGATCGTGCCTCAGGTGACAGCGGTCTGATTCGGTGGATAGAAACGCTCTGCCGCGCAGACGCCCAGCACTTTTCGCAAAGCCGAGCAATGGCTCAGCCCCGCTAAAATCCCACGTGTTGACAACCCCTCCTGGAATCCCAGCATGTCCCTCTTTTCTGCCGTCGAAATGGCGCCCCGCGATCCGATCCTGGGACTGAACGAACAGTTCATCGCCGATCCCAACCCGAACAAAGTAAACCTGGGCGTGGGCGTGTACTTTGATGACAACGGCAAGCTGCCGCTGCTGGCTTGTGTGCGGGCGGCTGAGAAGACCATGATGGAGAAGCCGATTGCGCGTGGCTATTTGCCGATCGACGGCATTGCCGCCTACGACGCGGCGGTCAAGAGCCTGGTGTTCGGCGCTGACAGCGAGCCGGTGACTTCCGGGCGGGTGGCCACCGTGCAGGGAATCGGTGGCACTGGCGGCCTGAAGATTGGCGCCGATTTCCTGAAGAAGCTCAACCCAAGCGCCAAGGTGTTGATTTCAGACCCGAGCTGGGAAAACCACCGAGCCCTTTTCACCAACGCCGGCTTCGTGGTGGAGAGCTATACCTACTACGACGCGGCCAAACGCAGCGTGGATGTTGAGGGCATGCTCGCCAGCCTCCAAGCGGCTGCGCCTGGCACCATCGTGGTGTTGCATGCCTGCTGCCACAACCCGACCGGCTACGACATCACGCCCGAGCAATGGGACCAGGTGATTGCGGTGGTGAAGGCGCGACAACTTACCCCCTTCCTCGACATGGCCTACCAGGGCTTTGGCTATGGCATCACCGAAGACGGGGCGGCAATTGCCAAATTTGTCGCATCAAGCATGAGCTTTTTTGTCTCGACCTCGTTCTCCAAGAGCTTCAGCCTGTATGGAGAGCGCGTGGGCGCCTTGTCGGTACTGTGCGAGAGCAAGGAAGAGGCAGATCGGGTGCTGAGTCAGCTCAAGATTGTGATCCGCACCAACTACTCCAACCCGCCGATCCACGGCGGCGCGATCGTGGCGGCGGTGCTGAACAACCCCGAGCTGCGCGCTTTGTGGGAGCAGGAGCTGGGCGAGATGCGGGTTCGCATCAAGGCCATGCGCCAGAAGCTGGTTGACGGCCTCAAGTCGGCTGGGGTGGAGCAAGACATGGGCTTCGTCACCCAGCAGATCGGCATGTTCAGCTACTCCGGTCTGAGCAAGGAGCAGATGGTGCGCCTGCGCAGCGAGTTCGGTGTTTATGGCACAGACACCGGGCGGATGTGTGTCGCTGCGCTCAACAACAAGAACATCGACTACGTCTGCCGAGCAATGGCGCAGGTGATTTGAGGGCCTGGGCGTCTTTGGCCCAGATCGAGCAGAGCCGCCGCAGGCGGGGGCCATTTGTTGTTCAGGGAACGCAAGCTGTGACGTGCTTCGCAAAAGTGAGATAAACCTGTAAAAACCGGTTGAACTCCGAGCCACGCGGCCAGTAACAAGCTGATATATTGCACTGCAACATAACCGACGGTGATATCCCCATGCTCTATCAGATCTATGAAGCCCAGCGTTCCATGATGGAACCCTTCACGGGCTTGGCCGAGGTTGCGTCCAAGCTCTACAGCAACCCAGCATTGCCTTTGTCTCAGTTCCCGCTGGCGCAGCGGGTCTCGGCCGCCTACGACCTGATCCACCGCCTCAGCAAAGACTACGAAAAGCCGGAGTTCGGCGTGCGCACGGTGGATGTGGACGGCGTGGAAGTGGCCATCCACGAGCGGATTGAGATGGACAAGGCGTTTTGCGAGCTGCGCCGCTTCAAGCGCTATTCCGACGACACCGCCACCCTGGCCAAGCTCAAGACCCAGCCAGTGGTGCTGGTTGTGGCACCGCTCTCAGGCCACTACGCCACCCTGTTGCGCGACACGGTGAGCACCATGCTTAAGGACCACAAGGTATACATCACCGACTGGAAGAATGCGCGCCTGGTGCCGCTCTCAGAGGGTGAGTTTCACCTCGACGACTACGTGAACTACGTGCAGGACTTCATACGCTACCTGCAGAAAACCTATGGCAACTGCCACGTGGTGAGCGTGTGTCAGCCCACGGTGCCTGTGTTGGCGGCGGTCTCTCTCATGGCGACGCGCGGTGAACTGACCCCGCTGACCATGACCATGATGGGCGGCCCGATCGATGCGCGCAAATCGCCCACCGCGGTCAACGATCTGGCCGTAGAGCGCAGCCACAGCTGGTTCGAGAACAACGTGATCTACCGTGTGCCAGACAAATTCCCAGGCGCTGGTCGCCGCGTGTACCCGGGCTTCCTGCAGCACGCCGGCTTCATTGCCATGAACCCGGATCGCCATGCCAGCAGCCACTACGACTACTTTCAGGATCTGATCAAGGGCGACGACTCCAGCACCGAGAGCCACCGCAAGTTTTACGACGAGTACAACGCGGTGCTCGACATGGACGCCGCCTACTACCTGGAAACCATCGAAACGGTGTTCCAGGAGTTCAAGCTCATGCACGGTACCTGGGATGTGAAGAACCCCAGCGGCAAGCTTGAGCGGGTGAAACCGGCTGACATCCGCCACACCGCTTTGATGACGGTCGAGGGCGAGCTCGACGACATCTCAGGCAAAGGCCAGTCTGAGGCGGCACACGACCTCTGCTCGGGCATCGAGAAACAGCACCACATCGAGGTGCTGGGCGCTGGGCACTATGGCATCTTCAGCGGGCGCCGCTGGCGCGAGAAGGTGTATCCAGAACTCACCCGCTTCATCCTCGAATACCAGCCCAAACCAGCGGCAGAGCCAGCGCCTCCTGCGCCGAAAGTTGCGGTGGAGACGGTAGTCCCTAAGACGGTGGCTGTGCCACTGACTGCGTCTGCCGTCCCGAGCAGCAACGCCGCCAAGCCCGTGAGTGCCACTCGAACCAAGCCGGCAGCGGTCAAAAAAGCGTTGCAGGTGACAGCCACCAAACCTGTCCAGCCGGTTGCCGCGAGCAAGCCCGCCACGAAGAAGCCGCGCGCTGCCGCCAACAAGCGCTGAGGGCACGCGCCGCACAGCGCTGCCCCGCTACCATGGAGCGCATGAGCGATCTCGCCCGGCGCATCAATGCTGCCCTGCCCCAGACCCAGTGCACCCGCTGCGGCTTTCCTGACTGTGCGAGCTACGCGCAGGCGATTGCGGCGGGAGCAGCCAGCATCAACCAATGCCCCCCTGGCGGCGCCGAGGGCGTGGTGCGGCTGGCGACCATCACCGGGCTTCCATTTCAGCCGCTGAATCCGGAGCACGGTGTTGAGGGACCGCTCACGGTGGCGCTGATCGACGAGGGCTGGTGCATCGGTTGCACGCTGTGCATCAAAGCCTGTCCGGTGGATGCCATCGTGGG
>Ga0136636_10001724_pt1 | contig 12863 bp, 9 predicted proteins | sample AntDrymUQ8522106_2_FD_104653 | JGI IMG/M metagenome (GOLD analysis project Ga0136636, IMG submission 104653) | Polar desert sand microbial communities from Dry Valleys, Antarctica - metaG UQ852 (21.06) | ecosystem: Environmental > Terrestrial > Soil > Desert | place: Antarctica: Dry Valley... | reverse complement strand
GGGCCGGAAGGAATGAAACATGGAGAAAGAATGAAAAAGTAATGCGATTCGGTAAATACCGATAATTGAAGGCTGCTTTGAAGATTTTACTTCAGAGCAGCCTTAATTAAACTCCGGATGGGAATTTATCAAATATCCTTCCAGTGATTTTTCCCAATATACTTCGAATTTATTCGTGGAAGTCGTTGCTCAAAATCCTGAATTCAGTCCGGCGATTCAGTCCTTTGGCTATTTCCTGCTGTTCGGGCGTTAGTTTCAATATAAATTCTTCAGTAAGTTCATCATTACGTTTCAGGAAATCATATTTTTTGGCCAGGTCGCGGTTCACTTTTTTAGGCCATGTTTCGCCATAACCTTTGGCTACCATTCGGGCGGTATTGATGCCTTTCGAAATCAGGTAATCGACCACAGACTGAGCACGTTTTTGAGAAAGATCGGAGTTGAATTTGTCGCTTCCGACAAAATCGGTGTGAGCCATGAGCTCAATGGTAATGGTCGGATTTGCAGTTAGCAGATAAACAACTGAATCCAGTGCGACTTTCGATTCTTCGGTGATTTCGAAGCTTCCGGTAGCATAATTGATGTTGTTTACCTTGATTGGCTCGTCGGTTGGAGCCAGTTTAAACTCAAATCTAAATTCTTTGCTATCCTCCAGTCCGTAGGTAGAAATTCTCCCCTTATCGTTCAAATATCCGTCTTTAAATGCGGCAAAAACATATTCGGTTTCAGGTTTTAATTTAAGCTGAAAATGTCCCCCATCAGCACGAACTTTCAGGTTGGTTCCATCGGTTCCAATAATCCGGATATTGGCCCCATCAATTTTCTGATTAGTTTCCTTGTTAAAAACATCTCCTGAAGCGTTAAATATTTTGGGAGGAAGGTAAAATGAATAAATATCATCACTCCTTGATCCTTTCCGGGTTGAGGAAAATAAGCCTTTCTCAACTTCGCCTTTGATGAATGCCATTCCAAAATCATCTCCCGGCGAGTTGATAGGTGCCTTCATATTCACCACATCCCATTTGCCTTTATCGTCTTTTACAGCCTTGAAAATATCTAATCCGCCAATTCCGGGCTTGTAGCTTGATGAAAAATACAATTCACCATTTTCGCGGATAAACGGGAACATTTCATCTCCGGGAGTATTTATTTCAGGACCTAAATTTTCAGGCCGCTCATACTTTCCACCTTTTGTAACTGAAACCCAAATATCTTTCCCGCCATAGCCACCAATTTTGTCGGAAACAAAATAAAGTTCTGTTCCATCTGCGCTTAAAGAAGGATGTGCCGCAATCATGCTATCTCCAACTAGTTCAAGAGGTGCAGGTTCCGACCATGAGCCCCTCGATTGGTTGACTGAGAAAAGTTCTGCGCCCTTGTCTTTTGTCTTGTCATAAAGGCATCGGGTAAAAATCATCTGGTCACCCTGATCCGAAAGTGTTGCAGCACCTTCGTCGCTGGCAGTATTAATTATCTCGCTTTCGTCGAGCAATTTTGGTATTTCCCATTTCTGTTTCTGAACCAGAAATTTAGTAGTAAATAAATCAGCAAATCGGGTTCCTGTAATGTTACTTTTCCGTTTGCCGATCACCACATCGCGGGTTGAGGTGAAAATAATCTCATTATCGCGGCCACCAACAAAAACTGGACAATAGTCGTTGTAATTCGAGTTGAGCTCTTTCACAATACTAACCATGTACCGATTGGGTTTATCTAACCATTCTTTTACTATTTTACTCGATTCCAATCCATTTTTGGCAAGTTCATCATCAGGTTTTACACCCAAATAAGTCTGATACCAGAGAATAGCTTCGTCGTACTTTTGAGTTGCACGCAAACAATCGGCATAATGGAGCATGCATAATGGTTCGGAAGACTTGCGTTTGATTGCATTTTTATACCAGATTGATGCTTTTGCAAAATCGCTCAATTTGTAATAACATTCACCGATTCGGAATGCCAGGTCTGTTTTCTCCTCACCAAGTTTTGGGCTGCGGTAAGCTTTTCTGTATTTTTCTATAGCCAGCGAATACTCTCCGATTTCGTACGATTTGCTACCCGTTTCCAGTGCTTTTTGCGCAGAACAAGAGCTCAGTATAATTATCAGTAGGAGAATCAGTATGTTTGGAAATGACAAGATCTTCATTTGATATAAAACGTTTGGCGGTAAAAGTAACCATTTTAAATCCATTCTAAAAAAACGCAAAAGGTTTATTTAAAGTATGCTCAAATGCAAGAAATCTATGAATATAATAGCGTAAAAAAAAGCTCCCGGTTTACGCCGGAAGCCTTTTCAGTATTGTATAAGTTAAAAACCACTATTTGACGAACAACAATTCCCTGTATTTTGGCAATGGCCACAATTCGTTGTCAACAATTAATTCGAGTTTATCGATGTGGTAACGAATATCATCCAAATATGGTTTTACTGAACCTTCGTAAGCAAAAGCTTTTTCTTTTTCTGATTCGATCACATTGGCAACTTTACGGGCTTCGATCATCTCCTTCACTTTGGCTTTGATGGAAGAAATGTGTCCACCAATTTCGCGGATCAGCTCTAAACGGCCTTCAGCAAGCGACAAATAATCTTTTTCGCTGAATACGAGTTTCAGGTTCTTTACATTTTCGAGCAACATGCTTTGGTATTCAATGGCGGTAGGAACGATGTGGTTACTTGCCAAATCACCTAAAACGCGTGCTTCGATCTGAATTTTCTTAGTATACTTTTCATACTCAACTTCAACACGACCTTCAATTTCGCGTTCGCTCAATACACCAGCTTTTCCGAACATTTCAACAACACGTTTATCGTGATATGCCTCTAATGATGTTGGAACACTTGAGACGTTTGTTAAACCGCGACGTGCAGCTTCGGCTTTCCATTCTTCGCTGTAACCATTACCGTTAAAACGGATATCTTTTGACTCGATGATCAGTTTTTTCAGTATCTGGAAAATAGCTTCGTCTTTTTTAACACCTGCTTCGACCAAAACATCAACTTCAACTTTGAATTTAGCAAGCTGATCGGCTATTGCAGTATTTAAAGCAATCATAGCGCCAGCACAGTTTGCAGAAGAACCTACGGCGCGGAATTCAAAACGGTTGCCGGTAAATGCAAACGGAGAAGTACGGTTACGGTCGGTGGTGTCCAAAATAATTTCAGGAATACGGCCAATATTTAATTTCAATGCAGTTTTTTCTTCAGGAGTCATTTTGCGGTCAACAACCGATTCTTCCATGATATCTAACATTTTCGAAATTTCAGTTCCAAGAAAGGCAGAGATGATAGCTGGAGGTGCTTCGTTTGCGCCCAAACGGTGTGCGTTGGGAGCATTCATGATGCTGGCAAGCAACAAATCCTGATTCACATGCAATGCTTTCAAGGTATTGATTACAAAAGTGAGGAATTGCAAGTTCGATTTTGGGTTTTTCCCTGGTGAAAACAAGTTAACTCCAGTATCAGTAGAAAGTGACCAGTTGTTGTGTTTTCCTGATCCGTTAATTCCGGCGAAAGGTTTTTCGTGGAAAAGAACAGCAAAATTATGGCGACGGGCGATTTTTTTCATCAAGTCCATGATCATCTGGTTGTGATCATTGGCCAGGTTCAATTCTTCGTAAATCGGAGCCAACTCGAATTGGTTTGGAGCAACCTCGTTGTGCCGGGTTTTTACCGGGATACCCAATTTGAATGCTTCATTTTCCAAGTCTTCCATGAAACGGAAAACGCGTGTTGGAATTGAACTGAAATAGTGGTCGTCTAACTGCTGATCTTTCGAAGCGGAATGTCCCATTAAAGTACGTCCGGTCAACATCAAATCAGGGCGTGCCATGAATAAAGCTTCATCAACCAGGAAATATTCCTGTTCCCATCCTAAGTTTGCATTTACTTTGGTTACATTTTTATCGAATAATTGGCAAACATCGGTTGCCGCTTTGTCAACAGCAGCGATAGCTCGTAATAATGGGGTTTTATAGTCGAGAGCTTCGCCTGTGTATGAAATGAAGATGGTTGGAATCGTTAATGTGTTGTCAACGATGAAGGCAGGAGACGAAGGATCCCATGCAGTATAACCGCGGGCTTCGAAAGTCTGACGGATACCTCCACTTGGGAAAGAAGAAGCATCAGGTTCTTGCTGAGATAACATTGATCCAGATAAAGTTTCTACCACAGATCCATTTTCACCATGTACAATAAATGCATCATGTTTTTCAGCAGTACCATCGGTTAATGGGTGAAACCAGTGAGTAATGTGGGTTGCACCATTCTCAAGCGCCCACGATTTCATTCCCTGAGCAACTTGGTCGGCCATTTTTCTGTCTACCGGAGTACCGTGGTCAATCGCGTCAATTACTGATTTGTAAGCTTCTTTCGAAAGATATTTCTTCATTTTTGGACGATCAAAAACGTTCATCCCGTAAAAATCGGAAACCAGGTTTTCTTCTCGTTTTACTTCGATTGGTTTTCTGCTAAGAACTTCTTCGAGAGCTCTAAATCTAAACTGTGCCATAATTCTAAAATTTTAATAGTTTATATTTTATCTGTCTTCTTTCTATTTCGGAAATAATTTCATAACAAAAATATACAAATATTGAATTTAGCATACAAAAAAGTGGGCTGAAGCGTAAATATTTACAATTAATTCAGAAAAACCTCTAAATAAACGACAGATACTTCTATTTTTTTAGTTTTTTCTGATTTTTACTAAAATTATAAAAATCAAATCTCAGAAGAACAAGGATATTTCTGTCATTTCCAGACATTTCTCAAATCCCGTATGAAATATTAGGTTTTTGTTAAGAAATTGATTGTTTTTTTCGCTGACACCTATAATTAAGGGTATCTTTTTGCAGGATTTGTTGCACAACTTTTGTACAAAGTCATACCTCTCAAAAATAAAATCCTTTTACCGAATAATTTCAGCAAAAGGACTTCAGGCATAAAATGAGATTACAAGATAATTCTATTTCTTCTTCTTTTTTTTCTTATTGATTTGTTCTTCGATAATTCCTTCTTCATGCATCAAAGCTCTCCAATCGTGTGGATTATCTGCAGAAAAGTCAAGAGTCGCTGAATAATCTTCTTTATCGATGGTAACAACCTTAATTTTTTGATCCAAAAACGTTTCAATTTCGTCCAATACAGTTTTCTCTTCCGGACTGCAAAACGAAACGGCCAATCCCTTTTTATCACCTCGTCCGGTTCGGCCAACTCTGTGAACGTAATTTTCAGCCACATCAGGCAAATCGTAATTAATTACATATTCAACACCCTGAATATCAATTCCCCGAGCGCTTACGTCGGTTGCAATTAGAATCTTTACCTCTCCGGCCCGAAATTGGTTCATCACATCAAGACGGTCTTTCTGTTCTTTATCTCCATGAATTGTTATCGTTTTTATATCAATTCGTTCCATCGCTTTGAAAACCCGTTCAGCCCGAACCTTTGTCCTTACAAAAACAAGTATCTTGGAATCAGGATTTTCTTTAATTATCCGTTCAAGAAAAAATCGTTTGTCATCCATCGGGATGAAAGCGACCGAGTGAGTAACATTTTTTGCCACTGGATCTTTTGGAGAGATTTCAATCCGAATTGGATTTACAACCAGGGAATAGGCTAAGTCTTTAATCTCTGGATTGATGGTTGCCGAAAAGAATAAGGTTTGGCGATATTTTGGCAAGCGATGAATCAATTGCCTGATATCTTTAATAAATCCAAGGGCAAGCATGTGGTCGGCTTCATCTAAAACAAGAATCTTAACCTGATCTAAAACAATATGCCCCTGACTAACCAAATCAAACATTCGTCCCGGTGTTGCAACTAATATATCGACACCACTTTTCAACTTAGAGATCTGAGGATCCTGATCGACTCCACCAAAGACACACGCCGTTTTTACCCGGGTATGTTGGCAAAGTGTTAGAAATACCTCTGTAATCTGCAATGCAAGTTCGCGCGTTGGTACCATAACCAGGCAGCTGATAAAATCACTACGGCTACTGTTTTTTTGCTGATTGATCAAATCGATCACCGGTATGGCGAAAGCAGCAGTTTTGCCTGTTCCAGTTTGCGCAATTGCCAAAACATCATCGCCTTTTAAAATTGGAGAGATGGCCTTGTATTGAATATCTGTTGGGCGGCGAAATCCTAACTCTGTAAGATTTCTTTTAATTTCAGGTGAAATGCGGTAGTCGTCAAACTTCATTGAACAAATTATAATGATAATTAATCGGATCGCAAAATTGATCCGGTGCAAAGAAACGCAATTTTTGAATGAATCTATTGAGATCTGCCATAAACGTCGGATAACCGGAATCAACAAAAAAGGGTTGCCAAACGACAACCCTTCTATGCTATTGCAATAAAAAAACTTTTTCTATTGAAGTTGGAAATTAATTGGTATTGTGAATTGCTGCTTCACTCTTGTTCCCCGCTGTTTTGCAGGTTCCCACAATGGTGAAGACATAATTACTCGGACCGCCTCTTTATCAAGCGAGGGGTCGACTCCACGAACCACTTTAACATCACAAACTTCACCTTTTGAGTTTACTGCATATTGCACGTAAACTTTACCTTTAATGCCATTCTCCTGAGCAACAGCAGGGTATTTGATGTTTTTTATAACCCATTCACGAAATGCGCCCACATCACCACCCTGGAATGTTGCCTGTTCCTCTACAATCAGAAATACTTCTTCTTCTTTTACAATGGCAGTTTCTTCTTCCTTTACAACCTCAATTTTTTCAGGAACTGGCTCATTGCTAACAGTTTCAGTTACTTCACTAACAGTAGCAAACTCAACCTCAACGGTAACACTATCAACAACAACCGGGGCAACATATTTAACTTGCGCTTCAGCAGCAGCCGGTGGTGGTGGTGGTGGTGGTGGTGGTGGTGGAATATCATCCTCGGCTTTGAGGTTTTCCATACTAACCACCGTATTTTTAACTAAAACAACGCTTTTCCCCTTGTTATTTAATGCCTGAATGTAAGGTACTAATACTGCGCCTCCTATACTAAATAAAGAAATCAAAAAGGCAATAAGTAGAAATTTTCTAAATTTTTTGCGCAATACGTAAGCACCGTATTCCTTATTCCTCTTTTCGAATACTATTTCTTCAAGGGTTACGGTTTGGTTTTTAAGCAATTCATTATCCATGATTCAAATCCATTTATTATGGTTTATTTAATGGCAGTAACTGATGATTTCGAACCAAGTTTAGTTTTAACCATCATTTTTTCCACTGGGTTAATATCGACAAGTGTATATCTGGCAATATTTGTAATTGCCATTTCATCCATAATGTCAACAATGTTTCGGTATTTAACGCCATCAGCAGCCTTGATTAAAACAATTGGCCCGGATTTATCCTGTTTGTAAAAGCGTTTTATTCTGCTTTCAACAGAGTCTCTAGGTATTTTAAGCTTACCTTCTGTTACATCTTTTTTCATGTTGGCTACCCGAGCATATAATTCCTTATTGCGTTGCAACAGCACCTTGCGGATTCCATCTTTCGAAAAATCAACTTCAGTTAAGACTGGCAGTGTTTTATTTGGATCGGCCAAACCAACATACCAGAGTACCTTATCATTTTCGACAAGTAAAATATTTAGAGCTCTATCTTTATCCAGCTCAGGTGGTTTTTCATTCTCTTTAGGTTTTTCCGGAAGAATGATCTCCATAACCTTAGGCTTATTGAATGCCGTTGTAAGCATGAAAAAAGTAAGCAGCAAACAGGCAAGGTCTACCATCGGAGTCATATCAATATGCGTTCCGTGTTTTTTCGGCTTTCTCTTTCCTTTACCTTTGTGACCCTCGTCTTGAACTATTTCAGCCATTTTGGGATATCTTTATAAAATTACTTAATAATAAACTCTTCTGGTATCTCAACACCTTTGAGGTCAGTGGTCAAATTGAACTTATTTACATTATTATCCTGCAAAATAGCGATCACTTTTTTAACTACTGGATAATTTGCATCACCATCACCTTTAATGGCGAACTCCAAATTATTGTTGTAGGTACGTGCAAATCTGATCCACATCATAAGCTGATTATCTATCGAGTCAATCGGAATTCCTATCTGCATAGCCTCACGTGTTTTCGTATCTGGGGCATTAAGAAAGGCCTGAAGCTTGTCAGCTGGTAATCCAAATGATGCTAAACCTTCAAATTTCTTAATTTCCTTAGGCGTAAATTTAATCTTGTATTGACTTCCTATCGCCTGCAATACTTTAGCACGTATACGCTCAGTTGAATCGGTACCGTTATCAACATTAAAAAAAACTTTGTCATCCTTTGATATCAGAATTGTAACAAGATGGCTATCAGGTATTGGTGTTGACGACGTTGAGGTAGGTGTTTTTATTGGTGCAGCCTCCTCAGGACGAAATGTAGCCGTCAAAATAAAAAAGACGAGTAGAAGGAAAAACAAGTCCACCATCGGCGTCATGTCGATTCGTGGTGTTTTTACAGCTAATTTAATTTTTCCCATTATTTCTCAGTTTGTTTTTTCTTCAATGTCAATCGAAGCAAAAATGTAAATGTTACTTCAATGTTGAAGCAAATGTTTGAGTGACACTAAAACTAGCCTCATCCATTTTATAAGTTACCCCGTCGATCTGTGCTGAAAAGTAGTTGTAAGCAATGATAGCAAATGTTGAACCAGTAATACCAAATGCAGTATTAACAAGTGCTTCTGAAATACCATTTGCCAAAGCTAAAGAATCTGGAGCACCTGCAGTTGCTAATGCACCGAACGCACGAATCATACCAAGTACAGTTCCGATCAACCCAACAAGTACCGAGACCGAAGCAATTGTAGAAAGAATAATAAGGTTTTGAGATAGCACAGGTAATTCAAGAGCTGTAGCTTCTTCCAGGTCTTTCTGAAGTGCCAATACTTTTTGATCATTCATAAGTGTTTTGTCTGAATGAAGACTTCTGTAGCGATGCAAGCCCGCTTTCATAACATTGGCAATCGAACCTCTCTGTTTGTCGCACAATTGAGAAGCTTCTTCAATTTTGTTGTCGTTTAGTAATGTCTGCAAACTACGTACAAAGATGTTAAGGTTTCCCTTGCCACCAGCTACGTTCAACATGATCAACCGCTCAACAATAAAAGTCAAAAGGATGAGGTTGATTGCGATAAGGATTGGCACAATAAAGCCCCCTTTGTAAATGATTCCCAGATAATTACCAGGAAGTGGATGGCCAGCATTGTTGCCACCTTCGAAGTTAACAGGGCTACCCATAATTTGCGAATAAATTAGGTAACCAGCTACTGCACAAGCTATAATAACCAACAATACGAACGTCGATTTTAATGCTTCTTTTAAAGTTTGTCCTTTCATTTCAATTTTTATTAAAGTAAATTATAAAACAATAGTTTAATTTTTCAGGGAATAAAGAAAGTAATTATTTCCTTATTAATAAATGATTTTAAATTTTTCTATTCCTTAAGTTGCTTTTTTAACCAGTTCTTAATACTTTTCGAATTCTGAAAGTATTATTTCTTCTGAGCTGCGGCAATTGCTTTATTCAAATCCTGAATAGCTTTTGCAGCATCAAGGTCGGCAGGATCAAGCTTTTTAATCTCGGTATACAAATCGCGGGCAGCCACATAGTTTTTTTCTCTATATGCGATTAATGCCTGTGATTTAAGCGATTGAATCTGCCATTGTTTATTTGCCGGATCAAGTTCAAATAATTTGATATACCACGATTTAGCTGTATCGTATTCTTTCTTCTGAAGATAATAATATCCGAGGTAAGTATAGGCTTCCTGTAATTCCTTGGTATATTTCGTGGGTTCAGTTGCAGCTTTTGCAACCAACGCTTCAAATTTTGGTTGTGCCAAACCCAATTCACTGGTAGGATCCAAGCTTGAAGCGGTTCTTGCACTATAAACATATGCCTGCATATTATCAGAATCAGCAGCAATGGCCTTACTGAAAATACTATCGGCATTTTGAAATTCTCCAAGCTGGTAATATGATTTTCCAATTAACATCAGGTCTTCTTTTTCTGCTTTTCCTTTACGTGCCTTCAGATTTAACCAATCAATGGCTTTATTGTACATGCGTGAATAATAATAGTTTGATGCGATCTCTGCTATAAGGCTCACATTGTTTGTATCCATAGCATAAGCTTTTTCGAATGCTTCAAAAGACTGAGCTAAAACTGCGGAATCTTTATTAGATACTTTATACAATATACGACTATAATACAGGAAATCTCTAGGTATTATACTTTCGTCGTCAGTGTTTTTAAAGAATTCTTCCATAAACATCTTACCTTTAATGAGTTCTGGCGGCTTTTTATCATAGCAGCAATATCCGGCCAGGCGGTTCAGATAATTTCTGGATTTATCTACGGCTAAAATTTCTTCGATAGTTTCTAAAGCTGTTCCATAATCTTTAGACCGAAAAAGTGCTTTTGCATATTGGATTTTTGCAGGAGTGTTATTTCCAGACAAATCAAGAAATTTCCGAAAGTTCTTCTTGGCAAGATTGAATTGACCGGCCATTGTATACAACTCTCCAAGTTCGCGATAGACCGGTGCAAAAGTAGAATCGATATCGCGGGCTTCTTCCAGATAGGGACGTGCAGCATTTAAACTTCCGGCACGAATGTATATATTCCCAATTTTGATTTTTGGCAAAGGCGATTTTGGGTTCAGGCTTTGTGCTTTATTATAGCTTGCGAGAGCATTTTTTCCGTCATTTTTCTCCATATATAAATTACCCATTGTAAGATAAATTAAAGGATCATTCGGATCGATTGCTTTTGCTCTATTTAGATAATTTAATGCTTTTTTATAGCGGATGATTTTTTCATTCAGCATTTGTGAATAGCCAAGCTTTGTAAGTAACCGCGCATCTTTAGGGGTTAACGCTTTTTCTTTCAATGGTATTGATGCTTCAGCCTTGCTGAAGTGCTTGTCTGCGGCAATTGTGTCTGCCTTCAGAATTAAAATGACAGCACCAAGGCCAACTTCATTTAGCTTATTCAATGAGTCTTTCTGAAGCCCTTTCCGAAATAAACCATCGGCTTTAGAAATCATCTCTTTCATTGAATTTGACAAGGTGTCAGAATAGTAGTCTTTGATAATTGTTTCGCCGTAGTAATAATTTACATTGGCATTGCCAGGCTCAGACTTTAACAGTTCTTCGAATGCTTCGCCAGCATTTTCATATTGCTCACTCGCAACAAGATTTAATGCCGCATTTAGCTTCTGATCGAATGCCGAAATAACTGGTGCACCTTTTGATTTTTTGTTCTGGCTAAATCCTGTAAAAGAAAGTAGCAAGAAAAGTATTACAAATATCGGTTTCATCTTTATAAGTATTTAATTACAATAATAGTTTAATTTTTCTTAATCTCAACAAGTCTGATTGGCATCATTGCCGGTACCATTCCCATTTTCAAAATGATACGTTGACCGGCATCACCAGCCACAAATGAGGTAAACCCGGTTCCAAGCCCGGCAAAGGTTTCCCTGTTAATTGTATACACATTACGAATAAACGGATATTGCCTGTTCGCAATATAAGCAGGGTGTGGTGAATAAAAATCATCGCTTTCTGAATAGAGTTCAGGCGTAATTGAAACCACTTTAATTTTGCTCAAAAATGAATGACTGATGGAATCACGTGGGTCGCTGATCCAATTCACACTGATGATTCCAACTGCCTCAGGATGATTCTCAACAAAGTTTACAACTTCAGAATTTTTATTCACTGAATAACAATAGTTCGGCAATGAACCTGTTAGTCCAAATTTACTTACAATTGTCGATACATTATTCGATGCAGGACTGTCGAATACAACTTTAATGTTACTTAATTGTGAGTTGGGATTTATCTGCTTCCAACTCGAGGTTTTGCCTGTGAAAATATCTTTAATTGCGTTATACCTGATTAATGTATCGGGATTCGATTTATTCACAATAAAAGCAACCGCATCGTAGGCGATTTTTGTTGTTCTCGCTATGATCGATTTTCCTTTGAGATACTCTGTTTCATTTTCGCTTAATGCCCGGCTGGTAATAATAACTTTGACCGAGTCATCCAGAAATAATTTCAGAATACTATCCTCTGGCAAATAGAACGGTTTAACTTGAGCATCCTTATAAAGTGATTGGAAAGTAAAAAGTTCAGCTTCTGCCAACAATTGGTACGATTCATCAACAGCAATCTTAATATTTCCACGTGTAGGCGTCTCGTCAGTAAATTTCTTGGGGGTCATTGTACATGAATACAATAAAACAATTAACCAAATTAATTGTAAGCTGATTGTTGGTTTTAAATGTTTCATTTGTTGTCCTCCTATTTTTTAGTATTCCGGAAAAATACTACCTATGCCTTAATTCTATACCGAAAATACTATCGTTTCAAAAATCATGCTAGAATAATTTCCCCAACCGAACATCTATTTATGGCCAAAGAGTCTCTGAATAACAATGCAATCGGGTTTTATGAAGCGGAGAGAGAGGGATTCGAACCCTCGGTACCCTTTTGAGGTACACACGCTTTCCAGGCGTGCCAGATAAGCCACTCCTGCATCTCTCCAGACTAATTTGGCCTTTAATTTTCAGGGGCGCAAAGTAAGAAAAAAGCGATAGAAAAACTATTCGCTAATCTCACCTATTAAACTTTTATTCAGGTGTAATTTGATTTCTTCATGGTCTAACCCTTGACCGAGTAAGAACATGAGCTTGGTTATAGCAGCCTCGGTAGTCATGTCTTTTCCACTTACAACGCCAGCATCCAGAAGTTCAACGCTGGTTTCGTATTGTCCCATTCTTACCGCACCTCCCTGACATTGAGTAATATTCAGAAATATGATCTTTCTTTTGATCGC
>Ga0136636_10001723_pt1 | contig 12865 bp, 7 predicted proteins | sample AntDrymUQ8522106_2_FD_104653 | JGI IMG/M metagenome (GOLD analysis project Ga0136636, IMG submission 104653) | Polar desert sand microbial communities from Dry Valleys, Antarctica - metaG UQ852 (21.06) | ecosystem: Environmental > Terrestrial > Soil > Desert | place: Antarctica: Dry Valley... | reverse complement strand
CCCGCCGCCCCGCCCAGATCACGCGACCGACAACGGCCACGCTGTCTGGCGCGACGTCGGGATAGCTGGGGTAGAGCGGATTGTCGGACGTGACCGACAGCCGACCATCCGGGCGAAATGCCAGCCGCTTGACGATCAGCGTATCATCCATGCGCAGCACATAAATGCCATCGCGGCGGCGCGCGCCTGCGCTTTTGTCCATCGCGACGAGTATGTCGTCGCCATCGCCCAGTGCAGGGGCCATCGAATCGCCTTCGACGCAGATCATCGTCACCGCATCCGATCCTGCACCAAGCTTGCGGAGCCAGCCTTCATCGAAGGCGATTTCGGCGAGCGGCGCTTCGCTGTCGGGCAGCGCTCCTGCCCCCGCCGATGCGCCCACCGGCAATCGTGGAATAAGTCGCATGCGCAAGGGTAATCCGCGCCGTGGCGGGTTACCAGGCGATGCGCTGGATGACCGCCGCCCGGCGACCGCCGGGCGTGCAGACCTCCCCTCGTCCGGTGCACCGAGCTGCTGTTCGGATACACCGAAGAACTGCGCAAGCAGGCGGCGATCGGCCTCATCAAGCTTGCGCGGGGTGCCCCGGCGGATGAACTGCTGCACATAGGCTGCATTTTTGCCAAGCAGCTGCGAGACCCCCGCAAAGCTGAGCCCGCGCGCCTGAATCAGCGCTTCCAGAGTCTGGCGAACCTCGTGTTGTTCCATAATGGATATATAGCACAGGAATAATCCTATTCAAGGGGATTTCCTACAACCTGCGAATCGCTTATAGGATTATTCCTACCGTCTGTGCCGGTCCAGCGGAGATGCGATTATGGAAAGGAAACACTTTATGCCCCTGCTGCGACTCGTCGAGAAATTCCTGTGTGAAACCGGAATGGCGCGCACCAAGTTCGGACGGCTTTCAGCAAGCGATCCCCGGTTGGTCGATGACCTGCGCAACGGCCGCGAACCGCGTAAGGCGTTACGCAACAAAGTGGAACATTTCATGAACATTTATCGGGAGAGGCAGGCATGATCCACCAGACTATACGCCGCGATCCGGCCACCGCGCTGATCCGGGCGGTCATGGCACTGGCATCGGGCCAGGCGCAGTTTGAAGAGCATCGCGGGACGCAATGGGCCAGCGCAACCTTTGCCGGGATGCGCCACGTGATGCGATTGCACTTTGCAGGTGCCGAGGCGGTTGCTCACGGCGAACGGCTGGCCGCCATGCTCCCCGAGCATGAATTTCGCATCCGGGGGCAACTGGTCGCCGATCTTGCCATCGCTCAGGTTCACCGGCGCGATGAAGGCGAACCGGCGCTGACCCTCACCATCGAAGCGCTGACCGTTGAAGACGACTGCCCGGCAGGCCGATAGCAACATTGCAGGCGTCATTCGCTCCACCGGTCGCAGATGGCAGCGGTGTTGGCTTGATGGCGGCCGCAGACGAGCGGATACGATCTTGCCTCAGGGTCTCGCGCACAAAACCGGTGAGGGGTACGCGGCTCGCTTGCGCCGCAGTTCGACCGCACCAGCGCCGCGATAAACCCGGTGGCAGGCCTGCCCAGATCATCTGCCAGGCTGGTCGCGACGACGTCGGCAAGCACACTGGCAGTCTGCGGCTGAACAGGCGGCGCAACCACACCATCTGCCGCGTCGGCCCGCCGTCAGTTGGCAGCCAGCATCGCGGGACGTGGCCCCAGCCAGTCGGCCATCGTCACCGTATCGCTGACCTTGTAAGGCAGGCCACGGCTGTTGAGGAACAGCTTTTCCATCTCGGTGCGCGTGAACGGCCGCGATCCCAGCCGCCCGAACACCGCCATCTGGCCGCCCGATTCATCGACACCGCGATCCCGGTCCAGCCCCTTGGCCACCGCCAGCGCTGCCGACGGGGTTCTTGCCCACGCAATCATTTCGGGCTTTGGATCGGGCGAGAAGCCGTAGAAATTGGGCTGGCTGGACGGCGATGTCAGCTGCAGCACCTTCATGCCGTTGCGACCATCGGCAACATAGGCAAACAGCGTCGCGTTGGTCGATCCGACAATCACGTCCTCGGCATCGTTGAGCTGTCCCCCGGCATTGAACCGCATATATTCGCGCGGTGCTTCAGGGTTGGTCATGTCGATGATCACCAGACCATCCTGCTTGGCCGCGACATAGGCAAACGTGCGCGCCACATACAGCTTGCGGGCATCGGCCAGCCGCACCGTGCCTGAAGGCACCGCAACGGGCGCTTCCAGCCGGGTGATATCAAACAGCTTGATGCCGTCTGCATCGGTGACCCACAGATAGCGGAACTGCACCGTGCTGGCGCGCGGATCGGTGAGCGGTATGACCGTCATCAACTGCGGGTTGAGCTGCGTATAGTCATAATCGCGCGGCGCATTGGCGGGCGGCTCATCGGCAAGCCGCACCACCACCAGACCGGCATCGGCGGTGATATAGGCAAAGTCGCCCGCCAACGTGATGTGCCGCGCGCCCTTGAGCACGTTGTCAGGGTTCCAGGTCAGCGTGCGCTTGAAGAAGTTGTTGCGGAATTCGCCATCGGCCAGCGTGTTGATATCGACCGCAACCAGTCCTTCGACGCTGTCGGTGACGAACGCGTAGTTGAACACCGCGCGGAACGGCTGTTCCTGATTGGCTTCCCGCATTTCGGGGGTGTTGCGGGTCGGCGCTATTGGCTGGGTGGTGGCAATCGCCATGCAGGTCGCGTTGGTGGTATCGACATGCGTGTCATGACCAAGCGAGGAGACCGGTGAGCGAATGATCCGTTCAGAAAAGCCCTTGTTGGCGATCGACGCGATGTCATAGGCGCGGAAGCCGCCCTTGCCTTCTGCAACGAAAATATACTCGCCGCGATTTTGCAGACAATTTACCCGGCCCGCCGTGCCCTGCACAACATTGGCAAATTCTTCACGCGCATACGATTCGCCTGAGAATTTGCTGTCGAACGCCTTGCCGCGCACCCAGTTCTTCAACTCGCGGCTATTGCCCTCGACATGAAGCTTGTAATAATCGGGATAGGCATAACGGTGCAGATAGGATCCGATGACCGATTGCGGCTCGTCCCATTCGGTGACGCGCACCGCCTCAAAACCGCCATCAAGGCCAACCCAGCTGTGCAGCCCGACAAAGTTGACGAAATTGGTGCCGAGCAGCAGCAGTTGCGACATCACCGCATTGTTATCATTCGCCTCACTCAGGTGGCAATCGCTGCACTGTTTGGTCTCGGTCTTGCGCACCGTGTGCGGGAAGTGCGGCGCAAACGCCTGTGACGAGAAGCCAGGTGCCGAAATCGGCGGCTGTTGCACGTAAATGCGCTCGCGGTTGATGTTGGTCGACGACAGGATCAGCGCCGAGGTCGAGCGAACAGGGGCTATGATATTGCCCTTGGTGGTCTGGTGGCGGCCCATCTGGAACATCTCGTCGCGCGCGACCTGCGGGTTGTAGGTCGCATAATTGCGCGTCTCGTCTTCCTCGTATTTGTGGACTTTGGTCTTCCAGTTCGCCTCGATCGGCAGGTGACAGCCGCCACACGAGGTGGTCCAGCTCAGGTGGCAGGTAAAGCACGCCATCTCTTCGGTATCGTGCGCACGGTCTGCCTTGGCGACCGCTGGCCCGAAGCTGTATTTGCCGGTTTCAGCGCCCGCCTTGGCGAGCAGCTTTGAGCGTGCCGCCTTGGGGTTGAAATCAGGGCTGCCGGGATCAACCGCATCCTTGACCAGGCTGACCTGCCACGACAGTTCAGGATCGAGCACCGAACGCTGGATCAGCACACGCTTGCCGGTGGCATCCTTCATCCACTCGAACCGGCGCTGGCCATCGGGGTTGCGGATCAGCGCCAGGTTGTTGCCCTTGGGCCGTGCAGCCAGGTTCGATGTGAACAGCGTCGGATAAGCATCGGGGGTGCCATGGCAATCCTTGCAGCCGATTTCCACCGCATTGGCGACCTCGCCATAGATCAGCCCGTTGCCATGCCCATCCTGGCTGAAATGGCAATCGACGCACTGCATGCCAAGCTCGGCATGGATGTCCATCATATGCACAGACTTGCCCGGATTGGTGCCGGCTGGAACGAACTTGCCCTCGCCTGCCTTGCGGAATTTTTCCGGATCATCGGGCGAAACCATATTGGCGGTGTCGGTGCCCCAGGTCGCCATATTGCCGTTTGCATCGAGCAGATTGCCCTTGCGGTCGCGTTTCAGGATCGCGCGGAAATTCCAGCCATGGCCATGATAATCGGCAAACTGGGTGTCCTTGGCCTCGCTGTTGAGATCATAGACGTTGCGCACGAAATCCAGATCGGACCACAGGCCGCGGGCAGCTGCGGCTTCCGGATTGCGGTCGAGCGTGGCGCGCATTTCGGTGGCGGTCGGGTAATGCTGCTGCTTGTAAATGCGCTGATAGTCTGCTTCCGACATGCCGCCGGGCTTGGGCGCGCGGTTTTCCGGCCCCGGCCACATCAGCGGCGCATCGGATTCATAATCCCACATCGTATAGCCAAGATAGCTGTTCAGGAAGATATTGGGCTGGTGCATGTGGCAGTTCATGCACTGTGCGGTCGGGATGGCGCGGGTAAAAGCGTGCTTGAGCGGATGGCCCTTTTCCTTGAACGCCACCTTTTGGCCGTGCGCGTCTTTGTCGCCATACGCTCCAGCCGCCTCACCATGCGCATCGCCGCCGCCATGGCTGGAACCGTGCTCGCCAGCGCCTTCGACCAGCGTGGTGCCATGGTCGCCGCCTGAACTGCTGCCATGCGCGCCGCCGCCGCTGCCGTGGTCGCTGCCGTGGTCATCGTGATGTGCAGCAGCGTCATAATCGCCATAGCGACCGGGGCGCTTCTGGCCTTCGGTCAGGCTGTTGATGGTCGGATCTTCGGTGATCGTCTGCCCGTCGCGGCCATATTTGGCATAGATCAGGCTGTGGCGTGGTTCGCGGTCGTTGGCATAGACGACATGGCACGCCGCACAGCCCGAGGCGCGATAGTCGCCCGGTTGATCATTGGTGCCCATCTGCCACAGGAACGGATCGTTGAGGCGCGTCTTGTGGATGTTGAGCACCGGGATCGCAACGCGCAGGCCCGTACCCGGGCCGCGGTTCGACTGCTTGAGATCAGGGCGACCCGGCTCTTCCAGACGCTGGATGATGCCACCGACATTGGGCAGACCGATTTCCGGGAATTGCGTGTTGATGTTGCGCCCACCGCGCTCGAACACCCGGAAGACATCGCCCGGCGGGATGATATGCCAGGTGGGCAGCGGGTACATCACGGGCAGCGCGCCGCGCGCCTTTTCGGCCTCGGTCACGGTGCCGTGCGGCTGACCCTCTTCGGTCGCGGCCGACTTGATCATCGCAGGCTGGCCATCGCGGGTGAAAGCCTCACCGAATATGTAGTTCTTGTACGGAACGATACCGTTGTTATACGCCGCGCCGCCCCACAGCATCGCGCCGGTCGCCATCAGCGAGCGTTCGGATGCCTCGATCACCTCCATATGACATGCACCGCACGAGTCGCGCGCAACGCGGTAATCGGAAGGGTTCATGAAACGGATGAATTCGGGCGCTTCCTTGGCGAGCAACGCATACGAGCGCTTGGGATTGGCCGAAGACGGCCAGCCCCAGGCCACCGGATATTTCGGCAGCACATGGCTCTTCAGCAGCGCATCCTGATAGGGCAGGCTGTCGCGGCCCCAGCTGTTGTCGGCCATGATCGCCGCATCGCCGCCGTGGCAATCGGTGCAGCCCAGCACCACAGCGGGCGATGCGTGCATCGTCTTGTGGTCGCTGGCGGTGTGGCACGACTGGCAGCCGGCGCTCTTGGCATCGGCCTCTGCCCATTCCTGATTTTCAGGCGCTGGCGGGGTGAAGGTGTATTTCACCTTCTGCGCTTTTTCTTTGCCCGCTGCCAGAATCTGATCGGCAGGAAGCGCCGTCAGCGTAACGAGCAGCAGGCCCGCCAGCAGCAGCTTCCAGTTGAAGGCCAGCGCGTTGCCGCGCGCCCGATCAGAACGCCAAAATCGCATTGAAAAGCACCGAATAAAAAAGGTCTGCCTCGCCGGATTGGTCAAGGAGATCATTAAAGCCCTTTGCAGGGTCGAACACCGCACCTGAAAGGCGGAAAACCAGATTCTGGTTGGCATTGGGCCGCCAGATCACCGCCGCCGATACATCCCAGCCGATCGAGCTTGGCACAGTACCTTCCTGACGCAGCGCCTCGATCGTGTCGGTCTTGTGGAACCACAGATGGTTCACATTGGCCGACAGCCGGGTAGACGTGGTCAGGTCGAAGTCCGCCCCTGCCCCGAGCAGAATGGTGCCCGGATTGTTGAAGTTGGACTGACCCTGCTCCTTGGACGAGCGCAGGTTGTTCAAGATGCCATTGCGGGTGTTGAAACCGACCGCGCGCCCGCCACCTGCAAACGGAACGACCTGGCGAATCCAGTAGCTGGTATCGGCGCCTGCAAAGATCGGGTTTTCGAAGATCGCGTCAAACCCGGCCTCGGTATTGTTATAAGGATCGCCATCGCCGCTGGCGAACAGACCCTGCAACCGAAAGCGTGCCCAATCGGTATCATAGCTGACTTCGGCGGCACCGAAATACGACTGGATCTTGGCCTTGCGGCTGGTGAAGAAGCTGTTGCGGTCCTCGCCGAACGCCCCATAAGCCTGGCCGGTGATGTTGAACCGCCCGATACGGCCATCGACCGCATAGCCCAGATACACCACGTCATATTCGCGCCCGCGCAGATCGCCCAGCAGCGCCGGACGCACCGGAAAACCGTTATCGTCGATCTCGATCTCGTCGGCTTCGCGGTTCATGTTGTAGGTAACCGACACCTGGCTGGTCAGCCCGACAAGCGGGAAATCCTGCCGATAGACATTGGCGAAGAACACCCAGTCGTCACGCGGAGCCTCGATCACGCTGTTGAGGCCCGAGTTGGTGTCCTTTTCCAGTCGCCAGAATGCACCGACGTTGAACTGAAAGCGGTTGTTGTCACGGTTGCCGAACAGGCGGATGCCCAATTGGTTGTCCTGAAACAGAAAACCGCGAAAATCGGCCTGCATCGGCTGGATACCGGCGCGCACCGAGATAAAATCATAACGCGAGGTATCATATTGGCCGAGGTGATAATCGATGAACATTTCCTGGATACCGACAAAATAGTCGGTGCGCTGGCTGCGCCTGGATGGCTCCACAAACAGGATGCGGCGTTCGTTGACATCGACATGGTTGATTTGAGCTGCGAGCGTCAGGCGATATTCGACCGCAGGTGGCTTGTAAGCCGTCTCCCCCTTGATCAATGCAAACCCGGCAATCACGGTCTGGGCCAGCACGATCGAGTCGGCGCGGCCAAACACGTCCAGGCTATCGGGGCGCGCGGTCGACTGCACACCCACCGGGGTGGGGAAGCTGCGCGGTTCGACGACGGTATCCGAAATCACGTTGGCAACGAAGAACCAGTCATCTTCCTTGAGGAAGCCGGGCCGCTTGCCCTTGGCCAGCGGAAGGTCACCCTTGAGGATATTCTGGTGATAGGGATCCAGTTTCGACCGGCACACGCTCGAAAGGTTCGGGTAGACTTTGTAGATCGACTGGTCGCCGCCCTTGGTCGGGCAAAGCGATGTGACGATACGCCAGCGATCGGGCACCGGAAACTCGTCGGTCGGAAACGCTTCGGGTGCTGGCGCGCGCACCGCTCCGGGATTGTCCTGCGTCACCCGCTCGGGCAACTGCTTTTCGATACCGGGCCTGCGGCGATCATCGATCAGCGCGTCATCGGCATCGATCTCGTCTGCTGTGGCACCTTCCGCCGGGGCCGGGGCTGCTTCGGGTTGCGATCCATCCGCGCCAGCAGCGCCAGCCGGTGGCAAGCCCTGCGCCGCAGTCAGCAAACGCATGTCCCAGGCTGCCGCCCGGTCCAGGCCCGCAACATCGCCTTCTGCATCGCCTGTTACCGTCATGAACGTCCGGTGCGCAGCAGGGCCAGCATAGCCCCGACGATCCAACCGGCCAGCCGCTTGATTGGCGGTGCGTGATGGCTTGCCCTGCCCGGGGGACAGCAGGATGCTCTGAGCCTTCGCGTGGCTGATGGCCGCTGCATCGACCAGCGCTGCATGCCGTCCGATACTCGCCGCCGCCATTGCAGACAACGCCGTCTGCATATCCGAGCGCACAATCGGTCCGGACGCACAATCGCTCATCGCACCGCCAGTGCCTGCCAGCGCAATCAGCGGGATCAGGGCAACGAGCGTGGCGACCATCTATAGCCCCTCGCAGACGTTCTGGGTGTTGGTATCGAGGAACGGCGCAAACGGGCAACTGATGTAGCGCAGCCGCACCCGCGCACTGCCGACATTCACGACGACCCGGTCAGCGCGGATCGCATTGGGCGCGTTACCAACCGTGCCGACGCGTGCGCCGGCGTTGTGCAGTCCCAAAAAGCTGACCATGTCATCCTGATCGATGCCATCACCCGAGACACCGATACCGCCGATCAGCGTGTTGCCGCGATAGATCGGCACGCCACCGGGGAAAATCTGGATGCCGTTTTCCAGCCGATTTTGCCCAGCTGCCGCATCGGGCAGGGTTGTGCAGCGCTGGGCAGTATCGTTCGCCGACGCCTGTGCAACAAACTGCGCGTGCTGGATGATATTGCCCGCAACCAGTTGCACCTGCAAACCGACCGCGAACGGGTTAAAATCCTCGATCGGGCGCGAGAGCGGACCGGGAGGGCGGCCAAGTTCGCCATCCGGAAAATACGGCCTTGCCAGATTGCCGACACTGCGGTTGCCATAAGCCACGTTGCCAGTCAGCGACTGCGGATCGCCCAGAAACGTGCGCATCGCGGCCACAAATGGCGCGATGCCAGCGCCTGCCGCCAGCAGGTTTGCAGCAGCCTGGCTGTTTGAGAAGAACATCGAAGTGCGCGCCTTTTGCAGCGACACATCGGTGCCGAAGATCGGCGCGTCGGGCGAGCGAACGATGCCCAGCACCTCGCCATGCGTATCGACGACCGAGATCGAAGCCTGCATGCGGCTGTCGAGCGGACGGCGGATTTGTCCGCGCGCACGGGTGAGAACCGTGAATGCTTCTTCAAGGATAGCGCGCACTTCAGCAGCGGTCAGCGGCTGCGCGATGCTCGCGATGTCGGTTCCGGCGCGGATCGGAAAGCGGTTGTTGCCCGATCCGTCGGTCAGGATGAACGCATCGGTGTTGTTGAATTCCGCTGCCCGCGCGGCACGGATGCCCGATGCCTCGGTGCCGTAAATCGCGCCCGCGATGACGGCGGCGTTGCTATAGCCACGCACCGCCATCAGAGCGCCTGCTGTGCCGTTAATCGCGGCAAAGTTGTTCGACAGCGGCCCGATATTGGCGGGCGTTATGTCGCTGAATCGCAGCGTGGTGCCGTCCACCGTAATCCGGTCGGCGCGAATTGCATCGGACGGCGCAAATCCCTGGATGCCGGCAAAGGCAATCGCCTCTTCAGCATCATTATCGACATCAAGCGTGTTGGGATCGAAGCCATAATCGCCATCGCCCATCACGCCGATCCCGCCAACGACGACGCCGTTCTTGTAAAGTGGCAGCCCGCCGGCGTCTGCCGCAAGACCGAGCGGCGCACGTTTTGGGCCGATCAGCGCAGCCGCACCGCCTGCTGTCTGAAATCGCGTGTTAAGGTCCGAGCACGGCAGCTGGCTGAACTGCACCCCGAACAGCGGACCGCTTTCCAGCCCGCGCGTCGAGGGCGCTGGCGGAAAATGCTGCTGCACGATCTGGCTGGCTGTCCGACTGGAAAAAGCGTTACCGCCGCTGGACAGATACGCGCCCGTCACCGCCTTGGAGATCGCCGCGATCTCGGCGGGCACGTCAAGCCCCTGCGCATCAACGAAAGGACTGTTGAGGCCCGCTTCGGTCAGCGCACTGGTGCGCGCGGTTGCCCGCGCGCCATTCATGCGGAACACCGCCAGCACATTGCCGACCCGGTCGACCACGGCAATCACCGATGGCAGGTTGCGCCGCTGCGCCTCACCCACCGCCTGCGCCACGATCGCCTGCACTTCGACAGCCGTGAGCGATTCGGACGCGGGTGGGGTAAAGTTGCCACCGGCAGGCGGCGGCGCGGGATTGGCGGTTGGCGTCGGGCTGGGAGCAGGCGTGGTGCCGCTGCTGTTGCCGCCCCCGCACGAACTGAGCACCAACGTGATAGCCGTCAGCGATGCCATAGCTCGGCCAATGCGCATCATGCCAGAAAACTCCGCTGACGTGCAACCTGACCTGACACTCGAGTGCTGCGCACGATGCTCATCTCCCTGCCACCGGCTTTATTGCAATGACCGGATGGTGCGCACGGCCCCGCCCAGTGCCCGGCGGAATTCAAGCGGCTTGTAGCTGTTCGGCTCGGCAACGGCGGCATAGGCCTGGTTGATCTGGACGCGCAGCGATGTTGCCGCGCCGCCGGGGACCTGCCCCTGCGTCACCAGACCACTGAGCAGCGTATCGACCGCCATCACCGCCTGCACGCTGCCTTCATAATCGGTGAAACGCGGGCTGATTGCTTCGCTGGCAATCGATTCCATGATCGAGAAGGTTTGCGCGCGGGTGAAATCGCTGCGGCTGAACCGGTCAGCCAGCGCCATAGCGGTCTGCCGCAACCGGCTGGCTGCTTCGACCGCAGGGCCGCGCCCCTGCGCCATTGCAGCATGGAAGGCGCGAGCCTGCCCCTCGTATTGCGATGCCAGTTCGGGCGCTGCAATCCGCACCGCTGCCGAAAGCATGATCATGTTTTCGTCATTATACGGTGGCATGCCGCTGGGCATGGGACGCCCCGGATTGGCGAGCTTGGCAGGCCGCGCGTCTTCCTCGTCATAGATGCGCCGGTGGCAGCTGTGGCAATCGAAGAAATAGAATTCGGGAAACACGCCCTCCTGCCCCAGCCCCGGCTTGCCAAACAGGCTCAACGAGCGATCAAGCGCAATCGCCTGACCCACCGCCCACATCCGCATCGAGTTGGGCTTGCCCTTGCGCTGGCGGTAATCGGCATCTTCGTCGTGATGCTGGGTGAGCGTGGAGAACAGGTCGAGCTCGAACGAAATGCGTGGATGGCCCGCCGCCATGATCCTGTGGTTGACGAACTGACCCGGCGCATCATTGCCCAGATGGCAATCGAGGCAGACGCCTGCGCGCGCCTTGGCGGTATCGAGCGGGATCATGCCCTGCGACACATTGCGCGCATGGCTGGCTCCGGTCGCGTAATGACTGGCCAGCCAGCCCGACGCGGCACCATGGCAAGCCTCGCAGCTCACGCCATCGCTCACCTGATATCGCGCGCCCTTGGCAGCGGCCGGCGTCGCATGACAACCCAGGCACATCGCAGCAGAGCGCGGATCACCGATGCCAAGCTTCTTGCCGATCGCCAGGCTGCGCGGTTCGCCCAGCACCCGGAACGCGCGGCTGTGGGCGCCGCCGGGGGTCGATTCTTCCTGCCAGCGCCACAGCTCATCTTGCCGCACCACTTCGCCATCGGCTTCGTTGCGACCATGGCATGTCGATCCGGCGCAGCTGCCAACCCCCATGTGGGTGCCGGACGCAGCGCGCGCAGCCTGCGCCTCAAGCCGCTCAGCCCCTGCGAAATTTGCAATGAAAAGTGCAGTGATGGCAAGCGCCAGACATCCGCAAGCCGCCAATGCGGCCCGAACGCGACTCACCTGTGATATGGCCAACAGCCGTGATATGTGCATCGTTGCTTTAACCCCCGGCTCCGCCTGGAACCAGCCCCCGATAGACTAACGATGCGACCCCTTAGTCTTTTCTTGGCCAACCTTATCGCCGGTTCGCCCGCCAGTTTCAAGCCAATCCTTTCTTTTTGCGAGCAAAAAGATCGCGCAATCGACCGTCCGCGAAACATCACCACGCCGCTTGCTGCCCGGGCCTGCATTTGGCATCATCGCATCTGATACACAGCACGTGTCGGGGTGGGCGCGGCCTGCCCGCAGCGCCGGGAGAAGACCGCATGCCGCTTGAAACAGGACTGGGGCTGGGACTGGCGAATGGCGCATGGCTTGGCCATATGGCATTTCTGATGCTGGCAATTGCGCTGATCGCGCCGCCGATGCCGTGGATGCGAGTCGGCATTGTCATCGCCTCGCTTGCCGGCTTTGGCTATGCGGTGGGGTTTGCAGGTGATCTGGGGCTCGCCTTCTGGTTTGCCGTGCTGTTCGTCATCGGCGCATCGATGCTGACCCGCTACCTGCTCGCCGAAAAAAGCTCACGCTTTTCGGCTGAAGAAGAGTCGCTGCGCAGCAGTTTCATGAGCGAAATGACCCGCGCCAATGCCCGCCACCTCATGGACCAGGGCAACTGGATCACTGGACGTCACGGCGAGGTGCTGATCAACGAGGGCGAGGCGATCAGCCACCTGTTTTATCTGCACGACGGCGGCGCGGCAATTTCCTTCCACGGCCAGCCCGTCGGCCAAGTGCGCTGCGGGGATCTGATCGGCGATGCCACTGCGCTGAGCGGCGAACCGGCAACCGGCACGGTGCGGCTGACCACCGACAGCCGGTTCTGGTGCGTCTCAGCACCCAAGCTGCGCCAATACCTGGACCTGCACCCCGACGCGCGCACCGTCATCGAACGCCAGATCAACAGCGCCCTTGACCGCAAGCTGCGCGCCGCCAACGCTGCGCTCGCGGCGGGTTGAGGGTGTAGCGCTGGTTTACTGGCGCAAATGGACAAGAATGTCGGCCCGTAATGGGGTGCCGTGCGTCCGCTTAAGGCCGAATTTGCGATGAAGCGGACAAACCCACCAATATGCTCTCTAACGTCTCCAGATAGATGTTTGCCGCCGATTGGAAATCGGGGGTGGCTGCGCAATTGAT
>Ga0136636_10001722_pt1 | contig 12868 bp, 11 predicted proteins | sample AntDrymUQ8522106_2_FD_104653 | JGI IMG/M metagenome (GOLD analysis project Ga0136636, IMG submission 104653) | Polar desert sand microbial communities from Dry Valleys, Antarctica - metaG UQ852 (21.06) | ecosystem: Environmental > Terrestrial > Soil > Desert | place: Antarctica: Dry Valley... | reverse complement strand
AGGTGATCAGCAGCTACTACCTGCGCCTTCGCGTCGAGGACAAGCCGGGCGTTCTCGCCGACATCACGCGTATCCTCGCCGATCACCAGATCTCGATCGAAGCGATGATCCAGCGCGAACCGGGCGAGGGCGAGGAGCAGACCGACATCATCATGCTCACCCACCAGACGCGCGAGAAATGCGTAGACGCGGCGATCGCCCGGATCGAAGCGCTGCCCGTCGTCAGCGGCAAGCTCACGCGTCTGCGCCTCGAAGCCTTGCTCTAAGCGTGGGCCGGCGGGCGTTGCCCAGACGGGCAAGACCCGCCGCCGGCCGGCTTGGTCGGCAGCCGTGGTAGACTCGGGGCATCCAAGCTCCGCCGTTTGTCCGGCCCGTTAACCATGCGCTACCTTTCGACTCGCGGTGATGCCCGCGATACCAGCCATTCGCCGCGCAAGACCTTTACCGAAATCCTGCTTGGCGGCCTGGCGCCCGATGGCGGCCTGTATCTTCCGGAGAGTTACCCGCAGATAGGGGCCAGCGAACTCGACGAGTGGCGCCGCCTCGCCGAGTGCTCGTACGCCGACCTCGCGTTCGCCGTGCTGACGAAGTTCATCGACGATATTCCGGGCAGCGACCTCAAGGCGCTCGTCGATAAAACATACAGCGCTGAAGTCTATTGCAACGTCCGTCCGGGCGACGATGCGCGCGCCATCGCGCCGCTGCGCTGGCTTGAGCCCGGGCTCGCGCTGCTTGAATTGTCCAACGGGCCGACACTCGCCTTCAAGGACATGGCGATGCAACTGCTCGGCAATCTTTTCGAGTACGTCCTCGAAAAGAAGGGTGAAGAAATCAACATCCTCGGCGCGACGTCCGGCGATACCGGGTCGGCCGCCGAATACGCAATGCGCGGCAAGCGCGGGATACAGGTTTTCATGCTCTCGCCGCACGGCCGCATGAGCGCCTTCCAGCGTGCGCAGATGTACTCGCTGCCGGACGCCAATATCCATAACATCGCCGTGCGCGGCATGTTCGACGACGCTCAGGATGTGGTCAAGGCGGTGTTCAACGACCACGCCTTCAAGGCCGCGTACCAGCTCGGCGCGGTGAACTCGATCAACTGGGCGCGCGTCGCGGCGCAAGTCGTCTACTACTTCAAGGGCTATTTCGCGGCGACCAAGTCGAACGCCGAGCGCGTCGCCTTCGCCGTGCCTTCGGGAAATTTCGGCAACATCTGCGCCGGGCACGTTGCGCGCATGATGGGCTTGCCGATCAGCCGGCTGGTCATGGCGACCAACGAAAACGACGTCCTCGACGAATTTTTCCGCACCGGCGTCTACCGCCCGCGCGGCTCGGCGGAGACGCACGCCACGTCAAGCCCGTCGATGGACATCTCGAAAGCGTCGAACTTTGAGCGCTTCGTTTTCGACCTCGTCGGACGCGACCCGGCTGTGGTCCGCGAACTGTGGGCCAAGGTCGACGCCGGCAACAGCTTCGACCTCTCGTCAACCCCCTGCTTTGCCAATCTGGCGCGCTTTGGCTTCGTTTCGGGGACGAGCGATCATGCCGATCGCCTGGCGACGATTCGCCATATCTTCACGACCTACGGCCTTATCGTCGATACGCACACGGCCGACGGCCTTAAGGTCGCGCTCGAGCAGCGCCAGCCGGGCGAAGCGATGGTCGTGCTCGAAACGGCATTGCCGGCCAAATTCGAGGAAACGATTGTCGAGGCGCTTGGCCGCAAGCCCGACCGGCCGGTGGCGATGCAAGGCATCGAAAAACTCGTGCAACGTGTCGATGTGATGGACGTCGATGCAGCGGCGCTAAAGGCCTTCATCGCGAAAAAGCTCGGCCGTTGAGCAGGCGATAAAAAATTGTGCGCTGCACGGCGCCCATTGTCTGTCGGCCAGCGGCCAGCGAGTCGCTAGAGGTAGATGACGGCGGGAAACACGGCCGCGGCGAGCAAAAGGACGATCCACTCGACATTGTGCCGCGCCAAAAATCCGGTGAAATGCAGGATCAGGACGATGATGGCGATTATATAAAAAAACGCGAACAGCATGGACTATTCCTTTTCCTTTCGCTCACCGCGCGGCCCGGACACCGACGTCGCCTAATCTGCTCATTATAGCGATATCATTATCGGCGGGAAAATCACTTTTTGCGCTCAGTCGTGAAAACGCATCGACAGATCGAGCGCGCGTGCATCCTTGGTCAGGGCTCCAACCGAAATGCGGTCGACGCCGGTTTCGGCGATACCGCGCACGCTCTCGAGATTGACGTTACCCGACGCTTCGAGGATCGCCCGGCCGGCCGTCAAGGCAACCGCTTCGCGCATCTGCGCGAGGCTCATATTGTCGAGCAGGATCATTTTGGCGCCAGCGGCGAGCGCCTGCTCGAGCTCGGCGCGGTTCTCGACCTCGACCTGGATAAAGCTGCAGCGCCCGTCTGCTGCTTGGCCGACCGATTGTGCCGCGGCCAGAGCAGCGGCGATGCTGCCGGCGGCGTGGATATGGTTCTCCTTGATCAGGATCGCATCATAAAGACCCAGGCGGTGATTGCCACCGCCGCCGCATTTGACGGCGTATTTTTGCGCCAGGCGCAGACCGGGAAGCGTCTTGCGCGTGTCGACGATCTGCGCCCGGGTGCCGGCGACGGCGTCGGCGTACTGACGCGCTTTCGTGGCAACGCCGGAAAGTAGTTGCAGGAAGTTGAGCGCCGTGCGCTCGCCGGTGAGCAGCGCGCGCGCCGGTCCGCTGAGCTCGCACACGCTTTGGTCGGCAGCAATGCGGTCGCCGTCGGCGGCGTTCCAGCGCAGCGAAATGCGCCGGTCGAGCACTTCGAAGCAGCGCGCAAACCACGCTGTTCCGCGGAGTACGGCGTTTTCGCGCGCGACGACCGTGGCGCGAGCAAGGCGGTCTGCGGGGACAAGTTGTGCCGTAAGGTCGCCACTGCCAACGTCTTCGGCGATTGCCGTGGCGACGTTGCGTTCAATTTCCGCGGCGAGCGAAAGCGCCGGTAACGAAGCGGGAGAAGGGTTCATGAGTGATCCTGAGGGGAAAATTCAGCAGTTCTTGCGGGAAACGGATCGTCGTCCGGTGACGGCTATGGGCGGCTAACGTCGCGGTGTGCCGGGCGCACCGCTTCGCGGCGCAAGCGCTCGCCATCCCAGCACAGGGACTCGCCGCGATCCTCGTGCCAGTCGGACATTACCCAGCGCTCGACGTGGATACCATCGATGAGATGGTCATGGCAAGCCGGCCGGTGCGTGTGGCCATGGATGAACGTGGCATAGCCGTGCTGACGCAGGAAGTCGTCCGTGGCCGCCGGGTTGACGTCCATCAAGTCGTCTTGCGACTGTTCGAGTTTTTCGCGCTTTGCCTGCTCGCTCTGGCGCCGGAGCGCGGCGGCGATCGCCTTGCGCTCACCGAGCGGTCTGGCCAGAAAACGCGCTTGCCAGAGCGGATCGCGCACCTCGGTACGAAACGCCTGGTAATCCCGGTCGTCCGTGCACAAGAGATCGCCGTGCGCGAGGACGAATTGCCAGGTCGGCAGCGAGAGAACATACGGGTCGGGCAGCAGCCGCGCGCCACTGCGCTCGGCGAACGCTTCGCCGAGCAGGAAATCGCGATTGCCGTGCATCACCGACAGGCCGATGCCGCTATCGGTCAGCGCTCGCAGAGAATCTACGATCATGGCGTTGAATCGGTCGTCCGGGTCGTCGATACAGTCATCGCCCGGCCAGGCCTCAAAGAGGTCGCCGAGAATGTAGAGATGCCGCGCGGTGCGCGCGCGACCGTTAAGAAAATCGAGAAAAAGACGCGTGACGCCGGGCGTCTGTGCCGTCAGGTGCAGGTCTGAAATGAAGTGGAGCACAGTATCTTCAGACCCAGACCAAGCGCTCGCTCAACAGACTTCGGCGCGCTCGATGATGACGTCTTCCTTCGGCACGTCCTGGTGGCCGCCCGCGTTGCCGGTCTTGACGCCCTCGATCTTGTCTACGACGTCCTGGCCCTCGACGACCTCGCCGAAGACGCAGTAGCCCCAGCCGCTGTCGCTCGGCGCCTTGAAGTTGAGAAAGCCGTTGTCGCTGGCATTGATGAAGAACTGGGCGGTTGCCGAGTGCGGGTCCGAGGTGCGCGCCATGGCCAGCGTGTACTTGACGTTCTTCAAGCCGTTATCGGCTTCGTTCTTGATCGGGTCCTTGCACGGCTTCTGCTTCATTCCCGGAGAAAAGCCCCCGCCCTGGACCATGAAGCCAGGAATGACGCGGTGGAAAATAGTGTTGTCATAGTGTCCGGCTTCAGCGTAGGCGAGGAAGTTCTTGGCCGACTCGGGTGCCTTTGTGGTGTCAAGTTCGATGGCGATGACGCCGAAATTGGTGTGCAGCTTGATCATGGATCGTCCTTACTTTTTATCGGAAATAATCTTGACGGATTGAATCAGGACCGGTTCAAGCGGGACGTCCTGGTGCATGCCACGGCTGCCGGTCGGCACCTTGGCGATCTTGTCGACGACGTCCATGCCCTGGATCACTTTGCCGAACACGGCGTAGCCCCAGGTCCGGCCAGATTGCTCGCCGCTATGGTCGAGCATCGCGTTGTCCTTGTGATTGATGAAAAACTGCGCTGTCGCCGAGTGCGGTTCGCCGCGGCGGGCCATGGCGATCGTTCCGCGCTGATTCTTGAGCCCGTTGTTCGCCTCATTGGGAATCTGGCCGACAGTCGGCTTTTCGCTCATGTCTCGGGTAAAACCGCCGCCCTGGATCATGAAGCCGTCGATGACGCGATGAAAAATGCTGCCGTCGTAGAAGCCGTTCTTGGTGTATTGCACGAAGTTGTGCACCGTCTTCGGCGCTTTTTCGCCGTTAAGTTCAATGACGACGGGGCCCAGGCTCGTCTGTATTTCGACGGTTGGTGCGGCGCCGGCGGCGGCAGAGAGCAGCAGTCCGGCGACGATCAGGGAAATTTTGCTTAACATCAGCCGGCTCCTTCATGAACGATTTTCCAGGTCCCGTCTTCGCGAAGCCAGTACTGGCGTTTTTTCATCTGGTTATTGAGATTGTTGCTCTGATAACTCTGCTCGAAAGTGACGACGACCAGCTCATCTTTGCCGGGGTTGCGCAACATCGATAAATTTGAGAGCTTGACCTTGATCCACTCCTTGCCGGCGTTGACCTGACGCTTTTGCTGCGCGAACTGTTCGAAGGTCTGCTCCTTCGTCTGGAATTTTTTGGAATAGTTTCGCAGGTAGCGGTCAACGTCCTTGCTTTCCCAGTCGCTGCGCCATGCTTCGATCTGTTTGTTGAGCGCGCTGCGTTCGTTTTGCCAGTCGTCAAACGACAACCATTCGATCGAGTTGCTGATAATCACCGGCGTCAGGCCGATCTGCACATTCTTGGCCAGCGCGTCGAGGTCGGTGTTCGACAGCACGACGCAGCCGTCCGAGGCCTTCGGCGGCCGCGAGAACGTGTCGGACGGCGTTCCGTGCAACCAGATCCCGTGTCCCTTGCGTCCCTGCCGCTTGTCCCATTCGTTCGGGTAGTTGATCGGAAAGGCGCCGCTTCCGTAGAAGTCGCCGATCTTTTGCGGCGACAGGCTCGAGGTCACGTGATAGACGCCGGTCGGCGTTCTTTTGTCGCCTTCCTTCATCTTGTCGGCGCCGAGCTTGCCGTGCGAGATGTAATAATCGGCGACAAAGCGCGGTCGGCCGCCGGCGCTGGTGTCGTTCTGATAGAGATAGAGCCGCGATTTTTGTGTGTCGACGACGATCGCATGCTTCTGATCGGGCGGCAGTTGCAGCAGGTAACGCGGCACGTAATCGGCGGTGGCCGCACGGTTGCGGTAGGCCTTGAGCCGGACGATCGCTTCGTCGCGTAGATCGGCGAGCTTCTCCTGCGGTGCGTTGCTGGCGTTGCCAAAGGTGGCCAGCGGCATTTTGCGCGCCAGCAACAGGTCACCCATGATCAGATGCGCAAGCCGAAAGTTCGGGTACTGCTTGAGCAGCGCCTCCGTTTGTTCGAGCGCCGTGTCGAGCCGGTGTTCTTCGATCTCGCCGAGGATGCGCGACAGTTGCGGCTCCGGGCCCGAATCCGAAAACGTCGGCTGGACGATGAGGGCGGCAGGGCGGTTGCCAGAAGCAGAGACGAGTCCGCCGCCAGCGGCGCAGACGGCGATCAGGGCGAGGGCGATTGCCCGCATCAACCGACGCGTTCCTGCAAGATCAGCCATCTGCCGCCCGATTTGACGAAAACGACGGTCTTGCTCGTCGACGACTTGAGCGTCGCTGAGGTGTAGTGCTGGCGGAACTTGACCGTCGCCTTGTCGCCGGCAAGCGAAACCTTGATGCCGTCGACGCTGACCTGCAGCTTGCCAGGTTTGTCGATGCGTTGCGAGCGTTCAGCCTCCCAGGCCTTGCGCGTCATCCCGTTGGGCGTCCGGAATTCGCTGGCGTAATACCCGAGGTAGGCTTTCACGTCCTTGTTCGACCAGGCGCTAGCCCAAGCGCGCAGCGCCTTGCTGACTTCGGCCTCGGTCGCCACGAGTGCGGGTTTTTCTTCGGGCGCTTTCGTTTCCGGCGCCTTGACGGCGGCCGCCGTTTCGGGCGCCTTCTCCGGCGCTTTGCTGATGATTGCAGCCGGTACCGGCTTGGGCGCTTCGACGGCAGCGACTTTCTCGGTCTCCGCCGTCGGCCGCGCGGCCGCCGGGGCGGGCTTGGCGCCGGGTTTTGACGAGGTGCCGATCAACTCCTTGATCATCGACAGCTTGGTTTGCGTAGCGGTGTTCGACGCGTCGAGCTGCAGCGCCTTGCCGTAAGCCTGAGTGGCCAGTTTGGCGTAAACATCGCCAAGGTTTTCGTGCGCGATCGAGTAGCTGGGATGCGTTCTGATCGCCATCTCGAGTGCACTACGCGCCTTGTCGTACTGTTTTTGCTGGGCATAGAGCACGGCGAGGTTGTTGTACGGCTCGGGCAGCTCGGGGAAGTCTTCGGTAAGCTTGGTGAATACCAGGATAGCGTCGGCCGGGCGTCCGATTTCAGTGAGGATCAGACCTTTGAGGAAACGTCCAGCGGCGTCCTTCGGCTTGGTCGAGATATAAACATCAACCTTTTCGAGCGCTTGCGGCATCTGACCCTGTTTCATCAGGCGCTGGATATCGGGCAGCGTCTGGGCGTTGGCAAGTGAAACGGTAACGCTCATAACCAGGCCGAGGATAAACGCTGCAAGGTGCGCCAGTGAAGGCGTTGAGGGGTTGGGACGCATCGTTATGGTATACTTTGTGAGGTTGGTGGCTATCCGGTCAATTCTAACAAGAACTGCATCGAATCCCAAGTTTTCCTTACGTTTCGGCTTTTTCCGCGAGGCGTTTTCACGAGTCCGAAGATGCTCAAAATATACAACACGCTGGCCCGGGAAAAAGAAGATTTTGTCCCCATCGAAGCGGGCAAGGTTCGCATGTACGTGTGCGGAATGACCGTCTACGATTATTGCCACGTTGGACACGCGCGGGTGCTCGTCGTCTTTGACATGATTCAGCGCTGGTTGCGCACCAGCGGCTTCGCCGTGACCTATGTACGCAACGTCACCGATATCGATGACAAGATCATCAAACGTGCGGCCGAGAACAACGAGACCATAGGCCAGTTGACGCAGCGTTTTATCGGTTTCATGGAAGAGGACGCTGTGGCGCTCGGTGTCGAGAAGCCGAGTTTCGAACCGCATGCCACCGATTACGTCCCGCAGATGCTGGGGCTCATCGGCGAACTGGAAAAAAAAGGTCTGGCCTATCAGACCGGCGACGGCGACGTGAATTTTTCGGTGCGCAAGTTCCCCGACTACGGCAAGCTTTCCGGCAAGACGCTCGACGACCTGCGGGCCGGTGAACGCGTCGGCCTCGACCAGTCGAAACAGGATCCCCTCGACTTCGTCCTCTGGAAGCGCGCCAAGCCCGGCGAGCCGGCGTGGGACTCGCCTTGGGGTAAAGGTCGTCCCGGCTGGCACATCGAGTGTTCGGCAATGAGCGGCGATCTGCTCGGGCCCCATTTCGATATCCACGGTGGCGGGCAGGACTTGCAGTTCCCGCACCACGAAAACGAAATCGCCCAATCGGAAGGCGCGCACGATTGCCGCTTCGTCAACTACTGGCTGCACAACGGCTTCGTTCGCGTCGACGACGAAAAGATGTCCAAATCGCTGGGAAATTTCTTCACCATTCGCGAAGTACTCAAGAAGTACGACGCCGAAGTGGTCCGTTTCTTCATCCTGCGTGCGCACTATCGCAGTCCGCTCAATTACTCCGATACACATCTTGACGATGCCCGCCAGGCGCTCAGCCGCTTGTACACGGCGCTCAGGGGGATAAACAGCGAGGAACTCGCCGTCGATTGGCAGGAGGCGCATGCGCAGCGGTTTCGCGCTGCGCTGGACGACGATTTCAATACGCCGGAAGCCTGCGCGGCGCTTTTTGACTTGGCCAGCGAAGTTAATCGACGCAAGTCGGCGGCCCTGGCCGCCCAACTTCGCGCGCTCGCGCGCCTGCTTGGACTCCTTGGACGTGATCCGCAGACCTTTCTGCAGGCAGCGCCCGCCGGTGCCGGCGTCAAGGGCACCCAATCGGGTGGGTCGAATGGATCATCGGCTGAAGCGGGAACCTTCGACGCGGAGCATATCGCCGCGCTGATTGCCGAACGCAGCGCGGCGAAGAAAGCCCGGAATTTCGCCGAGGCCGACCGAATTCGCAGTGCGTTGCTGGCGGCCGGTATCGTGCTCGAAGACAGTGCCCAGGGAACAAGCTGGCGTCGCGCCTAAGTGGGAGCCGCCGACGGCGGACGCCGCGAGCGGTAAGCCGTTGAGCGCGCGCTGATTGAGCGCGAGTTGCCGCAGATTGCCCTGGCGTGCCCGGAAGAATCCTCTTCGACGGCCGTATGTCGGGCAGCCAGACGAGCAGTTTCCCGGCTCTGGAGCGTTGGCAAGACGGGCAGCCTGGCGGTGCAAGACGCCGGGTCGGCGTGTCGGCAGACCCGGGGCAGCGGCTGGCTAATCAGCTGGCGGCGAAGAACTCGCGCACGCGGTCCATCCACGACTTGGCGCGCGGATTGTGGCGACCTTCGTCGCCGACGCTCGACTCTTCAAGCTCGCGCAGCAGCTCTTTTTGGCGATCGGTGAGCTGCACCGGGGTCTCGACGATAACATGGCAGAGCAGGTCGCCGTGGCCGTTGCTGCGAACGCCCTTGATGCCTTTGCCGCGCAGGCGGAACGTTTTGCCCGATTGGGTCTCGGGCGGGATCTTGATTTTCGCCACGGTGTCGAGCGTCGGGATTTCTATTTCTCCGCCGAGCGCCGCAGTCGTAAAGCTGATCGGCATTTCACAATGCAAGTCATTCTGTTCGCGCTGGAAAACGGCGTGGGGCTTGAGGTGAATCTGAACGTAGAGGTCGCCCGACGGACCGCCGTTGATTCCGTGCTCGCCTTCGCCGGACAAGCGAATGCGATCGCCTTCGTCTACTCCGGCCGGGATTTTGACGGCCAATGTCTTGTGCTGTTTGACACGCCCGGCGCCCTGGCACGCGCTGCACGGGTCGGCGACGAAGCGCCCGTTGCCGTGACACTTGGGGCAGGTCTGCTGGATCGAGAAAAAGCCCTGTTGCAGGCGCACCTGACCGCTGCCCTGACACGTCGGACAGGTCTTCGGCTGCGTTCCCGGTTTGGCGCCCGTTCCCTTGCAGGGTTCGCACGCTTCCATCGTCGGAATGCGAATTTTGGTTTCGGTGCCGAACGCCGCCTGTTCGAGCGTGACTTCGATGTTGTAACGCAGGTCGGCGCCGCGATAAACGTTTGAACGTGCGCCGCCGCGCCCGCCGCCGCCGAAGATCTCGTCGAAAATCCCGCCAAAGGCGTCGCCAAAGCCGGCCGCGCCAGCGCCACCGAAGCCGCCGCCCATGCCGCCTTGCGGATCGACGCCGGCATGGCCGTACTGATCGTAGGCTGCACGTTTCTGGGCGTCGGACAGAATCTCGTAAGCTGTTTTGGCTTCCTTGAAGTGCTCTTCGGCTTTCGGGTGATCCGGATTGCGGTCCGGATGGTGCTTCATCGCCAGTTTGCGATAAGCCTTCTTTATTTCTTCGTCGGAAGCGTCGCGGTTAACACCGAGAATGTCGTAAAAGTCACGTTTTGCCATGGGTTCTGCACAAGGGAAGGAGTAGAGCGGTGGGGCGAGGCGCGATTATACGCTTCGCCGCTTGCGACAGAGTTCTACTTCTTGTCCTTGACTTCGGTGTATTCCGCGTCAACTACTTCGCCGTCGTCCTTCTTGGCATCGCCGGCATGGCCGCCGCCGGCGCCGGCCTGCGCGCCGTCCCCGTCGGCCGCACCCTGCGCTGCAGAGGCCTCGGCTTGCTGCTTGGCATAGACCTTCTCGCCGAGCTTTTGCGCTGCCGCGCCCAAGGCTTCGCCCTTGGCTTTCATGGCCTGCGCATCGTCGCCCCGAATCGCTTCTTCGGCGTCCTTGATGGCGGTTTCGATGACGCTCCGCTCGTCATCCGAAAGTTCCTTGCCGTACTCGGCGAGCGACTTCTTGACGGTGTGAATCATTCCGTCGCACTGGTTGCGCGCCTCGGCGAGCTCGTGCGCCTTCTTGTCCTCCTCGGCGTGCAGTTCGGCGTCTTGCACCATGCGCTGCACTTCCTCCTCGGAAAGCCCGGAACTGGCCTGGATCTTGATCTTGTTCTCCTTGCCGGTGGTTTTGTCCTTGGCCGAGACGTGCAGGATGCCGTTGGCGTCGATGTCGAAGGTGACCTCGATTTGCGGCATGCCGCGCGGTGACGGCGGAATGTCGGACAGGTTGAACTGGCCGAGGCTCTTATTGCCCGACGCCATTTCACGCTCGCCCTGAAGCACGTGGATGGTGACCGCGCTCTGGTTGTCGTCGGCCGTCGAGAAAACCTGGCCGGCCTTGGTCGGGATCGTCGTGTTTTTCTTGATCAGCTTGGTCATCACGCCACCCAGCGTTTCGATGCCTAGCGAGAGCGGGGTGACGTCGAGCAGCAGCACGTCCTTGACTTCGCCCTGTAGCACGCCGCCCTGGATCGCCGCGCCAACGGCGACGGCTTCGTCCGGGTTCACGTCACGGCGCGGCTCCTGGCCGAAGAACTCCTTGACCCGGTCCTGAACCTTGGGCATGCGCGATTGGCCGCCGACGAGGATCACGTCGTTGATGTCGGTAATCTTGCAGCCGGCGTCCTTGAGCGCGATGCGGCAGGGCTCGATGGTGCGCTCGATCAGCTCGTCGACCAGCGCTTCGAACTTCGAGCGCGTAATCTTCACTGCCAGGTGCTTGGGGCCCGAGGCGTCGGCGGTGATGTACGGCAGGTTCACTTCGGTCGCCTGGCCCGACGACAACTCGACCTTGGCTTTTTCGGCGGCGTCCTTGAGGCGCTGCAGCGCAAGAACGTCATTCTTGAGATTGGCGCCGGTTTCCTTTTTGAATTCGTCGATGATGTAGTCGATCAGGCGCTGGTCGAAGTCCTCGCCGCCGAGGAAGGTGTCGCCGTTGGTCGCCAGCACTTCGAACTGGTGTTCGCCTTCGATTTCGGCAATTTCGATGATCGAAATATCGAAGGTGCCGCCACCGAGGTCATAGACGGCGATTTTCTTGTCGCCCTGCTTCTTGTCCATGCCGAAGGCCAGCGCCGCCGCCGTCGGCTCATTGATGATGCGCTTGACCTCGAGGCCGGCGATGCGGCCGGCGTCCTTGGTCGCCTGACGCTGGCTGTCGTTGAAGTAAGCGGGAACGGTGATCACCGCCTCGGTGACTTCTTCACCGAGGTAATCCTCGGCCGTTTTTTTCATTTTGCGCAGCACTTCGGCCGAGACCTGTTGCGGCGCGATCTTGTTGCCGCGCACTTCGACCCAGGCGTCGCCATTGTCCGCCTTGAGGATCTTGAATGGCATCAGCGAAATGTCCTTCTGCACTTCCTTCTCGTCGAAGCGGCGTCCGATCAGCCGCTTGACGGCGTACAGCGTGTTCTTGGCGTTGGTCACTGCCTGACGCTTGGCCGGCGCGCCGACGAGGATTTCGCCATCTTCGGTGTAGGCGACGATCGACGGCGTGGTGCGTGCGCCTTCCGAGTTCTCGATGACCTTCGGTTTGCCATTTTCCATGACGGCAACGCAGGAGTTGGTCGTGCCGAGGTCGATACCGATAATCTTGCCCATGTCAGAGTCCTTAAAAATAATGTGTTAATGCCCGGATGCATCCGGATGAGCCGTAAATGGGGCCCGATGGTTGCTTTTCAAGCTTTTGGTTTGGCGACAATAACGAGCGCGGGGCGCAGTACCCGGTCGGCGATCAGATAGCCTTTTTGCAAGACGCTGACGACCGTGTTCGCTTCCTGCTCGGCGTCGACCATGCTGATCGCCTGATGGCGGTGCGGATCAAATTTCTCGCCGAGTGGATTGATTTCAGTGAGGTTCGCTTTTTCAAAGGCGGATATGAGTTGCTTGAGCGTAAGCTCGGTCCCGGCTTTCATGCTATCGACGCTCGGTGTTTCGGTGGCCAGAGCGGCTTCGAGGCTGTCTTTCACCGCCAGTAACTCACGGGCGAAACGTTCGATGGCGAATTTCGAGGCTTTCGCGATATCGTCCTGGGCGCGGCGGCGAACATTCTCGTTCTCGGCCTTGGCCCGTAGCCACGCATCGTGATGCTCGGCGGCCCTCGACTCGGCCTCGTTAGCCCGCTCGTCAGGGGTCGGCGTGCGGCCTGCGGCAGTGTCGGCCAACCCGGCCAATGCTGCCAATTCTGCCAACTCGGCCTGATTCGCTTTATCGGCCGCTGTATTATCAGCGCGTATCGCGTCACTTGTCTCTTCGTCGTGCTCTGGCATTATTGGT
>Ga0136636_10001720_pt1 | contig 12872 bp, 15 predicted proteins | sample AntDrymUQ8522106_2_FD_104653 | JGI IMG/M metagenome (GOLD analysis project Ga0136636, IMG submission 104653) | Polar desert sand microbial communities from Dry Valleys, Antarctica - metaG UQ852 (21.06) | ecosystem: Environmental > Terrestrial > Soil > Desert | place: Antarctica: Dry Valley... | reverse complement strand
GCGGCAGACACGGTGCCCAATGCCAACCCCCTGCCCACAGCGTCAGCGCCCATCAGCGCGCCAGCCAACACGCGCCCCATCGCGGCGCCTGCGGTGCGTCGGCGCGCCTGGGAACTGGGCATTAACTTGAATCAGGTCCATGCCACCGGCCCGGCCGGGCGCATCACCCCGGCCGATCTGGATGCCTACGCACTGCGCAGCAGCACCGGCGATGGCCAAACCACAGCCGATCAGCGTTACGCGCAACAAACTGCCGAAGCGGTCATTCCCGTGATTGGCTTGCGGCGAAAAATTGCGCAAAAAATGCAGGACGCCAAGCGCCGCATTCCGCATTTCACCTATGTAGAAGAGATCGACGTGACAGAGCTGGAAGACCTGCGGACACGGCTGAATGCAAAGCATGGTGCCACGCGCGTGCGTTTAACGCTGCTGCCGTTCCTGATTCGCGCCATCGTGCTGGCGGTGCGTGACCACCCTGAAGTCAATGCACGGTACAACGACGATGCCAACGAGGTCACCCGGTTTGCCGCAGTGCACCTGGGCCTGGCCACACAAACCCAGGGTGGCTTGATGGTGCCGGTGATCCGCCACGCCGAAACACTTGACCTTTGGGCTTGCGCCAATGCCGTGTTGCGCACCAGTGAAGCGGCCCGCAGCGGCAAGGCGTCGCGCGAAGACTTGAGCGGTTCCACCATCACCCTGACCAGCCTGGGCGCCTTGGGCGGCATTGTCAGCACACCCGTCATCAACCATCCTGATGTCGCAATTGTGGGCACCAACCGCATTGTGGAGCGGCCCATGATCAAGGGCGGCTTGGTGGTGGCACGCAAAATGATGAACCTGTCTTCATCGTTTGACCACCGGGTGGTAGACGGCATGAACGCGGCTGAATTCATTCAGCAAATCCGTGGCTACCTGGAGTGCCCTGGTACGCTGCTGGTGTGAATCGCCTGGTGGCTTGCCAGAAAACGCTAAACCCGAAAGCGGTCAGACGACGTGTTCAGCTTGGCAATCAGTGCCCCGGCAATGTCACGCAGGGGCAGGACTTCATCTGCTGCGCCGTGGGCAATGGCCTCCTTGGGCATACCAAACACCACACAGGACGCCTCGTCCTGACAAATGTTGTAGCTGCCGGCGTCTTTCATCTCTTTCATGGCTTTGGCACCATCGTTGCCCATGCCAGTCAGCATGATGCCAAAGGCGTTGCGTCCGGCTACTTTTGCACCTGACTTGAACAGCACTTCAACTGAAGGTTTGTGGCGGTTGACAGGCTCACCGTCGTCCACCACGGCCACATAGTTGGCACCGCTGCGGCCAACGCTGAACTGCTTGCCACCGGGTGCCAGGTAAGCATGCCCTGGCAACAAGCGTTCACCATGCACCACTTCGCGCACGGCAATCCGGCACAAGCTGTCAAGCCTGGCTGCAAAACTGGTGGTAAAGCCTGGCGGCATGTGCTGGGTTATCACAATGGCTGGAAAGTCTGCAGGCAACTGCGTCAGCACTTCCTTGATGGCCTCGGTGCCGCCGGTCGACGCACCTATGAACACCAGCTTTTCTGTTGAAATCCGCCCAACCAGAGACATGGCGGGGCGTTCGGTGGCGTCTTGCGCCGGGACACTTGAAGGCCTTGACCGTTTGATGTGCGCGCTGGCCGCGATGCGGATTTTTTCAACAATCTGGGTCGACAACTCTCCCAAACCGTCAACGACACCAATGCGGGGTTTAGAGACAAAATCAACCGCCCCGAGTTCCAGCGCCTTCATGGTCACTTCTGCGCCACGTTCGGTGAGGGTTGAAATCATGACCACCGGCATTGGCCGCAATCGCATCAGCCGCCCTAAAAAATCGATGCCGTCCATGCGCGGCATTTCAATGTCCAGCGTGATGACATCGGGGTCCAACTCACGAATCATTTCGCGGGCGATCAGAGGGTCATTGGCCGCACCCACGCACTCCATGTCCGGCTGACGGTTGATGATGCCCGCCAACAAACTGCGCACCAACGCTGAATCGTCCACCACAAGCACACGAATCTTCTTCAATTGCTGATCCTCAAAACAAATCGACAGAACCACCAGACGTCGACCTGGCCAACGTGGCCGCGTTGCCCTTGCGCTCCTCCACTGCCAAGGTCTCTGGATGAGAATGCGCCAGCCGCTTCACCAAGGCTTTGCCGGTGACCGGGAAAAAGCAAACTTTTCTGGGGTGAATGTCTAACACGTCCTGTGACACCACCGGGATGCGCTCAGTGGCCAGGTAATCCAGCACAAACTTGGTGTTTCTTTCGCCCACATTCATGGATGTGAAACCAGCCATGACCTGCGCGCCACCAAAAATCTTCGCCTGCATGTATTCACGGCGTGCGCCAAGCTTGAGCATTTGATTGATCAGCAATTCCATCGCGTAAGACCCGTAGCGCCCGCCGCCGTCGGCGCTGTCACCGTCAGGCAGCATGAAATGATTCATGCCGCCCGCGCGCACACGCCCGTCCCAGATACAAGCCGAAATGCAGGACCCCAGCACGGTCATGATCATGAGGTCTTCGGTGGCCACAAAGTACTCACCCGGCAACACTTTGACGGCGTCGTACTTGAAATGGTGGTCGCTGTAAAAAAAGGACGCCTCGCCGGGGTTGCGCGGCAGCGATTTCAGGTGGTCAACATTTGACGCGCGAGCGCTAAGCACGTTAGCGACGCTCATAAACGGTTTTCCCCTTCAGCACAAACAGATCGCGTGACTCGCTGAAATTTTCCGCATGCCCAACAAACAACAGACCACCCGGTGCCATCACACGGTGAATGCGCTCGAGCACCTTGCGCTGCGTTGGCGCATCAAAATAAATCATCACGTTGCGGCAGAACACCATGTCAAAAGGTTCGCGGAACGGCCAGTCGTCACGGATCAGATTGACAATGATGAAGTCCACCATTTTTTGCAATTCTGGCTTGATTCTGACCATGCCATTGTTACCTGCCTTGCCCTTCAGGAAGTAGCGCTGCAGTTGACCTTCATTCACATTTTTCAGATTTTCCAGTCGATACACACCCTGAGTGGCCGTGGCCAACACTTTGGAGTCAATGTCACTGGCCGTCAGCTTGAAATGTGCATTGGCGCCCAGTGCATCCGCCGCCGTCATCAGAATGGAATACGGCTCCTCGCCGGTTGACGCAGCGCTGCACCAAACCCGCCAGGAAGCACGGGCCTTGTTCAACTTCAAATAGTCATTGAATATTTCAAAATGATGGTTCTCGCGAAAAAAAGACGTCAGATTGGTGGTGAGCGCATTGACGAACTCCTGCCATTCTGGACCGTCCTGATTTTCCAGCCAGCTCAAATAAGCTTTGAAGCTTTGATGCCCGGTGTCGCGCAGCCGCCTCGACAGGCGGCTGTACACCATGGCATGTTTGCCATCATGCAAACTGATGCCGGCACGCTGGTAAATGAGTGTTTGAACCCGGTCAAAATCCGCATCGGACCAGGCAAATTCACGACCCTGTGCGTCAGGCAAGCCAGCATCCTGCTGAAATTGCCCTGCTGGAAAAACTGCCATCTGGTTACGGGCTTGAAAACATCAGGAAGGTTCAGACACCAGCCCCATGTCCAGGCCTGACATCAATTTTTCGATGTCCAGCAAGATCAACATCCTGTCTGCCAGCGAACCCAGGCCAATCACTGCATCACTGTCAATCACACTGTCCACCTCAGGTGCCGCACGCAAATTCTCGGGCGCGAGTTCCATCACATCACTCACTGAATCCACCACAATGCCCACAATGCGCTGACGCAGGTTGAGAATAATGACCACGGTGAACGCGTCATACTGGGCGCTGGCGCAATTGAATTTCAGGCGCATGTCCACAATCGGCACGATCGTGCCACGCAAGTTGACCACCCCCTTGATAAAATCCGGCGCGTTGGCAATGCGTGTAGGTGGCTCGTAACCACGGATTTCCTGAACCTTCAGGATGTCAATGCCGTACTCTTCACGGCTCAATCGAAAGGTCAGGTATTCACGCGCGCCTGCTGCCACAGAATCAGTTATTTTTTCATTTGCACTCATCTTGTTTCTCCAGAAGCTGACCCACGCGTCAGTGGCGTGAACGACGGACCAACGCGCCGGTATCGAGAATCAACGCCACCTTGCCATCGCCAAGAATCGTGGCACCCGACACGTTGGGTACCTTGCGGTAGTTGGACTCAAGGTTCTTCACCACCACCTGCTGTTGACCCAACAACTCATCCACCAGCAACACGACACGGCTGCCCTCAGCTTCAATCACAACCATGATGTCGCTGGTCTTGTCGGAATCAAAACGGGGCACCTGAAACACTTTTTCAAGCTCAATCACCGGCATGAACTCATCACGCACCTTGACCAGTTGCGCGCCCTGCCCGACCGTGCTCACCGCGTCCGACTTGACCTGGAACGACTCTACTACGGATGACAACGGCAAAATATAGACCTCGTTGCCAACTCCCACCGACATGCCATCCATGATGGCCAATGTCAAGGGCAAGCGCACTGACACCTTCATGCCATAACCTTCAGCCGATTCAATGTCGACTGTGCCGTTCAATGAGGTGATGTTTCGTTTCACGACGTCCATTCCGACCCCTCGGCCCGACACATCGGTGACTACCTCAGCGGTTGAAAAGCCGGGTGCAAAAATCAACTGCCAGACTTCCCCGTCAGTCATGGTGTCAGACACATCCAGGCCCTTCTCGCGTGCTTTCGACAGAATTTTTTCACGCGACATGCCGTGACCGTCGTCGCGTACTTCAATCACGATGGAGCCACCCTGATGCGCAGCGCTCAAGGTGATCGTGCCGGTTTCTGACTTACCCGCACGAATGCGGTCTTCCGGCATTTCAATGCCGTGGTCACAGCTGTTGCGCACCAAGTGCGTCAATGGGTCGGTGATCTTTTCAACCAGGCCCTTGTCAAGTTCAGTTGCCTCACCTTGTGTCACAAAGTCCACCTTTTTGCCCAACTTGCTGGCCAGATCCCGCAACATGCGCGGGAAGCGGCTGAACACGATCGACATGGGAATCATCCGGATAGACATCACAGATTCCTGCAGGTCGCGGGTGTTGCGGTCCAGGTCGGTCAAACCGGTCAGCAACTGCTGGTACAACGCCGGGTCAAGCGCGCGGCTGTTTTGCGCCAGCATGGCCTGTGTGATCACCAATTCACCCACCAGGTTGATCAACTGGTCTACTTTGCTGATGGCCACGCGGATGGTGGCAGCTTCAGGCTGTGCACCCGCGTTTGAGGCCGGTTTTGTAGCCGTCGGCTTGGCAACCAATGCCGCCGGAACTGCAGCCTGTGCCCCCGGTATGCCGGGCGCACCGTCGAAAAATCCGAACTCGGCAGCTGCCGGGGATGCAAACACTTCCTGGTTCAGCCCGGCTGCGTCTGCCTGGTGGGCTGGCACGTCGCCATGGCCCGAGCCATTGTCGGCAGCCGGGTCAGCATCCTTGTCACAGATCACAACTTGTTCACGTGCAACATGAAAGGCAAACAAATCAAGCAAGTCCTCGTTGCTGGAGGTCGTCTTGACCGCAAATACGCGCAGGCCGTTAGGTGAAACCGACTCTGCCTTGATGTCACCTAAGCCGGGTATGTCGCGAAAAAGCTCCATCAAGGAATCTGCCTGGTCCTGACGGTCGAGCTGGCTGATGCTGATGACAAGATGGCGAACACCGTCTTGCGCCACCTTGGCAACTGGCTGTTGCATTGGCATAGCAACAGAAGCCGCTACCACTGCTGTTTGTGTCGGTGCGGCTGCGGTAACCGGTGCGCGCGGTGCAACCACTTCCCCTGCAACCAAAGACCGGATTCTGCGAACCAACTCACCAGTTGGGGGCCCTTCACCTTCGTCACCCGCCTGATGGCGTGCCAGCAGGCCACGTGAGGCATCCGCAGACTCCAGCAAAACATCCACCATGGCGGAATTGGGCTGCAGTTCATGCCGCCGCAACCGATCCAGCAACGACTCCATCTGATGCGTCAGCTCCGCCACGTCAGAGAAACCGAAGGTTGCCGCACCGCCTTTGACGGAATGCGCACAGCGAAAGATGCCGTTCAATTCTTCATCATCTGCTGTTTCAAGATTCAGATTGAGCAACATCCGCTCCATCAAATCCAGGTTCTCACCGGCTTCCTCAAAAAAGATCTGATAAAACTGACTTAAATCAAAGTCGGCACCGGAACCACCGGCATCTTGATGCGCTTCAGCCATAACTGTCTCCTGACTTGTCTTTCAACCTGATTGCTAACTTGAACCTGCTTACTTAATCACTTTTTTAATGACTTCGATCAACCGCGCCGGATCAAAAGGCTTGACCAGCCAGCCGGTCGCTCCGGCTGCCCGACCTGCCTGCTTCATGAGATCACTGGATTCGGTGGTCAACATCAGTATGGGCGTCGACTTGAACTTCGGATGCTCGCGCAACTTGCGCGTCAGGCCCAGCCCATCCAGGCGCGGCATGTTTTGGTCCGTTAAAACCAAATCAAACGATTGCGTCATGGCTTTCTCAAAAGCATCCACACCATCGACCGCTTCCACCACCTGGTAACCGGCACCAGACAGCGTGAATGACACCATCTTCCGCATAGATGGCGAGTCATCAACAGCGAGTATTAGAGGCATGTATAACTCCGACTAAATCAGTCTAAAAACAACTAAAACAGCTCAACCGAGCCAGCTTGCATCTCATCTTGGGTCACAGGGTTGGGGCGGTCGGGAACATCTTCAACAAACGGTACGGCCTCGCCATCTTCGTAACCCATGGCTTCGGAAGCCAAGCGGTAAGCGCAGCCCTGCAAAATTTTGGACGTGTGACCGATCAACTGAGACGCCATGTCCTGAAACTGCAACTCAGTCACAGCCGCATGCAGCGCCATCCGAACACCAGCCAGTTCCTTGACGGCTTGCAGGGACGGGTCGGCAAGGTCTGCGCTGGCAGAAGTGAAGCGCTGCATCAGGTTTTCCATGGCATGTGTCAGCAAACCATCCAGTCGATTCAGGTCATGCACAACCACCAGCAACGAGTCCTGCACCTCCGCCACCAGCATCACAGGCAGTTCAACCGTCGGAACGGAACATGCCGTTTGATCAGGCTGCATGGCCAATCGACTCTCCTATGAACGCGTTACGAAACAGATAAGCTTTACCATTGCTGACAATCATATCGCCAATCATGAAGAGCCAACCCGCAAACCACAGCCCTTTGCATATTTTGCACCTTGAAGACTCCACTTTGGACCATGAACTGGTCAAGAGGGAACTTCAAAGGTCTGGCGAGGCGGTTGAAATCACACGCGTTGACACGCTTGAGGATTTCTCCGGGGCACTTGAGCAATCGAATTTCAGTGTGGTTCTGGCGGACTACCGCTTGCCCGGATTCACCGCGCTTGACGCTTGGCAAGTGTTGCTGCAAAAAAAACTCCGGACACCGTTTGTGCTGCTGTCGGGCGCCATTGGCGAGTCTGCTGCCGTGGCAGCCATCAAGATCGGCATCAGCGACTACCTGCCTAAAGAAGACATCAACAAACTTTGGCGGGTGCTGGAACGTGCCATCGAGATGCATCGCATCCAAACCGAAAAGGAGGCCGCCGACGCAGAACTGGCGCAATCAGAAAAGCGTCTAGCCAGTTTTGCCGAGCACCTCCAAGACACCATTGAACAAGAGCGGGCGGCCATTGCCCGTGAAATTCATGACGACATCGGCGGCTCATTGGCGGCCGTGCGATTTGACCTGGCATGGGTTTTGCGCCATACTTCAGATCCTGCCACGCTTTCGCACCTGGGTGCCGCCAGCGACATGCTGGCACATGCGCTGGACGCAAGCCAGCGCATCATGAGAAATTTGAGGCCAGCGGTGCTGGACCAGGGCCTGGTGGCAGCAGTTCATTGGTTAGCGAGCAGTTTTTCTAGGCGCACCGGGCTGCCCGCTACCGTGCGCGCGCCTCAAAAAATCGACGGCTTATCCAAATCCGTGCAACTGGCCGCATACCGCACCACACAAGAGGCTTTGACTAATATTGGCAAATATGCCGACTGCAATTCAGTAAAAATCGACATTTCAGACGCAGAGGGGGTCTTGACCCTGGAAGTCTCGGACGACGGGTGCGGCATCAATGCGCAGGACCTTGCAAAAACCAGTTCGTTCGGCATTCGTGGCCTGAAGGAGCGCGCCCGCACTGTGGGCGGTTGGCTGGATGTCAGTTCGCAACCTGGTCACGGCACCGCCATCATTCTTTCCGTTCCACTGACACAATCGGCGTCTGACGACGCAGGAGACAACCACTCATGATTCGAGTCATTCTTTGTGACGACCACGCCATGGTGCGCCGCGGCATTCGCGACACGCTTGCCGAAGCAGTGGACATCCAGGTTTGTGCGGAAGCTGGCAGTTATTCAGAGGTGCGCGAGGCCATGAGGACCCATGCCTGCGACGTGCTGGTGCTCGACATCAACCTGCCCGGCCGCGGCGGTCTGGAGGTGTTGTCAAGCCTGCGTGAAACCGACTCACCCATCAAAGTGTTGATGGTTTCCATGTTCCCGGAAGACCAGTACGCCATTCGCTGCCTGAAAGCAGGCGCACAGGGCTACCTGAACAAGGCCGGTGATCCGGCTGATCTGATCAAGGCAGTGCGCACGGTGGCACAAGGGCGCAAGTACGTCACACCAGAAGTCGCCCAAATGCTGGTGGAGAACCTGAGCACACCGGAGAACACCAGTCTGCACGCCAGCCTGTCAGAGCGTGAATTGCAGACCTTGCTGAAGATAGCGTCCGGCAAACGCCTGTCAGACATCGCCGCTGAACTCATGCTCAGTCCCAAAACAGTCAGTGTTTACCGCTCACGCGTGTTGGAGAAACTCAAACTAACCAACAATTCGGAACTAACTGTTTACGCCATCCGCAACGGATTGGTATGAGCACGTACCTACCTGGGCGCAAAAATATCCATTGCCCGCCCCATCAGCGCCAAAAAGGGCTGATCCAGCATTGGCAGCGTCACCGCCATGCCGACCAGGCCCACGGTGAGCGTGATGGGAAAGCCGATGGCGTAAATGTTCATCTGCGGTGCCACCCGCGACACAATTCCCAGCGCCAGGTTGGCAAACATCAACATACCAACCATCGGCAGGGACATCCACAGGCCGGCGGAAAACAAGTCTGTGCCAAGGCTGTAAATCTTCATTTGTGGCAGCGCCTGCAAAAAATTCTGGTCTACCGGGAAGGCAACAAAGCTCTGAATGACCGTCATCAACACCATCAAATGGCCACCCATCACGACAAACATGAACAAGGCCATTTGCCCGAAAAAGCGGGCAACCGCGCTTGCCTGACCGCCGATCGTTGGATCAAAAAATGAAGCAAAACTCAAACCCATCTGAAACCCGACGACCTCACCTGCCAACTCAACCGCCGCCAGCACAACACGGATGGTGAACCCAATGGCCAGGCCTATCCCGACTTGCTGCAAAACCGCACCAAAAGCGGCGGGGTCATTGATGCTAATGACAGCCTGCCCCTCCAGACTGGGCTGTGCAGCCAATGCCACAAAAAAAGCCAAGGCTATTTTGGCCCGCGCTGGCACGGCCTTGGAAGAAAAAATCGGTGCCGAAGTAAACAGTGCCAAGGTACGCAAAAAGGGCCAGATCAGCGGTGACAACCACGCTGTTATCTGTGCTTCAGAAATCGAGATCACGGCAGCCCGGCCTTACATCACCGAGGCAGGAATGGACTCAATGGTCCGCCGCACAAACTCCACCAGCGTTCCCAGCATCCAGGGGCCAGCCAGTGCGAACACGGCTATCGCCGCCAGCAATTTGGGAACAAAGGCCAAAGTGGCCTCGTTGATTTGTGTCACCGCCTGAAACAGGCTGATCAACAGGCCAACGACCAGCACCACACCCAACACCGGCGCCGAAATCATCAGCAACAACCATAGGGCGTCCTGGCCCATGGTCAGTACAAATTGCGAATTCATCCAAACACCTCAGGTCACAAAGCTGGCGGCAAGCGACCCCAGCAGCAGGTTCCAACCATCCGCCAGCACAAAAATCATCAGCTTGAATGGCAGTGCCACCAGCACTGGCGACAACATCATCATGCCCAGTGACATCAGAATGCTTGCCACCACAATGTCTATCACCAAAAATGGTATGAAGATCATGAAACCAATTTGAAACGCTGACTTCAGCTCACTGGTGACGAACGCCGGAATCAATACCCGCATCGGCGCGGTGGCCGCAGTGGTCGCCACATCAAGCTTGGCCAGTTTCACAAACAATGCCAAATCGGCTTGCCGGGTTTGTTTGCTCATGAACGACCGCATGGGTGCTTCAGCTTTCACCAGCGCCTGGTCAAACGGCAGGCTGTTGGTGCTGTAAGGTAAATACGCTTCGTCGTAAACTTTGTCCAAGGTCGGTCCCATGACGAACAAGGTCAGGAAAAGCGACAGACCTACCACCACCTGATTAGGTGGAGCAGACTGCGTGCCCAGAGCCTGCCGCAACAAGGAAAGCACGATCACGATCCGCGTAAAGCCCGTCATCATCAGCAATATGGCTGGCAAGAACGACAGCGCGGTAAAAAACAGCAAGGTTTGTACTGGCACTGAAAAACTCATGCCATTGCTGCCAGTCCCCATCAGCAAAGGCAATTGCGCACCGGTTTGCGCCAGGCCCAACGAAGGCAACAACAACAGCAAAGCCGCGTAAAGCCTGATCGGTCCCGGCCCACCCACGCGAAGCATTGTCGAATTCATGGATTGATGCTTTCAGCCAGCAACGGGGTGCCCTGGGGCACAGCCACAGTGTGCAGACAGGTGATGTTCTGCGCGGTCACACCCAGCGTCAACCAGACCCTGGCGCCAGCTGGTCCGACTTCAACGGTCACCACGCGCTGGTGAGGCCCGACACCCACCGCCGACACAATTTTGGTGGCGGCCGCCGAGCCCGGCACCCCACCACCGGTGCGGCGCTGCACCCACTTCAGCCCCACCGGCACCATTGCGAGCAACACCACAAAAAAAACAACCGAGACCCACGCCTGCGTCATGGTTCAGTTACCCCTTGCTCACACGCCTCAGGCGCTCTGACGGTGTCACCACATCCGTTAGCCGAATGCCGAATTTGTCGTTCACCACCACCACCTCGCCTTGGGCAATCAGGTAACCGTTGACCAACACGTCCATCGGCTCACCTGCCAGCGCATCGAGTTCAACCACTGACCCCTGCCCCAACTGCAAAATGTGCTTAATTGGGACCTTGGTGCGACCCAACTCAACTGACAGCAACACTGGAATGTCGAGCACCCGATTGATGTCATTGATCTGTGCATCGCTGCCCCCACTGAAACCCCTGGAAGCGTCACCGGACAAGACACCTCCCGGCTCATGCTCAGTGGTGGGTGCATCAGCCGTTTTTTGCTCAAGCAAAGCCTCTGCCCAGTCAGCCAAGCCGTCGTCTTCATTGTCATCAGTTGCCATGTCAGTTACCTTTCCAATTGAGGTCATTACCCCTCAAGCTTTTTTCAATCTTCAACGCGTACTTGGCGTTGTGCGTGCCATACTGGCATTCAAAAATTGGCACACCATCCACCTTGGCCTGAATGCGTTGCTGCCGATCCAACTCAATAAAGTCACCAGGTTTCATGGCCAAAATCTGCTCTACCGTGGCTTCGGCATGCGCCAACTCAGCCACCAGCACCACCGGTGCCGCCTGAATTTCCTGCGTCAGCACATTCACCCAGCGGCGATCAACCTCAATCGAGTCACCCTGCGTGGATGAGTACAACACATCCCGGATTGGCTCCAGGGTGGCGTACGGTATACAAATATGAATTGCTCCAGTAATTTCACCTATTTCAAGCTGAAACGAAGTGGACACCACAATTTCGCTGGGTGTGGCAATATTGGCAAACTGAGGTTGCATTTCAGAGCGTTGATAGTCCAGCACCAACGGATAAATGCCAGTCCAGGCTTTTTTATACTCTTCGGTGATCACATCCACCATGCGGTTGATCACTCGTTGCTCGGTGGCTGAAAAATCCCGGCCCTCGATACGCGTCTGAAATTTGCCGATGCCACCGTAGAGCGATTCAATCACCCCAAACACCAAGGCAGGCTCGCAGACAACCAAGCCATTGCCACGCAGGGGTCGGATGGCCACAATGTTGAAATTGGTTGGCACCGCCAGCTCACGCAAGAACGCGCTGTAGCGCGCGACCGTGACTGGACCAACCGATATTTCGGGGCTCCGTCGGATGAAATTGAACAAGCCCACACGCAAATTTCTGGCGAATCGTTCGTTGACGATTTCCATGGTGGGCATGCGCCCACGCACAATGCGCTCTTGGCTAGAGATGTTGTAGGCCCGCACCTCGCCCTGCTCAGCGACATCCTCCACCATTTTCTGGCTCTCACCAGTCACACCTTCCAGCAGTGCGTCAACTTCTTCCTGTGATAAAAACGATTCACTCATGGCGCAAGCACTTCTGCATCACTGGACAATCAGACTGGAAAACAGAACACCCACCACAGGAAAGGGTTCTGCCGACTTTTTCTTGGGCTTTTTGTTGCCTGCAGGAACTGTATCGGCCACTTCTGCGCCACCACCAAAAGGAATCGAGGCTTCGCGCAGAATATCGGCAATCAATTTTTGTTTTCCCTCGGCAGAAAGCAGTTCCTCGGAAGTTTTCTGTGACAACAGCATCAACACGCTGCTGCGAATGGTCGGCATGTAGGCCTTCACGGCATCGGACGCATGCGCGTCAATGACTTCAAATGTGATGCCCACCTGTGCCACCTTTTCTCCACCCGGGTCTGCCAGATTGACCACCATGTTGTCCAT
>Ga0136636_10001718_pt1 | contig 12875 bp, 9 predicted proteins | sample AntDrymUQ8522106_2_FD_104653 | JGI IMG/M metagenome (GOLD analysis project Ga0136636, IMG submission 104653) | Polar desert sand microbial communities from Dry Valleys, Antarctica - metaG UQ852 (21.06) | ecosystem: Environmental > Terrestrial > Soil > Desert | place: Antarctica: Dry Valley... | reverse complement strand
CGCGAAGCCGACTATCAGGAAACCTTGCTGCATTATTTCAGAAAGTACACCGGAATTCCAATTATTAGTATGGAAAGCGCTACCGTACACCCCTTGCAGTCGCTGGCAGATATTCTTACCATAGAAGAGCAATTAATACACAATCCACTTACCAAAAAGCCGAAAGTGGTACTCACCTGGGCGCCGCATATAAAACCGTTGCCCCAATGTGTGGCCAATAGTTTTTCGCAATGGGTGAATGCCTGGGGCAAAAGCGATTTTGTGATTACCCATCCTCCGGGATTTGAACTAGAAAAAGGATTTACAGAAGGGGCTCACATTACAGTTAACCAAAAAGAGGCACTGGAAGACGCAGATTTTGTATATGTAAAAAACTGGAGCAGCTACGAAAACTATGGCTCGATGGCTACCGGCGATATGAGTGAATGGATGCTTACACTCGACAAATTAAAGGCCACCAATAATGCAAAAGTGATGCATTGTCTGCCGGTAAGGCGCAATGTGGAATTAAGCGATGAAGTACTCGATAGTAATCATAGCTTGGTTACCCAACAGGCGGGCAACCGGGTTTGGTCGGCACAGGCTGTTTTAAGCAGTATGCTCGAAAATATTTTGTAAAACATAAAAAGCATTTAGATCCTTCTTCTGCGTTTTTTCATTTGTACCAATCTGTATGGAGCAAGTTGTATTGTACATAATAAAAATTGGAGGCAATGTTATTGATCATCCCGATCATTTGCTGGCTTTTCTAAACCGTTTTGCTGCCATACCTGATCCTAAAATTTTGGTACATGGCGGAGGTAAATTAGCTACCCGTATAGGAGAACAACTCGGGATTGTTTCGCAATACATCGAAGGCCGCCGCATTACAGATGATGCCACCCTCGATCTCGTTACGATGGTGTACGGAGGGTTGGTCAATAAAAAGCTGGTAGCCTCACTGCAGGCTGTTGGCTGCAATGCCATAGGATTAACCGGGGCCGATGCCAACATCATCCCCGCAGTTAAGCGACCCGTTAAAGAGGTTGATTATGGTTGGGCAGGCGATATAAATATTCAAAACATCCATGTCACCTCCTTGCAGGTTTTGTTGCAAGCCGGTATCGTGCCGGTAATGGCGCCACTTACCCACGATGGCAAGGGTCACATGCTCAATACCAACGCAGATACTATTGCGGCTTCGCTTGCAGTGGCCTTATCCCAAAGCTATGCGGTTCATCTAATGTATTGTTTTGAGAAAAAAGGGGTGCTTGCCGACCTCGAAGATCCAGAGTCGGTTATTCCGGTGATCCATCCACAAAATTTTCCCGAACTAAAAAAGGAAGGTAAATTGCATAGCGGTATCATTCCCAAAATTGAAAATGCATTAGAAGCGGTGTCCAAAGGCGTGCAAAAAGTATGGATTGGAGACGCAGCGGATATTTTAAAAACCATTAAACAAAAGGGTTACGGAACCTATTTACAACAAATATGAGTTTACAAGCAGTAATATTTGATATGGATGGCACGCTCATTGACAGCATGCCCTATCATGCAAAATCCTGGGATGGATTTTTTGAAAGCAAAGGCATGCCGGTAACCGAAGCTGATTTGCAGGAAAAGGGCCATGGCACTCTCTATGATATTATGCCAAGATTTTTTGGGGCAGATATTAGTCCCGAGGAATCCTACGCATTGGCCATGGAAAAAGAAAAACTTTTTCGTGCATTGTATGCTCCGCATATGAAATTACTGCCTGGTACAAGGGAGTGGCTAGCATTGCTGAAAAGCAAAAATATTTCCATTGCCATGGGGACAGCCGCCGATTTTACCAATGCGGATTTTACCGTTGATACGTTGAATATCCGTTCTTATTTCGATACCATTGTAACAAGCGATTTGGTACCTGAGGGAAAGCCTTCTCCGGCGGTTTATCTTTACACCGCTGCAAAACTGGGGATTGCTCCGGAAAACTGTCTTGTGTTTGAAGATACTTTTTCAGGAGTAGAGGCGGGTTTGACTGCGGGTATGAAAGTTGCAGCCATTACCACCATGCATTCCGCTGAAGTGTGGCAGCAAAAAACCGTCCATCGGATTTACAAGGATTATGCCGAAGTAAATTTCGAGGATCTTACCACGCTTTTTTTATAAAAAATAATGAAGGAGTCTACACTATATCCGGCTGTCGTAGTCTTATTGCAACAACTGATTGAAACGCCTTCTTTCAGCAGGGAAGAGCAGGCTACCTGTGCTGTTCTTTGTGCTTTTTTGCAAGCACATGGCATCACCCCTCAAAAGGAAGGATACAATGTTTATGCCCGCAATGCATATTTCACGGAAGGCAAACCGGTGGTATTGCTTAACTCGCATCATGATACGGTAAAACCAAATAAGGGTTATACCCGGGATCCGTTTGCTGCCAGCATTGAAGGTGATAAACTTTATGGATTGGGTAGCAATGATGCAGGGGGGTGTTTGGTTTCTCTGATAGCGACCTTTGTTCATTTTTACCACAGAAAAGACTTGCCCTTTAACCTAGTACTTGCTGCTAGCGCTGAAGAAGAAATCAGTGGAGCCGGTGGCATCGAGAAGGTGTTGCCTTTTTTGGGACCTGTTGATTTCGCCATTGTAGGAGAGCCTACGCTTTTGCAAATGGCGGTTGCGGAACGTGGCCTGATGGTACTCGATGCAGTGGCTCCTGGAAGATCGGGACATGCTGCCCGGAACGAAGGTGATAATGCAATCTATAACGCTTTGGATGATATTGCTTTTATTCGCAATTTTAATTGGGAAAAAATAAGTCCGCTATTAGGGCCAAGCCGCATAACGGTGACTTCGGTAGAAACGGAAAACAAACAACACAATGTAGTGCCGTCACAATGCGATTTCACCATTGATGTGCGTTTAAATGAACTGTACAGTTTTGAGGAGGTCGTTGAAAACCTGCAACAGCATTTAAAAAGCAAAATCAAACCCCGAAGCATGCGACTGCGCAGTACTTCCATACCCATGGATCATCCACTTATAAGGGCAGGTACTTCTATGGGTAAAAAATCTTACGGCTCGCCTACTACAAGCGACAAGGCGCTGATGCCTTTTCCTTCCCTGAAAATGGGGCCGGGTGACAGTGCAAGAAGCCATACTGCCAACGAGTTTATTTATCTTCACGAAATAGAACAGGGTATCAGCGATTATATTCAATTGCTTGAAACCATGCAACTCAGTTAAAAATAAGAGCTTTTGAAAGGGCTTGATTCTTTAAGCGGGTGTACATAAATTTGGTTGGTTGCCCTACGGCCGTTTTTTGAAAAAAACAGAAGTATGCCATTAAAAAAATCTTTTCTTTGGAATATTATAATCCCATACTTCAAATGAATCCACATGAGCTGCTGAACATCCCTGAATACCGACAGCCTACCTGCCGATAAGCTGGGCAGGCAGCGCAAATGTTACATTAAGAGACCTGCTTGCCAACAGGCAGGTTCCAACACTACATAGGGCGGTACAGGTATGACAAATAAAAAAAAGCAGCCGACAGGCAGCGCACTAAAAAAGGAACACATGAAACTCTGGCAAAAAGATAACACCGATACCTCTGCAATGGTGGAGCGGTTTACCGTAGGCGATGATCGGGACTACGATGTATTGTTGGCTCCTTACGATGTAAAAGGCAACAAAGCACAAGCTACTATGCTGCTTGCCATGGGTATATTAAATGCGGAAGAACACAACGGTTTGCAAAATGCCCTGGACCAACTCTACATGGAGGTAACGGCCCCCGGCTTTCTGCTGCCTGCTTCGGTGGAAGATATCCATAGTTATATAGAATTAATGCTGACCGAAAGGGTAGGAGAAGCGGGAAAAAAAATACATACCGGTCGCAGTCGGAATGATCAGGTGGCGGTAGATATAAAACTGTATCTGAAAGATGCCATTCGCACAGTGGAGCAGGGGGTACAAAAGGTTTTCGAGAAATTACTTGAAAAGGCAAACGAGCACAAAGACAAGTTGATACCAGGTTACACGCATTTGCAAATGGCCATGCCCTCAAGTGCTGGCATGTGGCTGAGTGCCTATGCCGAAAGCCTGATAGATGACCTCGAAATGTTGTTGGCAGCTTACCATATCACTAATAAAAATCCCTTGGGAAGCGGCGCTGGTTATGGATCTTCTTTCCCATTGCAACGCGAAATAACGACCCGTGAACTGGATTTTGCCCATACCAATATCAATAGTGTTTATGCACAAATGACGCGTGGTAAAACTGAAAAAGCAGTGGCTACCGGGATCAGTTATATTGCTGCTACACTCAGCCGTTTTGCTTACGATTGCTGTCTTTACCTCAATCAGCAATTTGGGTTTATCAGTTTCCCGGCCTCGCTTACCACAGGGAGCAGCATCATGCCGCATAAAAAAAATCCGGATGTGTTTGAACTCATCCGGGCGAAATGTAACCGCATACAGGCAACCCCCAACGAGTTGACGTTGTTGATGAATAACCTGCCTTCGGGTTATCATCGTGATATGCAACTAACCAAAGAAATCCTTTTTCCGGCGATAGATACCCTGAACGACTGTATGGAAATGACCATCCTCATGCTCGATCATTTATCGGTTCGCGAAAATATTTTAGAAGATCCCCAATACAAATACCTGTTTACGGTAGAAGCCATGAATGCATTGGTGCAAAAAGGCATCTCTTACCGAGAGGCGTATCGTATCATTGGCAACGAAGTAGAATCCGGAACCTTTGCTTATGCGCCCGGTCAACTGAACCATACGCATACGGGCAGTATTGGGAACCTGCAATTTGATGCCATCAAACAAATGATGACAACCCTGTCAAAACAGTTTTCGGAATAAGCTTACCGCAACTGTGAAGTATCTACGCGGGTCGGGGTGTCCTTTCCGGCGATGATGCTTTTGCTGCTTACGGCAATTGATTCAATAATGGCTGCCATATTTTTGGTATCGAGAGTACCGATCTCATCGCTCGCTTTATGGTAATGCGGTTCGCTGTCCATTTTGCTGGTGCTGATGGTATGCGCAGGTACCCCAAGTCTTGCAAGGGTGGCATTGTCGCTACGGTAAAATAACTGCTGTTGCGGATAAGGATCTGGGTAAAACTTAAACGGACTGCCTTCGAGGTTTTTTTCAAGGATGGTTCCCATATCGGTTTTTTCGTAACCGGTGATATAGGCGCTATTGGCTCCCCATTTGCTATCGGTACCAATCATTTCAATATTAAACATCGCCATTACTGCAGCGGGATCCATTTGTTTGGAGAAATACTGAGAGCCAAAACCACCCACTTCTTCGGCGGTAAATGCTGCAAAAACGAGGGTGCGGTCATTGTCATTTTTCCTGATAAAATATTCGGCAAGCAGGATGACTGCGGTGGTGCCACTTGCATCATCGTTTGCCCCGTTGTAAATGCTATCTCCTGCCTCATTGGGCTTACCAATACCTATATGGTCGTAATGGCCAGAGAAAATAACGATTTCATTGGGTTTGGTTTTTCCTGGAATCATACCAACCACATTGTGCAGGGGTAATTTTTCCACGTCAATAGCAAGATCAAAATTGAAATTTTCGGCCTCCGTTTGGTTAGTCAACAGGTAAATCACTGTGCTGCCATCGTCATTTCTTGGTTGGTTATTGGCTTTTAATCGCTTAAAAAATGGCTCAAGGCTTGCATGCATCAGCACGACAAGATTGCCTTTTTTGCCGCGGATAGACCGGTAAGCTACCATGGCATTTTCCCCTTCTTTTACCCGTATTATTTGGTAGCCTGTGGTCTCATTTACTTTGAGCGTGGAAGAACCTGTTTGGCAAATGACCTGATCGGCAGTCAATTTTTCCTCTCCGACTTTCACCTCATTTATCATCGCTGGTTTGGAGCGTAACATGGCAAAACTTTGCAGATAACCATTTTCATCGGGCATGGTTTTTAATCCTGCCTTTTTAAACCGCTCTGCAATATATGATGCGGCTTTGTCCAATTGTGTTGAAAAGGTAGCCCGCCCGGCCATTTCATCCGAACTAAGGTAGCCTAGTGTTTCGGCTACATTTTCAGGAGAGATAACAGGTTGTGACTGCGCTTGTAAGGTGGACGTGGCAAGCGGAAATAATAAAGCCATACCGATAATACGCCAGAAAAAGGATAATAGCATAGAGAAAATCTGTTGAAATTTAAATATCAATTATTTTTTTGGGAGGAGTAGAAATGGGCTGTTTGAGATTGGATTCTACATACCGGTAATAGAGCCAACCAATGGTAAAAGTGGGTACAAAATCAAGTAAAGGAAGTGCTTCTTCCATAAAATTGATGGCGGCACCTAGCGCACCTTTTCTGCCACCAAAGCTAAAATAAAAGATGAGTGCAGAAACCGGCGCCCAGAAAATATCTCCAAATTCTCCCATGAACGGGAAGGCGTAGGTAAGCATGCCTATCCCATCCATAACAATGCAAAACAATAAGGAGGGAGATTTTTTCATGGTTTCCAAAGCAAAAATACCAAATGCCGATGTTAAAAGCTCATCATTTCTTTAAAGCGTATGGTTTGGCGGCGGCTGATTTCTACCTTATCGCCTCCTTTCAATTCAAGTTGCAGTCCTCCATTAAAATAAGGTTCCACTTTTTCCACCCAGCGCAGGTTCACTATATGTTTTCGGTTGGCGCGGAAAAACGTCTTTTCATCGAGCCGCTCCTCTAATGCATTCAACGATTTCAGTATAAGGGGTTTGTTATTACCAAAATATACCTTGGCATAGTTTCCGATGCTTTCAATCAAACGGATATCGCCCAAACGGATAAACCAACAACGTTCACCATCTTTTACAAAAACCTGATCGTTTTCGCCCAGCATACCGCGCCTGGCAGATTCCTGAATGGCGGTTTTTTCTTTTTGGAAAGCCTCATTCACTTTCTGAATGGTATCTCTTAGCCTTTTGGGTTCAATAGGTTTTACCACATAATCTAAAGCATTTACCTCAAAAGCTTTGACGGCATATTCGTCATAAGCGGTAGTAAAAATGACCATTGGGCTTTTATCCAGTTCATTCAACAGGTCAAAACCCGATTTCCCCGGCATATTAATGTCAAGAAAAATAATATCGGGGTTATGCTGATCTATTTTATCGAGTGCGTCATCTACATTGGCGGCCTCATCTATAATTTCAATTTCGGGGAATTCAGCAAGAAGTCTTCTCAATTCTAATCTTGCCAGTCTTTCGTCGTCAATAATGATGGCTTTATGCATGGTAAATTTTAGTATAATTGTGATAAAAAAATTAGAAACTTAAGGTTTGATCGAATTTCCTTTCGTTTTTTGATCTACTCGTTTACCGGAAGTATAACAGTGGCTTCAACCATTTTTTCTCCCGTTGACTTGATATCAAATTTTCCTTTTCCAGGGTAAAGGAGATCCAGTCTTTGTTTTGTGCTGCTTAAACCAAATCCTTGCTTTGGTTTGCTGCCATTCAAATGGCCGGTATTTCTTACCCTTATTTCGTGGTAATCCATTACAAAAAGGCTAGATATATGTACCTCCCCTCCTTTTACCTCCTTGCTAATACCGTGTTTGATGGCATTTTCCACCAGCGTTTGCAGCATCATCGGAGGTATCCTCTGCTCCAGCGTATCCTCATCAATATCAAAAGTCACTTTTAACCGGTCCTCAAAACGAATCTGTTCCAGCTCGAGGTAATTTTTCACCATCCCCAATTCGTCCTCCAAACGGATGGTATCTCCTTTTTCGGCTCGTAAACTTTTGCGTAACAAGATTCCGAGCGTGGTAATGGCTGTTCTTGCTTTCTCAGGGTTTTCATCTACAAGTGCCCGGATACTGTTAAGAGCATTAAAAATAAAATGAGGGTTAATATGTGCCTTAATGTTTTTTAATTCCAGTTCCTTAACTACGGTTCCCAACCGGGCTTCGTTTAATACCTTGCGCTGCAGGCTGCTTATGTAATGGTAGGCAAAATATGAAAGGCTCCATATAGTTATGTACAGGATGGCTCCCACGCTGTCTTTTAGCCATTTCTCTAAAAACGTATAGGTGCGGTAATAAATGGGTTCCCAGCCCAAAGCTTCTTCGGAGGCTGCGGTAACGCTGCTATAAATCAGTCCAAAAGAAACTGTTATAACAATAAACCAGAGAATTTGGCGCCGAAGTGGAAAATCCAGGATTTTGATACCCTGTATTACAGACCGCATAGTGTGGGTAATAATTAACCCGGTAAGTGCGAGGAAAAACAGGCTTTTGAAATAATGCGGATGGAACCCGTTGCTTAGGCCAAGGGCAAAATACAACACTGCATTTATCAGTATAAAGGTACCCCAGCCCCCAATTTGACAAAGCCAATAGTAGGATATATAGTTCTTGGTATTTTTTAAAAACTTGTGATTCACAGTATTTTTTCGCTCCTAAAGGTAAATTTATTTTCATTCTCCTCATTTGTCATCTGTCAGTTGTATCAAAGGTCACAGTTTCTTTCAATCGGTTGAAAGCAGGTATGGAGGTACAGACTTTTTTAAAGTTGCGCAGCATACTGGTTTAAAAGTTGATTCCTTACTATTCCCAGCATAATTTTATTCACTGATTTTTCCACACAGCCTGTTGAAAAATTCCGAAAATTATACGCCACGTGGGTTTCATGGGTAATCCACAATTTTATGCCCAAATGTGCGAACTCTTATACTACTTTTTAATTTTGGTTAAGATAATTTCGTTGACTACGTAACAATTTGATAACAAGGTTACGGGCACTTAAAACAAAAAAATTAAATATTTACGATTATGGCTGCAAAAAAAATGCCTGTGGAGGGCCTTAAATTCGACCGTTATTACACCAAAGAAGGTAAAAGTCCTTTTGAGATGTTTGAGTACGACTACCGGACAAGTTTGATTAAAGATCCCTCTGGAAAAATCATCTTTCAGATGGACAATGTGGAAGTACCCCATCATTGGAGTCAGATTGCAACCGACATTATTGCTCAAAAATATTTCCGCAAAGCGGGAGTACCCCAACTAGATGGCTCTAGCGGGCGCGAAACGAGCAGCAAGCAGGTAGCACATCGTATGGCAGATTGCTGGCGTCAATGGGGTGCTGAATACGGCTATTTTGCAACCGAAAAAGATGCTACTGTTTTTTACGAAGAACTTGTTTACAGCATCCTCGACCAAATGTGTGTGCCCAATAGCCCGCAGTGGTTCAATACAGGTTTGCATGCTACCTATGGTATTACCGGCAAACCACAAGGTCACTATTTTGTGGATCCCATAGATGAAAAGCTAAAAAAGTCTACCTCAGCATACGAGCGTCCACAGCCACACGCCTGCTTTATATTAAGTGTGGATGATGACCTTGTAAATGACGGAGGAATCATGGATCTATGGCTTCGTGAGGCACGCATCTTTAAATATGGTAGCGGAGTTGGAACCAATTTCAGCCAGATTCGTGGGGAAGGAGAAAAATTAAGCGGTGGCGGGACAAGCAGTGGTATTATGAGCTTCCTGCGTATTGGAGACCGGGCAGCCGGTGCCATCAAAAGTGGCGGAACCACACGCCGGGCAGCCAAAATGGTATGCCTTGACCTCGACCACCCTGAGATTGTAAGTTTTGTAGATTGGAAGGTAGAAGAAGAAAAGAAAGTAGCTGCCCTTGTAGCTGCGGGTTACAGCAACGATTATGAAGGCGAAGCATACCGCACCGTAGCCGGACAGAATTCAAATAACTCTGTTCGGATACCCAATGATTTCTTTAAAGTACTCGACGAGGATGGTGATTGGGAATTAAAGGCCCGTACCAACGGAAAGGTTATGAAAACGGTAAAAGCCCGTACCTTGTGGGAAAAAATATGCAACGCTGCCTGGAGTTGTGCTGATCCCGGTACACAATATGATACCACCATCAACGAGTGGCATACCTGCCCCGAAGGTGGACGGATCAATGCAAGCAATCCTTGCTCCGAGTACATGTTCCTCGACAATACCGCCTGTAACCTTGCAAGTGCCAACCTGCGCAGGTTCTTCAATGAGGAAACAGGTGTATTTAATGTAGAAGGTTTCCAGTATATCTGCCGTTTGTGGACCGTTGTACTGGAAGTAAGTGTACTGATGGCACAGTTCCCAAGTAAGGAAGTAGCGCAAAGAAGCTATGATTATCGTACACTTGGTTTGGGTTTTGCCAACCTCGGCAGCATGTTGATGGTAAGTGGCATTGCCTACGATAGCGAAGAAGCAAGAGCTATCGGTGGGGCGATTACGGCCATCATGACCGGTACCGCTTACCGCACTTCTGCTGAATTAGCAAAAGTTCATGGACCATTTGCCTGCTATAAAGAAAATGCGCACCACATGTTGCGGGTAATGCGTAACCACCGTGCCGCAGCTTATGATGCCGTAGAAGCTACCGAAGGACTGAGCATACAGCCGGTTGGTATTAATAGTAAATATTGCCCCGATTACCTGCTGAAGGCCGCTTGTAATAGCTGGGATGATGCGGTAAAAATGGGTGAACAATATGGCTACCGCAATGCACAAACTACCGTGATTGCGCCTACCGGAACCATTGGTCTTGTAATGGATTGCGATACCACGGGTGTTGAGCCTGATTTTGCCCTCGTGAAGTTTAAAAAATTAAGCGGTGGTGGCTATTTTAAAATCATCAACCAAAGTGTACCGCAAGCCTTGAAAAAGTTGGGATACAATCAGAAGGAAAGGGATACCATTGTCAATTATGCCAAAGGATCCGCTTCCCTTGAATCGTCTCCTTTCGTCAACCATCAGACCCTGAGTGCCAAAGGGTTACTGTCAGAAGAAATTGCCAAACTGGAAAAAGGTATGGCTGCTGCTTTTCACATAAAGTTTGCCTTCAATAAGTTCAACCTTGGAGACGCCTGTATGGAAAGACTCGGTTTTATACCTGAGGAATACAATGATTGGGATTGGAATATGCTGGAAGCACTTGGATATACCGAAGAGCAGATCCAAAAGGCCAACGAAGCTATTTGCGGAACCATGACTATCGAAGGAGCTCCTTTCCTGAAGAGAGAGCATTACTCCATTTTTGATTGTGCCAATAAGTGTGGCGAAAAAGGACAGCGTTATATCCATGCCACCGGTCACATCCGGATGATGGCTGCCTGTCAGCCTTTCCTGAGTGGTGCGATCAGCAAAACCATCAACCTGCCACATGAGGCCACGGTGGAGGAAATTGCTGAGTGCTACCGCATGAGCTGGGAACTGGGATTGAAAGCCAATGCGCTTTACCGCGATGGAAGCAAACTTAGTCAGCCGCTGAGCAACAAAAGCGAGGATAAGAAAAAAGATAAGAAAACCGAGGAAGCGGCTGTTACAACGGAAGCAACTACTACCGAAAGCAATATTGTAGATCTTGGCAAACTTACCATCGAAGAATTACTGGAAGAAATAACCAAGCGGATGCAGGAAAGTCCTGATACGCAGTTGAAGCGTAAACTGGCACAAATTGTAGAAAGAAGAACGTTGCCAGCCAAGCGGCGTGGGTTTGTACAAAAGGCCAAGATCAATGGATCGGCTGTTTTTCTCCATACCGGAGAATACAATGACAACACCCTGGGAGAGATCTTTATTGATTTGGCGAAAGAAGGCAGCACGCTTCGCAGTTTAATGAACTGTTTTGCAATTGCAGTTTCGGTGGGCTTGCAGTATGGCGTACCGTTAGAAGAGTTTGTAGAGAAATTTGTTTTCACTAAGTTTGAACCAAGTGGCATGGTGGATCACCCGAATATCAAATCAACCACTTCACTGGTGGACTTTGTATTCCGTGCACTCGCTTACGAATACCTCGGACGTACCGATTTGGTACATGTACTCGATCGCCCCGAAGTAGGCAATATGCCGGATGAAGAAATAGAAGAAAGTAACGAAAAGGCTCCTATTCAAAAAAAAACTTCGCCTGACATAGGAAGCGTTCGGGTAACTGCCGGAAGTACGGTTAAAAATCAGGGAGTAAAAGCGATGAGTCCTGTAAAACAGAAGGTTAATGCTGATATGGATGCCTCAAGTATGGGGATGAATCAGGCCATGAAGGGCAACCAAAGCGATGCACCGGCTTGTAATGTTTGCGGACACATCACTACCCGTTCCGGCACTTGCTACAAATGCCTCAATTGTGGCAACAGCCTTGGTTGTAGTTGATCCAACAAGGAGTAAGTAAACCATTATAATAACGCCACCGGGATTTTCCCGGTGGTTTTTTTTGGGGTGCTTGGGGAAGGATAAAATTAGAGTAAAGGGGGTTTGGAACTGTTGGTGAAGAGCCTGCCATTGCAGAAAAAATTCCCCACATTGGAGGAGCCTGCCTATCGGTAAGTTGGTGGCTGGATTACCCGTTTCTAATCGGGCACCACAGATTTTATAATCCAGCCGGATTAGGATTTACAATGTTAAAATTTATTCATTATGGAAGATGCTCAAATTTAAATTCGAGCTGGGTTTGCCCAGGAATGCCTCCCACCTCGGCTGCCAAGAAGGGATTTCGGATAGCTAAAAACTAACGTGGAGAACACTCACCTCTCTACCAAAGGAAATTAGATTTTTTCCTCCTCCATAGTTCGAGCCTATTAGGAATTAACTTATTTCAAGACGAGACAAATCACGTCTACCTCATATATTTTGGAAGGATAGCATATTTCAATTCTGAAAAGCGAGGATTTGACTGAAAATATCCTGGTAGTGAGATTTAAAAAGATTTTAAGTTTATCAACGTCCTAATTCATTTCCTCCCGTATTCTATTTATATCATCATTGTTGAGTCCGGTGATGTCGGCAATATCTTCATTGAGAAAGCCTCTTAAAATTAGCTTTTGAGCAGTTTTTTTGTTAGTTTTTTCTTTGCCTTCGACATTT
>Ga0136636_10001717_pt1 | contig 12880 bp, 15 predicted proteins | sample AntDrymUQ8522106_2_FD_104653 | JGI IMG/M metagenome (GOLD analysis project Ga0136636, IMG submission 104653) | Polar desert sand microbial communities from Dry Valleys, Antarctica - metaG UQ852 (21.06) | ecosystem: Environmental > Terrestrial > Soil > Desert | place: Antarctica: Dry Valley... | reverse complement strand
AAGTCGTCGGCCTTCACCGTGCGACTGCCGTTGGGGCCTTGCAGCAGGAAGCTGGCGTCCAGCGCCAGGCTGATGGCCGGGTGGTCGTTGCCGGGGTCGCCGTGGGCGATGTCGCCGCCCAGCGTGCCGCGGTTGCGCACCTGCGGGTCGGCGATCTGCTTGGGCGCGTCGGCCAGCAGCGGCACCCTGGCTTGCAGGATGGTGCTCGCGATCAGGTCGTTCTCGACCGTCATCGCGCCGATCACCACATCGGCGCCGTCTTCGCAGATGCCGCGCAATTCGGGGATGCGGTTGATGTCGATCAGGTGGGCCGGCTGCGCGAAACGCAGCTTCATCATCGGCAGCAGGCTGTGGCCGCCGGCCAGGATCTTGGCGTCGGCGCCCAGGCTGCCGAGCAGCGCGAGTGCTTCGCCCACGGTCTTGGGCGCGTGGTAATCGAAGGCGGGTGGAATCATCGGCGGGGTCTCCAGCGTGTGGTGATGGCAGGCGTTGATTCTTGACCGCGAATGCGGAGCGCGCGCGACCGCGATGAATCGGTTGTGACGCCGGTGCGGCGCGCACAGGCTGCCCAGCTGCACGAAATGCAGTCTGGCTGCACGAACCGCGCTGTCGGGGCCCGCCGACTGCGCGAACCCTGGGAAAGTCCCAGCCCCGGACTTACCCGCCCTGGTCGCCGCCCTGGTCGCCGCTCTGGTCGCCACGCACACTGGCCCGTGTGGCGACGGCGCCCGGCGCAATCCCCAGCCGCGCCATCAGCGCGGCGCTGCTGGTACGCGACACCGGCACCTCGGTGGCGTCGCCGCGCAGCGTCAGCACCAGCTTGCCGTCCACGCGCAGCAGCTGGGCCACGTGGCGCAGGTTCACGATGTGGCTGCGGTGCACGCGCAGGAAGTGGTCGGCGTCCAGGCGAGACTCCAGGTCGCTGATGGCGAGGTTGCAGAACTGGTTGCCGCCGGCGCTGACCACCCGCGTGTAGTGCCCGTCGGAATTGAGCCGCAGCACGTCGTCGGCGTCGATGAAGACGATCTTCTGCCCCGACACCGTGGGGATCTTCTGCAACTGCCGCCGCACCAGGCCTGCCGGCGTCGGGGGTTGTTCATTGGCAGCCACGACATCGGTGATGTCGTAGAACACCAGCACGTAGCCGGTGGGCTGGCGCTGCGCGCCGGACATGCGCGACACCTTGATCAGCAACACCCGCTCCGGGATGTTGATGATCATCGTCATCGGCGGCGGGCTGGCCACCGGGCAGGTGGCGGCCTGGTCCAGCAGGGCTTCGACCTTGGGCTGGGAGCGCTCGGGGTGGAAGCTCAGCACCATGCGGTTGAAGGGCTGCATCTCGGCCACCGGCAACACGCGGCGCGCGAATGTATTCATGCCGGTGACGTGGCGCTGCTCGTCGAGATGGACGATGCCCACGTCGAAGCGCTCCAGCAAGTCCAGCGGCGATAGGGCTTGTGCCTTGACATCCATGCGTGCAACCTCGCGGCGCGATTGAATCACGCGCCGCCGCTGGCGGCACTGAGGGCTTCCACTTCGCCACGGCCCGCAGCTGCGGGATGTGCACCCCGTCGTCAGATCGCCTTGAAGCCCTTGGGCAGGCGCTCTCTCAGCAAGCCGGGCAGGCTGGGCAGCGTCAGCGGCACGAGCGCCACCTGGGTGTCGGGCACCTGTGCCAGCAGATGGCGGATCAGCGCCAGCCGGCCGCGGCGCTGGTCGTTGAAGTCCACCAGCGTCCAGGGCGCGTGTGCGGTGTGCGTGGCCTTCAGCATCGCATCGCGTGCCCGGCCATAAGCTGCGTACTGTTCGCGCGCCTTCAGGTCGATGGCTGACAGCTTCCAGCGCTTGAGCGGGTCGGTCAGGCGCTCGCTGAAGCGCTGTTCCTGCTCGACCTGATCGACCGTGAGCCAGTACTTGAACAGCAGCACGCCATCGTCGGCCAGCAGTTGCTCGAAGGCCGGCGCCTGCTGCAGAAAGGCCTGGGCCTGCGCCTCGGTGCAATAGCCCATCACCCGCTCGACGCCGGCGCGGTTGTACCAGCTGCGGTCGAACAGGGTGATTTCGCCGGCTGCCGGCAGGTGCGGCACATAGCGCTGGAAGTACCACTGGCCCTGCTCGCGCTCGCCGGGCTTGGCCAGCGCCACCACATGGCACTGGCGCGGGTTCAGGGTGTCGGCGATGGCGGCGATGGCGCCACCCTTGCCAGCGGTGTCGCGCCCTTCCAGCACCACCACCAGACGCCGCCCGGTGTGCGCCAGCCAGCGCGCCAGGTTGTTCAACTCCAGCTCCAGCGGTGCCAGTGCGGCCAGGTAGTCGGCCTTGGACAGGCGACCGACTGGCCCGCCTGCCTTGGCAGGCGTGTCCTCCGGTTTGCCCTTGGCCTTGCCCTTGTCCTTGCCCATGTCGGCTCCTGCTGCGTGTGACCTTGCAGCTTAGCTGCCGCGCACCCATGAAAAAAGCCTGCGCGGCGCTTGCCGGCAGGCTTTCGCAATGCAGCGGGACTCCCTCAGCGTTTCTTGCGCAGCTTGGAGATGGCGGCGATCTGCGCAGCCATGGTGGCGAACTCGCCCTGGGCCTTGGCAAAGTCGATCTCGTTCTTGGCGTTCTTCATCGCCTCTTCGGCCAGCTTCTTGGCTTCCAGTGCCTTGGCTTCGTCCAGGTCATGGCCGCGGATGGCGGTATCGGCCAGCACGGTGACGCCGCTGGGCTGCACTTCCAGGATGCCACCGGCCACGAACACGAACACCTCTTCGCCACCATCGGCAGGCTGGATGCGCACCGCGCCGGGCTTGATGCGGGTGATCAGCGCCGTGTGCCGGGGCAGGATGCCCAGCTCGCCGTTCTCGCCCGGCAGGGCCACAAACTTCGCCTCGCCCGAGTAGATGCTCGATTCGGCGGAAACAACGTCGATGTGGAGGGTGGCCATGGTGGCTCCTTAGTTGATCTTCTTGGCCTTCTCGAAGGCCTCGTCGATGGTGCCGACCATGTAGAACGCCTGTTCGGGCAGATGGTCGCACTCACCGGCCACGATCATCTTGAAGCCGCGGATGGTTTCCTTCAGCGGCACGTACTTGCCCGGCGATCCAGTGAACACCTCGGCGACGTGGAAGGGCTGGCTCAGGAAGCGCTGGATCTTGCGCGCACGCGCCACCGCCAGCTTGTCTTCCGGGCTCAGTTCGTCCATGCCCAGGATGGCGATGATGTCGCGCAGCTCCTTGTAGCGCTGCAAGGTCGACTGCACCGCGCGGGTGGTGCTGTAGTGCTCTTCACCCACCACGTTCGGGTCGACCTGGCGGCTGTTGCTGTCCAGCGGGTCGACAGCGGGGTAGATGCCCAGCGATGCGATGTCGCGGCTCAACACCACGGTGGCGTCCAGGTGGGCGAAGGTGGTGGCGGGCGATGGGTCGGTCAGGTCGTCGGCAGGCACGTAGACGGCCTGGATCGAGGTGATCGAGCCGACCTTGGTCGAGGTGATGCGCTCTTGCAGGCGGCCCATTTCCTCGGCCAGCGTCGGCTGGTAGCCCACCGCCGACGGCATGCGGCCCAGCAGCGCCGACACCTCGGTGCCAGCCAGGGTGTAGCGGTAGATGTTGTCGACGAAGAACAGCACGTCCTTGCCTTCGTCGCGGAACGACTCGGCAATCGTCAGGCCGGTCAGCGCCACGCGAAGCCGGTTGCCCGGGGGCTCGTTCATCTGGCCGTAGACCATCGCCACCTTGGAGTCTTCCAGCTTCTCCAGGTTGACCACGCCCGAGTCGGCCATCTCATGGTAGAAGTCATTGCCCTCGCGGGTGCGCTCACCCACACCGGCAAACACCGACAAGCCGCTGTGTGCCTTGGCGATGTTGTTGATGAGTTCCATCATGTTCACGGTCTTGCCCACACCGGCACCACCGAACAGGCCCACCTTGCCGCCCTTGGCGAACGGGCAGATCAGGTCGATCACCTTGATGCCGGTTTCCAGCAGCTCCTGGCTGGGGCTCAGCTCGTCGTAGCTGGGGGCCTTGCGGTGGATCGAGGCGGTCAGCGTCTGGTCGACCGGACCGCGTTCGTCGATCGGCGAACCCAGCACGTCCATGATGCGGCCCAGCGTGGCCTTGCCCACCGGCACGGTGATGGCCGCGCCGGTGTTGCTGACCATCAGCCCGCGGCGCAGGCCGTCGGACGAGCCCAGCGCGATGGTGCGCACCACGCCGTCGCCCAGCTGCTGCTGCACTTCCAGCGTCAGGGCCGAGCCCTCGAGCTTGAGCGCGTCATAGATGCGGGGCATGGCGTTGCGCGGGAACTCCACGTCCACCACGGCGCCGATGCACTGGACGATCTTGCCCTGTGCTTGTGTATTGGCCATTTTCAAGTCCTTCAAACAGTGTTCGTTGCGTATGGCGGCGGGTTCAGCCGCTGATGGCGGCGGCGCCGCTGACGATCTCGGACAGCTCGGTGGTGATCGCTGCCTGGCGGGTCTTGTTGTAGACCAGCTTGAGCTCGGCGATCAGGCTGCCGGCGTTCTCGGTGGCGGCCTTCATGGCCACCATGCGGGCCGACTGCTCCGAGGCCATGTTCTCTGCCACGGCCTGGAACACCAGCGCCTCGATGTAGCGGGTGAGCAGTTCATCGATCACCGAGGCGGCGTCGGGTTCGTAGATGTAATCCCAGCCGTACTGCTGCTTTTCGGCGGCCGTCTGCTCCAGTCGGTTGGCCGACAGCGGCAGCAGCTGCTCGATCACCGCCTCCTGCTTCATCGTGTTGATGAAGCGGGTGTAGCAGAGTTGCACCTTGTCGACCTTGCCTTCGACAAAGGCGTCGAGCATCACCTTCACCGGCCCGATCAGCTTCTCGAGCAGCGGCGCGTCACCCAGCTGGGTGGCGTGGCTCACCACCTTGGCGCCGATGCGGTTGAGGAAAGTGAAGCCCTTGTTGCCGATGGCCACCGCATGCGCCGTGCCGCCGGCGGCCTGCACCTCGCGCAGCTCATTGGTGACGGCGCGCAGCACGTTGGTGTTCAGGCCGCCGCACAGGCCCTTGTCGGCAGTGACGACGATGAAGCCGGTCACCTTCGAGCTACCGCCGGTGCGCATGTAGGCGCTCTTGTACTCGGGGTTGGCCTGCGACAGGTTGGCCGTGATGTTGCGGATCTTGTCGGCATACGGCCGGGCTGCGCGCATGCGGTCCTGCGCCTTGCGCATCTTCGAGGCCGAGACCATTTCCATGGCCTTGGTGATCTTCTTGGTGTTCTCGAAGCTCTTGATCTTGCCGCGGATTTCTTTACCGACTGCCATGGCAGTGCTCCTTGTGGCTGATCGGGCCGGGGCGGCGCCGGGCCGCCCCAAGCCGGCCCGCGCCCCCACGGGGGGCAGCAAGCGCAGCGAGCGTGGGGGTGGTCATGTCAGGCGAAGGACTTCTTGAACGCGGTGATCGCGGCAGTCAATTCTTCTTCGGCAGACTTGTCCATGGCCTTGTCGTTCTCCAGCTTGGCCAGCAGGGCAGCGTGGCTGCTCTTCAGGTGCTGGTGCAGGCCGTGTTCGAAGGCCAGGATCTTCTTGACCTCGATCGTGTCCATGAAGCCCTTGTTCACCGCGAACAACGTGGCGGCCATCAGGCTGATCGGCTGCGGGCTGTACTGGGCCTGCTTCAGCAGCTCGGTCACGCGGGCGCCGCGGTCCAGCTGCTTGCGGGTGGCGTCGTCCAGGTCGGAGGCGAACTGCGCGAACGCGGCCAGCTCACGGTACTGGGCCAGGTCGGTGCGGATACCGCCCGACAGACTCTTGATCAGCTTGGTCTGGGCGGCAGAGCCCACCCGCGACACCGAGATGCCGGCGTTGATGGCCGGGCGGATGCCGCTGTTGAACAGGCTGGTCTCCAGGAAGATCTGGCCGTCGGTGATCGAGATCACGTTGGTCGGCACGAAGGCCGACACGTCGCCGGCCTGCGTCTCGATGATCGGCAGCGCCGTCAGCGAGCCGGTCCTGCCCTTGACCTCGCCCTTGGTGAACTTCTCGACATAGTCGGCGTTCACACGGGCGGCGCGCTCGAGCAGGCGGCTGTGGAGATAGAAGACGTCGCCAGGGAAGGCCTCACGGCCCGGCGGACGACGGAGCAGCAACGACACCTGGCGATAGGCCACTGCCTGCTTGGACAGGTCGTCATAGACGATCAGCGCGTCTTGCCCGCGGTCGCGGAAGTATTCGCCCATGGTGCAGCCCGAGTAGGCCGACACGTACTGCATGGCGGCTGACTCAGACGCGGTGGCTGCCACCACGATGGTGTAGTCCATCGCACCGTTGGCTTCCAGGGCGCGCACCACGTTCTTGACCGACGACGCCTTCTGGCCGATCGCCACGTAGACGCAGGTCATGTTCTGACCCTTCTGGTTGATGATCGCGTCGATCGCCACTGCGGTCTTGCCGGTCTGGCGGTCGCCGATGATCAGCTCGCGCTGGCCACGGCCGACGGGCACCATCGAGTCGATCGACTTCAGGCCGGTCTGCACCGGCTGGTCGACGCTCTTGCGGGCGATCACGCCCGGGGCGACCTTCTCGATCACGTCGGTCATCTTGGCGTTGATCGGGCCTTTGCCGTCAATCGGCGCGCCCAGCGCGTTGACCACGCGGCCGATCAGCTCGGGGCCGACGGGCACTTCCAGGATGCGGCCCGTGCACTTCACGGTGTCGCCTTCGGAGATGTGCTCGTACTCGCCCAGGATCACCGCGCCGACCGAATCGCGCTCGAGGTTCAGCGCCAGGCCGTAGGTGGGCTGGCCACTCGCGGTGGCCGGGAACTCGAGCATTTCGCCGGCCATGGCGTCAGACAGTCCGTGCACCCGCACGATGCCGTCGGTGACGGACACCACGGTGCCCTGGTTCTTGATGTCTGCCGACGCGCCCAGGCCCTCGATGCGGGACTTGATGAGTTCGGAAATTTCAGCTGGATTCAGTTGCATGGGGTGCTCCGGGACTTTGCAGTTCCAGTCACGCTGGCATATGGCGGTGCCGACGTGCTGGAGGGGTTCATCGGGCGCGCGGGCGCGGATGGGAAAGACCTTGTCCGGTCAGGCGGTCAGCGCCTGGCGCATGCGCGCAAGCCGCTCGCGCACCGACGCATCGAAGACTTCATCGCCGACGACGGCACGGATGCCGCCAATCAGGCTGGGGTCGACTTCGACAACGATCTCCAGCTTGCGGCCGAAGCGCTGCTCGAGCACCGGCTGCAGCGCGCCCAGCTGCGCCGCATCCATCGGGAAGGCGCTTTGCACCAGCGCCCGCGACAAGCCGGAACGGGCATTCAGCAGCGCCTGGGCCTGCTGCGCGATCTCGGGCAGCGCGGCCAGACGGCCGTTGTCGCCCACGACCTGCAACAGGTTCAGTGCAATCGGGCCCAGCGCCAACTGGCGACCAGCCAGGCCGGCGATGAGTTCGTGCATCTGCTGGCCGGTCACCTTGGGGTGACCAGCGAACTGCTGCACCTCGGCATCGGCAGCCACGGCCGCCAGCGCCGCCACCTGGGTGACGGCGGCCTGGTCGGCCCCGGCCGCGAGAAGCGCCTCGGCATAAGGGCGGGCGATGGTTGCGAGCTCGGCCATGGCTCAGAGCTCGCTTTTCAGCTGCGACAACAGGTCTGCATGGGCGCGGGGATCGATCTCGCGGCGCAGGATCTGTTCGGCGCCCTTGACGGCCAGCACGGCCACCTGGTCGCGCAGCTGACCGCGCGCCTGCACCAGCTGCTGCTCCGCGTCGGCCTTGGCGGCAGCCATGATCTTGGCGGCCTCGTCGCTGGCGCGGCGCTTGGCCTCCTCGACCAGGCTGGCACCCAGGCGCTCGGCATCGGCCAGACGCCTGGCGGCTTCGTCACGCGTCGCACTGAGCTGCTGCTCGACGCGCTTGTTGGCGTCGGTCAGCTCAAGCTTGGCGCGGTCAGCAGCAGCCAGACCATCCGCGATTTTCTTGGCGCGCTCGTCCAAGGCCCGGGCCAGCGGCGGCCAAATGAATTTGGCTGTCACCCAGGCGAGGACCGCGAACGGGATCCACTGGATCCACATCGTTGCGTTGATGTTCACGGCTTAACTCCTTTCAAGCCTGAAAGGGAACCGACATCACTTCGGCAGGTTGGCCAGCAGCGTGGCGGCAAACGGGTTGGCGAAGGCGAACAGCAGGGCGATGGCAACGCCGATCAGGAAGGCCGCGTCGATCAGGCCGGCCAGGATGAACATCTTCGTCTGCAGTTCGTTCATCAGCTCCGGCTGACGCGCTGATGCCTCGAGGAATTTGCCACCCATCAGCGCAATGCCAATCGAAGCGCCAATGGCGCCCAGGCCAACGATGATGCCGCAAGCCAATGCAACCAGACCGAGGATGTCGTTCATTTCAAGTCTCCTAAAGACTAAGTGAGGGAAAGGGGAAAGGGGAAGGGGGAAGGGCGAAGCAGGAAGTCAGTGCTGGTCGTGCGCCTGACCGATGTAGATCAGCGTGAGCATCATGAAGATGAACGCCTGCAACACGATCACCAGGACATGGAACAGGGTCCAGATGGAGCCGGCAATCACGTGGCCCATCGCCATGCTCATGCCGGTGGCGCTGAGAGCCCAGGCGCCGCCCATCAGTGCGATCAACATGAAGACCAGTTCGCCGGCAAACATGTTGCCGAACAGCCGCATGCCGTGCGACACGGTCTTTGCCACGAACTCGATGATCTGCATCAGGAAATTGAACGGCCACAGCACCGGGTGCGAGCCGAAGGGCGCCGAGATCAACTCATGGCCCCAGCCACCCAGGCCTTTGATCTTGACGTTGTAGTAGAGGCAGACGAGCAGCACGAAAGTCGACATGCCCAGCGTCGTGGACAGATCAGCCGTGGGCACGACACGCAGGTAATCGCTGAACCCTAGCGCCGGGCCGGCGGTGTGCCAGATCTGCGGCAAGAAGTCCACTGGCACCATGTCCATGAAATTCATCAGGAAGATCCAGATGAACGCAACCAGCGCCAGCGGGCCGACGAAGCGCCGGCTGGCCTCGTTGCGGATCACGCTCTTGGCCTGGTTGTCCACCAGTTCGAACAGCATCTCGACCGCCGCCTGCCAGCGGCCAGGCACCCCCGAGGTTGCCGCGCGCGCGCCGCGCCACAGCAGGAACACGGCCAGGATGCCGAGCAGAGTCGAGAAGACCAATGAGTCGAAATTGAACAGACTGAAATCGACGATGTCCTTTTGCTTCACGCTGTTGAAGGAGAAGTCCTTCTGCAGGTGCTGCAAATGGTGGGTGATGTACTCACTCGAACTGGGTCCGCTGCCTTCGGCTGCCATGGGTCTGTCGTCCTGTCGTAACCAGTCAATTCACCGGGCGCCGCCGCCACAGCAGCGCCGCCCAGTACATCTTCAATGCAACCACCAGGCCAGCCAGCAAAGCCGGCCACACAGGGGGCTGCAGGATCCAGTGCGCGACACCGAGCATCGCGACTGAAGCGCCGATTTTCACCAGCTCCCAGAGCATGAACCTGACAGCCAACAAGCCGGGGGTCATGCCAAGGCGCTTGCGGGTGATGCCCTGCGCCATCAAGGCGCCCGGCAACACCACGGCGGCCGCCCCGTAGAGCAGCGACCAGCCAACATCCGTCCGACCTGTGACCAGCCACCCGATCAGGGCGACCACCACACCCACCACCGCTTGCACGGCGACGACCCGCCAGGGTGAAACCGGTGGATCCTGGGCCCTCAAGGCAGCTGCCTCTTCTCGATTCAGCTGCTTGAAGCGTCGGTCTGCGTCACCATCTTCCGCATCGTTCCACGCTGGCAAAGCCAAATGGCCATCTTCTTGCACCGGCCGACTTGTCATGTGGGATCGAACGCGCTGGGTTGCGGCAAACCACAAAAGTATACGTGGAAACCCGCTGGCCGCTGACACTCTGCCATCGGGCGTGGGACTGTGGCGCTGCAGTTACAGCCGCGCCAGATGCGCCGGCAGACCCGGCACGTCCACCCGGCATTGCAACACGCAGCCGGCCAGCGGCTGGGCCGCCAGCTCGTCGGGCGGGCGCTTCTCGCGCGCCGTGGTGATGTACAGCGTCTTCAGGTCCGGCCCGCCGAAGCACGGCATGGTGGGGCAGCGCACCGGCAGCGGCAGCTCGGCCAACTGGCGGCCATCGGGGGCCAGGCGCAGCAGGCGCTGGCCCTCGAACATCGCCACCCAGCAGGCGCCTTCGCTGTCCATCGCCGCGCCGTCGGGCCGACCGCCATAACTGCTGAGCGGCGCGGCCGGATCACGCGGCGGGAACTGCGCAAACAGCCGTTGGCGCGACAGGCTGCCATCGCTGGCGTCGAGGTCGAAGGCCTGGATGCGGTGGGCCTTGGTGTCAGCCCACAGCAATGTGCGGCCGTCGGGGCTGAAGGCCAGGCCATTGCTGACGGTGATGCCGTCGGCCATGCGCTGCAGCACACCGCCGGCCAGGCAGTACAGCGCCGCCAGCGGCTGGCGCGCGTCGTCCAGCGTGCCGACCCAGAAGCGGCCTTGCGCGTCGGCCTTGCCATCGTTGAAGCGCTGGCCGGCCGGGTCGTAGGGCGGTGCGGCGATGCGGCTGCGCTCACCGCTGGCGGTGTCGAAGCGCCACAGCCCGTCGCGCATCGCCATCAGCAGGCCGCCGCCCAGCAGTGGCGCGATGCAGGCCGGCTCGCTGGCAACCTGCCAGGCGTGGTGCCGGCCGGTGCGCGGGTCGCAGCGGTTGAGCTGCCGACCGGGGATGTCAACCCAGTACAGCACCTGCTCGTCGGGGTGCCACAGAGGCGATTCGCCCAGCAACGAAGGCGCCACGGGCAGTGCGGTGATCTCGGTCATCGGGGCGGGCAGTGTGCAGGCGCGGCAAGTGCGGGGCGGCGGTCAGGCCAGGTCGACCTTGAGGTAGTGCGCCCCGGGGATCGGGTTGAAGTAGTACGGCGGCACTTCCTCGAAGCCCAGCGCGTGGTACAGCCCGCGGGCGGCTTCCATGTCGTCCAGCGTGTCGAGCAGCATGGCCGAGTAGCCAGCCTGCACTGCGCCGTCGATCAGCGCCTGGGCCAGCAGCCGCCCCAGGCCGAAGCGGCGAAAGGCCCGGCGCACGTAGAGCCGCCTCATCTCGCAGGCGTTGGCGTAGTCGACGTCGGCCAGTGGGCGGAAGGCGCCGCAGCCGGCCAGTTCGCCGTCGACCCAGGCCAGCAGCAGCCCGCCCTGCGGCGCGGCATAGTCGCCCGGCAGCGCCGCCAGCTCGGCGTCGAAGTTCTGGAAGCACAGATCGACCTGCAGGCCGTCGGCGTATTCGTGAAACAGCGCCCGCACCGCGTCCAGTGCAGCCGGCGTGTCAGGGCACAGCAGGCGGATGTCGGGCGCTGGCATGCTGGCCGGTCAGGCGCCCTGGCGCGCGATCCACAGCGCCAGCGCGGCAGCCGCCGCCAGCACCACCGCCGCCAGGCCCCGCGTGGCCAGGGTATCTTGCGTGGCTGGCACACTGGGCGGCAGCGGCTTGTCGCCTGTGACCATCGGCGTGACCAGGTTCTTGCCGCGCAGCTTGTAGGCGACGATGGCGACGATGTGCAGCCCCACCAGGCCCAGCAGGATCCACTGGCCATAATCCTTGTGCCAGCTGGTGGCCAGCAGGCCGGTGGCGCTGTCCACGTAGCGGTTGAGCGGGCCGGTGGTGGCGATCTCGTCGTCGGCGACCAGCCCGGTGCTCACTTGCACCAGCAGCAACGTGATCAGCGCGAACACCGAGAACGCCCCCAGCGGGCTGTGGCCGACCTCGAAGTGGTCGCCCGGCCGGTGCTGGCCGCGCAAGTAGCGCAGCACCGTGCCCGGGGCGTAGATGAAGCTGGCAAAGCGCGACCAGCGCCCGCCGATCAGGCCCCAGACGATGCGAAACACCAGCAACGCCAGCACGCACAAGCCCAAGCGCATGTGCCAGACCATGGCATTGCCACCCACTTTGGCGGTGACGACCAGGCCGATCACCGCCAGCGCCAGCAGCCAATGGAAGGCGCGCGTCGGCAGGTCCCAGACCCGCACCGGCGGGTGTTCGACATCGCTTGTCATCGGCCAGACCTTGGAGTTTGCACAGGTGGACAACGATAGCCGAAACAGGCTTGGGGGCACGCTGCGCCGATCCCCGGAATAGACCCCCTTACCACCCGTAGACTGTGGGTTGCCCGCAGAGGTCTGCGGGCGCCCCGAATCAACCCTTGTTGGAGTGCTTGCATGAATCAACTGCTCTTGGCCACGCTGGCCGCCGTTGGCGCGATGGCCGCCCTGCCCGCCGCAGCCCAGTTCCAGAAACCGGAAGACGCGATCAAGTACCGCCAGAGTGCGTTCACGGTGATGGGCAACCACGTCGGCCGCATCGGTGCCATGGCCGCTGGCCGCGCGCCGTTTGACGCCAAGGCCGCCGCCGAGAGCGCCACCATCGTCTCGACGATGGCCCCGCTGCCGTTCACCGCCTTCGGCCCCGGCACCGACAAGGGCATGCCCAACCGCGCCAAGCCCGAGATCTGGAGCGATGCCGCGAAGTTCAAGGCCGCCGGCGACAAGATGGTGGCCGAGGTGGCCAAGCTCGACGCCGCCGCCAAGAGCGGCAGCCTGGATGCGATCAAGGCCGCCATGGGCGGCGTGGGTGGCAGCTGCAAAGCCTGCCACGACGACTTCCGCGCCGAGAAGTACAGCAACTGATCCGCTGGCGCCAGCGGCCCACGCTGCGCGCACCGGCTCATCGCCAGCCCCGCTTCGGCGGGGCGGTTGCATTGGGCATGCGCTCAGAGCCTGAGAGTTTTTCGGGCGTGCCCGAACAGCGCGTCAAAGGGCGCCCGATCTAGGCGCAAAGCGCAGCCATAGCCTGGGCTATGGCGAGCATTTGCAACGACGAGCGGGGGCACTTT
>Ga0136636_10001716_pt1 | contig 12881 bp, 5 predicted proteins | sample AntDrymUQ8522106_2_FD_104653 | JGI IMG/M metagenome (GOLD analysis project Ga0136636, IMG submission 104653) | Polar desert sand microbial communities from Dry Valleys, Antarctica - metaG UQ852 (21.06) | ecosystem: Environmental > Terrestrial > Soil > Desert | place: Antarctica: Dry Valley... | reverse complement strand
TTGGGCGATCAGCGCAGCCAGGCCCTGATCGGTGCCCGGAAAGACGAAGTTGTCGACTTTGTACATCGACAGCGCCGTGGACAAGGCGCGGATATCGGCCTTGGCCTTGGTTTGCGCGGCATCGTCGAGACGGCCGATCACCCGTGGGGCGACGATCGCCGCCAGAATTGCGATGATCGCTACGGCGACCATCAGCTCGATGAAGGAGAATCCGCGGCCAACCGTGCTGCGAGCGATCATGTCCAATCCAGTGTCAGAGCAACGCGGACTCGATGATATCGCCGCACCGGACAGCGCCGCTTGGGCGGCGCGCGACGTTCAGGTGCTTTGGCATCCGTGTACCCAGATGCACGATCTTAAGCGCGATCCGCCGATTGCGATTGCGCGCGGCGAGGGCGTGTGGCTGATCGATCACGATGGCAAGCGCTATTTAGACGCGATCAGTTCGTGGTGGGTGAACCTGTTCGGCCACGGCCATCCGACGATCAAGGCGGCGATCGCCGCGCAGCTCGATCAGCTCGAGCACGTGATGCTGGCCGGCTTCACCCATCGGCCGGCGATTGAACTGGCCGAGGCGCTGGTCGCAGTGGCGCCGGCGGGCTTGAGCCGGGTGTTCTACACCGACAACGGCGCCAGTGCCGTCGAGGTCGCGCTGAAAATGAGTTTTCACTACTGGCGCAATCTCGGCCAGCCGGCCAAACAGCGTTTTGTGGCGCTCACCGGCAGTTATCACGGCGAGACCTTGGGCGCGCTGTCGGTGACCGACGTCGGTCTTTATCGCGACACCTACGATGCGCTGCTGGTCAAGCCGCTGCTGGCGCCGGCGCCCGATGCGCACGGCGCGCCCGGCAACGAGGACGCGGCGGCGACGGCGATCGAGGCGCTGCTGGCCGCGCGCGGGCACGAGATCGCGGCGGTGATCGTCGAGCCGCTGATCCAGTGTGCCGGCGGTATGCGCATCTACGGGCCGGCGTATTTGCAGCGCCTGCGCGCGGCTTGCGATCGCCATCGGGTGCACCTGATCGCCGATGAGATCGCCACCGGCTTTGGCCGCACCGGCACCCTGTTTGCCTGCGAGCAAGCGGCGATCAGCCCCGATTTCATGTGTCTATCGAAGGGTCTGACCGGCGGATTTTTGCCGCTGGCCGCGGTGCTGACGACCGACGCGGTGTTTGCTGCGTTTTACGCCGAGTACCAGAGCCAGCGCGCGTTTTTGCATTCGCACAGCTACACCGGCAATCCGCTGGCCTGCGCCGCGGCGCTGGCGACTTTGAAGATTTTCGCGCGCGAGCCGGTGCTTGAGCGCAATCGCGAACTCGGGCACTGGCTCGATCAGGCCTTCGCGCCCTTGGCCGACCACCCGCACGTCGCCAACCTGCGCCGGCTGGGCACGATCATCGCCTTTGATCTGGTCGCCGAGCGCGACGGCGCGGTGCCCTATCCGTGGGAGGAACGCCGCGGGCTTGATCTGCATCGCACCGCGCTGGCCCACGGGGTGTTGTTGCGGCCGATCGGCAACGTGGTCTATGCGATGCCACCGTATGTGCTCGATCGCGCGCAAGCGCAGGCGATTGGCGCCGCCGCGCTGGCCGGGGTCAACGCCGCGACCGCGGTGCCGGCGGGCCGTCGGGTCGATCGCGCGCAGGCGCTCGATCCGGCGGCGCTCGAGCTTTAGCGCGATGCGTCGCACGCGGATTTATCTCGATCAGCCCTTGGCCACCGGCACGCGGGTGGTGCTCGATCGCGCCGCGCGCGAGCATCTGGTGACCGTGCTGCGCCAGCGCGACGGCGCCCTGGTGAATTGTTTCAACGGCGACGGCATCGAGCGCAGTGCGCGGCTGAGCTTGTCGGGCAACGATGCGGCACTGCTGATCGACGCAGCGCACGTGTTAGCCAATGAATCGCCGCTCGATCTGTGCTTGCTGCAAGCGATCGCGCGCGGCGAGAAGATGGACCTGATCCTGCAAAAGGCCACCGAGCTCGGGGTCAGCCGGATCGTGCCACTGATCACCGAGCGCACCGAGGTGCGGATGGACGCCGAGCGTTCGGCGCGGCGGATGGCGCACTGGGGCCGGGTGGTGATCAGCGCCGCCGAGCAGTGCGGTCGGGCGCGGCTGCCGCAACTGTGCGCACCAGTGGCCTTGGCCGGCTTGGGCGCTGCGCTGGCGGGCGTCTCGCTGAGGCTGGTGCTGGCGCCGACCGCGGCCGAGTCGCTCAAGCAACGCTTCACGCCCGCAACAAGGTTGGTGGCGCTGGCGGTCGGTCCTGAAGGCGGCTGGAGCGACACCGATCTGCGCCTGTTTGCAGGGCTCGGTTTTGTCGACGCGAATCTCGGGCCGCGGATCCTGCGCACCGAAACCGCCGGGCTGGCCGCGCTGGCTGCATTGCAGGTGCTGGGCGGCGACTTTTAGACGCCGAGCTACGTGGCCTTGCTCAGCTCATCGTCGATCAGGCGTTCGACTTCCGGCAAATCGGGGATGAAGGCGCTTTGATCGTTGAGCATCACCCCGGTGCGCATGCCGGGCATCGGAACATCGCCGAGCGCGGTGGCGACCAGGTTTTCGGGGCTGACGGTGGTCAGGCGCGGAAAGCCGATCGACAAGATCGCGATGTAGGGCAGGCGCGGATTGGCGCTCATGCCTTTGAGCACCGCGACCTTGGCGTTGGGCGAATCGTCGCGCGCGGCCAGACCGGCGAGCAGCGACATCGAGACCAAGGGCACCCGCCAGCCGCGCCAACGCACCCGGCCGAGCAGCCACGGCGGCGCATCGGCGATCGGCTCCCGGTTTGCGGCGGTGATGATCTCCGACACATTGGCATTGGGTAGCAGCAGACGACCGCCGGCGACGGTGATCATCAGGCCACGAATTTCGCGTTGGGTCTTGTCCACGGCTCGCCCCGGTCAGCGTTTGAGGTGCGCAGTGAGCGCTTGCGCCAGATCGTCGGCGCTGCCACTGCGTGAAGGAATGCCGGCGGCCTGGGCTGCCGCGAGCGCATCATTGGCGCGCTCGATCACCGAGGCCTCGAACCACACCGAGCCGCCGGCGCGGGTCAGCTCGATCGCCCCTTCGAGCAACTCGTCGCGCAAACTGCCGAAAACGATCAAGCCGGCTTTGGCGCCGTAACGTCCAATCAGGGCACGCAGACTCATCCAATCGGCCAATGCCTCGGGCATGGCGCTGTCGCCGGGGTGCACAGTCAATCGATTGCGCGCGTCAAAACCGGCGCGCTCGCCGGGCGCCATGACCACCGCAAGACCGGGGCGCAGATCGGTGATCTCCTCGGCCACGCTGATCTCCAGGCGATCGTCTTTAAGCGCCAAGCTGGCCCCGAGATCGTTGGCGCTGTGCGGTCGCACCACGATCAGCATCGCCGGCAGGCTGCCGGGTAGCGCTTCGAGAAAGGCGTCGACTGTCGCCGCTTGCGCATCGGCCGCCGCGATCAGCCAAAACCCTTCCAGCCCATCGCTTGGAGTGACGGGCGGCGCTTCTGGTATCGACCGGGCCGGTGTCAGCTGCATCGCGGAAGTGACCGCCGCCTCTTTGGTGGCGAAACGGGCGCGACCGACGCTGGGCGCCAATGGTTCGCCGTCAATCGGCTCCAGGCTCAAAGCCGAAAAATCAAAACCGGACTTTGCCGCAGGCGCCGTCGCATCGGTCTGGGGAGTTGGCGTCGACAGCGCGGTAAAACCGGCGGTTTGCTGGTCGCGCTCGCTGCGGCGCATGGCGTCGAGCAGATCGTCGAGGCCCGCTGCCGGTTGATCAGCGGCGGCGGCTTCGCCGCGCGTATCGGCCGTCGGCGCGGCGTGCGCCAGGACAACGCCTTCATCGATCTGCCAGAGCGCGGAGCTGTCGAGGTCATCGTCGGGGTCAGCGGTCGCCGCCTCGGCCACCGCCAAGAGCGCCTGGCCGGGCTCGTCATCGATCGCGAATGCGACGCTTGCGTCTGCGTCTGCGTCTGCGTCGATCATCGAGGTGGGTGCAGCACCCCACGCCCGCTCTGGCTCAAGCGTCGGCTCCAGGTCATCCGAGTAAGACGCGAGGTCGGCGGCCACGTCAGCGGCGACCGACGCGACGACGACCGGCGCCGCAGCGTCAGCCAAATCGCCGCCGGCAGTCGCCCGCTCAATGTTTACCGTTTCGACACTACTGACGCCTTCGGTGCTGGCGTCGACCCCGCTCGCCAACCCGCGCTCAGCGCGCGCCGGCGGGGTCGGAATCGACGGCGCACCGTCGGGGCGCGGCGGGATACGCGAATCCAAACCGAAGATCTTGGCCTTGAGATGCCGCGTCCAGCGCGCGCGGTCCCAGCCTTTAAGGCCAGCGCTGATCTCCAGATCGTCGAACACCACCCGGCCACCATCGATGCGTGACAGCGCGCCGATCAGTTCGCCCTTGATCTGGGCACTCAAGCCGACCACCCAGACATCGACCCGGTGCTGTTGCAACTCGGCGTGGTCCAACTCATCGCCGTGCAGTTCGATCGCGGGCGCGGCGCCGATCTCGCTCAGGGTCGCGTGCAGATGGCCGGCTTGGGCCGGATCGGCGGCGATCAAGCCGACGCGCAGGGCCTCGGCGCTACTTGAGTTCATGGCTAAGATTCAATAGTTCTGCAACCTGTTTGAGCAATTCGGCTTCCTGGTAGGGCTTGCTCAGATAGCGCTCGACGCCCAGATCCAGCGCACGTTTGCGGTGCTTTTCGCCGCTGCGCGAGGTGATCATCATGATCGGGATCCGACGCAGACGCACGTCGTTGCGCACATAAGTTGCCAACTCGTATCCGTCCATGCGCGGCATTTCGATATCGAGCAGGATCAGGTCGGGGATCCGCTCTTGGAAGCGCTCGACCGCATCGAGGCCATCTTTGGCGGTGACCACTTCCAGATCGTTGCGTTCGAGCACGCGGCTGGTGACCCGGCGCATGGTGATCGAGTCGTCGACCACCATGACCAGCGGACGCCGGCGCGGTTCAGTAGCGGGCGCTTCGGGCACGTTCGGCAGCGATTCGGCGAACACTTCGTCGGGGCTGACCAGACCGGGCACCGCTTCGGCCAGTGCGGTTTCGAGCGCGCGCCCGACCGCGCCCTCTTCGCGCAGGGCGTAGGCGCGACGCAGCAGCGGCGGCAAGTCCAGAATCATCACCACCGAGCCGTCGCCGAGGATCGTTGCGCCAAAGATTCCGGGCACCGAGTTGACCTGCGGGCCGACCGACTTGACCACCACCTCGCGACTGCCAAGCACGGAATCGATGCGGATCGCGGCGCGCTGATCGCCGGCGCGGATCAGCAACAGCGGCAGCTGCGGTTCGGTATCGCGGCGGGTGACCGAAACGTTGAGTAGATGCGCCAAATCGTGCAACGCGAACTCGTCTCCGGCGTAGGCGAAGACCGCCGCACCGCTGTCAAGCCGGCTGGCGAACTCTTTACGCTCAATCCGCGCCACGCCCTGCACCGCCGACATCGGCACCGCAAACTGGTGTTCGCCCAAGCGCACCATTACCGCTTGAGTCACCGCCAGGGTGAACGGCAACCGGACAGTGAAGGTGGTGCCTTGGCCGGAAGCCGAATCGATCGCCAGCGAACCGCCGAGCTGTTTGATTTCGCTCGCCACCACGTCCATGCCGACGCCGCGGCCGGCGATCTGGGTGACCTCGTCGACGGTGCTGAAACCGGCTTCAAGCACGAAGGCAAAGAGGTCGCGGTCCGACAACTGCGCGTCCTCGCGCAGCAGACCGCGCTCGATCGCCTTACGCCGGATGGCGTCGCGATTCATGCCGCGACCGTCGTCGGACACGCGCAGGATCACTTCGGTCGCTTCTCGGCCGACCGCGATCCGCACCTCACCCTCGGCCGGCTTGCCGAGCGCGCTGCGTTCAGCCGGCGACTCGACGCCGTGGGCGACCGCGTTGCGCAACATGTGTTCGAGCGGTGCTTTCATGCGTTCGAGCAGATTGCGATCCATTTCGCCTTGGGCGCCGTCGATCCGCAGTTGCGCGCGCTTGCCCAGTTCATCGCCGGTCTGGCGCAGCAGTCGACGCAGGAACGGCACCACCGAGTCAAACGGCACCATCCGCGTGCGCATCAGGCCCTCTTGCAGTTCGGTGTTGACGCGCGACTGCTGCAACAGCAACGTTTCCGACTGCCGGGTCAGGTCATCAAGGTTGCTCTGCAAGGCCACCAGGTCGGCGACCGATTCCGACAGCCCGCGCGAGAGCTGCTGCAACGCCGAGAAGCGGTCGAGTTCGAGCGGATCAAATACGCCTTCGCCGCTGGCTTCGGCTTCGCGCGCAAAGCGCGACAGGATCTGGGTCTCGGTTTCGATTTCGAGCTGGCGCAACTGGCCGCGCACGCGCGCCACGGTCTGGTCAAGCTCGACCAAGTTGGCACGGTAGGTACCCATCTGCTGTTCCAAGCGCGAGCGGTAAATCGCCACCTCGCCAGCAAAATTGACCAGCGAATCGAGCAGGTCCGAACGCACTCGGATCAGCTCCTGCGGGGTGCGCTGCTGGGCGTCTTCTGCCGCGCTTTCAAACAGTGTTTTATCGAGCCGAACGCGCTTGGGCGCCGGCTGTTGATCCGCCGAATCATCTTCGGCGGTGCTCTCGTTGGGCGTCCACGGTTCGCTCGGCGGGGCCGGAGCGGGCGCGATCGACACCTCGGCTCGCGCCGCTGGGGCCGGCTGATCATCCGCCCACGAGGGCGGCGCAGCGCTGATGTCGGCGCCGTCGGCCATTGCCTGGAAGTACTCGATCTGCGCGCTCGGGTAACCGGGATTGAGGTTTCGTGCGACCCGGCGAACCATCCAGTGCAACTGATCGAAACCGCGTTCCAGCGATTCGATCACCCGACCCCGCGCCGCCAGCGAGCCGCCCGCGATGGCCTCGACCACGGCCTCGACGGCGTGGGTCAAATCGCCGACCGGCGCGATGCCGACAGCGCGTGCATTGCCCTTGAGAGTATGCAGTTCGCGCTGCAAATCGCCGATCGGCGCGTTGTCGGTTGGGTCTTCGCGCAGTCGCGCCATGGCGCCATCGCACGCATCCAACTGCTCTTCGCCTTCGTCGACGAACAACTCAATGAGTTCGAGATCGGTGTCGCCAAGATCCAACGCATCGCCGTCCTCGAGCGCGTCGGGCTCACCGCGCGGCGCGGCCAGCTCGTTGCTGTGAACGCTTGGAGTCGGCGACGGCTCGGGCGATTGCGGCGCGCCCGCGGCGGCGCGCTCCGGCGCGTTGAATGACTGCACGGCATCATCGGCCGGGTAGTCGCCGACGCCTGCGTCTGCCGTACCGTCTTGCGCATCACTTGCGGTCAAAGCCGCCATGCTGGGCGAGTGATCTTCGATCTCAGCGGCGACTGCATCCGTCGCCATGTCCGGGCTATCGCTTGCAGCCACTGCGGCGATGCTCGACGTTGCATCGCCGGGCTCGGTCGGTGCCGCGGACTGCGCCGGCGGCGCATCGTATGGCAACGCCGTCACCGAGACGTCATCGAGCCACTCGAGCTCGTCGAGGTCCGCTTCTGGCATCTCGGCAATCGAGTTCAACGCCAGTTCGAGCGCGTCGTATTCGTCCTCGGCGGAAGTACCGGCAAGCGACGTCATTGCGCCCGGAGCATCGGCACCGGCTGTGTCGGCGTCCGCTGCGGGTTCGCCGATGACCTCATCGAACAGACCCTGGAAGGCCAGATCGGCCTCGACCGGCATGATCTCGCCCTCATCAACGAACACCGCGCCGACCGGCGGCAGCGCATCGCGCAACCGCGCCAGCGTGTCGGGCAAATCACCGACCGTAGGCGCGGCCGCGCCCGGCTGATCGAGCAAGGCGACGGTGGCGTGCAAAAACTCGCTGGCGCGCGCCATCGCATCGACGCCGTTGCCGTCGGGTCGCGCGCGCTGCGCGCGCAGACGCTTGACGTAGCCTTCCAGCGGCGCTGCGACCTCGGCCACACCGGGCACATCGCTCATGCTCAGCGCGCCGCTCATGGTGTGGATCGCCTGCACCAGGGTCTCACCAACTGGACCGATCAGCCCGGCTTGGGCTTCATCAACGAAGCGCTTGAGCACCTTCAGATGGCCGCCGACCTCGCTGCGCAAAATCTCCAGCAGCAGCGGGTCGAGCGCCGGCATCAAGTCGGCGGTTTCGTTGGACCACTGTTCGGCGCGCGATTGCGCGCGTTGCGAAAGTTGCTCGGCACCGGTCGCGGTCGACCATGCGGCCGTCGCCGGCTCGGCATGGTCATCAGTGGCGGCGTCATCGGTGCCGGCATTGGCGCTTTCCGTCGGTTCAGCGGAGGCAGAGGCGGACGTCGCGTCAGCGGCGACGGCCGTGTCCAACGACTCGGCAGCGTCGCCGTGGAAGTCGACCAAATCGGCCAGCACGCCGGGTTGCGGTGGCCCGGCGTCGGCGGCCAGCGTGCGCGGTACCCAGACCCTGCGAACCCGGCGCACCGTGCGCGAGGCGTGCTCGCCGAGCTCAGCGTGACGACCAGCCGCCAGCTCATCGGCCACACTCATGACTTGCGCGATATCGACCCGCGGCGCGCGATCTTCGGCCAGCGCGGCCTGCAGCTCCGGCAACATGCCGACCGCACCCGCGATCAAGGACGCAGTGGCATCGGTCGGCGCAACATTGCCGTCCAACAGGCGGTTCAAAAGGTTCTCGACTTTCCAACTGAACTCGCCAATCGCCAGCGCACCCACCAGACGGCCGCTGCCTTTCAAGGTGTGGAACGAGCGGCGGATCGACTTCAAGATCTCGACGTTGCCGCGATCGGCGACCCAAGCCGGCACGCGCTTTTGCAGCTGCGCCGTTTCCTCACCCACCTCTTCCAAGAAAATCTGGCGGATCTCCTGGTCGACCTCTTGCCCAGAATCGGTCCGAAAACCGATCGGCAACGCCTCGGTCGCACCGCCATCGGGCACTTGCTCTTCGACTTCGACCCAGCCGCCATCGCCATCGCCGCTCGCCGCATCGGCGAGCGACAGGGCGTTGGGGCTGCGCGATGGGGCGGCATATTGAGTCGCCTGCGGCGGGCGGTCGGAGCCCTCAAGCGCAGCGCCGGCAAGCTCACCGAGCTCGCTGCGAGGCGTAGCTGTCGAGCCGAAATCTGCGGTCCAATCGCGGATTGCTGACCTTTGCGATTGCTCGCGCGCGCTAGTCGTTCCGCCGTCACCCAGCGATTGGGCGCGATCCGCTGGATCGGTGGCAGGCGGCACCGGCCACCAGCCGAGCGCCGCCAGACTATCGCGCGCGCTGGCGATAATTTCCGCTCGATCACCACGATGTTCGCGCGCGGCTTCGAGAAAATAATCGATTGCCGTAAACGCATCGGCGAGATGCTCGATCTGGCGCTCGTCCGGCACCCGTTTGGCGTGGAGCAATTCGGCCTCGACAAAGCGCTTGAGGGCGATCACCAAAGGCGGCACATCATCGAGTGCCAGCATCGACAGCGCACCGGCTACCTCATTGAGCAGACTCGGGACGTGCTCGACGCGGGCGTGATCCCACGGCGTTTCGACGAAAGCCACCACCGCATCGCGGACCCGCGCCAGGTTGGTTTGGGCCTCGCCCAGCAGGGCGTCGACGATTTTGCGCACCTCGACCGGCGGCAATTCGAGCCCGCCAAAATCGTCGGCATCGGCGGTGTCGACCGCGGGCGCATCGGCGCCCAGTCGATCGATGTTCTCGTCGAGCGAGGACTCGACCCGCAACAAAGCACCCGCCACATCCATCAGCGCGCGCTCTTCAGCCGGCTCATCGACACTGGCCATGCGGTTGAGGACGTCGCGTTGCAATTGCACCGCGCGCCGCGGCTCGCCCAAGCCGAGCATCCCCAACGTATCAGCGACACGATCAAGAATCTCACCCTGCGGTGCCAGATCGGCGACGCTTGCGCCGCTGCGGATATGCAGATCGATCGCGTCCTTGACTTTGATTAGATCCTCTTTGATCGCCGCCGAGACGGTGTCTAGCAAGGCCCGATTCTTGCCGCCGAGGCTGCCCTTGGCGTGCTCCATCTCGCTTTCGCTGGGCAGCAGGGTACTTAGCCCGTAGGTGCGCTCGACCGACTCCGAACGCGGGGTGTGGTGGATGCAGCGCGCCAGGTAGTACAGAAGATTCTTCGACAGATCGCGCGGTGGGTCGGCGCGAAAACCCGATTCGCCGAATTGGAACAGCTTGCGCACCTCGCGATCGACACGGCCGAACAACAATTTGATCGCCGCACCGCCTTCGAGCTGGCCCTCGCGGAAGGTGTCGAGCACCGCCGCGGCGATCCACCACAAGCGCCGCGCTTCGGCATCGAACGAGCGCATCCGCAACTCGTCGAGCACCGCGATCATCGAGCGCAGGGCGTCGTCCGGATTCTCGCCCCGGATCCAGTCGAGCAAACCGCGCTGATAGCGAAAACGCAGCTGCGCTGCACCGGCCTTGACCAGCCGTTCCTCTAGCGGCTGTGGGGCGCCGCCGGCGGCGTCCGGTAGCGGCGCATCCAGATTGGGCGCGAACAGCACGCTTTCGGTCAGGAACTTCTCGCCGCGACAGGCGCGCAGATCGTTCAGCAACGGCAGCAGGACGATCGGGATGTCCTTGTGGCCGCTTTGCAGACGCTCCAGATAGTCCGGCAGCTGCACCATGCCGCCGAGCAGCACGGCGAGCGATTCCTCGCGCTGACGAATGCGCCGATCGCGCAGGGCGACGGCCAGCGCTTCCATCTCATCGACCACCATCGCCGCGCCGTACAGCTCGACCATGCGCAAGCTGCCTTGAACCTGATGCAGTTCGGCCAGACAGCGCTCGATTGCGGCGTCGTCGTCGGCCTCATCGGCATAGCTTTCAACCGCATCGCGCGCACGCGACAGCGACTGGTCGATCTCAGGCTTGACCCACTTCAGCGCGCTGAAGCCATAGTCGTCGGAAAGTTTCATGATGCTCCACCGCCTCTACCTGTGACGCAGACCGGGCGCGACCATCGCGCCCTGTCCCCGCAGTGTCGCGCGACGCCCGCGCGCGACCTTGGATTTCTACCCGCCCCGCGATCCAGCACTGCCCGCGAGGCCGCTTGCAACCCGTCAGGCCGGCAGTTTGAAGTCCGCCACCGAACGCCGCAGATCGGCAGCGAGCTGGGCCAGATTTCCGATCGACTCCGCGGTCTGACTTGCGCCGACGGAAGTCTGCGCGGTGATCTCGCGGATCACGCTCATGGTCGAGGTGATGTTGCCGGCAGCCGAGGACTGCTGTTGGGAGGCTTTGGAAATATTCTGAATCAAGCCGGCAAGGTCGTTCGAGACCCGCTCGATCTCGCTCAGTGCATCGCCGGCGTTTTCCGCGCGACGCGCACCGGCGACCACTTCGGAGGTGGTTTGCTCCATCGAGGTGACCGCCTCGTTGGTGTCGGCCTGAATGGTCTGGACCAGGGTTTCGATCCGCCGGGTGGCGCCCGAGGCGCGTTCGGCTAGGCGCTGCACTTCGTCGGCGACCACCGCAAAGCCGCGGCCGGCTTCACCGGCGGACGCTGCTTGGATTGCCGCATTGAGCGCCAGAATGTTGGTCTGCTCAGCGATGTCATTGATCAGCTCGACGATCGATCCGATCTCCTGCGAGGACTCGCCGAGCCGCTTGATACGTTTTGAGGTCTCTTGGATCTGATCGCGGATCGAGTCCATCCCGGCGATCGTCTGCCGCACCACGTCGGCGCCCTTGGAAGCGATCTCCACCGAGCGCTGCGCGACGTCGGCCGACTCGGCCGAGTTCTTCGAGACCTGATCGATCGAGCGCGCGATGTCGGTAATCGCGGTCGACGCCGAAGTGATCTGTTGCGCCTGATGCTCGGCCGCTTCAGCCAAGTGCATCGCGGTTGCCTGGGTTTCCTGGGCCGAGGCCGAGACTTGCACCGCGGTCTCGTTGATCGTGGTCACCAGCGATCGCAGCGCTTCAACCGCGAAGTTGACCGAGTCGGCGATCGCGCCGGTGATGTCCTCGGTGACCGTGGCCTTGACCGTGAGATCGCCCTCGGCGAGCGAACCCATCTCGTCCAGCAAGCGCAAAATCGCCTCTTGGTTGCGCTGGTTGAGCTCGCCTGAGCTTTGCACTTGCCGCCGCTGCTGGGTGTTGTAAGTCAAAACTGCGAACAGCAGAAAAAGGATCAGCAGCGCGCCGAGCACGAAGTTGATTAAGTCGCGGCCGAGAATCCGCTGGCCCGGGAGCTGGGTCAGCGCGACCGATACGTTGCCGGCTTGACCCAGCAGGCTCTGCGAGGTCAGGACGATGTTGTTGGCCGCTTCAGTGACCTCGAACAACTCGGTCGAGGCGCTTTGGATGGTGTCGACATCGGCGTCGACTGCGCCGAACACTTCGCTGACCTGATCCAGCAATTGCCGCGCGTCGGGATCGGTGAGCTGGCTGATGTTGAGCTCGGGGTTACCATCGCGCAGGCCTTCGAGCACCCGGCCATAAGTTTGCGCATCGCGGGTGAATTGGTCGGCCGCGGTCACCGCCTGATCTCCGCCGCGCAAGATATCGGACAGTCGCCGCAACATGCGGTCGGCGAGCAGAATCTGGCGGGTGGCGATATAGACCTGCCCGCCGGGGGCGTCGCGCTCGGTCAGTACGCGGACGACTTCATCCATCAGCTGGGTCAGACGCGGCATCCGGCCCTCAAAACCTTGGGCGGTGTTGCTCATCTGCAGGATCAGATCTTTGCGCGTCAGGATGATGTCCGCCGAGTCGCGAATCGCCGTCCATGAACCATCCAGCAGCAGCAACTGCGCACCGACCGGGGGCTGCCCGGCATAACCGGGCATGTCCCCAGCGGGACTGCCTTGGTTCAACTCGTTGACGTTGCGCTCGATCAAATCGCGGGTCGCCTGGAGCGAGGCAAAGGC
>Ga0136636_10001715_pt1 | contig 12894 bp, 13 predicted proteins | sample AntDrymUQ8522106_2_FD_104653 | JGI IMG/M metagenome (GOLD analysis project Ga0136636, IMG submission 104653) | Polar desert sand microbial communities from Dry Valleys, Antarctica - metaG UQ852 (21.06) | ecosystem: Environmental > Terrestrial > Soil > Desert | place: Antarctica: Dry Valley... | reverse complement strand
GGCTGATCATCCTGAAAATCCCGCCAAAATTGCGGTGCAACCGACGTTAAAGTAGGATTATACCTTTTGGGGCGCAGTAGTCTGGCTGATGGCGGCTGGATACGGTCCCGTTGGACAGCGTTCATGAAACAAATCAAGAAGTCCGCCAAGCTTGCCAACGTCTGTTACGACATCCGCGGCCCTGTGCTGCAGAAGGCGAAACAGATGGAGGAAGAAGGCCACAAGATCATCAAGTTGAACATCGGCAATCTGGCCGCGTTCGGCTTCGACTCGCCTGAGGAAATCCAGCAGGACATTATCCGCAACCTGCCCAACGCGGCGGGTTACACGGATTCGAAGGGGATTTTTGCGGCGCGCAAGGCGATCATGCACTACACCCAGCAAAAGGGTATCAAGGGCGTAACCCTAGATGATATCTATGTTGGCAATGGCGTCTCCGAGCTGATCGGCATCGCGATGAACGGCTTGCTTGATGTCGGCGACGAGGTGCTGGTCCCCGCCCCGGATTATCCGTTGTGGACGGCGGCAATCAGCCTTTCCGGCGGTACGCCCAAGCATTACTTGTGCGATGAAGAGAATTGCTGGTATCCGGATATGAACGATATTCGCAGCAAGATCACGCCGAAGACACGGGCCATCGTCGTGATTAATCCGAACAACCCAACCGGGGCCTTGTATCCAGACGCATTGTTGCTGGAAATTATCGAGCTGGCACGGCAGCATCATCTGATCATCTATGCCGATGAGGTTTACGACAAGGTGCTGTTTGATGGTGAAAAACATACGTCGATTGCGGCGTTGTCTGAGGATGTGCTGACCATTACCTTCAACGGGCTGTCGAAAAACTACCGCTCCTGCGGTTATCGCGCTGGATGGATGGTGGTTTCGGGCGACAAGCGCAATGCCAAGGACTATATCGAGGGGCTGGAAATGCTCGTTTCGATGCGCCTGTGCGCCAATGCGCCGGGGCAGCATGGCATCCAGACGGCGCTCGGCGGCTACCAGAGCATTGATGACCTGGTTGCTGAGGGTGGTCGTATCCGGCGTCAGCGCGATATCGCGCATGAGTTGATTACGGCCATTCCTGGCGTTACCTGCGTCAAGCCCAAAGCGGCGCTGTACATGTTCCCGCGCCTCGACCCGAAAATTTATCCGATCAAGAACGATCAGGCGTTTATTTCCGAGTTGCTGCAGGAGGAAAAGGTGTTGCTGGTTCAGGGTACGGGCTTTAACTGGCCGCATCCGGATCACTTCCGGCTGGTCTTTTTGCCGCACGAGGACGATCTGCGTGAGGCGATCGCCCGGATCGCTCGTTTCCTAGAAAATTATCGCAAGCGTCATTCCACTCAAGTTAACCAACCCAAGTAAAGTCAGACCATGAAACCCATTAATGTTGGCCTTATCGGCATCGGCACCGTCGGCGGTGGCACCTGGAACGTTCTGCAGCGCAATGCTGAAGAGATCACCCGTCGCGCTGGCCGGCCGATTCGCATTACGGCTGTGGCCGACAAGAATGTTGAACTGGCCAAGCAGATCACCGCTGGTGCGGCGCGCGTTACTGACGATGCATTTTCGCTGGTCAATGACCCGGAAATTGACATCATCGTCGAGTTGATTGGTGGCTATGGCGTCGCCAAGGACGTCGTGATGCAGGCGATTGCCAATGGCAAGCATGTCGTGACCGCCAACAAGGCGCTGCTCGCCGTGCATGGTACGGAAATTTTTACCGCTGCCCAAGAAAAGGGTGTGATGGTTGCCTTCGAAGCGGCGGTGGCGGGTGGTATTCCGATCATCAAGGCGTTGCGCGAGGGCTTGACGGCCAATAGTATCGAATGGGCCGCCGGCATCATTAATGGCACGACCAACTTCATCTTGTCCGAAATGCGTGACAAGGGCTTGTCCTTTGACGATGTGCTGAAAGAAGCGCAGCGTCTGGGCTACGCCGAAGCGGATCCAACGTTTGATATTGAAGGCGTCGATGCAGCCCACAAGGCGACGCTGATTTCCGCGATCGCCTTCGGTATTCCGGTCCAGTTCGACAAGGCTTATATCGAAGGCATCACCAAGCTGGAAGCTTCCGACATCAAGTACGCCGAACAACTCGGTTATCGTATCAAACTGCTCGGCATCGCCAAGCGGCGCAGTAATGGTGTTGAACTGCGCGTTCACCCAACCCTGATTCCGGCTAAACGTCTGCTAGCCAATGTTGAAGGCGCGATGAATGCGGTGATGGTCAAGGGCGATGCAGTTGGCATCACGCTTTACTACGGCAAGGGTGCCGGCGCTGAGCCAACGGCTTCTTCAGTGATTGCCGATCTGGTTGATGTCACCCGTCTGGCCACGGCCGATGCGGCGCATCGCGTGCCGCACCTGGCTTTCCAGCCGGATGCCATGTCCACGCTGCCAATTTTGCCAATGAGCGAAGTCGAGTCCGGCAATTACCTGCGTTTGCGCGTTGAAGACAAGCCGGGCGTGCTGGCCGATATCACCCGTATTCTGGCCGATCAGGGGATTTCGATCGATGCCATGCTGCAGCGTGAGCCGGAAGAAGGCGAGGGCGAGACCGACATCATCATCCTGACCCATGTCTGCAAGGAAAGTGCGACCGATGCGGCGATTGCCAAGATCGAAGCGCTGGCAGCGCAAAAGGGCAAGGTCAAGCGGATTCGTCTGGAAGAGCTACAGTAATTTATTGAAGGCAAATGAATGTAAAACGGGAGCTTCGGCTCCCGTTTTTGTATCAGCTTATTAAAGCGAAGGTTTTTTGTCTTTTTTGGCCGGATCGTCGATCGGTGGTGCTGGTGGTGCCGGAATGAAAAGACCGATGGTGGCGAGTAGCAGGATCAGAACAAAAAGAGTCGCTGCCCCTGCCAGGACAAATCCACTCAACATCAGCAGGCCGGGCAAAATACCAATGCCGGCCATGACGAAATCGATGGCATCTTCCGCGTCTGAGTAACCGAGTTTTTTAAGCAGTTCGCGCATGCTGGCCACCTCCGGATTAAGGCGTTGCAGAAGTTGAGCGCCCTTGTTTTGTTATAGCAGGTGCTGGACGAAAAGCGAGGTAATCACTTGTTTTTTCCCTCACGGCACCAAGGGTATTGCGATGCGTATCAAGGAAATTTGTTTTTCGGATAGCCACAATCTAGGCCAATTGCCAATTCGGCAAGCTATCCTAGGAGCCAAGATGCAAACCACTCATGCCTGTAACCACACCACCCCGGAAGCGCTGTATCCTTTCGATGCGCGTGGCATTGCCAAACGTTTCCGCCATGCCGCAATTTTTGGTGCGCTGGATGCGCTGATGCCGGGCGAAACCATGCGATTTTGCAATGACCACGATCCTTTGCCCTTGCTGGCGCAACTCCAGCAACGCTACGGTGCGCGTTTGACGATCACGTATCAGCAGCGCGAACCGGGTGCAATCGTGATCGATTTTGCTGTTGTGAGCTGATTGCTACCTACTGCGAGCCTGACCCTTCTCTCTTTGCTGGCTAGCGTCGTTCTGGCGCTGAGTGGGATCGGCTCGCCGCTGGCGGTGGCGCATCTGGCCTTTGCCGTCGGCATTGTGCCGCTGATTTTCGCGGCCATAAGCCACTTTGTCCCGGTATTGACCCGCACAGGCGAACCAGCTGCAATCATTTCCCGCTTGCCGGTCGTCGCTCAAGCCGCCGGCCTGGTCGCCGTCCTCGCCATGCAGGGAATTATTCCGCGCTGGCTGGTTTCTGTCGCTGCTGCGGTCGACCTCGTTTTAGCCGGTATTTTGCTCAACTGGATTGCCGCCCGGGCGCGTGCAACGCTCGGCTCGCCCCACCCGGGCTGGCGCTGGTACGGTGTGGCGCTGGGCTGCCTGATGATGGCATTGCTCTCGGTTTTGTTGATCAACGTCTGGCCGGCCTACTGGAAAGCGCTGCGGCTTTTTCATTTGCATCTTAATGCGATAGGTCTGGTTGGTTTGGCCGCCCTCGGCACCTTGCCGGTTTTGCTGCCCACCGCCTTGGGTCAGCCCGACCCGGAAGCGGCCGGCTGGCTGCGGCGACGCCTGTGGTTGGTGGCTGGCGGCGCGTTGATCATTGCCACCGGGGCGGCAATTGTTTGGGCTTTTGCTGCACCGGGCGCTGCCCTCGTGCTGGTTGCGGCACTTGGCTTGCTCGGGCAATGGATCCGCCGCTTCGGTATCAAGGCCTTGCTGGCCGATGGCGTATCTGCATCGTTGTTGGCAGCGGTGATTGGTTTGCTGATGACGATGGTGGCCGGCGTTATCCATGGCGCCGGCTTGGCTACGGCGCGGGCCGATCTGTTGGCCTGGGGCGTTGGTTTTCTGCTGCCATTGGTGAGCGGCGCGTTGAGCCAGTTGTTGCCGGTTTGGCGCTGGCCCGGGCCGGTGACGCCGGAGCGCCTGCGGATGCGGCAAATTCTAGCGAGTAACGGGCAATGGCGAAGTGCTTTATGGCTCGCAGCGGCCGGCGCCTTCCTTGCCGGTTTTGATCAGTTCGCGGCAGCACTCTTGCTGGCTGGCGTGTTGCTGTTTTTACTTCGCCTGCTGCAAGCCGTGCGCGTCGTGCGGTCGACGCGGTAAAATCGCCCTTTTTCGCTTTTCAGGGCTTTGTTTATGCGCTACCTTTCGACTCGCGGTCACGCCGCACCCCAAGCATTTTGCGACATTCTTCTTGGTGGCCTGGCGCCGGATGGCGGCCTCTATCTACCGGAAAGCTACCCGCAGATCAGTCGTAGCGAACTCAATGCCTGGCGCAGCCTGTCGTATGCCGATCTGGCCTACGAGATTTTGTCCAAATTCATCACCGATATTCCGCCGGCTGACCTCAAGGCGCTAGTCGCCAAGACTTATACCGCCGAGGTATATCGCCATACCCGCAACGGTGGTGATGCGTCCCAGATCACCCCGCTGACCAAGCTCGAAGAGGGGCTTTACACGCAGGAACTGTCCAACGGCCCGACCCTGGCCTTCAAGGACATGGCGATGCAGTTGCTCGGCAACCTCTTCGAGTACGTCCTCGACCAGCGCGGCGAGTCAATCAACATCCTCGGCGCCACGTCTGGCGATACCGGTTCGGCAGCCGAATACGCCATGCGCGGCAAGCATAACGTCAAGGTTTTCATGCTCTCGCCGGACGGCAAAATGAGTGCCTTCCAGCGCGCCCAGATGTATTCGTTGCAAGACCCCAATATTTTCAACATCGCCGTCACCGGCATGTTTGATGACGCGCAGGATATTGTCAAAGCGGTGTCCAACGACGCTGCTTACAAGGCCAAATACAAAATCGGTGCGGTCAATTCGATCAACTGGGCGCGGGTCGCAGCGCAGATCGTTTATTACTTCCAGGGTTATTTCCTGGCGACCAAGTCAAACGATGAGCAGGTTGCTTTCGCCGTCCCGTCCGGCAACTTCGGCAACATCTGCGCCGGTCATATTGCGCGGCAAATGGGGCTGCCAATCGCTCGCCTGGTCCTGGCGACCAACGAAAATGACGTGCTCGACGAGTTTTTCCGGACGGGTGTCTATCGGCCGCGCAATACGGCGGAAACCAGCATCACCTCCAGCCCGTCAATGGATATTTCGAAAGCCTCCAACTTCGAGCGCTTTATTTTCGATCTGGTTGGCCGCGACCCGGCTGTCGTGAGCGAATTGTGGGGCAAAGTCGACAAAGGGCAGCCTTTTGACCTGAGTGCTACGGTCCACTGGAAAAATATGCCAAATTTCGGTTTTTTTTCCGGCAAGAGTACGCATACCGACCGCATCAAGACCATCCGATTCGCCCAAGGGCGCTACAACGTTATGCTCGACACCCATACGGCGGATGGCCTGAAGGTGGGGCTGGAAAATCGTCTGCCCGGCATGCCGATGATCGTGCTGGAAACCGCGCAGCCGGCCAAGTTCGAGGAAACCATTCGTGAGGCGCTTGGCACTGAACCGGTGCGCCCGGCCGAAATGGTCGGGATCGAAAACCTGCCGCAGCATGTGCTGGTAATGGCGCCGGATGTCGTTGCGATCAAGCGGTTTGTCGCCGACCACGTATGAGTTTTTCCGACTACGAAGCCTTCTGGACGGCACGCTATCTCGATGCGGGCGACGACTATTTGTTCGGTACGGCACCAAACAAATTCCTCGCCGGACAAAGCGAGTATTTTGGCGCAGGTGTCAGCGTATTGTCGGTAGCTGACGGTGAAGGGCGCAATTCAGTCTGGTTGGCCGAACAGGGCTGCACTGTGACCGCGACTGAGATTTCATCGGTAGCGCTGGAAAAGGCGGCAAAGCTGGCGCGTGGCCGGCATGTTGCGATCGACTTCTTGCAAGTCGATATTTTCAGTTGGGATTGGCCGGCGGCCGCGTTTGATACCGTCGTCGGCATCTTCATCCAGTTTGCCGGACCGGTCGAACGCTTGCGCCAGATTGCCGGGATGCAGCAGGCAGTCAAGCCGGGTGGCGTCTTGTTGTTGCAGGGCTACACGCCGAAACAGCTGGAATATAAGACGGGTGGCCCGTCAGCCGTTGAAAATCTTTACACAGAGACTTTGTTGCGCGAATTATTTGCCGATTGGGAGATCGTCATGCTCCACGAGCATGAGGAGACGATCAGCGAAGGGACGGCCCATACGGGCCTGTCAGCCTTGATTGACCTGGTAGCGCGCAAGCCTATAGGTAAATAACTGCCGGAAAAACGGCAACAGCCAGGACCAGAACCAGCCATTCCAGGTTATGCCGGGCAAGAAAGCCGGTGAAGTGCAGCACCAGAATAAAAATGGCGGTGACGTAGAACAACGCGAAGAGCATCGGGACTCCAGTGGGCTTTTGTTATTTGAGTAATTAGGCGCAATTATGACGACAAATCGGCTGAAATCCTAGCCAACAAAGCGCATGGAAAGATCCAGCGCCTTGACGTCCTTGGTCAGCGCGCCCACCGAAATGCGGTCCACGCCGGTTTCAGCAATTCCCCGAATGGTTTCCAGACTGACATTGCCGGACGCTTCCAGCACGGCGCGGCCGGCGTTGATTCTTGCCGCATCGCGCATCATTTCCAGGGTGAAATTATCCAGCAGAATCATCGTGGCACCTGCGGTTAGCGCAGTTTGCAGTTCATCCAGCGATTCGACTTCAATCTGGATGAACTTGCAACGGTCGGCGGTGCTGGCTGCAACTACTTTGGCAGCAGCCATCGCCTGAGCAATGCCACCGGCGGCGTGAATGTGGTTTTCCTTGATCAGAATGGCATCCCACAGCGCCAATCGATGATTGCCGCCGCCGCCACAGCGGACAGCAAATTTTTGCGCGATGCGCAGGCCAGGCAGGGTTTTGCGCGTATCAACCACCTGCGCTTTGGTGCCGGCAATTTCATCGGCGTAGAGGCGCGCTTTGCTGGCGACGGCGGAGAGAAGTTGCAGGAAATTGAGCGCACTGCGTTCGGCCGAGAGCAGGGCACGGCCATTGGCCTCGATGTCACAGAGCAACTGGTTTGGCGTAATCCGCTCGCCATTCGCCGCTTGCCAGGTGATGCGGGCCTGTGGGTCAAGACGGCGGACGCATTCGTCGAACCAGGCGGTGCCGCACAGGACGCCAGCCTCGCGGGAAATGACGGTGGCCTTGACCTGGCGATCGCCGGGAACGAGGCTGGCGGTAAGGTCGCCGGCGCCGATGTCTTCGACCAATGCGGCGTCGACATTGCGAGCAATTTCTTCAGTCAGTGGAAAGTCAAATTTGATGGACATAGGGGTGTTCGGTCAACGTGCTAGGTGGACGATTGTACCGTCTGGAGAGTCGTCATGTCTGAGGTCGTCGGGGTTTTTCACGTCAGTGTCGGCGTGCTGGTGGCGCTGACTGTCGCGCTGATTGTCGCTGCGTTATTAGGTATTCTGGTTTCTTCGCAACATTACGCAAAATTGCCGCACGGGATTGCGCATTTCCCTGTGATTGGTCATTTGCGATTTTTCAAACCGATCGATTCCAAAAGCTATGCACAGGCGTGCGATGGGTGAGGTGCCCTGCTTATGGCGCGCGGTATACGTAATTCTCAACTATCCATTCGTTAAGTAATTGACGAGCCGAGTCAATTACTTCGCCGGCGGTGAGGCCGATTGGGCCGGTGCCGTTGGCGACGAGTTGATCGGCGGCGGCGCCGTGCAGGTGGACGCCAGCCTTCAAGGCGGCGATGGCTGGCCAGCCTTGGGCGAGCAAGGCGACGATCAGACCGGTGAGGACATCACCCATGCCGGCGCTGGCCATGCCGGGGTTGCCGGTTGAATTTAGCCAAAATTCGCCGTCGACCGTAGCAATCACCGTACCGCAGCCTTTGAGGGCGACGTGGCAGCGGTAGCGCTCGGCAATGTCGCGGGCGGCGGTAATGCGGTTGGCTTGCACTTCGGCGGTGGTGCAGTCGAGTAGGCGCGCGGCTTCGGCCGGATGCGGCGTCAGGATGGCCGGGTGGCTGCGGCTGGCGAGGGCAACTTGCAGGTTGCCTTCGCGCGCAATCAGGTTGAGGGCATCGGCATCAAGCACCAGTGGCTGATCAAGACTAATGGCGCTTTCGAGTAGCTCGGACGCTTCCAGCGAAAGGCCGAGGCCTGGCCCGGCGGCGAGCGCGGTAAGTGGTGAATTGAGTAGTGAATCGAGCGAAGCGTCGAGCAGGGCGCGCGGGCGGCGCAGCATGAGTTCGGGCTGCAGCAGATCGACGGCGGGCATCGGTTGCTCAAGGATGCCGACATAGACTTTGCCGCAGCCCAGTTTGAGGGCCGCCCGGGCTGCCAGCAAGGCGGCGCCAACCATGGATGGCGCACCGCCCAGCACGCCAGCGGTGCCGAAACTACCTTTATGACTATTGCGCCGGCGGGGCTGGAGAAAGGCTGAAAAGTCGGCGCGGCTGAGTTGATGCCCGTCGGCAGGGTGGTTCGCTTCTGGCGTCAGGTCGAGACTAGCGACGCGGATTTCGCCGCAGAGGTCGGGGCCATCGGCGGTCAATAACCCTGGCTTGGCGGCAATGAAGGTCAGGGTGTGGCTGGCCGCAATCGCTGTGCCAAGGGTTTGGCCGGTATCGGCATTGAGGCCGGAGGGACAGTCGAGGGCGAGCAATGGGCAGTGATTGCGTTGGGCCAATTGATTCGCCGCGCTAATCCATTCGGCGTAAATGCCGTCAGGGGCGCGCGTCAGGCCGATGCCGAATAGACCGTCAATGATTAACGACCAGTGCGATTCGGCGGGGATGTTTGCCTGAGTGCGTCCACCCGTTTCAATGAAATGTTGATGCGCGGCCGCCGCATCTTTCGGTAATTGACTGACTTCGGCGGCGAACACGACGCAGACATTGAAGAAGCGCTGACGCAGCAGGCGGGCCGCTTCGAAGGAGTCGCCACCGTTGTTGCCGGGGCCGGCCAGGATGAGGATGGGCAAATTGCGTTCGCCGGCGAGTTCTGCGGCCCAACTTGCGGCGGCGATACCGGCGCGTTGCATCAAGGGTTCGTCGCGATGCCGGGCTTCGATCTGGCGGAGGGTGGCAGTCAAGTAGAGGGCGTTTTTCATAAGCAAATTCTAGCCCCAATTTTGGCGTGCCAGTCGGATCGTTGTCGCGTGAATGCGCACCGTGTCGTCAATCTGTCGGGCATAGCCGCCGGCCATGGCAATGGCGACCGGAACGTCAAGGGCTTGGCAATGGCTGAAAACGCGCCGGTCGCGTTCGGCCAGGCCGGCAAAGCTCAGGCTGAGGCGGCCGAGACGGTCGTCGTGGTAGGGGTCGGCGCCGGCCAAGTAGATCACCAGATCGGGCTGGGCGAGAGCGAATGCCGTGCTCAGGCCGGCATCGAGGTGGTCAAGATAGGCGTCGTCCGCGCAGCCATCCGGCAACTCAATGTCGAGGTCACTTTGTTCTTTTTCAAAGGGAAAATTACGCGCGCCGTGGATGGAGAAGGTAAAAATGCTCTCATCGCCAGCCAGAATACTGGCGGTGCCGTTGCCTTGGTGCACGTCGCAATCGACAATCAGAACGCGCTTAGCGTGACCTTCCGCCTGCATGGCGCGGGCGGCAACAGCGGCGTCGTTGAATACGCAAAAGCCCTCGCCACGATCACGGAAGGCGTGGTGCGTGCCACCGGCCAGATTGGCTGAAACGCCCAGCCGGATTGCCAAGCGACAGGCGCAAATAGTTGCGCCAGCAGAGCGGCGGGAGCGCTCGACCATGCCTTCGCTCCAGGGAAAACCGATGGCCTTTTGTGCCTTTTCTGGCAGTTGACCGCAGCAAACCTGCTGGATGTAAGCCGGGTCGTGGGCGCGCGCCAGTTCCTCGTCGCTGGCGGCATGCGGCAAGTGAAAATCGGCTTCAGTGAATTCGCCACAGGCCAGTAGCGAGGCGCGTAACCGGGAATATTTTTCCATGGGAAAACGGTGGCCAGTGGGCAAGGGCAGGACAAAGACGTCGGTGTAATAGAGCTGCATCAAAGGTCGCGCTCAGGCAACGACGAGTTCGATCAAATGCGGCCCACCGCGCTGCAGGGCATGGCGCAGCGCAACGCGGAATGACGCGTCGCTATCCGAACGGGCGAAAGCCAGGCCGAAGGTCAGCGCGGCATATTTAAAGTTGATGTGTTGTGGCGTCCGCCAGCCGGATTCAAATTCTGGTAATGCCGCCTGGGGCAGCAAGTCAAAAATGCCGCCGCCGCCATTGTTGACCACAACGATGATCGCATCGCGGCCATGCGCCAGCGCCAGTCCGCCGAGATCGTGCTGGCAGGTGAGGTCGCCGATCAGGGCAACGACTCGGCCATGCACTGCGGCGATGCCCATGGCGGTCGAAATATTGCCGTCGATACCGCTGGCGCCGCGATTGCCATAGAAAGTGAGCGGTTTTTCGCCGCTACCTGAGTTGCTATCGAGTTGCCGAATAGCCAGCGAGTTGCCAACGAAGAGTGGCGTGTTTTCAGGTAATTCCTCAATCAGCAGGGCAATATGATTTGCCGTGCTGTCTAACTCGGTCGCCGCTTCCTTCTCGGCAAATGCAGCGTACCAACCGACCGGCGTGGGGGCGGGCGCTTCGGCTAGTAAGGCGCGGCAAACGGCGGCTGGGTCGGCGCGTAGAAGGTGCGTCAGGCGATGCAAGGGATCAGGCCAGCGCGGCCACGGCTCAACCAGCGCGAGCACTTTACTGGTGCTGCCGACATAATTTTGCAGGTGGCGGGTTACCGGAAAAGCGCCAAAACGCAGCAGCCATTCTGGGCGTTGCTGCGCGGCAAAGGCAGGGTCAGCCAGGCAGCCGTTGTAGCGCACGCAAAGCCGGGAACGATCATGCCGGCCAAAGCGCAGGTTGGAGAGCGGCTCGGCAAAGATTGGGCACTGCAAATGCTCGGCTACTGCGGTCAACGCCTCAACAAAGCCATTTTTCAGCGGTATTTCACCGCAGACGATGATGCCTGGGCGGCCAGCAATCGCTTGCGCCAATTCGCGGATGGCCGGTGCCGTGGGCAGTTGTTCCGGCCACGAAATGTTAATTTTTTCCGGCAGCTTGCTGTCGGGCATTTCGCCAGTTGGTAGCAACGGTTCGCGGAAAGGCTGGTTGATATGGACCGGCCCTGGTAGCGGCCAACAGGCCTGCTCGAAAGCTCGCGCGGCGAGTCGATGCAAATAGGCCGGGGAAAAACCGGCTTCCGGCGTACCAAGGAGATGGCTGGCCCGCAAGTGCGAAGCAAACAGGCGTGTCTGGTCAATCGTCTGGTTGGCGCCGCAACCCTGTTGTTCCGGCGGCCGATCGGCCGAGATCAGAATTAGCGGAATGCCCGCCTGACTGGCTTCAACGATGGCTGGCAGCCAGTTGGCCGGGGCGGTGCCCGAGGTAGCCAGTAGCAGTACCGGACGCTGGCTGGCCTTGGCGATACCGAGTGCAAAAAAGGCCGCACTTCTCTCGTCGACCGCAACAGCGCAATGCAGGCCGGGTTGGCGCAGCATCGCCAAGGCCAGTGGCGTCGAGCGCGAACCAGGCGAGATGACGGCATGGTTGACGCCGGTATTAGCAAAGCCGGCCAGCATGGCTTGCGACCAAAGGAAGTTGAGTGTGCCGGTATCGCTCATTGTATTGGTCAATATTTCCGCGTTCGGACTGCAAGCCTTGAATTGTAGTCGTTATAAACCTGGCCTTTGCGCTGCGCCATGCTACTATTCGCGCCGTTCGTTGCGCCACGGGGAAACCCGCCAAGCGCGATAAGGAGTGGTAGTTCAGTTGGTTAGAATACCGGCCTGTCACGCCGGGGGTCGCGGGTTCGAGTCCCGTCCACTCCGCCAACATTTTTTAAGCTGTTGATTTGTGTAATAATTAATTCAAATCAACAGGTTGATACAAAAAATGGTACAAAACGGCAGTACAAGGGATGCGTCCGACAAGGTTGAAATAATGCTCCCGTATATGCAAAAATTGGGTACCCGATACACCTTCTGTCGCCTCTGACCAGGCATTTGCAGACGCCCAGAGCAAGCTCAGTAACCGAGCCGACCTATTCAACTTCTGCAGCACCCTCACCCCAATTACCAAACTCACTGAAGAGCTAAAACAGAGTTTGCACGCCTACTGGATCGGCGTCGTCGACATTTCCGACCAGGAAAGGCGTGCCAATGGCTTTGCTGATATTGATGACATCGGGAAATTTCGGGCTGATGAGCGTTTGCTCTGCCTGCAATTCGTTCGCGCTGCGATGGCAGGTTATGAACTGCTTCTGTCCCGAGACGAAGGCAGAGACCCTCTCCTTAGCTTGTCAGTGCCACCGCTAGCCGCCGGCAATTTAAATGCAACGGCGACTCAAGGGGCCTCTTTAATCCACTTTAACCATCGTGCCCATTTAAAAATGCCCGCCTCTGGTTTTTACAGGCGGCGCTAAGCTTGACAAATCAGGGGACATTTCTACTTG